>WNFM01268207.1_pt1 | contig 14029 bp, 17 predicted proteins | sample 5400271 | NCBI WGS metagenome assembly WNFM01 (sample SAMN13153352, study PRJNA577476) | soil metagenome | isolation source: 60 cm saprolite on Douglas fir-dominated hillslope | place: USA:California | collected 2013-09-17 | reverse complement strand
TTCGGGCCGCAAGGCGGCTTGTTGGTGAAGACCCGCGCCGCCTCGAACTTGTAGCGCGGCAGCTCGTAGGTCACGGTCTGCAGCGCGCCGGTATAGAAGGTGCTCGCCACGCCGTAGGAGCCGTAGCCGCCGCCGTCGACCAGCGTCTGCAGGTGCATGCCGGTGAGCTTTCCCTCCTTGCTCACGCCGGTCCGGAACTTCATCAGCACCGGATGCCGCCCGCGGTGCATATAGAACACTTCCTCGCGGTTGAGGCAGATCTTCACTGGGCGGCCGAGCATCACCGCCGCCTTGGCGGCGACCATCTCGTGATTGCACACGTCGCACTTGCCGCCGAAGCCGCCGCCGTTCGGCGTGGCGATCACGCGGATGTGCGAGGCCGGCATCTGCAGCACCCGCGCGAGGCTGCGGTGCACGTAGTGCGGTACCTGGGTTGACGACCAGAGCGTGAGCTTGCCTTCGCCGTCGAGCGAAGCGACACAGGCGTGCTGCTCGATCGGCAGGTGCGTATTGCCTTCGTAGAAGTCGCCGAATTCAAAAGCCTGCAAGCGGTGGATGTTGCCGAGTTCGCTGTAGGCGTGGATGCGGGGCTCCGGTTTTTGCAGCGCTTCCTCGGGTGAACTTATCGTCTCGAGAATCTCAAACTTGACCTTTATCAAATCGAGCGCTTCAGTCGCCGTCTGCTCGTCCCTGGCGATGACAGCCGCGATCGGGTCGCCGACATAGCGCACGTGCTCCGGCGCCAGCGGGTATTCGTCCTGGGTCACCGGAAGGATGCCGAACGTCACCGGGAAGTCTTTGCCGGTCAGGACAAGATGAACGCCCTGCAAGGAAGCTGCTTTTGAAAAATCAATCGAAGTTATCTTTGCATGCGCGTGACGCGAGCGCAGCAGCTTCATGTGCAGCATTCGCGGCAGCACGATGTCGTCGGCGAACCGGGTCTGGCCGGTGACTTTCGCCCGGCCGTCGACGCGCCGGCGCGGCTTACCGAGGACTTTCATTGATCCTCCGGGCCGCTTCTTCGATCGCCTCGAAGATCTGCTGATATCCCGTGCAGCGGCACAGGTTTCCCGAGACCGCCTCCTTGATTCTTTCCCTCGAGGGATTCTTCTCTTTCTCGAGGAGCGCCTTTGCGGTCATCAGGATGCCGGGCGTGCAGTAGCCGCATTGCGCGGCGCCGAGGTCGGCGAACGCCGCCTGCAGCGGGTGCAGCGCCGCGCCCGAGCCGAGCCCCTCCACCGTCTCGATCGAGCGGCCTTCGCATTCGACGGCGAGCACCAGGCAGGAGAGCTGCGGCTGGCCGTCCACCAGCACCGCGCAGGCGCCGCACTCGCCGAGCTCGCAGCCGTGCTTGGTGCCGGTCAGCGCGAGGTCCTCGCGCAGCACCTCGAGCAGCGTCTTGTAGGGCGCGAACGCCACCTCGGCGGTCTCGCCGTTGACCGTCATGGCCTGATGCACGCTGTGGCGCATTTGTTTGGACCCCAAACTAATTTCGGCCCTACTGTACTCCAAAGCCCCGGTAGCGGGAAGGGTCACAGCCGGTTTAGCATTTGGCTTCCCTGCGTTACCCCTCAATTTTTCTTGGACGAACCCCAATGTCACTCCGAATCGGCGACGAAGCCCCGAACTTCCAGGTCCAGACTACCGAAGGTCCAATAGAGTTCCACTCGTGGATCGGCGACAAGTGGGCAATCCTGTTCTCGCACCCCAAGGACTTCACCCCGGTGTGCACCACCGAGCTCGGCTACATGGCGCGCCTCAAGCCCGAGTTCGACAAGCGCAACACCAAGGTGATCGGCCTGTCGGTCGACTCGGTGGACGACCACAAGCGCTGGGCCAAGGACATCGAGGACACGCAGGGCACGGCGCCCAACTTCCCGATGATCGGCGATCCGGAACTCAAGGTCGCCAAGCTCTATGACATGCTGCCCGCCGACACCGCGGGCGATGCCAAAGGCCGCACCGCCGCCACGAACGCCACGGTGCGCTCGGTCTTCATTGTCGGCCCGGATAAGAAAATAAAGCTGATCCTCACCTATCCGATGAGCACGGGGCGCAACTTCGACGAGGTGCTGCGGGTGCTCGATTCCATGCAGCTCACCGCCCGGCACAAGGTGGCGACGCCGGTGAACTGGAAGAACGGCGATGACGTGATTATTCTTGCTTCGGTGCCCGACGAGGAGGCGAAAAAGCAGTTCCCCGGCGGCTGGAAGGCGCCGCGACCCTATCTCCGCGTCGTGCGTCAACCGAAATAGTCGTAACGCGTTGCGGCGGCGGTAACAATCGGTTACCCATTGCCAGGATCTGCGGGAGTAGTCTAGGGTCCAAGGTAATGGAGGCTGCGATGAAACCGTCGAAATGGACGTTACTTCTTCTCGCATTGGCAACGGGTTTGCTTGCGACCAGTTCGGCGTTCGCCTGGGGTCGGACGCGGGTTTTCGTCGGGTTCAACGTCGGTTATCCGGGTTACTACTACCCCGCGCCGTACTACTACCCGGCTTATTATCCGGCGCCCTACTACTATCCTGCCCCGGTAGTCGTGCAATCCCCGCCCGTTTACACGGAGCGGCAGGACGTCGCGCCCGAGCAGGGCTACTGGTACTACTGTGCCGCAACAAGGGGCTACTACCCGTACGTGAAGGAATGCCCGGGCGGATGGCAGAAGGTTGCCCCGGCACCGCAGAACTAGGATATGAATAAGCTTTTCTGCGCAATTCCAATTGCTGTCCTCGCCGGTTGCGTCTCGATGCCCAGCGGCCCGGGCGTCATGGTCCTTCCCGGGAGCGGCAAGAGCTTCGATCAGTTCCGTTTCGATGACTACGAGTGCCGTCAGTACGCTTCTTCGCAGATCGGCGGAAATACGCCCGATCAGGCGGCTGCCGACAGCGGGGTGAAAAGCGCCGTCGTCGGCGCGGCCATCGGCACTGTCGCGGGCGCCGCGCTCGGCGGATCCCAAGGCGCGATCGCGGGCGCCGGCATCGGCACGGCGGGCGGCGCGCTCGCCGGCACCGGCGCCGCCAGCCGCTCCGGATACACGCTGCAGCAGCGCTACGACATCGGCTACCAGCAGTGCATGTACGCCAAGGGCCATCAGATCCCGATGGCCGGGCGCTCCGGTCAGTACCGGCCGGCGCCGCGGCCTTCCGCGCCCCCGCCGCCGCCCCCGCCCGGCACGCCTCCCCCGCCGCCGGCCGGCTAGAGTTTTTGATTTCCCTCGAAGCTAATCATTTTTAGCGCCGGACGCGCGCACGACCGGTCCCCAGCGTCTTACCTCTTCGGAGACAAAATTCGAAAACTCGCGGGCATCGAGCCTGCCCGGCTCGATACCCTCGGGTTTCAGCCGCTCCCTTACGTCGGGAAGCTCGAGCGCCCGCCGCACTTCGGCATTCAGGCGCTCGACGATATCGGCCGGAAGCCTGGCGGGCCCGGAAAGCGAGAACCAGATTGTCGCCACGAGCTCGCGGTAGCCGGCCTCGGCGAACGTCGGCACGTTCGGATAGTCGGGCAGGCGCATCGCGGTGCTGATGGCTAGCGCCCGCGCCCTTCCGGCGTGGATCTGCCCAGCCGCGGTGGAAAGCGTGGTCGACGCCGCCGGAATGTGGCCGGCGATGAGATCGGTGATGGCGCCGGCCGCGCCCTTGTAGGGCACGTGCTGCAGCTCGACGTGAGCGAGCTGCTTGAAGAGCTCCGCCACAAGCTGGCCGTGCGTGCCGTTCCCGGGGGATCCGTACGAAAACTTTTTTGGATATTTTTTTAGAAGAACCACAAACTCTTCAAGGTTGTTTGCCGGCACGGACGGATTCACCACCAGCACGGCGGGCGGCCCGCCGAAAAGCGCGATATGCGTGAAGTCGCGGATCGGGTCGTAAGGCACGCCGCGCGGCAGCGCGGGCGCGACCGCATGCGAAGCGACCCCCGAAACCACCAGCGTATAACCGTCGGGCGCGGCCCTGGCGACGAGCTCCGAGCCCAGCGCGCCGCCGGCACCCGGCCGGTTTTCCACTACGAAGCTCTCGCCGAGCCTGTCGGAGAGCGCCTTCGCCACCAGGCGACCGAGCGTATCCGCGGTGCCACCCGGAGCGAACGGCACTACCAGCCGCACGGGCTTCGACGGCCACTGGCCGAGCGCCGCGGTCGAAGCTGCCGCGAGCAGTATTGCGAAAGCGAGAGCGAGCCTCATGCCTCGGTCATTATAATGACCCGCCCGAATCGTTCCCGAAGGCGGGGGAATCGCTTGCGGAGTCGCCGAAAATCACTTCGACGAACGCAAAGCGCTTCCTGGCGCTGAAATGATCTTGGGAAGGACCTCGCTGATCGAATCGTGAAACACCGCGTCGGCGGCGCCGTCGAACGGCGTCGGCTGCGCGTTGACGATCACCAGCCGGGCGCCCGCCGCGCGCGCGATGTCCACCGCGCCCGCTACCGGATAGACCTGCAGGCTGGTGCCGACTGCGAGAAAGAAATCGGCGTCGCCCGCCGCCTGCATCGCCCGATCGATCACCTCCGGCACCAGTTGCTGGCCGAAAGAGATCGTGTCGCTTTTCAGGATGCCGCCGCAATCGCGGCAATGCGGGTCCTCCTCGCCGGCTTTCACGCGCTCGAGCACGAGCTGCATCGGCCCGCGCATGCCGCAGCCCCAGCACATGAACTTGCGCATGGTGCCGTGCACTTCGATCACCAGCCCGGCGGAATTTCCCGCGATCTGGTGCAGCTCGTCGATGTTCTGGGTGATGAGCGCATGCAGTTTTCCTTTTTCTTCCAAATGGACCAAAGCCCTATGACCCGCATTGGGCTTCGCGTCCCAGGCGGGACTCGAAAGCCGGTTCTGCCAGGAGGCTTTGCGCACCTCGGGGTCGGCGAGGTAGTGACGAATGTTGGACATCTTCTCGGCCACGGGATTGCGGGTCCACAGGCCCTGCGGGCCGCGGAAGTCGGGAATCCCGGAATCGGTCGAGATGCCGGCGCCGCTGAGCACGACGACGCGCTCGGCGCTATCGATCCAGGAGCGGACTTGCTCGATCAAGGAATCTGAATCTTGCCGCCGGGCGCGCCGGGCATCGGTCCTTGCGGCACCACGATCGAGGAGGCCGCCTGGCGGCGCAGCTCCTGCAGCTCCCTCACCGTGCGCTCGATCGCTTCCTTCGCCAGCTGGCCAAACTTCTCGGCCGCCTCCTCCAGCGAGCCGGCGCCGATCTCGAAGGCAATCGGCAGCGCGCCGGCCGGCGTCAGGACCTGGGTCTCGCCGACATAGAGAACGGCGCGCGCCGTATCGCGCTCGCCGTCCTTCTGCACCGGCGTCAGGCGGCGAATCGTGCCGACGCGCCGGTCGGTGAAGATTTCCTCGAGATACAGGGCGGCCGGGTCGAGCTTGAGCTCGGAGCCGGCCTGTTCGCTCTTGGTGGCCATTTCTAACCTGCGGGTGGTTGCGGGTTCGGTTCAGGCAGCACCCGCTGCCATCCACCGAGGCATTCGCCGACGTAGGGATAGTACGCGCGGGCATCGGGACAGTAGTACCAGTACTGCGCGTCCGGCGCCAGGTCCTGCTCGATATACTCGGGCGCCGGCAACGGGTAGTAATAGCCGGGGCCGTAGGGATAGTAGTACGCCGGCCCGAAGAAAAATGCTCCGCCGACGAACACTCGAGTCCCGCCGCGATCCGCTCCAGCCGCGCCCCGAGCCGCGCCCACCCGCCCAAGCCTCTTCCGCCAATGCCGCCAGCATCAGCGTGGCGCAGGAAACGGCCACAAGTCCGGACCACCTCATAGCATCAAGCATACACCGCCCGCGCTAAGGATCTTCCATCAATTCCTGAGCTTGAATCTCTGAATCTTTCCCGTCGCCGTCTTCGGCAACTCATTCAGGAATTCAATCCAGCGTGGGTACTTGTAGGGCGCGAGCTTGTCTTTCACATGCTGTTGAAGCCCGGTCTTGAGCTGCTCACTCGGAGAGTTCCCGGGTTTAAGGACAACATAAGCCTTGGGCTTGATGAGCCCCTGGTCGTCTTCATGGCCAACCACCGCCGCCTCGAGCACGGCGTCGTGGGAGACCAGCGCGGCTTCCACCTCGGCGGGCGACACCCAGATGCCCGACACCTTGAGCATATCGTCGGAGCGGCCGCCGTAAGCGTAGAAGCCGTCGGCATCGACGCTGTACTTGTCGCCGCTCTTGGTCCAGCCGCCGACGAATGTGCTGCGGGTCTTCTCGCGATTGTTCCAATAATGCGATGCGGATGTGGGGCCGGAGATCTGCAGCTCGCCGAGCTCGCCCTGCTTCACCGGGTTGCCCTGCTCGTCGACCAGGCGCAGCTCGTAGCCGGGAACGGGCTTGCCGGTGGTGCCGTGACGCCACTCGCCGGGACGGTTCGAGAGAAAGATGTGCAGCATCTCGGTCGAGCCGATGCCGTCGAGGATCTCGATGCCGGTTCTTTCCTTGAAGCTCTTTGCGATCTGCGGCGGAAGCGCTTCGCCCGCGGAGACGCAGATCCGCAATGCGAGATCCTTCTTCGGAAAATCGGGCGAAGCGAGCATTCCGGCGTAGAGCGTGGGGACGCCGAAGAAAATCGTCGGCTTCTTTTCGATCCATCGTTTGAACACTGCAGCCGGCGTCGGCCGCTCCGCCATGAGCACCGCCGTCGCTCCGGCATGCAAAGTAAAGGTCATCGCATTGCCGAGGCCGTAGGCGAAAAACAGCTTTGCCGCGGAGAACACCGTGTCCGACTCGTTCAGCCCGAGCACGCCGTTGGCGTAGAGCTCGGCGGTGATCGCCATGCTCGAATGCACGTGCACCGTGCCCTTGGGCATACCGGTCGAGCCGGACGAGTACAGCCAAAAACAAGCGTCGTCCCGCGTGGTGGGTGCCGCGGAAAGCTGCGGCTTGCCTTTCGAGAGAATCTCCTTGAAAGGCGAAACAATGACGTGCTTCAGAAACGGCGACTTCTCGACCAGGGGCTTGAATTGAGGGAGCAGTTGCTCGGATACGACGAGCGCCTTCGCACGGCTGTCGTTGAGCATGTACTCGTAGTCCTTCGGCGTGAGCAGCGTGTTCACGCCGACCGGGATGATCCCGGCCTTGATCGCGCCGAGGAACGCGACCGGCCAGTCGATGCAGTCGTGCATCGCGATGAGCACGCGCTGCTCCATCTCCAACCCCAGTGCCTGCAGCCCGCTGCCGAACCTGTTCACGCGTTCGGCGAGCTGGGCGAACGTGTATTCGCCCGAGTCGTCGATGTACGCCACCTTGCCGCCGCGGCCCGCAACGAGGTTGCGCTCGACGAGATCGACCGCAGCGTTGTACGGCTCGCTGCTCAAGAAGAGAAAGTCTTGATGAGATCCGAGGCCATCAGCTCCGGCTCGATCCCCTCGGCTTCATCCGCCACGTAATTCAGCTCGACCTTGATACCGTTCGGATCGTGGAGGAAGAGCTGGAACAGCGCCTGGCCGTTTGCGCGGCGCCGGGTGAAGGGCATTTTCTCCTTCTTGAGATGTTCCAGCATGCCGCGCAGGCCCGTCGCCCGAAAAGCGATGTGGTCGATGGCGCCGGTGCCGGCGTCTTCTGCCTGCGCGCTTCTTCCCGACGTACGGCCGAGGTATTTCTTCTGGATCTCGCCCGCCTTGGCGGCGCTCGGCCCGATGTGAACCAGGTCGACTTCCCCGGAATACATCCAGTGCACCGGAAAACCGAAATCGGGATGCGGGCCGGATTTCAACCCCAGCACCCTCGCGTACCAGTCGCGCGTGGCGTCGATATCGTCGGCCGCCACCAGAAAATGCTCGATGTGCGAAATAGGCATGCACTAATATATTACGAGAGGAGGAAAGCATGCGCGCGGCAGCGTCGTACTTCGTTGATTCCAAGCGCCTTACGATAGCCGGGGCGAAGAAAATGATGGCTACGGCGATCGCCGGTGCGCAGCAAGCGGGCATCGCGGTCTCGGTCGCGATCGCCGACGCCGGCGGGAATCTTCTGCTGCTGGAGCGAATGGACGGCGGCCGCTTTCACACAGTACATTCCGCGACCGCGAAGGCGGTAAGCGCCGCCTCCAACAAGCGGCCGACCTCTTCGAAAGGCGCGCAAGGCCAGCCGCTGGATGTCGCCCACGCCCTCGGCCTCGCGCTCGCCGCCGGGGCCGGGCGCTGGACCGCCATGGAGGGCGGCTGCCCGATCCTCGTCGACGGCGAATGCCTCGGCGGCATCGGCGTCGCCGGCGGCAATTGGGAATTCGACGAGAAGCTCGCTCGCGAAGCGGTGGCTTCGATCGGCGCCAAAGCGGAATGAAGCCCGCAGTGCGGGTCGCCTGTCTCGGCATGGGATGGTGGTCGGACGTGCTCGCGGACGCGATCAAGCGATCCGGCAAATTGACGATTGCCGCGTGCTTTACGCGCTCCAAGGACAAGAGGGACAAATTCGCAGCGAGATACGGCTGCCGCGCCGCCGCCTCCTATGAAGAAATTCTTTCCGACAAGACAATAGAAGCAATCATCAATACCACACCGAACGCCACGCACCTCGAGACCACCCGCGCCGCGGCGGCGAGCGGCAAGCACGTCTTTCTCGACAAGCCGATCGCCAACACGATCGCCGACGCGCGCGCCATCACCGAAGCTTGCCGCAAGGCCGGGGTCGTGCTCGCGCTCGGCTACCAGCGGCGGCGCGAGATGCATTTTCGTTTCATCAGGCAAAAAATAGATGAAGCTGCCTTCGGCAAGCTGGTCAATGCCGAAGCGAACATCAGCCGCGACCGACTGGGAAAGATCGACCTTTCCTCCTGGCGCTACCAGGCGGCCGGGATGCCGGGCGGGGTCATGCTGCAGATCGGCATTCACTACACCGACGTCCTCGAGTACCTGCTCGGACCTGTAACGGCGGTGAGCGGACAGTTCGTACGGCTTGTGCTGCCGGGCGACAACCCCGATGTGGCGAGCCTCGTGCTCGAGCACGAGAGCGGCGCGCTCTCCACCCTCAACGCGAGCTACGCCTCGGCCTCCGAGTATTACCTGATGAATATCTATGGGAAGGAGGCGAGCGCCTATTACGATGTTCACCGGGGATTGAGGTATCTGAAGCGCGGCTCCGCTCAGCCAGAAATTATTTCGTGCAAAGAGAACGACCCCATCGTCGAAGAGCTGGAGGAATTCGCCCGCGCAGTGCGAGGGGAAGCGAAGCCGGAGATGGACGGCGTGCGGGGCACCGCCTCGCTTGCGGTGATCCTGGCGGGAATCCGCTCAGCGAAGGAAGGGCGCAGAGTCGAAGTGAAGGAGATCTTGCAGTGAAAATGCTCCTGGGCGTCATCGCTCTGCTCATTTCTGCGGCGGTAAACAGCCAGAACTTCCCGAAAAGAAATCCCGTCGAGATCACCGTGCTGTTCCCGGCGGGCTCGTCGGCCGATGTCACGGCGCGGATGCTGGCCGACGGCATGGCTAAGGCCCTGGGGCAGCGAGTGCTGGTGGTGAACCGGCCCGGCGCCGGCGGCGCGATCGGCTACAAGTACGTGGCTGCGCAGCGGCCCGACGGCTATTCCCTGGTGTGGAACTCGAATTCGATCTCGACCACGTACCACTCGGGCCAGCTGCCCTTCGACTATCAGGCGTTCGATGCCGTCGCCCGCGTGCTGGTCGAGTCGGTCGTGGTCGCGGTGCGCACGGATTCGCCTTTCAGAACTTTGAACGATTTTATTTCTGAAGTACGAAGAAAACCAAAAGCCATCAGCGTCGGGCATTCCGGCATCGGCAGCCATACGCACATCTCGCTGGCGGCGCTGTCCCGCGCCGCCGGGGTCGAAGTGAACGAGGTGCCGTTCGGCGCCGCCCAGGTAGTCCCCAGCCTGCTGGGCGGCCATGTCGACGCGGTGGTGCAGCTTCCCGCCGCGCTCTCGGCGCCGGTGAAGCAAGGCCAGGTCAGGCTTCTCGCCACGCTCATCCCCGCTCGGGACCCTGCCCTGCCGGACGTGCCGACCGCGAAAGAACAGGGGATCGACGTATCGCTGGAGGCGTGGCGTGGCATCGCAGCGCCAAAAGGCGCCTCGAGACAGACGATTTCTCTCCTGGAAAATGCCATCCGTGCCGCCGTGCAGAGCGCGGAATTTCAGAAAAGCAGCGAGAACCTGGGCGTCAGGCCAGCGTTCATGCCCGCCCAGGAATTCGGCGCGATGATAGCCGCGGAGGACGCCGAGCTCGCGCGCCTGATGCAGGCGATCGGCCTGAAGAAGTAACTAGGCAGGCTGGGCCAGCCGTTCCCTCACCTTGACGAGCCATTCCTGGCACCACTCCAGGGCGGTTTCCTCCGGCAGCACGCCGCTCGAGGCGTCGTGCATATGGCGCTCGCCGATGCGCTCGGCCCCGAGCTCCGTCAGGACGTCGTCGAAGCGCTTGCTGCCGAAGTTGAAAGTCTCGGCGTAGGTGCGATCGCCCAGGCCGAACACGCCATAGCGGACCCCGGCCAGCGTGGGCCGCTTCTCCTTCAGCTCCTCGTACAGCGCTTTCGCGTTGTCGGGCACGTCGCCCTGGCCGTAAGTCGAGGTACAGACGAGGAAAACGCCGGGGCGCGAGAACACCGAGCCGTCGGCCTTCTCCATGAGCAGAGTCTCGACCTCGGTATTGCCGTCGTCGAGCGCGAGCTCCATCTCCTGGGCGCAGAGCTGCGCCGTGCCGGTCATCGTGCCGACCAGGATGGTGATTTTCAATTGCACGTTGACAGTCAATATATTGCACAATACAATTTGCGTCAAGCACTATAGTTCATGAACGCCCCGCTAAAAACCGCGCCGCAATCCGCCGATCCCGAATCCGCCTATCTGTCGCGGCTCGGCGACCGCGTGCGTGCCTGGCGCACGGAGAACGGCATGACGCGCAAGGCCCTCTCGGGAGCCTCCGGCGTTTCCGAGCGCTACCTCGCCCAGCTCGAGTCCGGCCTGGGCAACATTTCGGTGCTGCTGCTGCGCAAGGTGGCGCGCGCCATGGGCGTCGCGGTCGATCGCCTAGTGCGCGAGAACGAGGGCACGCCGCGCGCCGAGCGCATTGCCCTGATCGGGCTGCGCGGCGCCGGTAAATCGACCCTGGGGGAAAAGCTTGCGCGCTCGCTCGACATTCCATTTGTGGAATTGGATAAGGAAGTGGAGAAGGAAGCCGGCGCGAAGCTCGGCGAAGTATTCGCCCTGTACGGGCAGGACGCGTTCCGCCGCTTCGAGCGCCGCGCCCTCGAGCGCGTGCTGAACCAGCACGAGCGCGCGGTGATCGCCGCCGGCGGCGGCCTGGTGACCGATCCCGCGACCTACCAGCTGCTGCTCGAGCGCTGCGTATGCGTCTGGCTCAAGGCTTCTCCCGAAGAGCACATGTCGCGCGTCATCGCGCAGGGCGATATGCGGCCGTTCAAGGGCCGTTCCGCGGCGCTGGGTGAAATAAAGAAATTACTGGAAGACAGGGAAAAGCTCTATGCCCGCGCCGACGCGGCCGTCGAAACCTCGGGCAAGTCCATCCGCCAAAGCCTGGAACAGGTGAAGAGAGCGCTGGCATGATCACTTACGAAACCGATCCGTCCCGCTACAACCACTGGAAGCTCGGCTTCGATGGCCCGGTTGCCACGCTCACCCTCGATGTCAGCGAGGACAAGGGGCTGGTGCCGGGCTACAAGCTCAAGCTCAACAGCTACGACCTCGGCGTCGACATCGAGCTGCACGACGCCCTCAACCGCATCCGCTTCGAGCACCCCGAGGTCAGGAGCGTGGTGGTCACGAGCGGCAAGAGCCGCATGTTCTGCTCGGGCGCCAACATCTACATGCTCGGCCACTCCAGCCACGCCTGGAAAGTCAATTTCTGCAAGTTCACCAACGAGACGCGCAACGGCATCGAGGACGCGAGCGCGCACTCGGGCCTCAAGTTCCTCGCGGCGCTGAACGGCACGACCGCCGGCGGCGGCTACGAGCTCGCCCTCGCCTGCGACGAGATCGCGATGATCGACGACCGCTCCTCCACGGTGAGCCTGCCCGAAGTCCCCTTGCTCGGAGTCCTGCCGGGGACCGGCGGCCTGACGAGGATCATCGACAAGCGAAAGCTGCGGCGCGACATCGCCGACGTCTTCTGCACCACCGCCGAGGGCGTGCGCGCGGACCGCGCGAAGGAATGGAAGCTCGTCGACCACCTCGCCAAGCCGCAGCAGTTCGCCGAGATGGTGAAGGCACGCGCCCTGGAGCTCGCGAAGCTGTCGGACCGGCCGGGCGGCCAGGGCGTTGTCCTGACGCCTTTGGGTTCGAACAGGCTGGTCGATGTGAAAATCGACCCGGCTGCGCGGACCGCGACTTTGACGGTCAAAGGGCCCGAATCCGCTCAAATCGAAAGAAGCGCGGACTGGTATCCGCTGCGCCTCGCGCGCGAGCTCGACCGCGCGATCATGGACCTGCGCACCAACCAGGTCGACATCGGCCTTTGGATCTTGAAGACAGAAGGGAGTTGCCAGGAAGCACTCAGGCTTGATGAACTGCTCTCGAAAAACAAGTCTGATTGGTTCGTCCGCGAAACCATCGGCCTCCTGCGCCGCACGTTTTCCCGCCTCGACGTCTCGTCGCGCTCGATCTTCGCCGTGATCGAGCCGGGCTCGTGCTTCGCCGGCACGCTGCTGGAGCTCGCGCTCGCGGCCGATCGCAGTTACATGCTCGATGCCGAAAATGCCCCGCAGCTCGCGGTGACGAGCCTGAACTACGGCGCTTACCCGATGGCAAGCGGCTTTCCGCGCCTGCATGCGCATTTCTGCGGGGAAGTGCCGTCTTTGCACATGAATGAATTGATAGATACGGGAAAGGCAAGAAGCCTTGGCCTGGTGACCTCGACCCCCGACGACATCGACTGGGAGGACGAGGTGCGGATCGCGATCGAGGAGCGCGCGAGCCTCAGTCCCGACGCGCTCACCGGCATGGAAGCGAGCCTGCGCTTCGCCGGCCCCGAGACCATGCTGACGCGCGTTTTCGGCCGGCTGACGGCGTGGCAGAACTGGATCTTCAACCGCCCCAACGCGGTCGGCGAGCACGGCGCGCTCAAGGTCTACGGCACGGGATCCAAGGCAAAATTCAACTGGGAACGGGTATGAGTTCCATCAACTACGCCGAAAAAATCCCCAACAACGTCAATCTCGCCACCGACCGCACGTTGCAGCGCGCCCTCGAGCACTGGCAGCCGCATTTCCTGCAATGGTGGGGCGAGATGGGACCCACCGATTTCCAGAAAGCCGATGTGTATCTGCGCACCGCGGTTTCGGTGGACGCCGACGGCTGGGCGCAGTACGGCGCGGTCAAGATGCCGGACTACCGCTGGGGCATCTTCCTCGCCGACCCCGCGGCGAACCGCGCCATCGGCTTCGGCGACGCGATGGGCAAGCCGGCATGGCAGCAGGTGCCGGGCGAGTACCGCTCGACGCTGCGCCGCCTCATCGTCACCCAGGGCGATACCGAGCCCGCGTCGGTGGAGCAGCAGCGCCTGCTCGGGCACAGCTGCCCTTCCCTCTACGACCTGCGCAACCTCTTCCAGATCAACGTCGAGGAAGGCCGCCACCTGTGGGCGATGGTGTACCTGCTGCACGCCTATTTCGGCCGCGACGGCCGCGAGGAGGCCGAGGAGCTGCTCGCCCGCCATTCCGGCGACAGCGACAAGCCGCGGATCCTCACCACCTTCAACGAGCCGATCTCCGACTGGCTGTCGCTCTTCTGCTTCACTTATTTCACCGACCGCGACGGCAAGTACCAGCTGAAGAGCCTCGCCGAGAGCGCGTTCGATCCCCTGTCGCGCACCTGCCGCTTCATGCTGACGGAAGAAGCGCACCACATGTTCGTCGGCGAGACCGGCCTCTCCCGGGTCATAAAGCGCACCCTCGAGGTCATGAAGGAGCTGGGCACCGACGACCCGGCCAGGATCCGCACACATGGTGCCGTCGACCTGGGTCTGGTGCAGAAGTACCTCAACTTCTGGTGCTCCTCCTCGCTGGATCTCTTCGGCTCGGAGATCTCCTCGAATTCGGCGGCAAACTTCGCCAACGGCTTGAAAGGCCG
>WNFM01255724.1_pt2 | contig 14030 bp, 12 predicted proteins | sample 5400271 | NCBI WGS metagenome assembly WNFM01 (sample SAMN13153352, study PRJNA577476) | soil metagenome | isolation source: 60 cm saprolite on Douglas fir-dominated hillslope | place: USA:California | collected 2013-09-17 | reverse complement strand
TTCATCCAGTATTGCGGCTAAAGTAGTAGACTTTCCATGCCCAGTTGGCCCTGTAATTAAAACTAATCCCTGCCTTAGGGTTGTAAAATTATGAATAATTTTGGGAAGTCCCAGAGAATCAATAGGGGCAACAGTTAGGGGAATTCTTCTAAATTCAATGGCCGAAGTTGCTTTTTGGGCGTAAACATTTACACGAAATCTCGCCTTTTCAGAAAAAGCGAGAGAGACATCCAGCTCTTTATTCACACTAAAGCGCTCCAGTTGCTCAGTTGGAAGGACAGACTTAATCATTTCAAAAACAGCTTCTGAGGTTAAGACTTGCTCATTGGGAACGGGGATTAGCTCGCCATCAATTCGAAGCATAGGGGGAACCCCGGCAATCAAATGCAGGTCCGATGCATTTTTATCAACAACTAATTGTAGTAATAATTTTATGTCTGCCATTATTCCTGTGCTACTCTAAGAACTTCCTCAATGCTTGTTTGCCCTTCAACGACCTTCATATATCCATCTTGTTTCATAGTAATCATGCCTTCAAGGCGCGCTTCTTTATCAATTACCATTGCCGGCTGCCTCTCTAGAATTAATCTACTTATTTTTTCGGTTACTGGCAATACCTCATAAATTCCGACTCGCCCCAAAAATCCTGAATTATTATTCTCAGGTGTTGGTTTCCCTCGATAAAGCATAACTTTCTTGTCAGCTGGAAGTAAAGATCCCAAATTTGCTTTGATATCTTCCAAGACTTTCGGATCTGGCTCATATGATTCCTTATTAGCTTCATCAATTTTCCTAAGAACGCGTTGGGCAATAATTGCATTAATAGAGGAGGTCAGTAAAAATGGCTCAGCTCCCATATCAAGAAGGCGGGGAATGGCAGAAGCCGCGTCATTAGTGTGAAGGGTCGCAAAGACCAAATGCCCAGTAAGGGCCGCTTGAATCGCAAGGTCAGCCGTCTCCCGGTCACGAATTTCCCCAACGAGAATAATATTGGGGTCTTGACGAAGAAACGATCTAAGCCCAGATGCAAAGGTTAAACCAGCTCCTGGATTAATTTGGACCTGGTTAACACCAGCGATTTTATACTCAATCGGGTCCTCCAAGGTCATTATATTAACCTTTGGAGTATTAAGCCGTTGAATGAGAGAGTAAAGGGTCGTAGTTTTTCCAGATCCTGTTGGCCCGCAGATTATGACAACCCCGTGAGGCCGCAATATTGCATCTTCGAGATTTTTAAGGGCTCGTCCACGAAGCCCCAATTCAGTTAGATCTGGAATTCCGCCGGTTTTTTTAAGTAACCTCATAACTACTTTTTCGCCCCAGGCCGTAGGAAGAGTGGACACACGAAGGTCAACCTCTTGCTGAGCATTTTTAAAGTTAAACCGGCCGTCCTGAGGAATTCTTTTTTCGTCAATTTTCATGCCTGACAGAATTTTAATACGGGAAATTAAAGACTCGTGCAGCTCACGGGGTATTGTCAGTTTTTCCTGTAAAATTCCGTCAATTCTATAACGAACTCGGGTAGCTTTTTCCCCGGGCTCAATATGCACATCAGATGCTCTAGATCGCACTGCAAAGTCTAAAATATGGGTCACAACCTCACTAATTTTTTCCTGGCGCAAAAGCCCACCACCAGTAACTTTGGAGGCATCAAGTGTATGCTCCCCCGGTGAGACATCTTTCAGGGCAGCCGTCACTTCGCGAGATAGATTAGTTGCATACTGAGTTCCTATGAAGTCTTCAATTTTAGCAACCTCTGCAGCAACTGGCTTAACATGAAGCCCTGTTTTTTGTTCAATAAACTCAATTGTAGGAAGATCTAGGGGATCACTCATTGCAAGGGTTAGCTCCCTTGCATCTCTATCAAGGGCAATAGGGAAGACACGGAACCGCTCCGCAACTTCCTGAGAAATAGTACTTAGCGCATCAGGGTTAACTGGGGTTGCAGTCAAGTCAACATAGGCAATATTATAAAAAGTTGCCTTGGCCCGGGTTAATGCTTCATCAGAAACTAATTTTTGCTCACGGATCACATCTTCCTGGCTTTTTCCGCTTTGAACCTCAGCAAGTTTTACTTGGTCAGCAACTTTCACAGGAAGAGCTCCTTGAGTAACCAAAATATCAGCAAGAGAAGTAGAAACCGGTTGTTGGGCAGCCATAATTCATTATAGATAGTTGGGTTATGGAGTACAATAGTAAGAGAATGGATGATCTTGTAACAATAGTTCTTACACTTCCAAGAGAGACTGAAGTAACTGCTGAAAGCGCTAAAACATTCCTGGCAAGCTTAGCTAATATAAACAAACACTCTTTCATGAGCCGCCTACTAACTGGTAAAAAGCCCAAGCCGCTAAGTCTTGAGATATTACTCGCTAATCAACAAATCAATTTTCAAATTACATGCGATAAATCATTAGTTTCTTTCGTTGAATCCCAAATCCAATCAACCTATCCACTGGTAGCTATAAGTAAATCACCAAATCCACAAAGCCTTAGTAACTTGCATTTAGTATCTCTTGTCCTTAAAAACGGAAGCTACTATCCAATCATTACTTTTCCTCACTTTAAAACCATCGATCCACTATCAAGTATTTTGTCAGTTTTAACTAAAGCAGATATAAGCGATACGGCAATAATTCAGATCGCATTAGAGAGTACTGGCTCAGCCTGGCAACAAAATGGATTAACATATGCCCAAAAGGGAATTAAAAGAGACGATGGCAATTTTACAGCACGAACTGATAGTGAAATAATAAAACAAAAAGTAAATATTGCCGGATTTAAATCCTCAATCAGAATTGCTTCCAATAGTAACGAATTATTAAATAAAATTATTAGTTCTTATTCAGTATTTACTAATCCCGAAGGGAATAGTTTTGTAGTTAAAAAATCACACCTATTAAATAAGAATTCTTTATATAAAACCTTTTTAGAGAGGCGTGTAACTGGTAATCAAGTTTTAAATATCGAAGAACTGGCTACAATCTGGCATTTACCGAGTAATTTAATTAAAACCCAAGGGATTATGTGGGAAGGAAACGTCCTTTCAGAAGCTCCTGATAATTTACCAATCACCGGTGAAGAAAACAAACAAAAAATTAATTTCTTTGCTAAGACTAACTTTAAGAATAAAGAAACTGTTTTTGGAATTAAAGATGGGGATAGAAGGCGACACATCTGGGCAATTGGAAAAACTGGAACAGGAAAGTCCACCTTGATTGCAAACCTTGCAATTAATGACATTAAAAAAGGCCATGGAATTGCAATTATTGATCCACATGGGGACTTAACAGAAATTATTCTAGAGCACATTCCAAACTCAAGAGTTAATGATGTAATTTACTTTAATCCATCAGACCGTGAATTTCCGATTTCTATAAATCCACTCGAGGTAGTAAATAAAGAGCAAGGAGAACTTGTCGTTTCTGGAATTATTTCGTTTCTGGAATTATTTCAATTTTCAGTAAAATATTTGGTAAATTCTGGGGACCAAGGCTTGAGTATATTTTAAGAAATACTCTTTTTACACTTGTCGAAGTTCAAGGCTCTACCCTAAAAGACGTTCCCCTTATTCTTACAGATGCGAGCTTTAGGAAAAAAATAACTTCAAAAATAGAAGATCCGACTCTTAAAAACTTTTGGCTAAATGAATTTGAAAAAATGCCATATAACCTCCAAAAAGAATCTGTCTTCCCAATTCTTACTCGTGTCGGCCAGTTTGTGGGCTCCCCAATGATTAGAAATGTGATCGGGCAGCCAAAAAGCTCAATTGATATTGAAAAGGTGATTAATGAAGGGAAAATTTTAATTGCGAATCTTTCTCAAGGAAAATTAGGGGAAGATAATGCAGCCCTCCTTGGCGCAATGCTTATTACCAAGTTCCAGCTTGCCGCAATGAAAAGGGTAAATGAACAAGAAGAAAATAGGCGAGACTTTTATCTTTATGTTGATGAGTTTCAAAACTTTGCAACAGATTCGTTTATCAAAATTCTCTCAGAAGCACGTAAATATAGATTGAATTTAATCCTCGCCAATCAATATATGGCACAAATTCCAATTCAGGTCCAAAAAGCAATTCTTGGTAATATTGGGACGATGATTGCTTTTGCATCAGGGGCGGAGGATGCTCACATTTTGCACCGCGAATTTAGTGAGGTCTTTGAAGAAAAAGATTTGATCCAACTTTCAAATTATCAAATTGCAATAAAACTAATGATTGATGGGCATGGCGAAAGGCCATTTCTAGCAAACACGCTTCCTCTGCCATCAAAAGAAACAGGCCATAAAGAAAAAGTAATCAAAGTTTCAAGAGAAAGATGGGGAAGAAAGGTAAACTAATCCCATAGTCATTTGGTGTTCTTTTTTTATTCTGGTATAATTTAACTGTGACTAAAAGAAAATTCCCAAAACTATCTATCAAAGTTTTAATATTGATATTTATACTAACACTTGGACTTGTATTTCTATATGCTAGACCTTCAATTCTATGGAAAACATACACAAGCTCTTCTGAAGACTATAGCATCAAATACCCTAATAACTTCCTTTTTACCCCAGTTTGTGGAGATAATGATGAGATAGTCTTTGCTACGGATAAGGTTGATTGCGCACCAGGTTTCCCATCTAAAGGAAAACTCTTAATGTGGATTATTGTCTATAAAGGAAATCATGTTAATGAGTTTTTGCAACCTGGAGTCGATGGAGGAGGAGCTAATGCCGAATGGCAAGTAGATAGTACAAGTAAGAAAAATGTTGATGGGACTGAAGCTATAGAAATCCTCTGGAAAGATAAACAAAATAACTTGAGGAATGAAGTTGTTTTATTTAAAAATGATAAAACATACAGACTGACCCAGCTTTCAGAAAGTGATTACGAAAAAGAAAGGGAATTATTTAATCAAATTGTTTCCACTTTTAAATTCACAAAATAAATAGAGATTCAATCAACTCCTTTGCTTTCCCATAAAAAAGCGGCAGATATTTTCATCCTTTGATCTTAAACATTTTATAGATCTGATAAATATACCTACCGCTTAATTATTCTTCTAATTCTTTTGTTTTATTAACAATATTAATACTTTGCATTAATGTATTTATTATTAATAAACTTACTTAAATTAGCTCTAGTTCAAAAGAGAATGTTGTGGAAAACCCAAAAAGGGAATTCCACAACATAAAGTATGCTACTTACTTAGTGTAAGTTGCATACCAGGCTGATGGGTCTTGCAATTGCTTTAGGGACAACCCTTTCTCCGTAGCTATCTTCCCGAGCATGTGTGAATGCAGCTGGAACCGTTTAGTTGGGAATCCTGCTGTTGTCTTTACAGAATATAGATACTCAGATTGGAGAGGAAACTCAACCCAATCATGATCATAATCCCAGCCTAACGCAAGGTTGCAATTGATACATTCAATATGTACCCGGCTAGCTTTTACCATGAACATGCTACTACCACCTGATTGAGAAGTTTGTGAACCTCCTTCTGATGATCCTGGAGCGTGAATAAAATCCATACAGGGTTCTACCGGATAAGCATACTCACCTGTGTGCACTTGTTCATCTCCATTTGGATAATTTTTTGTAACCCAGTTTGACTCGGCTACAAGTATGGTGTTGTTGGACTTTAATGTCTGACTGGAACGGTTAGATGTTTCTCCAGGCGTACTTATTACAACGGCAGCATGGCCAGTTGAACCTGTGAAAGCATTTCCTCCAAAGGGACAGTTAGGTTGCCAAATAACGATACTTCCATCTGTTGGAGTTTTATCAACTATCCAACCACATTTGGCAAGTGAGTAGATCCAATCCTTTGTAAGATAGCTCGTGCATCCAGATATATTGATTCCTTTCTCCCTGAGATAGTTCCCAACGAAAACACCACATTGACCACCATGTTCAGCTGCATATACTTGTGGAATAATCCCTGGAGCATTTTCAATATGTGCTATTGCACATCCATCAACTCCAAGATCAGAATTCTGGTTCTGAACCTGTGGCTGTTGAGTAGGTGGGACTGCTGTTGGCGGAATAGGTGTTGGCTTAACTGACACGACTGTCGGTTGTTGGACTGGTTGAGAATTTCCTGTCTTCTCAAAGCTATAGCCTCCGCGAGCGGAATCTATTGTCCATCCTGTTCCCAATTGGCTTTGTACCTGCCACCACCAAAGATCTTCAGTACAAACTGGACCTCCTATGATAGTTGCCACTGAGCCTACTGGAAGAGTACCAGCCAGTGACTGATCTCGCCCGGGATTGACTCGTAGATTAAGGCGATAATTGGCATAGCCAACATCCCCAACCTTTAAACGAATAGGCAAGTTATCACTGCAATCACTTGTGCTTTGTGGATTGACTACAACAGGTTGTTGAACCTGACCAGTGTTTCCACCATTTCCACCCGGACCAGGAAGAGGCTGACCATTGGGAATCAAATTGTAGAAACCTTTGTAGGTTACTTCAATTGCCCAACCGTCATGGCCTTGATATCCAACTTCCACCCAGGTAGAACTATCGCCGCATTTTGGCCCTGAGATTATACTCACTTTCTCATAGATTGGGACTGTGAATATTTCACCCGAGCTTTTGCTTGCAGTATTGTAGACATGTAGTGGATTTGGATCGAAATTCGAAACCACTGCAATGTCCCCAGCGTGCAATCGACCTCCTACGGGAGAGCAATTGTCATTGTGGGGGACTGGATTACTGTTTCCAGCATTTTGTTGTCCATCACCATTAGATTGCCCACCTGTTACACATCGCCAGCCACCCAAACGGTTTGGCCCCATCACATTTACTGAATGGTAGTCGTTACCAAATACATCCTTGCAGACTTGATTAAAGTCACCAAGAGATTGGTCTCCGCATTTCCATGAGTAAGCTGCGTTAGGGCTATTGTCTGGTGCGTTACTTGGCCCACCCCAACCTTTAGCTGCACAGTAATTGACAACATGGACTCCACCTGGAGTATCTTGTTGTGCTGCTTGTGCCAAAGTCGGTGCACCTGGTTGTGCTTGCACGTTTGCTGGGTTATTAGCAGTCTGATTTGTTGGGCCTTGGTTTTGAGGTTGAGGAACCGTCGAAACGGTAATCTCAAAATTGTTATACGCTGTACCTCCTGGACCAGTTGCAGATATCGAATACTTCCGCGTAGCTGATGGACAAGTATTTAGATCCCCATTCGGACCATAATTATTGCCATCGATATTTACAGAATCAGCATTCGTTCGCCAATGCATGTTGGTACATTGCCCTGATTGCAGGTTTCCCGTATCTGCCCAAAACTGAACAGTAGGAATTGACGGATTTGATCCAGTCAAACCATATGCAAAATTTTGACAGTTGCCTTGCATCCACTGCTCGTCGGGCGTGCTTTTTGTACATACCTGTACGCTTTGTGAACCTCCTTGGCAACCACTCGTATTCCAGTGAGAATCGAAGCGACCAGAGGTATTTTCCGTCTGATCTACTCCTCCACAGGATGGGGTTATCTTCGCAGCTCCACAATTGGGATTACATTGTACTTCAATATGAATTGTAACGGTTTGTCCAACTTCAGCAGAACCATTCGGGTTGAATGTCACTGTGAAAGATGGTCCACTTTGTGCCTTTACAACTAACAAAGTTGTAAACAGCATAATCAAAAGAAAAACAGCCATGATTTTGTGCATTTTGAACCCCTTTAGATTCAAGAACTCCAACGAAAGTTGAGTAGTACGCTTTGCGTTCATTACGCTATCTCCTTGAACTAGATTGTTAAGGTACCTTCAACGAATTGAATTAAGTACATTTTAACACAACCAAGCAACTATAGGATTAGAAACCAATTATTGATTAAGTTTGGAGTAGTTTTATATTCTTTTTAATAAGTTTTTAGCTAATTTATATGAATAAAGTTTATGAATATTTTTATTTTCCCAATCAATTGATTTTTTATAATCTACTTCTGAATAAGAAGTGATGTTTAGATCACTTGCTAGGTTATTTGGATCAAGATTTTTCGTTTTTGATTCAATTTCCCAAGTATAATAATTATCTGTGTATCTTGAAATTTTGACCTCAAACCCTTGGTATTCGTACTCCCAGCTTTCCCAGAAGTAAATCATACCTTTATCGAATCCAAGTGTTTCAAAAAGTTTTAATGAACTCAGGAATTCTCCATCTTTAAGTTTTACATCAATTTCCTGCCTTTCTTGTAAATGAAATTCTCCAACTTTCAGACTAATCTTCTCAGAATTTCCAGATTTTTTAAGCCTCAGGTCAAATTTCGAATCACTCCAAGATCTTGTTTTTGGATCAAAGCCAGGAGACAAGTCCACTGACAATCTTTTATAGTTGTCCATTAATTCAGCTTTTTCTTCCAAAAAGCTTTTAAACTTCTCAAATTGTTCTTTTGTTAACTTTCCTCTTATTTCAATTTCAACCATAGCTTGATTTTAGCTTAAGTGTAAAAGATAATAAAGCGAATGGATCTTCTTCAAAAATCCCAAGAGTTTAAAAGACAAGCAGATGAAATCTTGAAAAATTCTAAACTTGTTGAAGCTTTGTCTAAATATGGCGAGGTTAAATTTACTGGGAGCTACCCACTAAATGTCATGATGAGGCCAGACTTAGATGTCTACGCAATTGCCAAGGAAAATAATAAAGAAAAAATGCTAAAAGTAATTCACGATATTTTCTCAACAGTTTATTTTGAAGAAATAAGATTTATTAACTTTTTAGATTTCCACAAAGACCAGGACCATAAAGGATATTACATTCAACCTCATAAGCAGATTGGAGAGAATAAATGGAAATTGGATGTCTGGTTAATGACTGAGGACAGATACGAGCCACATACAGAGCATTTCTTAGATCTTCTTAATAAAAATGAGCATGCTGACAAAAAGAGATTAATGATTCTTGAATTAAAGAATCATTATAGAGAAGGAGAAAAATACAAGAAAGGGATAAATGGCAGAGTAATTTATGAGGCAGTTTTAGAGCACGGAGTTAAAAATGTGGAGGAGTTTGAGGAATACCTGAAAAATAAATGACACATCCAACTCAAACAATTGACTGGAAGAGGGAGAGATTTAGTATTACTTGGATCAAAACTGATTCTTTGAAAGGAATTGCTCCAATTACTCAGGTTTATGGCGTTTGTTTTAATGGCGAAGATGAAATCTTAATTGCAAGAAAAGTTGGCGATGAAAAGTGGATTATTCCTGGTGGAACTCCTGAAGATGATGAAACAATAGAAGAAACTCTGAAGCGGGAAATGGTTGAAGAAGCGGATATAAAGATCAAAAATATTAAGCTTGTTGGAGCTCAAAAGGCATATCCCGTGGATAAGCCAGAAGAACATTACTACCAAGTAAGGTGTATTTGTGAAGTTGACGAATTACTGCCTCAAACTCCAGATCCAGCAGAAGGTGTAAATTGGGAAAGAAAATTTGTTCCAGCCAATAAAGTCACGAATTATGTCAAATGGGGAAATACAGGAGATAGAATGTTTAAGGATGCTATTAAACTTTTTAAATCCAGTAGATTAATTTAACTTAAGATTTCACTTTCCAAGCCCTTCGCAAGACTTTCAAAGAATTCTTCCATTTCCTTATAATCAAATTTTGTTTTCATAATAGGGTAATCTCTAGCTTCTTTTACCTTTAAAAATGATCTAGCCATCTGAAGCGAATCAATATTTATTTCAAATTTTTTCTTGTGTAATTTTCTAATTTCAGGAAGGTTTAGTTTTTCTTTTTTAAAAATTGTAAAGAAATCTACATAATCCCTTGCATTTCCCCTAATCAGTATTGTTTCAAGTTTGTTTACTGCAATATCAATTAAACTATCTACCTGAACTCCCAATACCACTAGTCCTGTTTCGAGCCTCTGAAATGTAAAATAATTAAAATCAATTTTAAGTGATTTTTCCTTGTCCCAACTTAGGATAAATTCATTAATATTGTGAGTAATATTTCTGGTAACCTCTATATATTTAAGTTTTACTTCAGTCTGTTTTATCAAATTCTGGATATTAATATGGGTGAAATCCTGATCTGTAAAAAAATCTAGATCATCTGACTCTCTATGGTTATAGTAAACTGCAGAAAGGGCAGTGCCACCTGTCAAATAGAAGCGTGAGAAGTACGGTACTCGTGATACCACTTCCAGAAATTCTTTTTGTCGTTTTGTAAACCAGGTTCTTTTTGCCATTTTTTATTAAAGAGCAGAAATTCTAATGTTTTTTTAGATTCAACATCCAACTCAAATCTAATTATATCCCAATACTTGATAAGTTTTTGCTTATCTAATTTTTCCCCTTCCAGGCCATAATTAATCATTTGTATAATTTTCCACATTTCATACTCTCGTGGAGCCACTTCCTTGAACTTCTCCTCATCTGTATTCCAGTTCACCATTTCACCCATTATACTCTAACGCTCCCGCTTGAAACATATGATATAATGTATTTATAAATGATAAGAGAGCTATCAACATTTATGTTTGAGTTGATAGTCCTCGCCGAAAACGAGGATAGGTAGCTCGACCCCGCCAAAGCGGGGTTTTTTCGTTCTAGGGGATAGATGAGTGGTCTGAAGCTTATAGTATTTGACATTTAGGTAAATAAGTATATTATAGGGTCTAAGTCTTGCCATAGAGGATAGTTTAGAGTTATAGTGAGATATGGACAAGCAAACAGAATTAGAACTGCCAAAACAAACGAAGCCAACATTTATGAGAAACGTAGAAAGAAGAGTTAAAAATTTTGGAGCAGCAGCCTTGATGTTTGGGGCCTCTGCTTTTGGCCCTATGAAATCAGCTACAGGGAGTGGAGTAGATAATCCTTCAAATCTAAAAGCAGGTACCCCTAGTGAAGTAACTCCTACACCAAACGATATTCTTCCAGGCCCAATACATCCAGAAGAGGCTCAGAATAAAGAGATAATTCAAGACCAGGTCAGAGCTTTTAGAAATACTGTCGAACCTACAGACAATAAAGATGCAATAGGTAGAGCAATGGTAAATGGTATTCCACAAGCAAATGAGAATACAAAGGATTTTAGAACTCATAAAACAGGTGAAGGAGTAGCAAAAAGCGATGAAGCTACAGTAGCAGGAGCTGAAAATGGGACTAATAATGAAGTCAGCGTTAGAGCAATGCGCATTGAAGTTCAAAAACCAGATGGAACAAAGGAGATCGTTCCAGGTAAAACTCTTAAGGATTATCAAGGATCGGTAAATGTTCCACAAGTTGAGCAAATGTGGGGAGTCATTAAGGGCAGTTTTCCTAAAGAAATGCTTGATTTTAATAAATGGAATATGCTTGCAGTTCTAAGCTCCGACAAAGAAGATCCGGCTGATGCACTTAAAGCTCAAAAGGCACTTTTCATGCGCCTCAACGAAGCAGTTCTTGATTCACAAGGAATAGAGCATGCTAAAAATTCTATGATGATTTTTCCATTGGGGTCTAGTAAAGAAGTAAAAGGGGCAGCTTATCTTCCACCTTTGGGCCAAGTAAGTCCTGAACTTAATAAACTTTTTGCAGATCGCAAAATATCAGTAGATGATACCAATAAAACCGAATATCTTTTGTCAAAAGATGGAAATGCACTGGTGGGATTTGTTGACGATAAACCAGTAGTCGTGGCTAACATCTCTACTTTGGTAGATAATATAAACAAAGGCAATGCGCAAAACTCATTTTATTTCATTCCAGTAGAAGCACAAGATAACTTCAAGCCAGGTCCAGATGGAATTAGTGTTCAATTCACCTTTAACGGTCCTGTACCGGAAGCTGTAGCTACTCCAAAAGCAAATGGAAAAGATGCAGCAAGCTTTAGCGTCAGTGGATCAGATCTAGTTTTAGAAGCAAAAATAGCTGTAGGTAAGCCAGCAGAAAAACTATCTGCAGAATTTCTACAAAAAGAGGGAATGTTAGATGGAGTTAGCTTTAGGCCAATTGGGGCAGAAAGCATATGGAGAACAGAAACAAACATACCAGGCTTAACATTTAACGGCACTGGTCTGGAAGATATGCAAATCAGACTTCCAAGATTAGGGGCACAAGATGCCTTAGACTCCACTAAACCTCAAGTATTTAAGTTTATAAAGCAAACTGATGGAAAACTAATTGATGGGAGTGTTCTAAGGATGAGTGGTCCAGGGGGAATAGGATTATATAGACAGGTTGTTATAACAGATAAAGATCCAAATGAAACTGTTTTCAATATATATATAAACCCCGCCAAACTTGATGAGGTTAAAAAGATAAAAAGTGCAGAAGGTAAGGTTCTTTATCCAAATGTTGTTATAAATAATTGGCTTTATATAGCCTTGGCTGTAAAATACGGAGGATTGGGGCCTTTAGCAGATAAAACAAATGTAGACGAGATCGTAGGGAAGAAAATTTTCACCCCAGAAGAGATAAAAACTGCAAGTTGGGCTAAACCAGAAAACGCAAGTATATCCGTAACCTATAAACCTCAATAATCTACTTCAACCCTGAAATTATAACTATTGGTGTGTTAAGAATTCCAACTTGTTTATAAAATGCATCAGTTGGATTTCCAAGAGATTCTACTGGCGTGTTCCTAAAATTCAAAAATAAAGCCTCAAGACCAATTTGGGAAACAAGTAATTCAGGTTTTTTACTTTTTAATAGTTCATCCCTTTTCAAATAAACCGGTATGATAAGTTCTTCTGTTTTGGTGTCGTACGAGCCTGCAAAAAAAGTCTCAAAGTTTACTATATCAAAAATTTTCCTTCCTGTTAAAATAGTATCAGCCTTTTCATCTTCATTTAGCGATGCGAGATCGCTAAAGATAACTGTAATTTTTTTAGGACTAATAAATGCAGGTTGATCTTTATTTATTCTGCTTCCTATAAAAGCTTTATTCTGAAAAGATGCCAAATCTAATTTTTGCAAATACCCGTTTAATACACTTTTTTGTTTATCATCAAGAGTAAAGGTAATTGCAGGAAAATGTGACGAGAACTCCAAGACTGTTTCTGAGTTGTTTTTATTTACAACGTTATTCAAAAGAGTTGGGGAACTTGTTTTAGAAAAACTGCTTCTAAAAAAATAAAAACCTAATAGCAATATCGTTACGCCCAAAACTCCAATAAAAAGAATAATTAAAAATTTCGAAATTCCAATATTTGATTCTGACATGTCTATATCATTATCATACCTTTCATTTTATTTTACAACTCCACCAATCTTGTTGTAATATGAACTGTGAGTAAATTAACCAAAGTTCTTACGCTCTTCTTTTTATTACTAGGTCTAACTTATATTTTTAATAAATCCATCTATGCTGATTACTGTACTGGCTCAGCAACTTGTGGAAGCTTTTCACTTACACCTGGTCATTGTAGCGGGGGAGTTTTTGATGGAATTAGTTGTACTTCACAACAAGATTGTCCAGGAGGAAGTTGTGCTGGAATAGGCTCTAGTTGTACAGGTGCGTATGATAGAGGTTGTTCAGTTGTAGGGAATCTTACTGGCCAGTGCCAAGCAGATTGCCCTTCTTGTAAAATTTCTTCCTCTTGCCAATACATTACTACTTCAACTCCACCCCCTCCTGGAGTAACTCCTCCTCCAGGTGGTATTAGTTGTCAGGGATCTTGTTTTGATGGATCTCAAGGGCAGAATTGTGGATCGTATGGCCAGGCAGGAAAGTCTGGGAGTTGTTCTGCTGGGCAAATTTGCTGCGGAAGTACCGGAATAGGGTCCTGTGGATTGGGCGGCCACTGTGGCGATTGGTCTCCTTTTGGTGGAATATATCCATTAGATCTTGCAGCTTATAATGCAGAGTCTGCAATTCCGGGACATTGTGGCTACTATGGTGGGAACAATGATACATCGGGAAACATTTGTAATGCATATTGTAAGGGGATTGCAGGAGAGGCATGTGACCAGGATTCTAACTATGGCACCGAGGCTCCTTTCAATATTCCAGGCGGTTGGAGATTGCAGGTTACATTATTTGATGGAGGAGGTGGCTCAGGTGGTGGCACCCCATTAGCATCTACGATAGCTAATCAA
>WNFM01207845.1_pt1 | contig 14031 bp, 6 predicted proteins | sample 5400271 | NCBI WGS metagenome assembly WNFM01 (sample SAMN13153352, study PRJNA577476) | soil metagenome | isolation source: 60 cm saprolite on Douglas fir-dominated hillslope | place: USA:California | collected 2013-09-17 | reverse complement strand
ACCTTCGAGGACGCCTACGACTGCTTCCCGGCCTGGGACCCCACGGACGGTGCGTCGGGCAACTGGAACTCGGCCTACGACAACATCTCGATCACGAACAACGGCGCCAACCTCAGCAGCCGCATCTGGATCGACCACAACGCGTTCACCGACGGGGACCATCCCGACCGCACGCAGCCGATCTACTTCGGACGGCCGTTCCAATGGCACGACGGCGAATGCGACATCACGAACGGCTCCGACCTCGTGACCGTCTCCTGGAACCGGTTCACCGACCACGACAAGACCATGCTCATCGGCGGCAGCGACAGCACCGGGGCCACCGATCGCAACCGGCTGCGGGTCACCCTCCACCACAACTACTTCGCGGGCGCGGGTCAGCGCACGCCCCGCGACCGCTTCGGCCAGCTCCACGTCTACAACAACTACTACGAGGTCCTGAACCCGGCGAGCAGCGGCGCCATCCCGAGCTACCAGTACAGCTGGGGCGTGGGCGTGGAGTCGGCGATCTGGGCCCAGAAGAACGCCTTCCGCCTGCGCGGCGTCACCCCCGACCAGATCATCCGCCGCTTCAACGGTACGAAGATCGGGGTCTCGGGGACGGTCATCGACGCTCCGGACAACGCGGTGGACGTGCTGGCCGCCTACAACGCCGTCAACACCCCGCTCCTCGCCGACCCCGGCTGGACGCCGACGCTGTTCACATCGATGGATCCGGCGGCGAGCGTGCCCGCCCTCGTCACCTGTGTCCAGGGCGACGTCACCGGCAACGGCTGGATACAGTGCGACGACCTCTCCTCCGCGGCCGCGGCCGTGGGGACACACACGGGTGAGGGATTCAGAGCCGCCGGAGACGTCAACGGCGACGGAGTCGTGGACGTGCGCGACCTGGCCTTCGTGTCGCAGAACCTTCGGGCAGGCACCACATGCCACTGATCGCGACCGTTTCCCGCACCTTGCCCCTGGGCGCGCTCGCCGTCCTCCTCGCCGGACCCGCGGCCGCCGACGACGCGGCGCTCTCCGTCGAGCCCGCGTTCTCCCGCGCGCTTCCCGGCCAGAGCTTCACGGTGAGCGTGGAGGTGGCCACCGTGACCGACGCCTACGCGTTCCAGTTCGACGTGACCTTCGACCCGAGGTTCCTCAAGCTGGCGTCCGCCGCCAAGGGTGGGTTCCTCCCCGGTGACAACTTCTCGGGGGGCATCGTGAACGCGGACGGGTCCGTCCGCTTCGTGTACGACCTCTTGACCGGGCCCGTGGCCGGTCGCTCCGGAGGCGGGACGCTCGCCATCCTCACGTTCGAGACGTTCGCCGACCGGGTCGGCTCCAGCCGCATCCACATCGGCAACGTGATCCTCATCGATGCCAAGGGCGCGGACATCGCCGTCGGCAGCATGACCGATGGCTACCTCGACGTCGTGCCGCCCGTCTTCCAGAGCGCCCGCGCGTCGCCCGACGTCCTCTGGCCGGCCAACCACAAGATGGTCCCCGTGACCGTCACCGCCTCCGTCACCGACGCCATCGATCCGAGCCCGATCACACGCATCCTGTCCGTGAGCAGCAACGAGGCGGCGGACGCGACGGGCGACGGCCACACCGAAGCAGACGCGCAGATCACGGGGCCGCTCACCGTGAACCTGCGCGCCGAGCGATCGGGGAACGGCTCGGGCCGCGTGTACACGATCACGCTCGAGAGCCGCGACGCGGCCGGCAATGCCAGCCAGCGGACGGTCACCGTCGCCGTGCCGCACAATCCCTGACCGCGCCGCGGCCGGTGCGACGTCGGCCGCGGCCGCTTTGATAGGATGCGGCGATGCGCGTCCGGCGCGACCCCCGGGGATGGCCAGGCCGGGCGGCGCTGATCCTGCTCACCTTCGTGGTCCTCTCGGGGACGCTCGTGCACGGCGACGGCGCCGCGCTGGGTTTCGCGTTCAAGGAAGTGGCCGCCGCGGTCGGACTGACCGCGGTCACGGTCTTCGGGGGCAAGGACGCGAATCGCTACCTGCTGGAGACCACCGGCACCGGGGTCGCGCTCTTCGACTACGACGGCGACGGGTTCCTCGACGTCTTCCTGGTCAACGGGACGACCCTGGAGGGCTTCCCCAAAGGGCAGGAGCCCATCAACCACCTCTACCGCAACCGGCGCGACGGCACGTTCGAAGACGTGACCGCGCGCGCGGGACTGGCCGCCAGCGGATGGGGTCAGGGCGTGTGCGCGGGCGACTACGACAATGACGGACACGAGGACCTGTTCGTGACGTACTACGGCCAGAACCGGCTGTATCGCAATCGCGGGGAAGGCACCTTCGAGGACGTGACCGCGCACGCGGGCCTGCTGGACAAGAAGACTCGTTGGGGCACGGGTTGCGCCTTCCTCGACTACGACCGCGACGGCAAGCTGGATCTCCTGGCCGCCAACTACATCGACCTCGATCTCGCGACCGCGCCCACGCCGGACAGCGGCCTGTGCCGCTACAAGGGCGTGAAGGTCGCCTGCGGGCCGCCCGGCCTCGCCGGCGGCAAGAACGTCCTGTACCACAATCGCGGCGACGGCACCTTCGAGGACGTCTCGGACAAGGCGGGCATCACGAAGGCCAGCGGGACCTACGGGCTCGGCGTGAGCACGCTCGACTTCGACGACGACGGCTGGGTCGACGCCTACGTCGCCAACGACTCGAATCCCAGCGCGCTCTACCGGAACAACCATGACGGGACGTTCACCGACATCGCCGTGACTTCCGGTTGCGCGTACAGCCAGGACGGCAAGCCCCAGGCCGGCATGGGCGTCGCCATCGGCGACTACGACCACAACGGGACCATGGACATCTTCAAGACGAACTTCGCCGGCGACACCTCGACCCTGTACTCGAACAGCGGAAAAGGATTCTGCGACGATCGCACCTTCGCCGCGGGGATCGGAGTGAACACGCGCTGGCTCGGCTGGGCCACCGCCTTCGTCGACTTCGGCAACGACGGCTGGCTGGACCTCTTCCTCGCCAACGGCCACGTCTATCCGGAGGTGGCCCAGCTCAAGACGGAGGCGGCCTATGCCCAGCGCAAGGTCGTCTACATGAACCGCGGGAACGGGCGGTTCGAGGACGTGACCGAGCAGCTCGGTGCCCCTGCCACCATCCCGCGCGCCGCCCGCGGCGCCGCCTTCGGCGACATCGACAACGACGGGGACGTGGACATCGTCATCACCAACGTGAACGCGCCCCCGGACTTGTTCCGCACCGACACCGAGGCCGGCCGGCACTGGCTGCTGGTGAAGCTCGTGGGCACCACGTCCAACCGCAGCGCGATCGGCGCGCGTGTGGGCTGCACGGCGGGCGGGATGACGCAGTGGCAGGAAGTGCGAGGCGGCGGGAGCTACATCTCGCAGAGCGACCTGCGCGCGCACTTCGGGCTGGGGGAGACGTCGAACGTCGATCGGCTGTGGGTGCGCTGGCCGCGCGGGCTGGAGGAGGAGTGGCGCGACGTGGCCGCGGACCAGATCCTGACCCTGCGCGAGGGCACGGGGCGCAAGGCGGCGCGGTGAGGCGCGCGGCGGGTCGGTTCCTCGTCCTCTCGCTGCTGGCCACGCCGGTCCTCCTCGCTCAGGACGCGCCTCCTCCGTCTCCCTCGGCCGACGAGGTCCCGGCCATGCTGGCCCGCGCGCGCCAGCTCATCGACCAGGGTTCGCCCTCGGCCGCGGTCCAGCTCCTGGCCGGCGCGCCCGCCGCCGATCCACGCGTGCGCGTGCTCAGGGGTGTCGCGCGCTACCACGCGAACGACCCCCTGCCCGCCATCGAGGATCTGGCGGCCGTCCTGCCCGCGCTTCCCCCCGATTCGCCCGAGCGGCGCGAAGCCATCCAGGTGCTGGGTCTCTCGCACTACCTGGCCGGCCACCTGGGGGAGGCGATTCCGTTCCTCGAGCAGACCCGCGCCTTCGCGCCGGAGAACTCGGACCTGGCCTACATCCTGGGCATGGCCTACATCCAGACCCGCCAACCCGACCGCGCCCGCGAGACCTGGGCCCGCGCCTTCCATGTCCCCGCGGACTCCGCGGCCGCGCACCTTCTCGCCGCGCAGATGATGGTGCGGGCGGAGATGGAGGACATGGCCCAGGCGGAGCTGACCGCCGCCTTGAAGAAGGATCCGCGCCTGCCGCAGGCGAACCTGCTGCTGGGCCAGGCCGCCCTGTTCCGCGGCCGGCTCGACGAGGCCCTCGCGCTCTTCAACAAGGAGCTCGAGACGAGCCCCGGCAGCTCCATGGCCTTCTACCGGATGGGCGACGCCTACACGCGCCAGCTCCAGTGGGACAAGGCGATCGCCGCCCTCCAGCGCTCGGTGTGGCTCAACCCGTACTTCAGCGGGCCGTACATCCTGATGGGCAAGGCCTACCAGGCGAAGGGCGACCGTGGCGCGGCCGAGGGCATGCTGCGGCGGGCCATCGGCTACGACCCGAACAACAAGACCGCGCACTACCTGCTCGCGCAGGTCCTACAGCAGCTCGGCCGGGTCGAGGACGCGAAGAAGGAGTTCGACATCGCGCAGCGGCTCCAGGCCACGACCGACCGGTGAAGGGCGCCGCCGTGCTTCCGGCCATCGGAGCGCTCGGGCTGCTGTGCGCGCTCGCGGGGGCGCGCGCGGCGCCGCCCCCCGCCGCCCGTCCCGATCTTTCCGCCTGGCCCGTCTCCCTCGTCGACGTGGCGGCACGCGCGGGCCTCACGGCGCCGTCCCTCTACGGCGGGGTGGACCGGAAGCGCTTCATCATCGAGACCAACGGAGCGGGCGTGGCCCTCCTCGACTACGACAACGACGGGTGGCTCGATGCGCTCGTACTGGGCGGCACACGTCTCGCGGACGCGGGACGGACGGACGCGGCCTGGCCGCCCGGCCAGGCGCCCACCAATCGCCTGTACCGCAACAAGCGCGACGGGACGTTCGAGGACGTGACCGACCGCGCGGGCCTGCGCCGCACCGCGTGGTCGTCCTCCGTGTGCGTGGCCGACTACGACAACGACGGGTGGCTGGACCTGTTCGTCACCGCCTACGGGACGAACGTGCTCTACCACAATCGCCAGGGCCGGTTCGAGGACGTCACGGCCGCGGCCGGCCTTCCCGCCACGGGCACGCGCTGGGGCTCCGGCTGCACGTTCGTGGACTACGACCGCGACGGCAAAGTCGACCTCTTCGTGGCCAACTACCTGAAGTTCGATCTCGCCACCGCGTCCGAGCCCGGCACCGGCGCCACCTGTCTCTGGAAGGGAATCCCCGTCAACTGCGGGCCCAAGGGTCTACCCACCGATACGAACCTCCTCTTCCACAACGAAGGCGGGGGCCGCTTCCGCGACGTCTCCGAGTCGTCGGGCGTGTCGAAGGTGACGGGACGCTACGCGATGACCTCCACTGCCGCCGACTTCGACGGCGACGGCTGGCTGGACATCTACGTGGCCTGCGACACCACCGCCTCCATCCTCTATCGCAACAACCACGACGGGACGTTCAGCGACGTCGCGGTCGAGAGCGGCGTGGCCTACGGCGAGATGGGCAACGTCCAGGCCGGGATGGGCCTGGCCCTCGGCGACTACGACCTGGACGGGCGCCTCGATCTCCTCAAGACCCATTTCGCCGACGACATCCCGGCGCTGTACCGCAACCTCGGCCGCGGGCACTTCGAGGACGCTGCCACCGCCGCCGGCCTCGCCGTGCAGAACCGCTACGTGGAATGGGGCAGCGGGATGCCCGACCTCGACAACGACGGCCGGCCCGACATCGTCTACGTCACCGGGAACGTCTATCCGGAGATCGAGCTCCAGCTCCCGCAATACCCGCATCGTGGGCCCCGCGTCGTCTTCCGCAACCGCGGCGGGTCCTTCGAGGAGGTCACCTCGAGCAGCGGGCCGGGTCCGCTGCAGGCGCACTCGAGCCGGGGCGCCGCCTTCGGCGACGTCGACAACGACGGCGACGTGGACGTGCTCGTCATGAACATGAACGAGCCGCCCTCGCTGCTCCGGAACGACTACGCCGGCCGCAACGGATGGCTGGAGGTCCGGCTGGAGGGCACTCGTTCGAACCGCGCGGGGCTGGGAGCGACGGTGGTGGTGGAAGCGGAGGGACGAACGCAGGCGCGGGCCGTCCTGAGTCAGTCCAGCTACTACTCCCACGACGATCTGCGCGCGCATTTCGGTCTGGGACGTGCAAGCCGCGCGGACCGCGTCGAAGTGCGCTGGCCGAGCGGAGCGGTCGACGTCATCAAGAACGTCGAGGGAGGCAAGGTCGTGACGATCAAGGAGGGTACGGGCGTCAGATGATCGACACGTTTACATATAGAGGTTGTGACTTGGTCGGCCTGTCAGTTTCGTAACGGCAGTACGATCGACCTTCGAACGTACTGCGCCCCCGCGCCCTCGAACGACACGAGGAGGTCCGCGCCCCGCACGGTCGGGGTCACGGTGACGCCGGGCGCGTCGGCCAGGCGCCGCGGCGAACGGACGCCGATCCGATACGAACGGCCGGCCCGGCCTTCCACCACCAGGCGCAGTGCCCCGCCTTCCACGCGCGACCGCAGGACGCGCAGGCCCTCGCTCGCGCTGCCCGCATCGGGCACGGAGATGCGCGTGAAGACGTCGGTGCCCTCGTCGTAGGCGAAAACGATCCGGCGGGGAGCAGCTGCGCCCGCGGGCACGGCCACCTCGATACGCTGCACGTCGCCTTCGGTCTGCGCTCGGAAGCGCGCCGCGCGGCCGTCGACGGTGACGGAACGGATCCGCGCGTCGAGGGGGAACGCGGGCGCGAGGCTCAAGGCGGGCGCCGGACCGGCGGTGACCGTCTCCGTGATCGTCAGGCGGCCGGCGGCGCGCTCGAGCGCGAGGTCCACGCGCGAGGCGGCGGCCGCGACCCGGCGCACGGTCAGGCGGTCCCAGTCCGCCGGCAGCTGCGGCGCGAAGCGCAGGTGGCGGCCCGCGTCGCCGATCTCGATGCCGAGCAGGCCGCGTACCAGGGGCGAGACCACCATCGCCTCCGACCAGACCTGGTGGTGCGAGGAGCGTCCGAAGGGCGCGTGGAACTCTCCGGAGAGCAGCTCCGTCACGTAGCCGAGGGCCCAGGGGAACGTGAGCAGCGCGTTGGTCATGAGGGCCTGGTATCCCACGTGCGGCCGGCCGTACTGGTACGCGCCCACCGAGGCCCAGCCCGTGAAGAGCGGCCACACCGAACCGTAGTGATACGAAAGCGGATCGTAGAGCTCGCTCTTCTCCGAGATCAGGCGCTGGCCCCAGTCGGCGGCCAGGCCCGCGGACCCCAGGTGGTCGATCTCGGCGTCCGCGTGCGCGGGATCGAGCGTGCGCCACCAGAGCGGGACCGCGGGCAGGACGGTGTCCTCGTCGACGATGGTGTGGCCGCGCAGGGCGTCGATGCGCGCCTGGCGCTCGGCCCGGCGCGGACCCGCCCCCGCCTTGTACTCCTTCTCCGGCTTGGCGAGAGCGGTGGCGAAGGCGTAGAACCCGCGGTCGCCGAGCCAATACGTCTTTTCCACCGCGGCCTGGGTGCGAGCGGATGCGGCGCGCGCCTTCTCGGCCAGCGCGGCATCGCCCATGGCCTCGGCCATCTCGGCGAGGCCGCGGCAGGCCTCGATCCAGATCCCCTGCATGTAGATCTCTTCGTGGGGAGGATAGGGCGGGCTGCCTTCCGTCCAGCCGTGGCCGAACTTGTCGTTCTCGATGAGGCCATTCCCGTCGGTATCCGTGGCCGCGGAGAAGCCCCAGGCCTTCACGATCGAATCCCAGCTCGCACGCAGGAGATCGCGGTCGCCCGTGTGCCGGAAGTGGTCGGCCTGAAGCACGACGTACAGCGGGGTCGCGTCCGCGGAAGCCCACGGGTACTCGTAGTCCTTGAACCACGGCACGAGCGTCGCGCTCTGCGAGATCTCGTGCGGGATCTTTCCATCGTCCCTCTGCAGCTTGCGGAGGAACTCGAGCGCGGTGCGCGCGGCGGGGAAGTCGCCGTAGGAGTGGATGGCCAGGGACGACCAGAGCGCGTCGCGCCCGAACATCCAGGCGAAGCCGGGCCGCTCGCTCTCGCCGGACGTGCGGAACCCGGCCACGAGGCCGGTGCCCAGCATCGGGTTGGTGGCCAGCCCCTTGTCCACGCCGACCTTCGCCCACGCGAGCGCGGTGTCGAGTCGCTCGTCCGGACTCTCCACGGAGAGCGTGCGCTCCTGGAGCGCGCGGTAGTAGGCGACGTTCGATTCGTACAGGGGACGCGCGCGGCCGAGCAGTCGGTCGTAGGTCTCCTTGGCCTTGTCGCGCCCTTCCACGCTTCCGGCGATCACGATGGGAACGAAGTGCGAGCGCGTCGTGTCGGGCGGCACGTCGACGACGAAGCGGACGGGGACGTCGCGCGGTTCCTCCTGGTAGGGCATGAGCGAGACGTCGCGCGCCCCCGGCGTGCCGATCATCGCCGCGAAGCGCTTGCTCTCCTCGGTCAGGCTGTAGACCTGCTCCTTCTCGTCCCAACCGACGTTGTTGGTCATCACCCCCGCCGGCCACATCAGCTTCAGCCGTGGCCGGAACGATCCGATCACCGTCAGCGGCAGCACGCTGTCGACGTCGAGGAGCATCACCACGCCCGGCTCGTCGAGGGGCGCGAAGATCGTCTGGCGGACCGTGAAGCCCGCGTGCGAGTAGGTGAAGGTCGTGGCCTCGGGCCGGACCGCGATTCCGGTCGCGATCTGCGCCCCGTCGATCTCGAGGGGGTAGCCTTGTAACTGAAATGACAGTTTGAAGTCGTCGATCAGCTTGAGCGGATATGCCCACGCCTCGAGCGCGCGGTTCTCATATCCGAAGACGGCCGCGCGGCGTCCGATCACGTCGAAGAACTTCCCCGACTCCGTGTGGCGCGCCAGCTCGAGCCCGCTCTTCGTCAAGTCGAAACGGGGCACGGCGCTGGCCGGGGGCGCGGTGGCGGCGACGGCGTCGAGGGGCGGGAAGGCCGCCAGGGCCACGGTCAATATCGCGCTCGCGGCCCCGGTCTTCTTCACCGTCACCTCCTCGGAGCGGGCAGGTTAGGACGGCGCGCACGGAGCGGTCAAGCCGCGCGAACGGATGGCCGAAGCCGACAAAGCGTGGAAATTGCTTGATGCGGCGCGTATTTCCCATGCCTAGGAAGTCTTCATGACGCTTGACGAGCGCTTTCAGGCCGCGTACGATCCCGTCCTCTTTCCCGACTCTGCATGGTTGCTCACCCGTTCACACGGACTTTCTCCCTTCGCCGTCGCCGACCTGTTTCCTCGCGCATTCGTGCCCACGTCGTGTCCCATCACATAGAAGGAGGGACTTCATGAGCCTTCGGATCGTTTCGAAGCGGCTCCTGCTCGCTCTCGTCGCCGTGGCGGTGGCCGCTCTGGCCCTGCCCACGCCGGCACGCGCCCAGGCCGTCTATGGCAGCATCGCGGGGACCATCGAGGACTCCACGGGCGCCGCTCTGCCGGGCGTGAACGTGACGATCACGAGCGTCGACCGCAAGACCACCGACACGGTCGTCACCAACGCGTCGGGAATCTACACGAAGGACCGGCTGCTCCCGGGCACCTACGCGGTGAAGGCCGAGCTCAGCGGCTTCCGGCCCGCCGTGGTCTCCTCGGTCAAGGTCAACGTCGACACCCAGACCAAGGTCGACCTGAAGCTCGACGTCGGCCAGATGACGGAGGCGGTCGAGGTCACGGCGACCCAGGGCCAGCTCCTCAAGACCGACCGCGCGGACGTGGCCACGGTGTTCGAGGCGCGTGAGATCACGGACCTCCCCGTGATCGACCGGAACTTCACCAAGTTCATCCTTCTCACCCCAGGGACCCAGCAGCAGTCGTGGGGCCACGCCGCCAGCGAAAACCCGCAGGGATCGGCGCAGACCCAGGTCAACGGCCAGACCTTCGCGGGAACGGGCTATCAGCTCGACGGCACCGAGAACCGTGACCCGATTCTCGGCATCATCGTCATCAACCCGAACCTGGAAGCGATCGGCGAAACCAAGATCACCTCCCAGAACTACGACGCGGAGTTCGGGCAGGCCATTGCCGGCGTGGTGTCCGTGCAGACCAAGTCGGGGACGAACGACTTCCACGGCAGCGCCTTCGAGTTCCTGCAAAGGGACAAGTTCCGCGCCCGCAACCCGTTCTCGGAGCCGGACACCGTCAATCCGCTCACGGGCCGTGTGCTGCCGCAGACCAAGCGCGACCAGTTCGGCGGCTCCATCGGCGGGCCGATCGTCAAGAACAGCTGGTTCTTCTTCGGCGACTACCAGGGCACGCGCTCCAACGTGGGCGGATCCAAGGCCCGCAACGGCGACTTCAGCGCGTACGGCGTGAACATCTTCGACCCGAACACTGGAGCGCCGGGAAGCCGCACGCAGTTCCCCGGGAACGTCATCCCCGGCAACCGCCTCTCGCCCCAGGCCCGCGCGATCCTCGCGCTCATCCCCCTGCCCAACGCGCCCGGCACCGCGAACGGGACGCGCGACAACTACATTGCCCAGGGCTCGGAGAAGTTCAACAACGACAGCGCCAACGTGCGACTGGACGGCCGGCTCAGCTCGTCCGTCAACACCTTCATCCGTTACAGTTACGCCCGCTTCGACCTCAACGGCCCGCAGGCCTTCGGGGCCGGTGGCGGCTCGGAGCTGGTGAGCCTCGGCGGCGTCTCCAAGGTGCGCAACCACAGCCTGGCCGCGGGCATGGACTACACGCTGAACTCCAAGACCGTCCTCGACCTCCGCCTCGGCTTCTTCAAGTACGGAGTGGACGTGCTGCCCAACGACTTCGGCACCACGCCCGCGACGACGGCGGGCATCCCCGGCCTCAACACCGGCGACCCCTTTACCTCCGGCCTGCCGTTCTTTGAGCTCAACGGCAACGCGTCACAGATGCGGTTCGGCTCCGGCCTCGACGCCGGCCGCTGCAACTGCCCGCTGGCCGAGCACGAGAAGCAGTTCCAGGTCGTGTCGAATCTCACCCGGGTGGCCGGGAACCACACCGTCAAGTTCGGCATCGACATCCGCCGCGCCCTCAACCTGCGCGTGCCCAGCGACTCGCATCGCTCCGGGCAGCTCTACTTCAACGAGCAGAACACCGCCGGCCCCAGCGGCGGCGGTCTGGGCGTGGCCAGCTTCATGCTCGGCAACGTGCAGCGCATGGTCCGCTACGTCAGCACGAGCACGGACGCGCGCGAGCGCCAGTGGCGGCAGTTCTACTACGTGCAGGACACCTGGCGCGCCACCCAGAAGCTGACCCTCAACTACGGCCTGCGCGCGGACATCATCGCCCCGCAGACCGTCAACGACCCGGGCAACGGCGGCTGGCTCGACCTCAGTACGGGCCTTATCTCGGTCGGCGGCGTGGGCAACGTTGACCTGGCCGGCAACATCAAGAACAAGATCAACTGGGCGCCCCGTCTCGGGGCCACGTATCAGCTCACCGCGAAGACGGTCCTGCGCGCGGGCTTCGGCCGCAGCTACGACATCGGTGTTTTCGGATCCACCTTCGGCCACGTCGTCACCCAGAACCTGCCCGTGCTCTCGTTCCAGGAGCTGAACCCGCCCAACTCGTTCCAGAGCGTGTTCAACCTGGCCCAGGGCCCGCCCAACCCCGTGTTCGTCCAGGTGCCGAGCAGCGGCCAGTTCGCGCTGCCCAACGGCGTCTCCGCGCGCGCGTTGCCGACCACGCAGCACCTGTCGCGCGTCGACGCCTACAACGTGACCCTGCAACGCGAGCTCACGGAGAGCGTCTCCGCCGAGATCGCCTATGTCGGCAACACCGGGCACGGGTTCATCGGCGACAACCCCGCTGCCAACGCCAACCAGCCGACGATCGTCGGATTCGGCACGCTGTCCGCGGACCAGCGCAAGCCGTTCTTCGCCTGCGGCGTGAAGAACGTCGACGGCCTCTGCGGCAACTACGGCTGGACGCAGGGCATCGACTACTTCAGCAACACGGGGAAGAGCCGATACAACGCGCTGCAGACCAAGCTGACCAAGCGCTTCTCCAAGGGATACTCCCTGCTCGCGCACTACACGCTGCAGACCCACAAGAACAACGACGGCAGCTACTTCTTCATCAACCCAGACTTGAACTACGGCCCCGCCACCTTCATCCGGAAGCACGTCTTCGTGCTGGCGGGCACGGCCGAGCTGCCGTTCGCCAAGAACAACCGGATCCTCGGAGGCTGGCAAGTCAACGCGAACGCCACCATCATGAGCGGACTGCCCCTGGACGACGTCAGCTACCGCGACGCGGGCGCGGACCGGGACACCGGGCCGAACCGCCCGAACCTGATCGGCGATCCGCAGTTGGGCAGCGGGGACGGGCTCACGACGCCCTACTTCAACGTGACGCCCATCGGTTCGTCGGGCAGCGCCTTCGGACGCCCGGCGAAAGCGACCTTCGGCGACCTCGGCCGGCACGCCTTGCGCGGTCCCGGCTTCTGGAACGTGGACGCCTCGCTCTTCAAGAAGATCAAGCTCAGCGGACAGAGCAACGTGGAGCTGCGCGTCGAAGCCCAGAACGTCTTCAATCACGTGGACCTCGGAAACCCGGACGCCGAGATCGGCGTGCCCGGCAACAACAACTCGCACGCCGGGTTCATTAGCGGCACCGCGGCCAACTGGAACCCACGCAACCTCCAGTTCGCGGTGAGGTTCCAGTTCTGACGCCGTAGGCCGGCACCGTGGCCGACCAGAGGGGGCGGGGAGACCCGCCCCCTTTTTTTGGGTTGGACGGCGCGCGCTAAGCTAAGCCGGTGCGCGCGCGGGTGACGGGCCTCGTGCTGTGGTGCCTCCTCCTGGCCGGGACCGGAAGGCCGGAGCCGCGGCCGCAGCCGGCACGGGTCTCGCCGGCGCAAGCGGCGGTCGCGGAAGGCATCGCCCTCCTGCACCAGAACAAGATGGCGCAGGCACGGGAGCGTTTCCAGGCCGCGCTCGCCCTCGACCCCGCGTCCGCCGACGCCCACTACATGCTCGGCTGGCTGCGCGAGCAGGAGAAGGACCTCGCCGCCGCGGAGGCAGAGTACGAGGCGGCCCTCGTCCACGCCCCGTTACGCGCGGAGATCCACGACCGGCTCGGCTTCGTGCGCGGCGAGGCGGGACGGACGGACGATGCGATCGCCGAGTTCCGGAAGGCGGTGCAGCTCGACCCGAAGCTGTTCGACGCCCGCTACCACCTCGGGGCCACGCTCTGGTGGACGGGCGACGCGGCGGGCGCGCTCCCGCAGCTCCAGGAAGCGGTCCGGCTGCAGTCCGCGCATCCGGAGGCGCGCTACTACCTCGCCCTTGCCCTCAAGCGCACGGGCGACCTGCCCGCGGCGGTCGGGCACCTGCGCCGCGTCGTCCGCCTCAGTCCGTCCCTGACTCCGGCCTACGTGCAGCTCGGCGCCGCCCTGCGCGAATGGGGCGACGTCGACGGCGCGGTGGCCGCTCTGAAGAAGGCGGTGGAGCTGGATCCTGCCTCCGCGGAAGCGCGCAACACCCTCGGGCTCGCGCTCATGGAAAAGGGGGAAGCGGAGGCTGCCATCGCCGCCTTCCAGGAGGTGCTGGCTCGGGAGCCCGGCCACGCCACCGCCCGCCATAACCTCGGCAGCGCGCTCATGCAGAAGGGCGACCTCGAGGGCGCGATCGAGGTCTATCGCGCGCTCACCGCCTCCGAGGCCCGCAGCGCGGAGGCTTTCTACAACCTGGGCGTCGCCCTCAAGCAAAAGGACGACTTCGCGGGGGCGGAGGCCGCGCTCCGCCGCGCCATCGAGCTGGATCCGCAGGCGCAGCTGCCGGAGGCGCCCTACACGCTCGGCGTCGTGCTGTGGCAGACGGGACGGGCCGACGACGCCGTGGCCGCGTTCAAGGGCGCCCTGGCCGCGCGACCCGACTACGCGGAGGCGCACTACATGCTGGGCACGGTCCTGAAGCAGCAAGGCAAGGAGGACGACGCGCTCGCGCAGTTTCGCGAGACGGTGCGCCTGCAGCCGCGGTCGGCGGAGGCGCACCTCAGCATCGGCCAGATGCTGCGCCGGG
>WNFM01048629.1_pt3 | contig 14032 bp, 15 predicted proteins | sample 5400271 | NCBI WGS metagenome assembly WNFM01 (sample SAMN13153352, study PRJNA577476) | soil metagenome | isolation source: 60 cm saprolite on Douglas fir-dominated hillslope | place: USA:California | collected 2013-09-17 | reverse complement strand
TTGCCAGCTGTGCGGACCCATCCCACCGGGCCGTCCTGGCAGCCGGGTGCCGGCGGGCTCTGCCTGCACACGATAATCCTCGACCCGAAAAACCCGGAACGGATCTTCATCGCCATCTCGGCCGCCGGCGCCTTTCGGAGCGACGACTCCGGCGAGACCTGGAAGGCGATCAACCAGGGCCTCCACTCGGAGGGGATCCCGGACCCCAAGGCGGAGGTCGGGCACTGCGTCCACCGCCTCGCGATGCACCCGGCGCGCCCCGAAGTGCTCTTCATGCAGAAGCACTGGGACGTCATGCGCACCGACGACGCGGGGGACAGCTGGACGGAGATCAGCGGCAACCTGCCGACCGACTTCGGCTTCGCCATCGATACCCACGCCCACGAGCCGGAGACGATCTACGTAGTTCCCATCAAGAGCGACCAGCACCACTTCGTCCCCGACGGAAAGCTGCGCGTCTACCGGAGCCGGAGCGGCGGAAACGAGTGGGAGCCCCTCACCAAGGGGCTGCCCCAGAGCGACTGCTACGTCAACGTGCTCCGCGACGCGATGGCGGTCGACTCGCTCGACTCCTGCGGCATTTACTTCGGCACCAGCGGCGGCCAGGTCTACGCGTCGACGGACGCGGGCGACAGTTGGAACGCGATCGTCCACGACCTGCCGCCGGTCGTCTCGGTCGAGGTCCAGACGCTTTCGTGATCCGAGTCGTCCTCCCCGGCAACCTGCGGACCCTGGCGAGGGTCGGCCGCGAGGTGGAGGTCGAGGTCGTCGGCGCCGCCACCCAACGCTCGGTGCTCGACGCCCTGGAGGCCGCCTATCCGGCGCTGCGGGGGACCATCAGGGATCAGGTCACCAAGCGGCGGCGGCCCATGATCAGGTTCTTCGCCTGCGAGGAGGACCTCTCCGACGAAGCCGTGGATGATCCGCTTCCCGACGAGGTCGTGAACGGGGCGGAGCCGCTCCTGGTCATCGGGGCGATGGCCGGCGGGTAGCAAACCGAGGCCCAGGGTGAGTGAGCCTTGGGGGCCGCGGCGGGCAACCGCTGCACCCGGCGTGGTCATCTGCTTGGCGACGATAGCCTTGAGCCTAGCCACGGCTTCCTAAGCGTGGATTAGGCGGTCCCCGAAGCCGATGTCGAAATCGTTGACCCCTGTTCGATGGAACGGTAACGAGAGGCTCGACCTTCGAGCCCGGAACACGCAAGGAGACGAAACGAGATGCGGGTGATGGTCATCGTCAAAGCCACAGAGCAGTCCGAGGCCGGCGTGCTACCCGACGAGGCGAGCCTCACCGCCATGGATAGTTTCAACGAAGAGCTGGTGAAGGCGGGCGTGATGCTCGCGGGCGAAGGGCTCCATTCGAGCTCGAAGGGCGCGCGGGTCAGCTTCTCGCGGGGCAAGAAGACCGTGATCGACGGCCCCTTCACAGAGACCAAGGAGTTGGTCGCCGGCTTCTGGCTCTGGCAGGTGCGGTCGCTCGAGGAGGCAGTCGAATGGGTCAAGCGGGCCCCGATGGAGGACGGGGACGAGCTGGAGATCCGGCAGGTCTTCGAAGCGGACGACTTCGGTGAGGCGTTCACTCCCGAGCTCCGCGCGGCGGAGGAGCGGCGGCGCGCCCAGACGGGCGGCTAGCCAGGACTCCGATGGCCACCGCCCCGCACCCGGCGATCGAGGCGATCTGGCGGATCGAATCGCCCCGCCTCATCGCCGGGCTGGCGCGGATGGTGGGCGACCTCGGCCGGGCCGAGGAGCTGGCCCAGGATGCCTTCGTCGCCGCGCTCGAACAGTGGCCGGAGGCAGGCGTGCCGGACCGGCCGGGCGCCTGGCTCATGGGCACCGCGAAGCATCGCGCGATCGACATGCTCCGCCGCGCCAAGCGGCTCCAGGAGAAGCAGGAGCAGCTCGGTCGCGAGCTCGCCGTGGAGGAGGAGCTGGCGGCGCCCGACTTCGACGCGGCGCTCGACGACGACATCGGCGACGATCTCCTCCGCCTCGTCTTCACCGCCTGCCACCCGGTGCTCTCGACCGAGGCGCGGGTCGCCCTCACCCTCCGCCTGCTGGGAGGCCTGACGACCGAGGCCAGCGGATCGTCCGCGCCAAGCGGACCCTCACCGAGGCGCACGTGCCCTTCGAGGTCCCCGGCCGGCCGGAGCTGGCGGCCCGCCTCTCCTCGGTGCTCGAGGTGGTCTACCTCATCTTCAACGAGGGCTACTCGGCGACCGCAGGAGACGACTGGATCCGGCCCGCTCTCTGCGAGGACGCACTCCGCCTCGGTCGCGTCCTCGCCGAGCTCGCGCCCGACCAGCCGGAGGTCCACGGCCTGGTCGCCCTGATGGAGATCCAGAGCTCACGGACACGCTCGCGCGTCAGCCGGTCGGGCGAGCCGATCCTCCTGCTCGACCAGGATCGCTCCCGCTGGGACCACCTCCTGATCCGCCGCGGCCTGGCCGCGCTGCGCCGCGCCGAGGAGCTGGGAGGGGGGCTCGGGCCCTATTCCCTGCAGGCCGCGATCGCCGCCTGCCATGCCCAGGCGCGGACCCCCGGGGAGACCGATTGGGAGCGCATCGCGGCGCTCTATGACGCCCTCGCCCAGCTCACCCCGTCGCCGGTCGTCGAGCTGAACCGCGCGGTCGCCGTCGGGATGGCGTTCGGCCCGGCGGCCGGCCTCGAGCTGGTGGAGGCCCTCGTCTCGGAGAAGTCGCTGGAGGGCTATCACCTTCTGCCGAGCGTGCGGGGCGACCTTCTCGCCAAGCTCGGCCGCCACGCCGAGGCGGTGACGGAGTTCAAGCGCGCCGCCTCGCTCACCCGGAACACCCGGCAGCGGGCGCTCCTCCTCGATCGGGCGGCCGCCTGCGCCGAGCGAGCCGCCGACTAGAACCCGACCTACCAACGGCGGGCCGGGGGCTATCTTAGAACGGCCATTCCGGTCGGTCACCCCGGCGTCTCATGTGAGAGACTCTTCGCTCGGGGGGTGAGGTTTCGCGTTCGGCTGTCGGTCCCGGCAGCCCGGAGCCTATCGCCCTTGGGGAAGACCATGGGGAGACTCCGCATGCCGCCGACAGAAGGCCCAGCGGCGCCGGCAGAGGAGCCGGCGGACGGTCGCCGACCGATGGCGCGCAGGTCGGATCTCCGGGTCGAAGAACGCAATGGCTCCCGACCCCATGCCCGCCCCGCGCCGCGTCTCAAGCTCGACCTCATTGCCGCCGCCGGGCTCGAGATCCGCCCCCTGGTCCAGGTGGTGGGCGCCGGCCACTCCTTCGGCAAGGTCCGCGCACTGGCCGACCTGAGCCTCTCCCTGGGGGCGGGTGAGGTCGCCTTCGTGACGGGTCCGAGCGGGGTAGGCAAGACGACCCTGCTGCGCCTCCTTCATGGCGAGCTCCGGCCCCGCAGCGGTGAGGTCTGGGTCGCTGGGCATCCCCTTCACAGGCGCTGGCTGCGGGGCGTCGCCCAGGTTCGCCGGCAGACCGGGTTCGTCTTCCAGGACTTCCGCCTGCTGCCCCGGCTGACCGCCTTCGAGAACGTCGTCTTCGCGCTCGAGGTCGCCGACCCGCTGGTACCCAAGGGCTTCGTCCGCCGGAGGGCGACGGAGGTGCTGGAGGCGGTCGGGCTCGGCCGGCGGGCGAAGGCGTACCCGGACCAGCTCTCAGGTGGCGAGAAGCAGCGGGTTGCGGTCGCCCGGGCCCTGGCGCCCAAGCCCGGGCTGCTCCTGGTCGACGAGCCGATCAGCGCCCTCGACGACCGGCGGGCGGAGCTCGTCATGCGCGAACTGCTGGCCGCCGCCGAGCAGGGCGCCGCCGTGATCATCACGTCCCACCGGCCGACCGGGTTCGAGCGCGGGCACAAGGTGCTCCGACTCAATGAGCCGTTGGACAAGCCCAAACCCGAGTCCCATCACCCGCGCACCAGGGTCAAGGTCAAGAGCTGATGGGGACCCAGGCGAGGAGACGGCCCACCGTCCTGCAGCGGAGAGGCCCGGCGAGGAGCCGCTCCTGGGTCGAGGTTCCGCTCTGGCGGCGAGCGACCTCGCTGCTCGGCAACAGCTTCCGGATGGTGGTCCTCTACGGCCTCCGCAGCTGGTGGCGGGACCTCCGGATGGTTTCGGTGGCGATCGGCTCGCTCGCGCTGGTGCTGCTTCTGGGCGGCAGCCTCGCCCTGGCGGGACTGGGTGTGGCCCACGCGGTCGCGGCGGAGGCGGGCCAGGTCTCCTCGCTCCGGTTCTACCTTGCCCCGACCGCGACCGATGACCAGGTGGCCGCGCTGAGAGGCCGGCTCGAGGCCGATCCGCGGGTTGCCTCCGTCCACTTCGTCAGCACTGACGAGGCGCTGGCCCAGGCCCAGGGCCGCCCCGGCCTGGGGCCGCTGGCCCAGCTCTCCTCCTCGAACCCGTTCCCGGCCAGCGTCGATGTAAGGCTCCGGCAGGTCACCGACGTCGGCGCGCTGGCGTCGGACTTCACCGGCGACCCCGCGGTAGATCCCGCTTACCCGACGTCCTACGACCCCAACACCTACGCGCGCCTCCGCCAGTGGGCGCTGATCGCCGCCGCCGTCGTGGGCGGCCTGGTGCTCCTCTTCGCCTTCGTCTCCTATACGGTCGCCGCCAACGCCATGCGGGCGGTCGCCCTCGCCCGACGCGACGAGGTGGGCTTGATGCGGCTGCTCGCCGCCCGTGGCTGGATGCTGCGGGGGCCGTTCCTGGTCGAGGGCATCACCACCGGCGCGTTCGCCGGCGCGGCCGCCGCCGCAGTCGTCGGCGGCGCCTGGCTGCTCGCCGATCGTTTCGCCTACGCGACCTACGCGGAGGTGCTGCCGGGCGTCGGCAGGGCGGCCATCCAGGACCTTGCCGCCGGCATCATCGTCGCCGGCCTCTTGCTCGGCGGCCTGACCGCCTGGAACAGCCTGCGGAGGCTGGCGACGTGAGGCTGCCCGCGGCCGCCGGCATCGCAGTCGGAGCGCTCGCCAGCCTCCTCCTCGCCCGGCCAGTGGTCGCGGACACGGTGGCGGCCTCGCCCAGTCCATCGCCCAGCGCAGCGCCGAGCACGTCGCCGAGCCCGATGCCGAGCCCGATGACGAGCGCCTCGCCCAGTCCCTCGCCGAGTCCCTCCGCCTCAGCCAGCCCGTCGCCGAGCCCCGCGGCCCAGCCTGCGCCCGACCCCAACCAGGCCCTCTACGACCGCCTCAAGACGCGTTTGAGCGCCGACCTGGCGAGCGCGCTGACCGACCAGCAGCGCCTCAGCGGGGCGCTCGACGCGGGCCGGGTGAGGGAGCAAGCGCTCTACGACCAGGTGGACGCGGCGACGGCGCGCGTGGCCGACCTGCAGGAGAAGATCGCCCAGCTGGACGACCAGATCACCGCCACCCAGGACCGGATCGACGCCGAGCGGTCACAGGTGGCGTCGCTCGCCGGGTCGATGTATCGCCGTCCGACCAACTGGCTGATCGTCCTCGCCCGCGCGAAAAGCGTGCAGGACGCGCTGGTCGAGAGTGCCGACCTGGTCGTCGCCGGGCAGCGCGCGCACGCCCTCCAGGCCCGCCTCGAGGCCGACCTCGCCAAGCTCAACGCCGAGCGTGGCGCCCGGCAGGACGACCTCGACCGCGAGAACGCGACGGTTGACGCCCTCAACCTGGCCGTCACCCAGCTGAATGCCCAGCTCAGCCTCCAGGACGACATCTCCAACCAGCTTCTCGACCTGACGAGCCGGATGGAGGACGCGATCGCCCAGCTCCAGGATCAATCGCCCTCCGATGCGCCGGCGCTGGTCGCCCTCCTCGAGGACCAGCAGAAGAGCCTCGCCCAAGCCCAGTCCCAGGAGGCCTGGAGCCTCGCCGCCGCCGGGTCCGGGAGCCTCCAGGTCCGCCGCCTCCTGCCGGCGGGCAAGGCGCCGGCCGGCCTCAAGCTGGCCTGGCCGATGCCGGGCTCGCCGATCAGCCAGCCATTCGGTCCGTCGACGCTGGTGCTCGAGCCGCCGCTGGGGCCCTATCCGCACTTCCACACCGGGGTCGACTTCGCCGATCCAGCCGGCACCCCGGTGCAGGCGGCCGGCGACGGCATCGTAGTGGCGGCCGCCACGGGGTCGAGACGCTCTACGGTCACCTCGACGGGCTTGGGGTCGCCGTCGGCGACAGCGTGGTCGCCGGGCAGGTCATCGGCTTCGAGGGCTCGACCGGCTTCTCCACCGGCCCCCACCTCCACTTCGAGGTCCGCGTCGACGGCCAGTTCGTCGATCCCCTCGTCTACCTGCTTCCCGAGCCGGCCGTGGTTCCGCGGGAGAAGTAGCCTCCTAGCCTGCTAGACCGTTCTGGCGAGGGGGAGGAGGAGGCGGAAGGTGCTGCCGCTGCCGACCACGCTGGATACGGTCAGCTCGCCACCGAGGAGGATGGCGAGGCGGCGCGACAGGGACAGGCCGAGGCCGGTCCCGGCGTGGCTCCGGGAGAGACGGGAGTCGACCTGCGTGAAGGGGTCGAAGATCCGTTCCTGGTCGGCCAGCGGTATTCCCACCCCGGTGTCCGACACCTCGACCTCGAGCCTGCCGTCGATCGCCTGCGCCGCGATCGTCACCTGGCCACCGTCGAGCGTGAACTTGATCGCGTTGGCGAGCAGGTTGCTTACGACCTGGCCCACGCGCCGGTGGTCGGAGTCCAGCTCCGGCTCGCCGGCGATCGCCAGATAGACGCGGACGCCCGAGGTTGCCGCCCGCGCCGCCAGCCGCTCCACTGCCGCCTCCAGCAGGACCCGCACCGGTAGCAGCTCGAACTGGAGCTCGGCCTTCCCGGCGCCGATCCGGTCGAGGTCGAGGATGTCGTCGATCACCCCGAGGAGGTTGCTGCCGCCCTCCATGATGTGGCCGACATAACGGCGCTGCCGCTCGCTCAGCTCGGCGTCGCGGCTCAGCAGCTGGGCAAAGCCGAGGACCGAGTTGAGCGGCGTCCGCAACTCATGGCTCATGTTCGCCACGAAGCGGGCATGGGTCTCGCCGGCAGCCTTGGCTGAAACCGGCTGCTGGTCGGAGATGTCGCGCACGCAGCCGACGAGAAGCGCGTCTTCACCGGATCCGATGACACGCAGCGAGAGCCGCTCGGGGAACTCCGACCCGTCGGAGCGGATACCCACCGTTTCGATGGTCTCGCGAAGGAGGGGCAGGTTGTTGGCAGGGTCCATCGCCGCCGGCAGCCCTATCCGGTAGGTGCCGCGCAGCCGCTCGGGGACGAGCTCGACGACCTCCCGGCCGATGGCTTCGGCCTCGCTCCAGCCGAAGGTCGACACGGCGGCCGCGTTCCAGGCCACGATCCGCAGGTTCGTGTCGACCAGCACGATGGCGTCGAGAGCCGCCTCCATGATCTGTCGGGCCTGTACGGGCAGAAGCGGCTTGGCACGCGAGGTTGCCAGCCCCGCCAGGGGCACTGCCGTCGTCTGCATCGCACCAGCTTGGCCGTTCCGACGCTCATCCCGGCCTCGTCGGACCCTCAATTCGACTTTGTTGCGAGCACATCGAGACGGTGGATCGGCCTCGGACCCACGGCATCAGGTTGGGAAGCCCGGTCTAGACTGCGCGCGTGAGCGCGGAGGCGAGCCGGTGAAGCAGTTCGTCCGTTTCCGCACGGCGAGGGGGGAGTTCGCCATCCCGGTGGAGTCCGTCCGCGAGGTGCGGAGCGACCCGCTGCTCGCCACCATCCCCGGGGCACACCCGGCGGTGGCCGGACTCCTCGACTGGAAGGGGGAGGCGCTGACGGTGGTCGAAGTGTTCGGCAGCGGCCGGCAACTGATCGTCCTCGACGGCGGGCCCGGCGTTTACGGGCTGATCGTGGAGGAGGTGCTCGAGCTCGCCCACCGCTCCGACCGCGAGCTGGGCCGTGCCTCAGCCGAGGGTTCCGCCGGCTACATCACCGGGGTGATGCGCGCCGAAGGCCAGATGGTCCCCATCCTTGACACCGACCTGCTCTGGTCGAGCATCGGCTTCGACGCCGAGACTGCGGGACGAGGGTATCCCGGCGGCGATCTGAGCGGTCCCGGTCCGGAGGGGGACGCCGGGATGACTTCGCCGGGTGCGACCTTGGCCCTGTGAAACCCGTCAAACGCCCTCGGCCACACCGTGCAGTGGGCACGGGACGGCGAAGAGGCGCTGACGCTGGCCCGCACCGGCGAATTCGAGCTGCTTCTCCTGGCCCTCCACATGCCCCGCCTGAACGGCCTCGAGGTGATGCTCGCCCTCCGTGATGACCCGGCGGTCGCCAACCTCAAGGTCATCGTCCTCACCGCCGACGCGATGCTCGGCGTGCGCGACGAGATGTTCGCGGCCGGAGTCGACGGCTACCTCTGCAAGCCCCTCAACATCGCCGTGCTCGTCAACGAGATGGAGCAGGCGTCCGGCTCCTGGGCGACCAAGCCGATCCTCCAGGCGATCTAGCCGAGCTCCAGCCGGCGCCGCCCGACCAGCCGGCTGCCCAGCGCCAGGACCACTCCACCGGCGGAAAGGACCGCGAACACGATCCAGGTCCCCGGTTCCGGCAGGGACAGGCGCAAGACCCCGTCCAGCGAGTACGGCCCGGGGCCCATCATCGACAGCGCGACGCCGGTGCCGGCGATGAGGAGCGGGAACTCGTAGCCGCCCTTGCTGTTGAAGAACCCCTTGCCGAGGTGGACCGTCACGATCGCGACGACCATCGCCCCGGCGACCAGCAGCGGGCCGGCCGGACTCAGGAAGCCGAGCGCGACGAGCAGGCCGCCGACGAACTCGCCCAGCCCGGCGAGGAGTGCGAACGGTGCCGGGGGGCGGATGTTGAGCTTCGCCATCACGCCCCGGAAGCCGGTGAGGCCGGAACCGCCGAACCAGCCGAACAGCTTCTGGGCGCCGTGGGCCGCAATCGTGAGCCCGAGGACCAGGCGAATGATGAGTACGCCGATTGCCAGTCCAAGCACGATGTCTCAAATATGCCTCTCGCCACATGTTTGCTGCTTGGCGAAATCTGGTAATTTTGTAATTATGGAAAACGCAGACGCCTCTACGATCGGTGGTTGGTTTGCCGGCAGGCTCCCGGACGGCTGGTTCACGGGAGCGCCCGAGGTCACCGTCGGTACCCTGCCCGAGGTCGAGCTGGCCTCCGGGGCAAGCGACGCCGCCAGGGCGGCCGCCGCCCAGGGGCGCATCTCCCGCTTCCGCGAGTACACCCGCCGGGAGCGGATCTGGATCGCGCGCGAGGCCGAGGCCCTCTTCAAGAAGAACGTCACCTGGGGAGCTCGCAGCGGAGCCACCAAGCTGACCTTCACTCCCGGCGGCTCCGGCCGCGGCGAGGGTGAGAAGACGGCCGAAGGCGCCAGCGTCAAGATCGCCCGCCGCCATGGCTGGGGCCGGCGCTTCCGCGGTGCGCGGCCCGGCGACACGGCCCGCTACTTCTAGGCACTTTATTTCACTTCTCCAGGGTCTTAGGGAGGCTTCAGTTCGATGGCGGTCCTCGATCTCTTCGCGCAACCCGGCGACGCAGCCGATGAGCTGGACGCGTATTCGCGGACGGTGAGCGGCGTTGCCGAGCGTCTTATCCCCTCGGTCGCCAGCCTCCGCGTCGGGCGGTCGCAGGGCCGCAGCCCCCAGGGCAGCGGCTCGGGCGTCGCCATCACCGCGGACGGGTTCTTGGTGACCTCGGCCCACGTCGTCGCCGGAACGACCCGCGGCTCGGCCTCCTTCTCGGACGGAAGCGAGTACGAGATCGAGCTGGTCGGCGCCGACCCGCTCTCCGACCTGGCCATCGTGCGCGCCAAGTCGGGGGCTCAGCTGGTACCAGCGGTGATCGGCGACGCCGACGTCCTCCGCGTCGGCCAGCTGGTGGTCGCTATCGGAAACCCGATGGGGTTCGCCGGTTCGGTGACCGCCGGCGTCGTCAGCGCCCTCGGCAGGAGCCTGCCCACCAGCGACGGCACCACCCAGCGGATCGTCGACAACGTCATCCAGACCGACGCCGCCCTCAACCCGGGCAACTCGGGCGGAGCGCTCGCCGACAACCGGGCGCGGTTGGTCGGGATCAACACCGCGGTGGCGGGCTTCGGCCTCGGCCTGGCGGTGCCCATCAACGCGACCACCAAGCTGATCATTGGGGCACTGATCAGCGAGGGAAAGGTGCGCCGCGGCTACCTCGGAATCGCGGGTGGAACCAAGCCGCTGCCCCGGGCGGCCGCCGACCGCCTGGCCCGGAAGGCCGGGATCGAGGTCCTCGAGGTGCTCGCCGAGAGCCCGGCGGCCAAGGCGGGCCTGAGGGCGGGCGACATGATCGTCGAGGTCGACGAGGCCCCGGTGGCCAAGGCGGGCGACCTCCAGCGGCTGATGGTTGGCGCGACGCTCGGACGGCCGCTGGCGATCCGGGTCCTCCGCGGCAAGAGCTTCGTCGACCTGAAGGTGGCGCTCGTCGAATTGGGCTGAGCTAGTCTCAGTCCAACATGATCGATCCCGAGGAGATCTACCGGCAGACCACGCCCGGCTCGCGGGCGCTCCATGAGAAGGCGGTCCGGGTGATGCCCGGCGGCACCACCCGGACCACGACCTACTTCGACCCCTACCCGCTCTTCATCGACCGCGGGGAGGGCTGCCTGATCTGGGACGTTGAGGGCACCGAGCGGATCGACATGCTCGGCAACTACACCGCCATGATCCTCGGCCACGCCCATCCCAAGGTGGTCGAGGCGATCCGCCTCCAGGCCGGCCGGGGCACCGCCTTCGCCGCCGCCAACGCGATCGAGGGCGAGCTCGCGGAGATCCTCTGCGAGCGGGTCCCAAGCCTCGACCTGGTCCGCTTCTGCAACAGCGGCACCGAAGCGACGATGTTCGCGCTCCGACTGGCCCGGGCGTTCACCGGACGGCCCCGGGTCGCCCGGATCGAGGGCGGCTACCACGGTACCCACGATTACGCCGAGGTCAGCACCCACCCCGTGCCCGCCGAAGCCGGTCCGGCCGACCGGCCGCTGGCGCGGCCCGACTCGATCGGCACCCCGGCCTGGGCGCTCGAGCAGACGGTGGTCCTGCCCTTCAACGACCCCGACGCGGCGGAGCGGATCCTCCGCCAGGAGGGCGGGGATGTCGCCGCGGTGATCCTCGAGCCGATCATCGGGGCCGGCGGCGTCATCGCCGCCAGGCCCGAGTTCCTCCAGCGGCTCCGGGCGCTGACCCGCGAGCTCGGGATGCTGCTGATCTTCGACGAGGTCATCTCCCTCCGCGTGGCACCGGGTGGCGCTCAGCAGCTGTATGGGGTGACTCCCGACCTGACCACGATGAGCAAGATCATCGGCGGTGGCCTGCCCGTCGCCGCCTTCGGCGGCCGGGCCGATGTGATGGAGCTGCTCGATCCCCGCCGGCAGCCGAACCTCGCCCAGGGCGGCACCTACAACGGCAACCCGCTCGGGATGGCCGCCGGCATGGCGGCGATGAAGGAGCTGACCCCCGATGTTTACGAGGACCTGAACCGGAAGGGCGCCCGGGTCAAGGACCAGCTCTCCGAGGTCTTCGCCTCCCACGGGGTGGCGGCCCAGGTCAACGGAGCCGGCTCGCTGCTCGCAGTGCACTTCACGGCGACGCCGGTCACCGACTACCGGAGCAAGGCGACCTCCGACGACCGGATGACTCGCGACTTCTTCCTCGGCCTGGTGAACCACGGTGTACTGCTGGCGCCCCGCGCGATGGGCGCGCTCTCGACGCCGATGGGGGAGGACGAGATCGAGCGCTTCATCGACGCCGCCGACGCGGTGGTCGCCGAGCAGCTGCCCCGCTGGGAGACCTACTGAAAGGGACCGCAACTGTCGGTCACCTGCGAGACTTATTCGCGCTCGGATGGCGAACGGGGAACTCGACCTTGTCGTGATCGGCGGCTGCGGGCACGTCGGCCTGCCGCTGGCGCTCTCCTTCGCGGCTGCCGGCTGCCGGGTCGGCATCTACGACATCGACGAGGCCAAGCTCGCGCTGGTCAGCTCCGGGCGGATGCCGTTCATGGAGACCGGCGCCGACGAGCTGCTCGCCCGCGTCCTGCCCAGCGGGTGCCTCGAGCTGAGCGGAGAAGCCGCGATCGTGAGCCGGACCGATGTCGCCGTCCTCGTCATCGGCACGCCGATCGACGAGTTCATGAATCCCTCCACCCGGATCTTCGAGCGGACGGTTGACGAGCTCGGACCGCAATTGCGAAGTGGAGCGTTGCTCATCCTGCGCAGCACCGTCTACCCGGGGACAACCGACTACGTCCGGCTCCGCCTGGCCGAGAAGGGCCTCTCGGTGGACGTCGTCTTCTGCCCCGAAAGGGTGGCGGAGGGCCATGCGCTGGAAGAGATCCGGAGCCTGCCCCAAATCGTCGGCGCCGACACCGACGGCGCCTTCGACCGGGCGAGCGCCCTCTTCGAGCGGCTGGACGTCCAGATCGTTCGCACGACATCCAAGGAGGCCGAGCTCGCCAAGCTGCTGACCAACACCTGGCGCTACATGCGGTTCGCGATCGCGAATCAGTTCTTCCAGATCGCCCACCGGGCGGGCGTCGACTACGGCAACGTCCTCCACGCGATCCGCCACGACTACCCCCGGGCGCGGGACCTGCCCGGGCCCGGCTTCGCCGCGGGTCCCTGCCTGCTCAAGGACACCATGCAGCTGGCTGCCTTCGCTCCCGATCACTTTCCGATGGGTCAGTCGGCGATGCTGATCAACGAGGGGCTGCCCGCCTATATCGTCGACCACCTCGACGCCGTCCGGCCGCTGGCGGGTCGGACGATCGGCATCCTCGGGATGGCGTTCAAGGGCGAGTCGGACGATCCCCGCACGTCGCTCAGCTACAAGCTTCGCAAGCTGGCCCTGTTCCGCGGCGCACGGGTGCTCTGCACCGATCCCTACGTGCCGGACGCCCAGCTGGTGCCGCTCGAGCAGGTCCTCGCCGAGGCAGACACCCTGATCCTCGCGGCCCCTCATCGCGCCTACAGCGCGCTGCACACCAACGGACAGGCCGTGGTCGACATCTGGAACCTCCTGGGCGAAGGCATAAGGCTCTGAAGGTCCTCGTCACCGGGGCCGCCGGGTTCATCTGCGGCTACCTGGTCCCGGAGCTTCTCGAGGCCGGCCACGAGGTGGTGGGCGTCGACAACTTCAGCAAGTACGGCCGTGTCACACGGTCCTATGACGGCAACCCGGCCTACCGCCTGGTGGAGGGCGATGCCAAGGACACGGCGCTCCTGACGGAGCTGGCGATGGACTGCGACCAGCTGATCGCGGGCGCGGCGATGATCGGCGGCATCAGCTACTTCCACGAGTTCGCCTACGAGCTCCTGGCGGAGAACGAGCGGATCCTTGCGGCGACCTTCGATGCCGCCATTGCGGCCTTTCTCAAGGGCCGGCTGGAGAAGGTCGACGTGATCAGCTCGAGCATGGTGTATGAGAGCGCGAACGTGTTCCCGACGCCGGAGGGCGCTCAGTTGACGAGCCCGCCGCCGATCTCGACCTATGGCTTTCAGAAGCTGAGCTCCGAGTACTTCGCGCGCGGAGCGTGGGAGCAGCACCGCCTCCCCTACACGATCATCCGGCCGTTCAACTGCGTCGGCATCGGCGAGCGGCGCGCGCTTCGAGACAGCGCCGTGATGAGCGGAAACGTGAAGCTTGCGCTGAGCCACGTGGTGCCGGACCTCGTCCAGAAGGTGCTCAAGGGCCAGGATCCGCTCCACATCCTGGGCGATGGCAGGCAGGTCCGTCATTACACCTACGGCGGTGACCTGGCGCGCGGCATTCGGGCCTGCCTCGAGCACCCCGCGGCGCGAAACGATGACTTCAACCTCTCGACTGCCCGTTCAACCACCGTTATCGAGCTGGCGGACCTGATCTGGCACCGGGTGAAGGGACCCGGTGTCCCCCTCCGGGTGCTTCACGACAAGCCCTTCGAGCACGACGTCCAGCGCCGGGTGCCCGACGTTCGGAAGGCGGCGAGGGTGCTCGGCTTCGAAGCGACGACATCGCTGGAGGAGATGCTCGACGAGGTGATCCCCTGGATCGAGGCGGAGCTGACCGCCGGCCGGATCTGACCGTGGCGGG
>WNFM01042989.1_pt1 | contig 14033 bp, 10 predicted proteins | sample 5400271 | NCBI WGS metagenome assembly WNFM01 (sample SAMN13153352, study PRJNA577476) | soil metagenome | isolation source: 60 cm saprolite on Douglas fir-dominated hillslope | place: USA:California | collected 2013-09-17 | reverse complement strand
TAGAAGTGATTTGCCCGACGGCGGAAGCGGAATATTTTTTCGATGAAGACTGGACGACCCAAATCGCATTGAATCTCTTCAGCAAATTGGATTTTGCACGCACGGCTTTTGCAGGGCGATTGCGGCGGCTGGGCCGCGCCAGTTGCCTCTAGAGCCTAATCGGTTCTGATTGCATCAGAACCGGACTCTACTCTCTTGTTTGGACGCGTTTTCTTAACGCGAACCGGCGTCCACCCCCGGATCAAGTCCGAGGGCATGCTTCGCTCGAAAACGCTCTAGTGAACCGAGCTGCCGGACTTCGACGAACGGGCGCCGCGGACCACCGGAGCTGGAGCCACCACCGGCGGCTCGACCTTTACTTCCGGCTTTGCGTCCTGGCACTTGTTCTTGCGCCAAGCTTCCTCGGCCAGTTTCGACTGGCCGCGCACCGCGATGTATTCGTTGCGATAGGCGAGCTCCGCCACAACAGGCCCGGCGACGCCGGTTTCGGCCTTCGCCATCAGGCCCTGCAATTCCGCCGAACGGGTCGCCAGGTTCTTGCGTTCCGGCTCAAGCTGCTTGCACTCGTAGAGATCGTATTTGGCGGGATCGGCAAACGCCGACGTCATGCTGTCGTTCATCTCGGCACAGCCGGACAGCCATGCCCCGAGCAAAAGCAGCGCCAGCGCTAAGGCTGCGCGCGAAGTGGACTGGCGATCGAACAGGTGTGCAAGCATCGGACCTTCGTTAAGCGGATAATGTTGAGATTGCCTAAAGCAGCCCCGGATGTCGGCATTGAGGCTTTGCTTTGGCAGCCGCCCTCGCCTAAAGCTTTAAGGCGCGTTTGGGGCGAGATTATCTCAATTCCACTTCTCCGGTAAACGCGCTAAGTACCTGATTTGGTAGTCAAAGCGGGCGTGGCGAAATGGTAGACGCAAGGGACTTGAACGTTTGAGTGCTCCCGGGGAAACCCGGGATGCAGAACTGCTCAAATTCGGGGAAACCTTTCACATGGCAATCCCGAGCCAAGCGCGCAGACCGAAAGGTCGGTGCGAAGGTGTAGAGACTAGACGGGCAGCACCTACAGGCGCGAACGCACCCATGGTGAAGGTATAGTCCAGACCACAAACACGCCGACGTGCAACCCTGCACCAAGCGAGGCGGCGAAAGCCGTAGCTGGTAAGAAAATCCCTCGGTTCGAAAGGACTGTGCCGGTTCGAGTCCGGCCGCCCGCACCATCTAGAGAATCACCAAATGGCGAATTCCAGGAAAATTGTCCAAATCTTCCTTGCATCTCCCGGCGACCTCCAAAACGAACGCCAAACCGCTAAGGCGGTTGTAGACGCTTTCAATAAGCGTTGGGCGGACTGGTTTGACATACAAATCGAGCTAGTAGGTTGGGAAGATACGTTTAAGCGCTTTGGCCGTCCCCAAGCCCAAATTAACCTCGACCTCGATCGATGCGAAGCTTTCGTGGGCATGCTGTCCAGGAAATGGGGCACCCCACCCGGCGGATCTTACACCTCCGGATTCGAAGAAGAGTTCGAGCGTGCTTTTGAAAGCCGTAAGAAGTCCGCACGACCAGAAATGGCCCTCTTCTTCAAAAAGATCGACGACGAGTTCCTAAAAGATCAAGGTCCCGATCTCAAAAAAGTCATTGCCTTTAGACAGCGAGTTATCGACGACCAACAACTTCTCTTCCACGATTTCGATACAATCAAAGATTTCGAAGAGAAATTGACCGACTGGCTCACGCATTACGTTAAACACCTCAAGAAGCGCGAACAGGCGATTTCTGCAACCGATGAAAGAGCCATTTCATCGGGAAATAGTAGCGAGAACGCTGAAACAAAGGGTGTTGTTCACACGTTGCTTTCTACTGCGGGCATCCAATTTATTCGCGAGTTTATTTCTGACGTCGAGCGTGACCGAGACTCAAATCCGGCATTTGCTACGGACGTCGCTCGATTTCGACTACTAGCCATGATGGCTGGCGTTTCTGGCAATGATGAACACTCTCTTGGAACGCACGACGCCAACCTGATGTTCGCGCAGCGAGACGCGGTCAGCTTAAGCCATCGCGAAATGCTCGGCCTCCTTAGATGTGGCTTAGACAATATCAGCAACGAAACCGTCCCCCTTTGGCATTGGTATACAGCAACGAATGCACAGGACGAGGGGCGGCTATCCCTTGCAACCTTGATTGGATCACAAACTGAACGCATTGGCGCCCTAGTAGCTATGCGTCTTATCGGTGAGCCAATAAAGCCCTTGCCTCCGCTGGGGACTGACGAAACAACTGGCCTTCCGCGTAACGAATTCATCAAATCTTGGCTTTCACCCGTCGCTAACGAACGCGTTAGGACGGCCGCGCTGCAGTACCTTGCCTCATGGGGCGAAACAGACGACCTCGCGATCGTCAGAGCCGAGTACAACAAGCGCAACTATCAAACCGTGGCGGCCGCGGCCGATACCATCATCAGAATAAATCTGCGTCAGAGCCGTGAGAAGGCGCTCCAGTCACTGATCGAATTACAACCGGAAAACGTTGACGTCGGCTTGATTGAGGCGATTTTTGCAAAGCCGGCTTCGTTGGATACTAAACTGCTGCTTGAAGGCGCTACGCACCGAGATGGCAAGGTTCGCTCTCACATCGTAACTATGCTTGTTACCCGAAACGCCCTGCCTTCGGAATTGGCGGAAAAGCTGCTCGAAGACTCCGAAGCCACGGTGCGCCTCGAGGCAGTCCGCTGGATCGAACAAAATGGCGCAGAGTTTCCCGAGGACAAGGCTAAAGCAATCATCGTTAAGCCGACGAGATTCTCTGGCGGCATCGGCGGCATTCTTGGTTACCCGCCGCAGCAGTCCGACAAAGAAGGCGAAGCCCTTTGGAATCGATTTTTAAAGGCAAAGATGCGCAGCTTGCCAGCCACAACGCTCGATGAAAGTGGCGTTCCGCAACTTCTCCGCGACGAAAAAGCACGATTTGCGCTTGATTTTAAGCTATTCGGACAACGAGCCAAAGCGCTACGAGCAGGCATTGACAATCAATTTCAAGAGGAATTTGAGCGCGGCGTAGCAGAGCTTGAAAGGCTTGGCGTCAACGCGGAAGCCATAAACAAGCTTAGGTCAGTCGAAGATTTCACCCGCAAGAAGTGGCTCCGCTTCGGCGCTGACGTCCTTTGCGAAAAAGGCGAAGCAGATGATCTAATCCGAATCCGGGACATTTTGTCTGACGGGTCCATACCATTTTCAAGATTGGATATAGATTACCTTGGAGAACACGGCGAATGGCAAGATATCGGCCTTTTGATATCTCTGGCCGATCGTCCAGATTCGAGCGGATCACTTTTTGGCGGATTGTTTGACGACAACAAGGTGCAGGCCATCGCGGAAGCCATCTATAGAATTGGCAAGGGCCGCTTTATCGATCTATGCAAACAGAAAGTTCCGCCCCGCCTGCTCCGGCAAATTATTTCTTGCGCCACCGACAACGACATTGTCGAGGCCACAGAATCAGATTTGATCGAATTATTCCAGTCCGAAACTGTTGATGTCCGAAAAGAAATTCTTCTCAAGAGCGTGAAATCTCTCCCGAAAAGACGTCTTAAGAGATTACTCGAAACGCACATCGCGCAACCGCGCCTCCGATATTATAATGTTACTTACTGGCTTGATCTCGGTATCTCACTCTCACGGAAACAGGTCAGGCACGTCCTCGAAATATCCAATCGCAAACGTCAGTAGCATCGGGCGCGGTCAAGGTTAGTCCGCGGACGGTATTCTTGCTCCCCGCGTGCACCTATTCGTACGACTTTTATGCGCGCGGCAGTGAGCAACTCAGCTCGAAACTTTTTCTTCCCCCTCCCCAATCAACCTCTCGCTCTCCTCTGAAATCACTCGCTCCAGCATCGCCTGAAACTCCTTGCGCGGCATTCCCGGCGCGATCGGAGGGAGATAGGAGAGCTTGACGGTGCCGCTGTGGATCATCAGCGTCTTCTTGCCCCAGAACAAACCGGAATTGCACGCCGCCGGCACCACCGGCACATCGAGCGTGGTGTAGAGGGCGGAGATGCCGGCGGCCTGGAACACCATGGGTTCGCCGACCGCCTGCCGCGTGCCTTGCGGAAACAGCAGCACCTTGCGCCCTTCGGCGACCGCGCGTTTGGCTTCCTCGACCATCTGCTTGAGCGCCTGCCGGCCGGCCGCGCGATCGACCAGGATCATCGGGTAGCGCAGCAGAAACCAGCCGACGATCGGAAGCCTGCTCAGCTCCTTCTTGGCGACGATGCTGGCGTCCGGAAAAATCATGCTCAGCGCGGCGGTTTCCCACAGCGACTGATGATTGCAGGCGATGATGCAGGCGCCGTCGGGAATGTGCTCGCGGCCGTATTCCCGGTAGTCGAGCCCGAGCACGATCCGGAAAAGCAGCATGATCCCCCTGGCCCAGACCTGCGATACCGCACGTACGGTCGGGCTGCCGGCGTTGAACAGCCACATGAACGGCACCGACAGCGACACGACAATCGTCAGGGTCACGACCGCCGCGATGAACAGGATCGACCTCAGATAGTGCAACGATGTTTCTCCGGGCTTTCGGCGGTTTGCGGCTTCCCAATACAGCACTTTGCGGGCGTTGCACAATTCCGCTCCGAGCCAGCGAAATCCGTTTCGCCATGGATCTGGCGGGATTGCCATCCCCGATAGGCGAGCCCAGGATGGCCGCATGCCGGTCCTCGAACAGATCACGATCGCGCCGCACCTGACCTTCGACGCGCTCACATCAGGCGTATCAGGTGCACCGCTGGTGCTGCTGCTGCACGGCTTTGCGGAATCGATGAACTGCTGGCGCGCGCAGGTCACGGCGCTGGGCGACATGGGCTATCGCGCCATCGCGCCGAGCCAGCGCGGCTATTCGCCCGGCGCCCGGCCGGATGCCCGCGAATTTTCGCATTACCTGATCGACCGCCTGATGGACGACGCGATGGCGATCGCGGCCGCGAGCGGATATGGCGACGCGCGCTTTCATCTCGCCGGTCACGACTGGGGCGGCAGCATCGCCTGGGGCCTCGCCGACCGCCATCATGAGCGGCTGGCCTCGCTCACCATTCTGTCGCGACCGCATCCGAACGCCTTCAACCGCGCGCTGCAGATGGTCGACGGCGAACAGGCGGGCCGCTCGAAGCACCACACGGCGTTTCTCGAAGCCGATGCCGCCGACGTCGTGCTCGCCGACGATGCGAAATGGCTGCGCGATCGGCTCAAAGCCAACGGCGTTCCCGTTAGCGCGATCGAAGAGCATCTTGGCGTGCTCGGCAACAAGGAAGCGATGGAAGCAGCGCTGGCCTGGTATCGCGCGCGCGGCGCGATCCGCGGACCGCTCGGCCCGATCCGCGTGCCGACGCTCTACATCTGGGGCGACGCCGACGACACCGTCGGCCGCGTCGCCGCCGAAGGCACGGTGGATTTCATTGCCGCGCCCTATCGCTTCGCGGTGCTGCCCGGCGTCGGACACTTTGCAGCGGATCAGGCCCCGGAACAGGTGAGCGAACTGATGTTGGAACATCTGGCCGCACATCCGGTGTGAGGGAACCCTCAGCACAGACGAATGTTGTCATGCAGCAATCGGAGCATGATAACATGGCCAGCGACAACAATTCGAGCAAGACTGCCGCGACCCAGCGCAAGCCGGGCCCGCGCACCCCCTCACCGCAACTGCCGCAAATTCAGCCGCCGCTGTTGAGCGACGGTCAGGAGCAGGTGCGCGACAGCCACTGCTGAAGTTCAAAACAAAAGCGCGACGGAGGGTGGCCCCCGTCGCGCTTTGATGTGCGTCCCGATGATCGGGGCGCGATGCTTATTCGCTCTTGTCGATATTCCAGAAGATCGGCGTCGCCGGGCCGTCGAGCACGCCGGTCAGCGATTTCCGCCAGGCGCTCGGCTGGGTGTACTGGCCGAGCGGGATGTAGATCACCTGCTCATAGGCTTCCTTCTGGATCTCGGTCGCGATCTTCTTTGCCTCGTCAGGCGAAGTCGCACGCGCGAAATCGTTCTTGAGGGACTCGATCTTGGCATCCTCGGCCCAACCGAACCAGCCGCCGTTCTTGCCCTTGCCGCCGATCGCGAAGTTGACGATCGGGTTCGACAGGTCGGCGCCGTTCCAGTTGGTGAAGAACATGTTCCAGCCGCCTTCCTTGATCGGCTTCTGGCTGGCGCGGCGGGAAACGACGGTGCCCCAGTCGGTGGCCTGCAGGTCGATCTTGAAGCCGGCTTCCTTCATCAATTGCGCTGCGACGATCGGCTGCGCCTTCAGCGTGACGACGTCGCCGGGCGCCATGATCACGACCGGCGTGCCGTCATAACCGGATTCGGCCAACAGCTTCTTGGCTTCCGCCATGCCGTTGCCCTTCACCACCGCTTCCGAACCGACGTCGGTTTCAAGCGGCGTGCCGCAGACGAAGGCCGCGCCGCAAAGCTTGTAATATTGCGGGTTGCCGATCAGCGCGTCCAGCACGTCCTTCTGGTTCATTGCCATGAAGGCGGCGCGGCGTACCTTGACGTTGTCGAAGGGCGGAAAAAGAAAATTCATCCGGCCGACGGTCTGGAAACCGACCTTGTCGAGCGTATCGACTTTGATGTCCTTGTTGGCGCTCAGGATGGGAAGAATATCGAACGACGGCACTTCCATGAAATCGATATCGCCGGACTGCAGCGCGTTCACCGCGGTCTGCGCGTCCGCCATCGTGATCCACTCGACGCGGTCGACCTTCACGACCTTGCCGCCGGAGGTCCAGCTCGGCGCTTCCTTGCGCGGCACGTAATCGGTGTTCTTGACAAACACCGCTTTGACGCCGGGCTGGAATTCGGACTGCACGAACTTGAAGGGACCGGATCCGATCAATTCGGGGATCGGCGTCCCGGGCGGCGTTTCCGCCAATCGCTTCGGCATCATGAACGGCACGAACGACGACGGCTTGCCGATCGATTCCAGCACCAGACCGTAGGGCTCCTTCAGCTTCAGCGTGATGGTCTTGGCATCGGTGGCCTCCAGGCTCGCGGTGAAGTCCATCAGCTTCTGGCCCATGCCATCGGCCTTGCCCCAGCGCTTCAGCGAGGCCACGCAGTCTTCCGCCGTGACCGGCGCACCGTCATGGAATTTCAATCCATCGCGCAGCGTGAAGGTGTAGGTCAGCTTGTCGTCGGAGATCTTGTACTCCGCCATCTGCGGCTGGACCTTGAAGGTGGAGTCCTGCGCCAGCAGCGTGTCGTAGATCATGTAGCCGAAGTCGCGCACGATGTAGGCGGTGGTCTGCATGCCCGGCGTGCGCAAATCGGCATGCATCACCGCGGTGATGGTCTTGCCGGCGGCCATCGCCTGCGACGTCATGAGCGGCGACGTCAGCGCCACCGAAAGCGCGAGAGCCGACAATGCGGACGCTACCGTTGGACGCTTCCAACGCGTGATGTGGAACATTCGATCTCTCCTGACGTGAAACTGGTCAAAGCGCGCCGATTCATTATGCATGTCGTTCGTTATTTGGGCGAACCAAGGTTCGCACTTTGGCCGAACTAACACGCTGTAAATCCAGACGATTTGAAGACTTGTAGTTTGAAGACTTGCACCAAGCGCGCGGCGCGTCAATCGGGTTTTGGCGAAATCGAACGTATACAAATGAATGGGCCGGCCGCGTCTATTTGACTTTACAAATTCGCCGCATGCGATTTTCGTAAGGCAATGATTTTAGTAAGCCTTGGCGAAGCTGCTCACCAACGAGAGAAATTTCATGAACCCGGCCAATCTTCCCTTTGATTCCGAGACCATGCTGCAGGGGCTGCGAGGCTGGGTGGAATGCGAAAGCCCGACCTGGGATGCGTCCGCGGTCGGGCGCATGCTCGACCTCGCCGCGCGCGACATGGCGATCATGGGTGCGACCATCGAACGCATCGCCGGCCGGCAGGGCTTTGCCGGCTGCGTGCGGGCTCGTTTTCCGCATCCCAAACAAGGCCAGCCCGGCATCCTGATCGCCGGCCATCTCGATACCGTCCACCCCGTAGGCACCATCGAAAAGCTGAAATGGCGGCGCGAGGGCAACAAATGCTTCGGGCCTGGGATCTTCGACATGAAGGGCGGCAATTACCTCACGCTGGAAGCAATAAGACAGCTCGCCCGCGCCGCGTTCACGACGCCGCTGCCCATCACCGTGCTGTTCACCCCGGACGAGGAAGTCGGCACGCCCTCGACCCGCGACCTCATCGAGGCGGAAGCCGCGCGCAACAAATACGTGCTGGTGCCGGAGCCGGGACGCCTCAATAACGGCGTCGTCACCGGGCGTTACGCGATCGCGCGGTTCAATCTGGAAGCCGTCGGCAAGCCGAGCCACGCCGGCGCCACGCTGTCCTCGGGACGTTCCGCAATCAGGGAGATGGCGCGCCAGATCATCGCCATCGACGGCATGACGACAGAGGATTGCACCTTCTCGGTCGGCATCGTGCATGGCGGCCAGTGGGTCAACTGCGTCGCCACCACCTGCACCGGCGAGGCGCTGAGCATGGCCAAACGCCAGGCCGATCTCGACCGCGGCGTCGAGCGCATGCTGGCTCTCACAGGCAGCGCCAACGACGTCTCGTTCACGGTGACCCGCGGCGTCACCCGCCCGGTCTGGGAGCCGGATGCCGGCACCATGGCGCTGTACGAAAAGGCGCGCGGCATCGCCACGGCGATGGGCCACGAGCTCCCCCACGCCAGCGCCGGCGGCGGCTCCGACGGCAACTTCACCGGCGCGATGGGGATTCCGACCCTCGACGGCCTTGGCGTCCGCGGCGCCGACGCCCATACGCTCAACGAACATATCGAGGTCGATAGTCTGGCCGAACGCGGCCGGCTGATGGCGGGGCTTCTGGCGACGCTGGAGTGACGGCGCAGCCGTCATTCCGGGGCGATGCGAAAGCATCGAACCTCAGGGGTGCAATTGCACCCCTGAGGTCTGGTCCTTCGGACCATCCCGGAATGACAATCAGCGTCCAATGGCACAGGATTTGCTGAACTGATACGCTACCGGCGGTGAATAGAGGCTGTGCCGACCGAATGACCGGTTGCCACATTTGTAACGGAACAAAATGCTCGGATATCTGCTTCGCCGCATCCTCGCCACCATCCCCGTGATGGGCGTGGTTGCGCTGTTCGTGTTCCTGCTGCTGCGGCTGACGCCGGGCGATCCCGCCGCGATCCTGGCCGGCGACAATGCGACGCCGGAAAAGCTTGAACAGATCCGCACCTCGCTCGGCCTCACCGAGCCGCTGCATGTCCAGTTCTTCACCTGGGTCGGCCGGCTGCTGCACGGCGATCTCGGCGTCTCCCTGATCTCGAACGTGCCGGTGCTGCAGATGATCGGCCAGCGCGTCGAGCCTTCGATCTCGGTGGCGCTGTGCACCATCATCCTCGCCATCCTGGTCGCGATCCCGCTCGGCGTGATCGCGGCATGGAAGCACGGCACCTGGATCGACCGTTTCGTGATGGGCCTGTCGGTGGTCGGCTTCTCGGTGCCGGTGTTCGTGATCGGCTATGTCCTGATCCAGATCTTTGCGATCGACCTGCGCTGGGTCCCGGTGCAAGGCTTCAAGAGCATCTCGGCCGGCTTTGGCCCGTTCTTCGAGCGCATCATCCTGCCGACCTGCACGCTGTCCTTTATCTATGTAGCATTGATCGCGCGGATGACGCGGGCGGCGATGCTGGACGTGCTCGGCGAGGATTACGTCCGCACCGCGCGCGCCAAGGGCATCTCCGAGACCGGCGTGCTGCTGCACCACGCGCTGCGCAACGCCGCGGTCCCCGTCATCACCGTGATCGGCACTGGATTCGCGCTCCTGATTTCCGGCGTCGTCGTCACCGAGAGCGTGTTCAACCTGCCCGGCATCGGCCGCCTCACCGTCGATGCGGTGCTGGCGCGCGACTATCCGGTGATCCAGGCGATGATCCTTTTGACGTCCGGCATCTATGTCGCGGTCAATCTCTTGATCGACGTCGCTTATACCCTGCTCGATCCGAGGATTCGGTACTGATGGCCATCGAAACCCTCCCCGAACCGTCAATCCCGGTCACCACGCCGTTCCGGCCCAAATTGGGATTCCTCACGTCGACGCCGATCATCGCGGTCTCAACCGTACTGCTCGGCCTGATCGTGTTGATAACAATCCTGGCGCCGCTGCTGGCGCCGCACGATCCGCAATTGCTGGCGCCGGCGCAGCGCTTGAAGCCGTCGACCGCCCTGCACTGGCTCGGTACCGACGGCTATGGCCGCGACGTGCTGTCGCGCATCATCCATGGCGGGCGGATTTCGCTGATTATCGGCGTTGGCGCCGCGATCTTCTCGATCGGCATCGGGCTGGTGATCGGCCTCGTCTCCGGCTTCTTCAAATGGGTCGATGCCGTGATGATGCGGGTGATGGACGGGCTGATGGCGATCCCGAGCATCCTGCTCGCGATTGCCGTGGTCTCGCTGTCGGGCGCCAGCGTGATGACGGTGCTGATTGCGATCACGATTCCGGAAATCCCGCGGGTGGCGCGGCTGGTGCGCTCGGTGGTGCTATCGGCGCGCGAGGAGCCCTATGTCGAGGCCGCGATCTCGGTCGGCTCCAGCCTGCCCAAGATCATGTGGCGGCATCTGATGCCGAACACCATTGCTCCCTTAATCGTGCAAGGCACTTACGTGTGCGCCTCCGCCATTCTGACCGAAGCGATCCTGTCGTTCCTCGGCGCCGGCATCAACCCGGAGACGCCGACCTGGGGCAACATCATGGCCGAGGGCCGCGCCTACTTCCAGATCAAGCCGTCGCTGATCTTCTGGCCCGGTCTGCTGCTGTCGATCGCGATCCTGAGCATCAACCTGATCGGCGACGCCGCCCGCGACGCGCTCGATCCGAAGATGAAGCAGCGGGAGGGCGCGAAGTGACGGGTTCAATGAAATTGAAGCCGTCATTCCGGGATGGTCCGGAGGACCAGACCCGGAATCTCGAGATTCCGGGTTCGCACTTCGTGCGCCCCGGAATGACGGTGGAGAGTGGTGCGACATGACCAACGTCGTTCTCGACATCCAAAACCTCGTCGTCGGTCTCGGCAAGGATCCGGCCGGCAAGCGCATCATCGACGGCATCTCGTTGCAGGTTCACCAAGGCGAGACGCTGTGCGTGGTCGGCGAAAGCGGATCGGGTAAATCAGTGACCTCGCTGACGGTGATGGGGCTGCTGCAAAAGGGCGCGCTGGTGCCATCAGCCGGCAGCGTCAAGCTGGTCGGCGAGGAACTGCTCGGCGCCAGTGACCGCCGCCTGCGCCAGTTGCGCGCCACCACCATGGCGATGATTTTTCAGGAGCCGATGACGGCGCTCAATCCGGTGGTGCCGGTCGGCCGCCAGATCGACGAAGTGCTGCGCGTGCACACCGACCTCGACGCCCGTGCGCGGCGCCAGAAGATTCTGGCGATGATGGAACAGGTGCGGCTACCCGAGGTCGAACGCATCTTCGCCTCCTACCCGCACCGGCTCTCCGGCGGCCAGCGCCAGCGCATCATGATCGCAATGGCGCTGGTGTTAGAGCCGAAACTCTTGATCGCGGACGAGCCGACCACGGCGCTCGACGTCACCACGCAGAAGCAGATCCTCACCTTGATCCGCGACCTGCAGCGCGATCACGGCACCGCCGTGCTGTTCATCACCCACGACATGGGCGTGGTCGCCGAAATCGCCGACCGCGTCGCGGTCATGCGCAACGGCCGGCTGGTCGAAACCGGCGCGCTCGACACCATCCTGCGCCAGCCCACCATGGAATATACCCGCAACCTGCTGTCGGCGGTGCCGAGCCTGGTGCCCCGGGCGCCGCGCGCGGAGAGCACCGAGCCGGTCGTGCTGGAGGCCAATGATCTCAGCAAGGTCTATCGCGAGCGTTCCTTCCTCGGCAAGGTCCGCGAGGTCGCGGCCGCCAAGGACGTGACGCTGACGCTGCGCAAGGGCCGCACGCTCGGCATCGTCGGCGAGAGCGGCTCCGGCAAGTCGACGGTGGCGCGCTGCATCGTCCGCCTGATCGATCCGACCTCCGGCGGCGTCCGTCTGGCGGGGCGCGAAATCTCGGACCTGTCGCGCCGGCTGCTGCAGCCGCACCGCCAGCGCATCCAGATCATCTTCCAGGACCCGTATCGCTCGCTCAATCCGCGCATCACCGTCGGCGAGAGCATCGCGGAAGGCCCGATCAATTACGGCATGTCGCGCATCAACGCACTGGCGAAGGCGCGCGAACTGCTCGAACTGGTCGACCTGCCGGCTGACGCGATCTCGCGCTATCCGCATCAGTTCTCCGGCGGCCAGCGCCAGCGCATCGCGATCGCGCGCGCGCTGGCACTCGATCCCGACGTGCTGGTTGCGGACGAAGCGGTCTCGGCGCTTGATGTTTCGGTGCAGGCGCAGGTGCTGGAACTGCTCGATGAAATCCAGAGCCGGCTCGGCATCGCGCTGCTGTTCATCACCCATGATCTGCGGGTCGCGGCGCAGATCTGCGACGACGTCGCTGTGATGCAGCATGGCCGGGTGGTGGAACAGGGTCCGGCCGCGCAGGTACTGACAAATCCGCAACAGGCCTATACCCGCGCACTGCTCGAAGCCGCCCCAGGCCGCGGCTGGGATTTTGCCAATTTCCGGCCGGTTTCGCTGGCGGCGGAGTGAGGCTTGCACTGTCATTCCGGGGCGCGTCGAAGACGCGAACCCGGAATCTCGAGATTCCGGGTTCGATGCTTTCACATCACCCCGGAACGACGGCGGTGAGGAAAGGATTGCTCGGCTCGCAATACCGGCAATGATGGCGGCGTAAGCCCCATGCAAATCTGGATTGCTTCGTCGCTTGCGCTTCTCGCAATGACGAGTCTAACGTCGCGCCGGAATTCAATCGAGACACCCTGATGACCCGTATCGCCGTCGGCGGCTTCCTGCACGAGACCAATACCTTCGCGCCGACGAAGGCGACCTATGCCGATTTTGTCCACGGCGGCGGCTGGCCGGCGATGGCGCACGGCGCCGATGTGCTCAAGGTCATGCGCAAGATCAATGTCGGCCTTGCCGGCTTTGCCGAGCAAGCCGAAGCCAACGACTGGGAGTTGATACCGACGATCTCCTGCGGCGCCAGTCCCTCCGCCCATGTCACCGGGGATGCATTCGAGCGCATCGTAAAGGTGATGGTCGACGGCATCGCCAATGCCGGCGCGCTGGATGCGGTCTATCTCGACCTGCACGGCGCGATGGTGACCGAGCATTTCGACGACGGCGAAGGCGAAATCCTGCGCCGTGTGCGCCAGGTGATCGGCAAAGATTTGCCGCTGGTCGCTAGCCTCGACCTGCACGCCAATGTGACGCCGGAAATGGTCGAGCATGCCGACGCACTGATCGCCTATCGCACCTATCCCCATGTCGACATGGCCGATACCGGCCGCGCCGCCGCAAGACATCTCGCGCTGATGCTGAAAACCAAAGCACGCTTCGCCAAGGCGTTCCGTCAGTTGCCGTTCCTGATTCCGATCAGTTGGCAGTGCACCAACGACCAGCCGACCAAGGGTATCTACGAGAAGCTTGCGGCGCTGGAAAGCGACGCGGTGCCGACACTGTCGTTCGCGCCAGGCTTTCCGGCGGCCGATTTCCGGGATTGCGGACCGAGCGTCTTCGCCTATGGCAAGACCCAAGCCGATGCCGATGCGGCGGCGGACAAGGTCGTCGCGCTGATCGAAGGCCATGAGGATGATTTCGATGGCCGCATTTTCTCGCCCGATGATGGCGTGCGCCATGCCATGGAACTGGCGAAGGGCGCATCGAGGCCGATCATCATTGCCGACACCCAGGACAATCCTGGCGCCGGCGGCGACTCCGACACCACGGGCATGCTGCGCGCGCTGGTCCGCAACAAGGCGATCCGCGCCGCGACTGGCGTGATCTACGATCCGCAATCGGCCAAGGCTGCGCACGCGGCCGGGGTCGGCGCGTCAGTTACACTCTCACTCGGCGGTAAGTCCGGCATTCCCGGC
>WNFM01333516.1_pt1 | contig 14034 bp, 12 predicted proteins | sample 5400271 | NCBI WGS metagenome assembly WNFM01 (sample SAMN13153352, study PRJNA577476) | soil metagenome | isolation source: 60 cm saprolite on Douglas fir-dominated hillslope | place: USA:California | collected 2013-09-17 | reverse complement strand
AACCTACCAAAAAACATTTACCCGTTTATCGTTTTGTACATCCCGATGAATTTGCAGAGTACAGGGAAATAGGTTATAACCTTGGATTAGATTATGTGGAAAGCGGCCCTTTGGTTCGTTCATCCTATCATAGTGAAAGGCATGTAATTGCAGGATTGGGAAGAAGGGAATGGAAAAGGAACCATGATTTACAAGATTAAATGGATTATGAGGAAAATAAGTTATTCTCTTATCCTTCTATTATTCTTTCTTCAAACATCCGCCCAGCTAAAATGGGAAAATATTGATTCTTTATATCAACCACTGTCTTCATCCGTCCATATTTATTTTACTAAAGAATCAATTGATACCGGAGCTTTTCGTGCTTTTTATATTATTGCTGATTTGAAAGATAAAAAGCTCGACTTTACGGCTGATACAACTTATAAAAGAAGTCACAATTTTTTAAAAAGGATAATCAACCATTAGTTGTTGTAAACTGCACATTTTTTTCTTTTGAAACCAATAAAAATTTGAATGTTGTAATCAAGGACCAGAAAATTGTTTCTTACAATATTCACAGTATATCCGGAAGAGGGAAAGACACTTTTACTTACAGGCATACGGTTGGAAGTGCTATTGGTATTTCCAGGAAAAGAAAGGTAGATATAGCCTGGTTGTTCACCGATTCTTTGCACAAATATCCTTACGCCAATCAATCGTACCGGAATGCCGTAAAAGATTCTTTTTCTATTTTCCCTTTTGAGTATATAAAGGGAATGAAATATTTAACTTTTCGGGATGAGATTGCTGCCAGAGGTCCAAAGACCACGCCTATGTTTCATAAATGGAAAATGCAAACTGCCGTTGGTGGTGGCCCGGTTTTACTTCAATATGGGAAAATAGAAATCACTAACAACGAAGAATTAAAATTTATCGGAAAGGCCATAAATGATAAACATCCCCGCACAGCAATGGGCTATACAAAAGAAGGTAAGCTTATAATTTTAGTAATCCAGGGAAGAAGTGAATCCGGTGGTGGTGCATCTTTGCCACAGGAAGCACAAATATTAAAAGACCTCGGTTGTTGGGAAGCATTAAACTTAGATGGCGGCGGCAGTAGTTGTATGCTTATCAATGGAAAGGAAACAATCAAACCATCGGATAAAGAAGGGCAGAGACCGGTGCCTGCCGTGTTTATCATCAAACAAAAATAATTTTAGATTTTTACTCGATTTGTAAAAACCAGGTTACTTCAGACAGTACAAAATTAAAAATCAACTAAAAATGCTATCTTAACAAAAGCAGTCTTGTAATACAAAGAACAAAGCCATCAATGAAATGAAAAAAATTATTGCTTCAATTATAATAATAACCGCATTGATTGCAGGTTATTTCGTTTTATCAAATCATAAGGGCGAACAAAAAAAGAATAATGAGAAAGTGATGGCTGATCAATCTATTGCGGTACTTCCATTTGTTAACATGAGTAATGAGCCGGGACAGGAATATTTTAGTGATGGCCTGGCTGATGGAATTCTTAACTCTTTGGCTCATCTGAAAGGTTTGAAAGTATGTGCAAGAACTTCATCTTTTAAATTCAGAGGAAAGGACGTTGATATAAAGGATGTGGGAAAACAATTAGGTGTACGTACAATTTTAGAAGGGAGTGTTCAGCGGCAAGGCAATAGAGTTCGGATAACCGCACAGTTGATAAATGTTGACGATGAGTTTCATTTTTGGTCAGAGCAATATGATGAAAAGATGGATGATATTTTTGCTCTTCAGAATAAAATTGCAGATGCTATTGCAGAAAAATTACAAATTACATTATTGGAGAACAAGCCGCAGGCAGCGACTAAAAGACCGACCACAAATAAAGAAGCTTACGACTTGTATTTAAAAGGCCGCTCATCCTGGACCCTGGGATCACCACCTGACCTCATAAAAGGGGTTGATTTTTTTCAACAGGCCATAGTACTCGACCCACAGTTTGCGGCAGCTTATTCCGGAATAGCAGATTGTTATAATATTCTTGTCTATAGAAGTGATCTAGCACCAAACGATGCATTTCCAAAAGCTAAAGAAGCTGCAACAAAAGCGTTAGAGCTTGATTCTACGTTGGCGGAGCCACATGCTTCTCTTGGTTGGTACAGATTTTATTATGATTGGGATTGGGCAGCAGCGGAAGAAGAATTTCGAATAGCCATTGCATTGAATCCAAATTATGAAATAGGATATAAGGGATATGGTTATTACCTCACTGCAATGAAAAGATATGATGAGGCCAGCATCATTTTAAATAAAGCAGCCGAGCTTGATCCACTCTCTGTTCCCATCAGTACTGATATTGGATTTAGCCTGTATTACAGAGGTGATTACGACAATGCTATTAAAAAACTGCAGGTCTCGTTGCAAATGAATCAAAGGTTTGGTCTTGCACATATTTGGCTCGGCCGCTGCTACCAGGCAAAACAAATGTATCCCGAAGCAATTGCTGAATATAAAATGGCCCTGGGAGTTACCCCGACCTTGCGCAAATTGGCAATGTTTATGGAGTATCGGGCAATAAAGCAGAGGCGCAACAAATATTAGAGAGCTTAACTTCATTATCGTCAAAAAAATTTGTAACATCTTATGGAGTAGCGTTAGTGTATATGGGGTTAGGAGAAAAGGAAAAGACATTCGTGTGGCTCAATAAGGCTTATGATGAACGTTCTCATTGGTTAGTCTGGCTCAAATCCGATCCCCGGTGGATTTCTATTCAATCTGATAAACGATTTGTTGAATTGGTTAATAATGTGGGATTACCAAACTAAAACAATATCTGGCTAGAGTATAAAAATCCTGATCTCAACTATAAGAAAAACTGGTATTGCAAAACGAATTGTCCTTTCCGTGAAGAGTTTCTTATTAAATTGTTACCAACTAAAGAATAAACCGGCCTGTTTTGATAATCAAAAGAGAGTTTACTCATATTTCCCTTGATGAACCAATTAACACCTACATTAAATACGGTCATTTGTTTATCAAGACGATCATACTTTGCAGTTTGTAATGTAGTATAGGGCATTAACGTGCCTTTGCCTTGCCCAAGTAAATCTTTTTTTAAAAGATAACCAAGCTGTGAATAGATAACATGTCCCGTGGCATACATTGGAAAAGCATTTCCCTGACTTCCTCCAAAGTAGGTGGCTGATGCAGTTGGTCCATCCGCCGGGTTCATTACACCGATGTAACGCATATAGCCTGGACCGTATTGATAGTTAAAGTATCCGAGGTATGCATTTAATGTAGTTCCCTTTTTTTTATTCAAAGGAGCATCGTAAAACGTAGCAATTGACCATAAGTTTATAGAGTGATAGTCTGCTGAAATACCTCCATTCGAACTGGACCATGTTGCTTTTTTCTGTGTAATGAATCCAGCTTCGAGGTTTAATATTTTTTTCTTTCCAGAATATGCCCCCGGCATGAAGGGTGTAACGTGTGGTTCCCGGTCAAAAAAATTCCAGATGATTAATCCCTGGTATTGTATATGATTACCTTTTTGAACAAAATTTGCATTTAGTGATAAAGGGTATCCGGTTGATGATAATGGTGGAAGAGCGGTACCGCTAGTAGTAATTGGAAATGGATTCCCAAGTACTACACGATAATCGAGTTTACCTACCTGGCCGCGGGCATATATGCCAAGTTTGCGGCCAACCTGGTCAGTAAGATCAAAAGTTGGTAAAGTAAAAATGGGTATATCCATTGACATGATGTTAGCAAGTTGTGGCTGAGTGAATCTGGATAGACCACTAAGAATTGTAAGACCACCGCCAATAATTAATGCCTCACTTCCTTTTTTGATTTTATATTCCCCAAGTGCGTCCTGGATGAAAGGCGTAAATTTTCTTGATGAAAGATAATTGAAGTTATCCTGCCCAAAATGAATATAAAAAAATGTGTGGTCAGAAAGTTGCCCAAAAAATTGAAACCTCAGTCTTCTCACTCCGACGTCGAAAGTTTGATTAGCCCGTTCGTTAACAACAGTAGTTCCAGGATTGCTCTCATTGTAACGAACCCAAATCTGACCGAGAACAGTTAACTTGAGATAATGGCTTCCATCTTCATTGAGTTTTAGTCGCATTTCCTCCAGTTCCTTCTTTTCTTCTTTACGATTTTCCTGAGCAAATAAATTTATTGATAAAATAAAATACAAAATCAGTAATGTGGCAGGATATTTAAGCATGATTATAAGTTTTCTTATTGTGCAGGAAATCGATATTATTATACTTATTACAAGCGAATAAAAATTATTCGTATTAGTTCTTAAAACAATCATATTCATTTTCACAATACTTAATGAGTTTAAAGAATGGGAATTATATTTAAATTCTTCTATTAAAAGTAACGATGATCAACTTGTACAGTAATTTTTTTTTGGTGCCCTTTCTCAAATCTGATTACCTGGCTATTTTTACCGGTTACTCATTGAAAGACCCTCGTTACTCAATTCGATTAAATGCACAAAGCGATTAATTATAACTTGTGAGATTAATCCAGCATCAACCCTTTACACTAAAAACAGTATCTTTATTTGAACCCCTAATCTATTCTGTTATTATGCCTGGCTATTTTAATCACACCAGGTTTTTTTCCAAAAGCATAAAAAAAAATTTCTGCAGGGCGATTTATGTTTTTTTCTTCCTCCAACTTTCATCTTTTTTCATTTCTGTTTTTGCTCAAAGAACAAAGATTGACAGCCTGAAACTGGCATTACCTTCTTTACATGATAGCTCCAAAGTAGATTGTCTGAATGTTTTAAGTTTAGCCTATTCATATTTAAATGCAGATACTGCAAAATCTTATGCACAAAAAGCATATACAGGAGCAACAGACATTAATTATTTGCGGGGAGAAGCAATGTCTTTAAATAACGATGCCCGCATCGCAGGCCATCGGTTTCATGATTTTCCGCTCCAGGAAAAAATTAGTCTTCAAACTATTCAATTGTATAAAAACGGGAATGATGAAAAAGTATTAGCAGATGCTTATATGAACCTGGCATTAGCATTTTTCTGTCAAAGCTATTTTGATCGTTCGACAGAAGCGTGTACAATGGTAATTCAACTTTCCAAAAAAATTGGTGACAAAAAAGCAATAGGCGAAGCTCTTGCGATGTTGGGCAGCATCTGTTTTGAAACCGGCGATTATGAAAAATCATTTGAATACTTCAATGAAAGCCTGGGATTGTTTAAAAATATTAATGATACTTATAATACTGCAATTTTATTAGCTAAAGTTGGCGATCTTTATCGCTTAGCCGGTGATCATAAGACAGCATTGAATTTCTATTTTCAAAGTTTAGAATATCCAAAAGGACCTTCAGTATTATGGCATCCGTTAGTTGACCTTGGTGACACTTATTACTCTCTTGAACAATTTGATTCTACATTGTACGATCAGGAAAAATACATCCAGACTATTAAATCGTTAACAATTAAAAGCAATTATATAACTTATCCTGAGGTTCGTATGGCAGAGATGCATATTGCATCTAAAGAATATGATAAAGCGCTTGCGCTGCTTATCACAGAACTGAAAACTTCAAAAGCAAAGAATGAGGGAAACCAGGTTATGCGATTATTGCTTGATATCGGGCGGGCTTACGAAGGAAAAAAAGATTATGCAAAAGCTTTTTCATATACAAAAGATCTATTAGAAAAATCGCAAAAGCAAAAAGCAAAACAATATATCCGTGACGGATATAAATTAATGTTTATTCTCTACGATCAGTTGCACAGGCTTGATAGTGCTTATTCATATTTTCAGAAATATACTTACATGAAGGATTCCGTAGCACTTGATGAATTCAGTAAAAAGCTGGCTATTTATAAAGCCGCTAAAGAAAATGAAAAAAAGCAGGCGCAGATAGAATTACTCAACAATGAAAAACTGATTAATCAACAACAACTACAGCTCAGTGAGCAGCAACTGAAAGGTGAATCATTTCAAAAAAATATCCTGTTTGGTGGCGTTCTCCTTTTAGTGGTGCTCGGTTTTATAATTTTCAGAAATGTAATGTTGAAACAAAAAAATGAAGCTAACCGGCATGAAATAATAAAACAGGAATTAACTCTGCAGAAATTGGAAAGCGAAAGAACGAAAAGTGAGTTTCAACAACGAGCCACTGAATTGGAAATGCAAGCTCTCCGTGCCCAGATGAATCCTCATTTTATATTTAATTCTCTTAATTCCATCAACCGCTTCATCCTTCAAAACAATAAGGCGCAGGCTTCTGAATACCTTACAAAATTTTCAAAGCTGGTAAGATTGATTTTGCAAAACTCTCAGGTCTCTTTAATACCATTAGAAAGTGAGCTGGAGTCTCTGCAACTTTATCTTGAATTAGAGGCAGTACGATTCGACCATCATTTTGAATTTAAAATCAACATTGAAGGAGACCTGGATTCTTCTCTACTCAAAGTGCCTCCACTCATCATACAACCCTATGCTGAAAATGCCATATGGCATGGGATAATGCATAAAGAAGAAAAAGGCCATTTGCAGATTGATTTGTTCCAACAGGAGGGCTTACTTTGCTGCAAAATTACTGATGATGGCATCGGAAGAAAAAAAGCTGCAGAATTAAAAAGCAAATCAGTCTCTACACACAAATCAATGGGTATGCGCATTACAGCCGATCGTATTGCTATGCTGCAACAGAAAAAACAACTGGAAACATATATTGCCATTACTGATCTGGTGCTTTCCGATGGCAGCCCGGGAGGAACTGAAGTATATTTGAAAATTCCTGTTCAATATGATTAAGAGTATTGTTATAGATGATGAAGTACATTGTATAGAAACACTGAGTTTGTTGTTGAAAGAGTATTGTCCGGATGTACAGGTTACAGAACAATGCCGTTCGGCCAAAAATGGATTGGAAGCGATTGAAAAATTAAAACCCGATCTTGTCTTTCTCGATATTGAAATGCCAATTATGAACGGTTTTGAAATGCTGGAACAATTTACTGAGATTCCCTTCGCTATTATTTTTACGACAAGCTATGATCAATATGCAATAAAAGCAATCCGGTTTAGTGCATTGGATTATTTGTTGAAGCCAATCGATCCGAAGGAACTTATTTCTGCGATCCATAAAGTGCATATAAGAAAATATTCTCCTTCCGCAGAACAGTTCGGTATGTTGTTGGGCAAAATACAAAACAAAGAAAGTGACTTTACTAAAATTGCTGTTCCTGTTTCTGAGGGTTTTGAATTAATCCCTACCGATCAGATCATTAGTTGTGAAGCCGATGACAACTATACCCATCTCCATTTGAAAAATAAAAAAAAGATCACCGCCTGCCGCACACTCAAAGAAGTGGAAAGTTGGAATCGTTCTCATCTTTTGTCAGGGTGCATCATTCATATATCGTTAACCTGAACGAAGTAATCAAATATATACGGGGTGAAGGTGGTTACCTGGTAATGAGTGATGGCAATACAGTTAATGTGTCCCGTAGTCGCAAAGATGCCCTGTTGAAGTTTTTCTGAAATATTTTATTTCCTCCAACTACCCATTTGTAACGTCAACTGCTCAGTGGTACTGGCAAAACCATTGCCGACTAAATATTTTTAAATCCTTAATCAGATTATTAACTACAAAATTTTGAAAAATGAAAAAGATATTTTATCACTCAACCATTGGCTTATTTAGTATTGTTATGATTACCTATACTATTAGCAGTTGCCAGAAATCAGTTATAGAACCAGCTTCTAATTTGAATCAGGAGATTGCAAGTGCCACAAATGATAACGCCCCAACTCCGGCGCAACCTAATTTCAACCTGGAAGTTATACTTCGTAATGAAGCCGATGGCTTTGGACATGTTAAGTTCAGGCAGGATAACGACATAGATAAAATTGTTATGTTAGATACCTGGGTTCGTAACCTGAAGCCAAATCATGAATATAAATTGCAAAGAGCTGTTGATACTAATTTAGATGGCAATTGCACCGGAACCGCCTGGCTTACACTTGGGAAAGGTTTAGTAGCTCAATCTATCTTTACAGATGAGAGTGGAACAGGCAGCGAACAATTATTCCGCAACTTGTCTGCTTTCGCATCCGGGATGACATTTGATATCCATTTTCAAATTATTGACGCTGAAACTTCTGCGGTAGTATTAACCAGCGACTGTTACCAATTTACAATAAGATAAAAAATAATCTTTAAGTAATAAATGTTTTTATTTGAGCATTAGTAGAGGCCGCCTCAAAAAGGTGGTCTTTTTTATTATGGCTGGCTTTTATTTATTTATCATTTTCCTGACATTATCGACGAAGCAACTTCGTAGCTTGCACCTATGAAATTAATTCTGATAACAGCAGGTGTTGCAGGTCTGATTGGTTTAGGCTTTGTTTTTAAAAATAATTCATCAAAAAAGCATGCGGAGGTTAAATCATTAACGGGTTCTTATACACCTGTTGCAGTACTGGAACTATTTACTTCCGAAGGCTGTTCCAGTTGCCCTCCGGCAGATAATTTATTACCTCAATTAGCAAAGCTTGACTCAAACATTATTCCTTTATCCTTTCATGTTGATTACTGGAACCGGCTTGGCTGGACAGATCCATTCAGCAGTAGCGAATTTTCTGAAAGACAAAGGAAGTATGGAGATCAATTTCACCTCGAAGGAGTTTATACACCGCAATTAGTTATAAATGGAGAATACGAATTGGTCGGCAGCAATCGCAACTCAGCAACTTCGACAATTAAAAAAGTATTGACAGAAAAAGCTGCTGTGAAAATAAATATTGACGAAGTAAAAAAGAATGGAAATAAATTACTTGTTACCTGCAGCGCAGAAGGCGATCTAGAAAACCTTGACTTACTTGCCGCTCTTGTGCAAAAGCAGGCAGTGATGAATGTAAAGGCGGGAGAAAACAATGGTGCTAAATTATCGCATACCAATGTTGTAAGATCATTTGCCAAACAAACCGCTGTACAAAAAACTTCATTCACCCTTGAAATACCTTCAAGTATTACCGATAATAATTGGCAACTTATCATTTATGCACAGCAAAAAAATGATTTGAAAATAACAGGAGCAGCAGAGTATAAAAATAAATAAACAAAGTCTATTATCTAAAAGGCAAATTTATTTTTCCCAAACCAAAGCACTTGCTCCAAGAACAGCAGCGTCTGCCTCTCTTAAATGGCTGACTAATATCTTCACTTTATTCTGAAAAACCTGGATCAGATTGGCTTCCATATTTTCTTTTGTAGGCTTCAAAATAAGATCACCGGCCTTTGTCAGTCCTCCGAATAAAATAATTGCTTCGGGGCTTGAAAACATTACTGCATTGGCTAGTGCCAATCCTAAAATTTTACCGGTGAAATCAAAGATCTCAATAGCAAGTTCGTCTCCTTCAATCGCAGCCTCGTAAACTGCTTTTGAATCAAGTTTATCTTTAGGCACCTTTCTTAACAGGCTTGGCTTTTTATTTTTTTCAAGCATCTCTATTGCTGTTAGTCTCACACCGGTTGCAGAAGCATAACTTTCCAGTGATCCTTTTTTACCGGTGCCCTGATGTAAGCGGCCATCAGGAATTACAATAGTATGTCCGAGTTCACCGGCAAAACCATCATGCCCGTAAATTAACTGGCCATTGGCCACAATACCGCTGCCCACGCCTGTTCCTAAAGTGATCATAATGAAATCCTTCATCCCTTTTGCTGCCCCATACATCATTTCACCAATAGCAGCTGCATTGGCATCATTCGTCAGTGTAACATGAAGTTTAAATCTACTTTCGATCAGTTTGGCAAGAGGAATAATTCCTTTCCACGGAAGATTAGGTGCATATTCAACAGTACCTGTATAATAATTACCGTTAGGAGCGCCAACCCCAATGCCTTTTATCCGGCCGGGACCACCGGCTTTCTCAATAAGTGTATGAAGATTATTGTACAACTCATCAATAAATCCTTCTACTTCAGCGTGACCTCTTGAAGATATTTCACCCGCAAATAAAATATTACCATTACGGTCAATAATACCAAATTTGGTACCTGTGCCGCCGATGTCAATTCCAATTGCCAATTGACCGGGTAAAGAAGATTTAGCCATTATTTATATGCTTTAAAGAATATAGTTAAGCTTCAAATGCTCCTTCCGGTGAATTTTCACTTATCGCTTCTACCGGAACTTCATAATCTATCCCCTGTCTTTTTAAAATGCCTTTAACTATAAATGCAAAAAAAGTAATATAAGCAAAACATATTACAGGCACCCAGTACGAATAGTGTATGCCATAGCCTATAACACCATTGCTCTTCGATTGAAGATAATCTGCCAGCTTACCCTGGATTGGAGGAATAATACCACCGCCTAAAATCATCATGATTAAAAATGCAGCACCCTGTGTTGTATATTTCCCAAGCCCTGCAATAGATAATGCAAAAATACAAGGCCACATAATGGAACAAAATAAGCCTCCGCTTAAAAAGGCGTAAATGGCAACATTGCCAGTGGTGAACAATCCAATAAGCATTGAAATCATACCCAGCATTCCAAAAACCAAAAGAGTTCGGGCAGGTTTATTATTACTTATATAGAAAGCGCTTATCTGAATAAGTACACATATAACATACCAGTATAATATACTTATATCATGTTTTGAAATAGCATTTACTGCTAAAACAATTGCAAATGCAACCAGAGGCACAATAAACGTAAGTAATTGTTTTGTTGCAGGCTTCAGATTAAATACAGTTATCGAACCTACCCATCTTCCAATCATTAAGCTTCCCCAATACATTGATACAAACATAGCTGCTTCCGAAGATTGAAAGCCACCAAAATCCGGTTGTTTTAATAATTCACTCAGGTTGCTGACAATAGTCACTTCAACACCAACGTAAACAAAAAGTGCAAGCATGCCTAAAACCAGCTGAGGATATTTCATGGCACCCCAGCCATCAGGATTTTTTCTTGCACTCATATTTGAAATTAACAAGCTTAAAACCACAATTGCAAGAGCCCCAAACAACCATTTCATGCGATAGGTTTCAAGGTCATGCTTTTCAATAACAGATAATAAAACCGGATCAGTTTTATAACTATTAAAAACAGGAACAAACATGATTATGAGCAGCCCAGTCATAATCAGCAAAGAATAAAGAGCCTTATTAGCCTTTTCTGTTTTCTCAGTTGAAATTCCGGCAGGCACCTTCTTTGAAAAATAAAATAATGCCGCCGCCGCTATAAAAAGAATTCCCACACCTGTGTACAGTACTACAACTTTACTAAGGCCTAAAGCGGCAATTTTTTCATCAGGTATAAATGCTGTTGTACCAAATAATGCAAATGCTACGATCAGTGGGCCTAGCATGGTTCCAAAAGAGTTAACACCGCCGCCAAGATTTACGCGGCTTGTTCCTGTTGATGGATCGCCTAACGAAATTGCAAATGGCTGTGCGGCGGTTTGTTGCAGCGAAAATCCCAAAGCAACAATGAAAAGTCCTACCAACATTCCTGTAAAAGTATTTGCATTTACAGCAATAATCATTGCAACAGCGCCCAATGCAGAAAACAGTAAACCATATACAATACTTTTTTTATAACCCCATTTTGCTACAAGATCTTTGCCACCAAAAGCACCGTAAGCAAATAAAGCAAGTGCACCTAAATAATATGCCAGGTAAAAAGCAAAATCTACAAGCTGGCTTTGAAATTGATCAAGATGAAAATAGTGCTTGCAAAAAGGAATGAAGACACTATTACCGGCAGCAATAAAACCCCAAAAGAAAAAAACAGTTACTAATGTGCCTAATGCTCCGTAATTAGTAGGAATATTTCCTGTAGTGGAAATTGCTATTGGCCGTGTCGGGCCCATTGAAGTCGCCATAATGCAATCGTTTTAATTAAAAATATTTCTCAAAATAAACAGATTTTCGGCAATCTATAGCTTATTATGCCGGGGTTGAAAATATAATTAATGGGGGAGATAATAAAATATTATTAATTTGAAGTAGAATAAGATAAAAAATGGAGATCGTTCATGTAGCAGCAGAATGTTACCCGGTAGCTAAGGCCGGAGGTTTGGGAGATGTGGTTGGCTCATTGCCTAAATACCAGGCTGAGCTGGGTCATATAGCAAAAGTGGTAATGCCTATGTATCGTACAAAATTTTTGTATGAAAATGCATGGGAGGTCGTGCACCAGGCAGGACAATATCTCGGGCCGCATTGGTTTCAATATACTGTTATCAAAGAAAAAACAAACAAACTTGGCTTTGATCTTTACTTAATTGATATAAACGGTTTGCTTGACCGGGGAAAAATTTATGGATATGATGACGACACCGAACGGTTCATGGCTTTTCAGATAGCTGTTTGCGACTGGCTAAGTAAATGGGAACATAAACCCGATGTTATTCATTGCCATGATCATCATACCGGCCTCATTCCTTTTATGGTTAAATATTGTTTTGCCTTCAATTATAAACTGGCAGACGTTCCAACTGTTTTTACCGTTCACAATGCACAGTACCAGGGCTGGATGGGCTGGGATAAATATTATTACATCCCGGCGTATGATTCTTTTAAATGGGGATTGCTTGACTGGAATAACAACATCAATCCGCTTGCTTCTGCTATAAAATGTGCATGGAAGGTAACTACTGTGAGCAATAGCTATCTTGACGAATTAAAATATTCGGCCAATGGATTGGAAAATTTATTCGAATATGAAAAAGGAAAAAGCAATGGTGTTTTAAATGGAATAGATACACATGTATGGGATCCGCAGACCGATAGCATGATCATAAAAAATTATGACAAGGAGTTAGTAGAAAAAGGAAAACAAAAAAGTAAAAAAGAATTATGCGGCCAGTTCGGACTTGATCCGGATAAGCCTCTTATTGCTTTTATAGGAAGGTTAGTAGGAGAAAAGGCAGCCGATCTTTTGCCCGATGCAATCAGTCAATCCATTTATCAGCATCATGGCAATGCTAATTTTTTAGTGCTTGGGTCCGGCGATCCTAATCTTGAAGACAGGCTGGACCAGATGAAACACCAGTTCAATGGTTATTACAATTCTTTTATAGGGTATAGTGAGCCATTAAGTCACCAGATATATGCAGGCTCTGATTTTTTATTGATGCCAAGCAGGGTAGAGCCTTGCGGATTAAATCAAATGTATGCTTTACGATATGGCACTGTTCCAATGGTAAGAAATGTAGGAGGGTTAAGAGATACCGTTACAGATTTTGGTGACAAGAATGGCTTTGGCATCCGGTTTAACCAGGCAAGTGTCGGCGATATTACTTATTCGGTTGGCAGGGCTATTGATCTTTACAATAATAAACATGACCTTTATAACTGGATGCGGGAACACATGATGACGATTGATCACTCCTGGGATAGTGCTGCGCAACAGTATATTGATTTATATAGTTCGTTGAAATAAGATGATAGATAATAGTGGATAGATGATAATTGTTATACTTTGGTTTTTACGTAAAAATAATATAACATGAGCCACAATAGTATATTAAAAACAAAGAGCTTTGACTTTGCTGTAAGAATTATTAAACTTTATAAATTTTTGAAAAGGCAACATTCAGAATATGAATTATCAAATCAATTGCTCCGATCGGGAACCAGTGTCGGGGCATTAATAAGAGAGGCGGAACATGCAGAAAGCAGGAAAGATTTTTCTCACAAACTCAATATAAGTTTGAAAGAAGCAAATGAGAGCATTTACTGGCTTGAGCTTCTGCATGCAACTGATTATATTAATAAAAAAATGTTTGATTCTATGATTAAAGATGCTACTGAATTATTGAAAATGCTGATAGCAAGTGTTAAGACAACGAAAAGCAAGGGTAATTGATATCCTACTGAACTATCATCTATCAGTTAACATCTATTATCTTTTAACTATTATTTTTTATGGCAATCAAAACGATTACGCATTCAAGAGAAGTTCTGTCAGTAATACTTGGCGGTGGCGCAGGCAGCAGGTTGTATCCTCTTACAGCAGCCCGTTCAAAGCC
>WNFM01284402.1_pt5 | contig 14040 bp, 14 predicted proteins | sample 5400271 | NCBI WGS metagenome assembly WNFM01 (sample SAMN13153352, study PRJNA577476) | soil metagenome | isolation source: 60 cm saprolite on Douglas fir-dominated hillslope | place: USA:California | collected 2013-09-17 | reverse complement strand
CAAAACCAACCGGGCGATAACCCTCTACCCGTTCCCGCGCAGCGCCCCAAAAACCACGAAGCACCCACACGCATCGGTTGTCTATGTTTTTAAAGAGCGGTTGGTTGCGGGGGCAGGATTTGAACCTACGACCTTCGGGTTATGAGCCCGACGAGCTGCCAGACTGCTCCACCCCGCGACCGATCGAAATTGGCAGTGCCAAATTTCGAGAGGCCGGATTATAGCAACCCGTGGAATCCTCAGTCAATCTATACCGGGGCGAGATACAACGCGCGGCCGTTAATCCTCGTCGATCCAATCCAGGATTGGTTGCCATTGTTCGAGATCTTTCCCGCTCAGATATTCAGGTAAATCGAACAGACTCAGGCCATTGAATGCTGCATTGACGTAGATCTGCGTGTCGCGCAGATAGCTCAGGACCGGCAGCTTGAACTGCTCAAGGAAAGCTTCGAGCGTCGCTGCCGCCCGTGTTCGCGGGTTCACCCGCATGCCCACAATGCCGATAAAAGTTTTGTTCTTGCGTACCGTCTTCTCCTCCAGCAGCGTCTGCAAAAATGTGCTGGTCGCGGCCATATCGAAAACCGAGGGCTGCACGGGGATGATGATCTTATGGGCAATTTTCAATGCATGCGCGAGATTCTTGCCATGCAGGCCGGCCGCCGAATCCAGAATCATCCAGTTCGAACCACGTGGCATCGGCGATTCATCCCCATCCTTGGCATCAAGGCTGTGTATGACAGGACGTTCCGCAGGCCTGATCGCCAACCAGTTGCGCGACGAGTGCTGGCGATCCAGATCCCACAGGAATACTTTGCGTTTTCTAACCGCCAGCGCCCCCGCCAGATTAGTCGCGAGCGTCGTCTTTCCAGACCCGCCTTTGGGATTGGCGATGAGGATGGCCTTCATATTTATTCTTCTCCGCGAAGTCAGCCATGCGCTCCGGCGTGGGCAACGGCCGCCGGAAGCCGTCAAAAATTACGCTGTATCGAGCCGTCGTCCCTGTTCTTCAGTTGAAGTGCCCCCCGACTCCTCCCCGGGCACTGTGTCCATTATCGTTTCCGCATGTTCCAAATGCTCGATCTGATCCATTACCGGTTCAGATTCGATCAGGGCGCCCAAATCCTCGAGCGGGGGCAATTCGTCCAGAGAGCGAAGATTCAAATCGTCAAGGAATATGCGCGTTGTCGAATAAAGCGCGGGGCGACCCGGGACCTCGCGATGCCCTACCTCGTCGATCCAACCTCTCGCCTCGAGCGCTTTGAGGATCCCGCTGGAAACGACGACACCGCGTATGTCTTCGATATCACCTCGCGTTACCGGCTGGCGATAGGCGATGATCGCCAGCGTTTCCAGGACGGCGCGGGAATACTTTGGTGGACGCTGGGGATTCAGGCGATCCAGAAACTGCTGATATTCAGGACGAACCTGAAAGCGCCATCCGCTGGCGACATTGGCGAGTTCCACGCCTTTCTCAGCCCAGTCAGAACGCAGTTCCTCCAGAACACGGCGCAGCACATCGGCAGCGATTTCCTCGTCGAAGAGCTTCCTGAGGTCGGCGATAGGCAAAGGTTCTGCGCTGCTAAGCAGCGCAGCCTCCAGCACACGCTTGACATGAAGGGGGTCAGACAGCGGCAAGTCCATGATTTAACTTTACGTAGATGGGCGAAAACGCACCCTGCTGGGTGACTTGTACGAGAGTTTCGCGGGCAAGTTCGAGTACGGCAAGAAAGGTCACCACCAGGACCGGCACCCCGGCTTCAGCATCGAAAAGGTCTTCGAAGCGAACAAATCGCAAATTCTGCAAACTGCGCAAAATTCTGCTCATATGTTCGCGTACCGATAATTGTTCCCGCGTAATTCGATGGTGCCGCGTCACGCGCGCCCGTGCGACCAGGCCAAGCCACGCATTGCGCAAATCATCCGGATCCACCTCGGGCAACCGCTGCTCGACTTCCGTGTCCAGCCATATCTGGACCAGCGAGAAATCCCGGCCGACTTGCGGCATTCCATTGATGCCCAGCGCAGCTGCTTTCATGCGCTCGTACTCAAGCAGCCTGCGCACGAGTTCAGCGCGGGGGTCATCTTCGTTCGCGCCGGCCTGTATGGGTCTAGGCAACAGCATGCGTGATTTGATTTCGATCAGGAGGGCCGCCATCAACAAATATTCCGCCGCCAATTCAAGCTGATTGGCGCGCATCGCTTCCACATAGTCCATGTATTGGCGGGTAAGACTGGACATCGGAATGTCCAGAACGTCGAGGTTGTGCCTGCGGATCAGATAAAGAAGCAGATCCAGCGGCCCTTCGAACGTGTCCAGAAAAATACGCAGCGCGTCCGGCGGGATATACAAATCTCCCGGCATTTCGAGCAGTGGCTCTCCACGGAAGAGCGCTAGCGGTTGGACAGAATTTTCGACAGTCATATTCTTATATGAAACGGGGTCTGATCGGCCACCGTGGGCCTACAGAGTCCATGCGGACTGCAAACACGGCCCGCAACTCTGATCAAGCGCTGAATTATCGGTCAAAACCGGAATGCTAGCCAGCCGGAAAGCGGATGCGTATGAACTACCCCTTCTTGAAACTGAGCTTGTTGCCGCTCATGGCAACTCTGACGACATCCTTGGGGCCGAAACGGCCCTCCAGGATTTCTTTCGCCAGCGGGTTCTCGATCGCAGTCTGAATTGCGCGCTTCAGCGGCCGTGCACCGTAAACCGGGTCGAAACCGACCGATGCAAGTTCCGCCAGCACAGCATCGTCCACATCGAGCTTGATTTCCATCGCCGCAAGCCGCTTCTCGAGATAGCCGAGCTGAATCCTTGCGATCGACTTGATGTGCTTTTCATCGAGGGCATGGAACACCACCACCTCGTCAATGCGGTTGATGAATTCAGGACGGAAGTGGGTCTTGACCTCTGCCATCACCGCCAGCTTGATCAACTGATAGTCGTTGCCGGACATCTGCTGGATCATCTGGCTGCCAAGGTTCGACGTCATCACGATCACCGTGTTCTTGAAATCCACAGTGCGTCCCTGTCCATCGGTCATGCGGCCGTCGTCGAGCACCTGCAGCAGGACATTGAACACGTCCGGGTGCGCCTTTTCGACTTCGTCTAACAGGATGACTGAGTAAGGCTTGCGCCGAACCAATTCGGTCAGATAGCCGCCTTCTTCATAACCAACATAACCGGGCGGTGCGCCAATCAGCCGGGCCACCGAATGTTTCTCCATGAACTCGGACATGTCGATGCGGATCAGGTGGTCTTCCGAATCGAACAGAAACGAGGCCAGCGCCTTGCACAGTTCGGTCTTGCCCACCCCGGTTGGCCCCAAAAACAGGAAGGAACCATACGGCCGGTTCGGATCGGACAGTCCCGCACGAGAGCGGCGGATTGCATCTGATACCAGCCGCACAGCCTCGTCCTGCCCGATCACGCGCTCATGCAGGCGCCCTTCCATGTTCAACAGCTTTTCGCGCTCACCCTGCAACATTTTCGATACCGGAATCCCGGTCGCACGCGACACTACTTCGGCGATCTCTTCAGCGCCGACCTCGGTGCGCAGCAATTTGCGTTGCGGCTTGTCCGTCGCGCTTTCCGCTTTCTTGAGCTGTGATTCGAGTTGCGGAATCTTGCCGTACTGAAGCTCGGAAACCTTTTGCCAATCGCCTTTGCGCTTGGCGCTTTCCATTTCCAGCTTCAGCTTCTCCACCTCTTCCTTGACGTGCTGCGACCCTTGTACCTGGGCCTTCTCGGCTTTCCAGATCTCTTCGAGGTCGGCAGATTCACGCTCGAGCTTCTTGATTTCGCCCTCGATCAGCGCGAGACGTCTTTGCGAGGCTTCGTCTTTTTCCTTCTTGACTGCTTCGCGCTCGATCTTCAACTGGATGATCCGGCGGTCGAGCTTGTCCATCTGTTCCGGCTTGGAATCGATTTCCATCTTGATGCGGGCTGCCGCTTCGTCGATCAGGTCGATTGCCTTGTCGGGCAGAAAACGATCGGTGATGTAACGATGTGAAAGCTCGGCCGCAGCCACTATTGCCGGATCGGTTATTTCCACGCCGTGATGCAGTTCGTACTTCTCTTTCAAACCACGCAGAATGGCAATGGTGCTTTCCACTGAAGGTTCGTCGACCAGCACTTTCTGAAACCGGCGTTCCAACGCCGCATCTTTTTCGATGTATTTGCGGTACTCGTCGAGCGTGGTCGCGCCGACGCAGTGCAGCTCGCCGCGAGCCAGCGCCGGCTTGAGCATGTTGCCCGCGTCCATGGCGCCCTCGGCCTTGCCCGCGCCGACCATCGTGTGAAGCTCGTCGATGAACACAATGGTGCGGCCTTCCTCCTTCGAAAGCTCCTTGAGCACGGTTTTGAGCCTTTCTTCGAATTCTCCCCGGTACTTGGCGCCGGCCAGCAGGGCCGCCATATCGAGGCTGAGGACGCGCTTGCCTTTCAGCGTCTCCGGTACTTCTTCGTTGATGATGCGCTGGGCCAGCCCTTCGACGATCGCCGTTTTTCCCACGCCAGGTTCGCCGATGAGCACCGGGTTATTCTTGGTCCGCCGCTGCAAGATCTGGATCACCCTTCTGATCTCATCGTCGCGGCCAATCACCGGATCGAGTTTGCCAAGGCGGGCGCGCTCGGTCAGGTCGAGAGTGTATTTCTCCAGCGCTTCGCGCTGTCCCTCGGCTTCCTGGCTCTGAACACCCTGACCGCCGCGCACGGCTTCGATTGCCTGCTCGAGCGCTTTCTTGCTGACGCCCTGGATGCGCAGCAGCTTGCCGATCTCGCCTTTGTCCTCCGCCAGTGCGAGAAGGAAGAGTTCGGATGCGATGAACTGATCCCCCCTCTTTTGGGCCTCCTTGTCGGTCACATTCAGAAGATTGCCCAGTTCGCGAGATACGTTGACTTCGCCGCCGTGCCCCTCCACTTTTGGCAACCTGCTGATGGAAGCACGCAAGGCCTCCTTCAGAGGCGCCACATTGGCGCCCGCTCGCGCCAGCAATGAGGATGTTCCGCCATCGTCCTGCTCCAGCAGCGCGAGGAGCAGGTGTTGCGGTTCGATGTAGGGGTTGTCCTGGCCGACCGCCATGCTTTGGGCATCAGCGAAGGCCTGCTGGAACCGGGTGGTGAATTTATCGAAACGCATCTTGGATCCTCAGTATGGTGATTGCCGTCTAGATGGGGCACCTCCTGCAGATTTCAACACGCTACCCGCTATGACCCCGCGCGGACCACAACATTGCGGCGCAACCGGAAAACTGGCAGATTTAGGCTCCTACTTCTATCCTCAAACCCATGCTCATATCAAGATCCTGCGTAACGATGCTGCTGGCGGCTTTGCCGCTGATTGCCCAGGCCGACCAGACAACGGAAGCCCGCGCATTGGCTTCCCAGATGATCCAGCAACTCGGCGCCGCGCTGAAGCAAGAACTCGCCGCAAACGGCCCGGATGGCGCCGTATCTGTCTGCCGCGACATGGCGCCGACGATCGCCGGGAATTGTCCAGAAAATCCGGTGGCCGGGTTGCGCGCGTCAGCCTCAAAACCCGCAACCCTTTGCTGGGCCAGCCCGACGCCTGGGAGCAGCAAGTATTGGCCGAATTCGACCGCCGGGCGGCCGCCGGAGAGAAAATCGAGTCCCTGGAATTTTCCGGGTCGACCAATGAGCCGCGCGGGCGTTACTTCCGCTACATGAAGGCAATCCCGGTGCAACTCTTGTGTTTAACCTGCCACGGCAAGGCCGATAATATCCCCGATCAAGTCAGAGCGAGACTCGCAATGGAATACCCTCACGATCGCGCCATCGGTTACGAACTCGGCCAGGTTCGCGGCGCAGTCACCATCAAGCAGCCGATCGGAACCGATCAGTGATCTGCGCCGGCTCTTCTACGCAACGGTAGTACCGATGGATAGCAGAGCCCCGGTACGCGCTTTGGTTTTCGACGCCTATGGAACGTTGTTCGACGTGCATTCGATCAGCATCGCTTGTGAATCGCTGTTTCCCGGCAAAGGCGCGGAATTATCCCGTCTCTGGCGTACCAAGCAATTGGAATACACCTGGCTGCGCAGCCTGATGGGTCGCTATGCCGAATTCGAAGTCATCACCAGGGACTCGCTCGGCATGGCTTGCCGTACTCTCGGCCTTGAGCTTACCCCGTCCGCTGCAGTATCGCTGATGGAAGGTTATCGTCAGCTACGCCCGTTTCCGGAGATTAGGGACGCACTGGCCGCGATGCATGACCGCAAACTGGCAATCCTGTCCAACGGCTCGCCGGCAATGCTGAACGCCTTAATGCAACATACCGGCCTTTCGCAATTTTTCGACGCCGTTATCAGCGTGGACGAGTTGAAGACTTTCAAGCCCAATCCTGGCGTATACGGGCTTGCCGTCAAATATCTCGGCGTCGATGCGGCCGAGATCGGATTCGTGTCGTCGAATTTCTGGGATGTCGCCGGCGCCACTTCCTACGGCTTCCGCACCTTTTGGATAAATCGCAATGCGAGCCAGCCGGACGAACTCGGTTTCCGTCCACAAGCAGTGATTGCCCGGTTGGACGAGATCGGACAATTCCTCAACTGAGGCCGTGTTCAGGCGGCTTGCGCGATCTTTTCACGCTTGCTCGCCGCCGGGCTTTCGCGGAAATGATCAGGCGGGCGTGGCAACGGACTGCCTGCTTTCCTGTCTGACTTTCGGATAGGGATAAAGCATATTGAATGCGATGCTCTGATTTGCGGATTCGACGATACGCACGTGCTCACGGCGCAGTTCCCGCGAGTGACGACAGCCGCAGGAGTGCGCGATCATGTCGATTTCCTTGTTCATGTTGCTCACGTAGTTCGCAACGCGCAGATACTTTTCCTGCACGACCAGACCGCGCTGCAATCGCTTGTTGTGCGTAGTTACCCCGGTCGGACAGGTATTCGTGTGACAGCGCAGCGCCTGGATGCAGCCAAGGGCGAACATGAAGCCGCGCGCAGTATTGACAAAATCCGCACCCGCACACAATGCCCAGGCGGCTTTTGCGGATGTCACCAGCTTGCCCGCCGCAACGACCCGAATGCGAGGTTTGAGCCCTGACTCTATCAACGCGTCCACAACCCTCGGCAAACCTTCGGCGATCGGCAAACTCATGTGATCGGCCAGTGCCTGAGGGGTGGCGCCGCTGCCGCCCTCGCCGCCGTCGATAATCAGAAAATCAGGTGCCGTCTCGAAGCCGCGCCTCAGTACGGCATTGCATAAATCATTGATGAATTCCCAGCCCCCGATCGCGGTCTTTACGCCGACCGGTCGCCCGGTCAGGTCGCGAATCATGACAATCCGGTCAAGCAGGTCGTCGACATTGGCTATATCCCGATGACGATTCGGGCTGATGGAGTCCTGTCCAACCGGTATCCCGCGAATTCCGGCAATCTCCGCCGTGACTTTTGCCCCGGGCAATACACCGCCCTTGCCGGGTTTTGCGCCCTGCGACAGTTTGATCTCGAATGCCTTGACGACTTTCCCGAGTTCCTTGGCGCGCGCAGGCGAAAATGTCCCGTCGTTGCCGCGGATGCCGTAGTTGGCAGTGCCGACTTGCATGATTACATCCGCGGCGGCCTCCAGATGGTAGGGAGACAGCCCGCCCTCTCCGGTGTCCAGCCAGCAACCGGCAATCTCGGCTCCACGGGAAAGCGCCTGCACTGCGGGTTGCGAAATGGCGCCAAAGCTCATACCGCTGATGTTGACGATCGACCGCGCCTCGAACGGGAACCGGCAATAGCCTTCGCCGATCATCAACGGCGGCGTCGGCAGCCGGTCTTCCTCCAATACCGGGAACGGTGCATTGACGAATATGATCGAGCCGGGCTCACGCAGATCGAAGGTCGAACCGAATCCGATGATGCCGCCCTCATCCTTCGCCAGCCGGTAAACCCATCCCCGGGTGGCGCGATTGAAGGGCATCTCGTCGCGGTCGCCGGCAAAAAAATACTGGCGGAAATATTCGCCCTGTTTTTCGAAGAAATAGCGCAGGCGACCGATCAGCGGATAGTTGCGCAGCACGGTGTGTTTTTTCTGCGTGATGTCCTGGATGAACCAGAACACCAACAGGCCGATCAGCGCAATCCCGAGCAGCGTTCCGATGCCGTAAGACAGAATTCCCATAAATCCCGACATCAACGTATCCCCGCAGTGTCAGAGTAAAATGCCGCCACCATCATAGGGGAAAGACTTGGAATTGGCATCCGAAATACGGAAGGACGTCGCGCGAGCCCTGGCAGAGGACATCGGCGCCGGCGATGTAACCGCCAGACTGGTGCCCGCATCGGAAAAAGCACATGCGCGCGTAATCACGCGCGAACCGGCGGTGTTGAGCGGAACGGCCTGGTTCGAGGAATGTTTCCATCAGATCGATCGCGAAGTCGAGATTTCCTGGAATGCACGGGACGGTGAGCGGCTAGTGCACGGCCAGGTTGTCTGCGAAATAGACGGTCATGCACGCAGCCTGCTGACCGCCGAGCGCAGCAGCCTGAATTTTCTGCAGACGCTCTGCGCCGTTGCGACCAAAACCCGCGCCTTCGTCGATGCCGTGGCCGGCACCAAAGCCGCCATTCTGGATACGCGGAAAACACTCCCCGGCTTGAGATACGCGCTCAAGTACGCGGTCCGCTGCGGAGGCGGTACCAATCACCGCATGGGCCTCTATGACGGCGTGCTGATCAAGGAAAATCATATCGCCTCGTCGGGTGGCATCGGTCCTGCGCTGGCGCAGGCTATGAAAATAGCGCCGGATATTCAAGTGGAAATCGAAGTCGAAAGCATCGGGCAACTGAAGGAAGCCATTGCGGCGGGCGCAAAACTGATACTCCTGGACAACTTCGACCTCGCCGGTTTCCGCGAAGCGGTCAGGGTCACGGCGGGACGCGCCGCCCTGGAAGCTTCAGGAGGGATCAATCTGGAAACGGTGCGAGGCATCGCCGAAACCGGTGTCGACCGAATTTCGATCGGAACGCTGACCAAGGACATCCGCGCAGTAGACCTGTCAATGCGTTTCGTCGCTGCCTGAACCGGTAGCGCGCCGCGCCGCCGACCATCCTGAATCGGACTACTTCGGCATGTTTTCGCCGATGACCGTCTCGATGGCCGAGCGCGTCGCATCAACCAGGAAAGGCTTGACGCTCTGCGCAATCGCCGTGTCGGGGTCTTTCAGCCCGTGGCCGGTCAATGTACAGACGATCGTCGAACCTTCCCCGATCACGCTACGCTCGAGATCCTTGAGCAAACCGGCGATCGAAATGGCGGAGGCCGGCTCACAAAAAATCCCCTCGGTCGCCGCGAGCAACTTCTGCGCCGCCAGGATTTCCTCGTCACTGCATTCGTTGAACCAGCCGCCGGATTCGTTCTTGGCCGCCCACGCCAGTTTCCACGAAACTGGATGGCCGATGCGGATGGCCGTCGCGACCGTTTCGGGCTGATCGATCATCGCGCCGCGCAGGAAAGGCGCGGCGCCGGAGGCCTGGTAGCCGACCATGATTGGACGCTTCGCGGATAAGCCACCGGTTTTATATGCGGCGTCTCCTTTCAAGGTCGGAGAGCTTTCCGTCTTGAACCCCGCTGCCTCGCTGTAGCCGATCCAGTGCGCTGAAACATTGCCTGCGTTGCCGACCGGCAGGAGATGGTAGTCGGGGCATTCTCCCAGAGCCCCGAGGATCTCGAATGCGATGGTTTTCTGTCCCTGCAGACGATATGGATTGATGGAATTGACGATATTGAGCGGCAGGGTCCGGGCGACTTCCTGCACGAGTCGCATGCCATCGTCGAAGTTACCGCGTATCTGGATGACGACCGATCCATGCATCATTGCCTGCGACAGTTTTCCCAGCGCGATCTTGCCTTCCGGGATCAGCACGAAGCAGGCAATTCCGGCGCGTGCAGCATAGGCGGCTGCGGACGCGGAGGTATTGCCGGTCGATGCGCAGATGATTGCGCGGGCACCGGCCTCTACGGCTTTGGTGACGGCCATCGTCATGCCGCGATCCTTGAAGGAACCGGTCGGATTCAGCCCTTCGAATTTAGCCAGGATGCGCACATCCTTCCTGATTTTTTTCGGCAGATTGACGAGCTCGATCAGTGGCGTATTGCCTTCATTGAGGCTGATGACGGGGGTATTCGCAGTGACCGGAAGACGGTCGCGATAACGATTGATGAGGCCGGTGTAGTGGACTGTCATGGTCATGTTGGTTGATTTGAGCCGCCAAGACGCCAAGAGCGCCAAGGATTACTTGAGTAAAATTTCATGAACTATCGGGTCTTCTTGTCTCGCTCTTCCTCTTCTTTTGTTCTTCCCTAGCGGTCCCGGCGCCTTGGCGGCTTATTGTCCTTCAATTCCTGCCGAGCTCTTCGAGGCGGATGCGCGTGACCTGGCCGGATATCACCGGCAGGGACTCGATGCGTTTGATCGCGTCATTGATGTTCTTTTCCACGGTCAAATGGGTGAGCATGATGATGTCCACCTGTTCTTCCCCTTCGCTGGGTTCCTTCTGTACCATCGCATCGATCGAGATCGATTGATCCGCCAGAATGCGCGTGATGTCCGCCAGCACACCGGGGCGGTCGAGTACGCGTAGGCGCAGGTAGTACGACGTCTCCACCTCCTCCATCGCGAGCACGGCCAGGTCCGACATCCGATCGGGCTGGAATGCAGGGTGTGGCACCCGGTGTTCGGGATCGGCCGTGTGCATTCTGGTTACGTCGACAAGATCCGCGACAACTGCCGATGCGGTGGGCTCCGCTCCTGCGCCGGCGCCATAGTAAAGCGTGGGGCCGACCGCGTCACCTTTGACCAGGATGGCATTCATGACGCCTTCGACGTTGGCTATCAGCCGCTTGGACGGAATCAATGTCGGATGAACCCGCAACTCGATGCCCTTGCCGGTGCGCCGCGTGATTCCAAGCAGCTTGATGCGATAGCCAAGTTCTTCCGCGTAGCGAATATCCTCTTTTGTCAGCTTGGAGATGCCTTCGGTGTAGACCTTGTCGAACTGCATCGGAATGCCGAAGGCAATCGCGGCCATGATGGTGAGTTTGTGGGCAGCATCCACGCCCTCGATGTCGAAAGTCGGGTCGGCTTCCGCGTACCCCAGCTTCTGCGCTTGCGCGAGAACCTCGCCGAAACTCGAGCCTTTCTCCCGCATCTCGGAAAGAATGAAGTTGGATGTGCCGTTGATGATGCCGGCGATCCACTCGATCCGGTTGGCGGTAAGCCCTTCGCGCAATGCCTTGATGATCGGCACCCCCCCCGCAACCGCAGCTTCGAATGCGACCATTACGCCTTTCTTCTGCGCGGCAAGGAAGATTTCGTTGCCGTGAAGCGCCAACAAGGCCTTGTTTGCCGTCACAACGTGCTTGCCGTTTTCAATGGCCGCCAGGATCAGATCTTTTGCGATCCTGGTGCCGCCGATCAGTTCCACCACGATGTCGATATCGGGCCGGCTCACCAGCGCGAATGCGTCGTCGGTTGTTTCGGCGCTATCGCCTACCAGCTTGCGCGCCCTCGCGAGATCCTTGTCGGCAACCGCCTTGATCAGGATGCCGCGGCCGGCGCGACGGCTGATCTCTTCCTGATTGCGGCGCAGGACTGTAAAAGTGCCCCCGCCGACGGTGCCGATTCCCAGCAGGCCCACATGAATGGGTTTCATTGAAATTCTTTTCTGAATGAAAACGCCGTGATGAAGAAACCTTCCCTGAAGTAGAACCGGTGCGCGCGAGTGCGGTGCGTGCCGGACTCGAGGTCCAGTCCCGGACAACCCCGCTCGCGGGCGACCTTTTCGAGATATTCGATCAGTGCCCGGCCGGCGCCCGTAGAACGCTCGGATTCATCCGTCACCAGATCGTCCACGTAGAAGCGGCGCCCGATGTGGGTATTCTCGAATTCACGGAAAACGGCAACACCGACAACCCGATCGGCGCGGACCGCTACGCACATTTCACCGCCGTCGCGAAATACGCAGCGCATCTTGTCCGCATAGTCGGAGGGAATGTGCGGACGCAACTGCCTGTGCACGCTCTCCGCCGCGGACAACCACTTCGGCTCCTCCACTTGCCTCCCCGCGCCCGTAACCTTCACGATGCGCAACGACCTTTCCGACATGTTCGCCCTTTGCATAAAAATATCGGGCGCATGGCGCCCGATCGAGGTGTTCATGAAAGTCGATCAACCCGCTGCCCGTAGCGGCGTGGCGACACCAAGCAACCCGTCCTTGCGGAACATTTCCTTGATGCCGCGTATCGCCTGGCGCGTGCGCGATTCATTTTCGATCAAGGCGAACCGGACATATGCGTCCCCATATTCGCCGAAACCAATTCCCGGCGATACGGCCACTTTCGCGTCCGCCAATATCTTCTTGGCAAACTCCAGCGAACCCATTTTCTTGTAGGGCTCGGGAATTTCCGCCCATATGTACATCGAGGCTTTGGGGATCTGCACCATCCAGCCGGCTTCATGCAGCCCTCTTACCAGCACGTCGCGCCGCTTCTGGTATTTCTCGCAGATTTCACGGACACAGTCCTGCGGCCCTTCAAGCGCCGCAATCGACGCCACCTGGATCGGCGTAAAGGTGCCGTAATCGTGGTAACTCTTGATTCGCGCAAGGGCGGAAACCAGTTCCTTGTTGCCGACCATGAAACCGACGCGCCAGCCTGCCATGTTGTAGCTCTTGCTCATGGTGATTCCACCGCCACGTCGCGCGCACCCGCCACTTGCATGATAGACGGCGCTTTCCAGCCATCGAAGCAGATGTCGGCGTAGGCCAGATCATGCACCACCAGGATCGAGTGTTCCTTGGCCAGTGCCACCACACGCTCGAAAAACTCCAGTTCCACGCACTGCGCTGTCGGATTGCTGGGAAACCCCAGGATCATCATTTTCGGTTTCGGAATCGATTCGCGAATCGCGCGCTGCAATTCCTGGATGAAGTCCACGCCGGGCGTCATGCGCACCGAGCGTATGTCGGCGCCGGCGATAACGGCCCCATAAATATGGATCGGATAACTGGGGTTGGGCACCAGGACCGTGTCGCCGTGGTCGAGCGTGGCGAGCATCAGATGGGCAAGGCCCTCTTTGGAGCCGATGGTCACGATGGCTTCGCTATCCGGATCGAGGGTGACGCCATAGCGTGATTGATACCAGTTGCAAATGGCCCGACGCAACCTGGGAATGCCCTTCGACATCGAGTAACCATGCGTATCGTTGCGTTGCGCAGCTTCCACGAGCTTGTCGACGATGTGCTTGGGGGTCACACCGTCCGGATTGCCCATGCTCATGTCTATAATATCTTCACCACGACGGCGTGCTTCCGCCTTCAATTCCCCCGTGATGTTGAACACGTAGGGAGGAAGGCGCTTAATGCGGGAAAACTCGGCCATGATCGACGGACTCGGTCCAGTCGGAAAACGTAACCGACTGTTCATTAAATAGAAAGTGCAATCCTACCGGATCGCAGGCAGCGCAGCAAAGACCTCTTCATTTGAAACTGCATCTTTCACAGAATTCGAAGCGCAATGCCTTCACGGCTTACGGCCAGGGCTTTGTGGCTGTCAATAGCGTGCGATATGAATCCAGCCTGATCGTATTGCCCGACAGGATCGTCCAGGACTGGAACGTTCAGAATTTTGAATCGCTGGCGCAACGCGATATCGACGCGCTGGCTTTGCTGAAACCGGAACTCGTGCTGCTCGGGACGGGAGACCGTCTGCGCTTTCCGGACCCAACGCTGCTGGCGAGTCTCGCTGCCGCCCGTATCGGCGCCGAAGTCATGGATACGCGGGCAGCCTGCCGCACCTACAACATTCTTGCTGAAGAAGGTCGCAACGTCGCCGCTGCGTTGATTATCCCGATCGGCGGATAAATTGCAGGGGACGCCCCGCAGGACGCCTCAAAGAGCATCGATCACGGCGCAGATGACCGCGGTGAAATCTGTCTTGGATATGAACCCATCCAATGCAAGCGATTGGGTGAGTTCGCGATATTCCTTGCCATTGTTGAGCGTCAGGATCACGACCTTGAT
>WNFM01080018.1_pt1 | contig 14040 bp, 17 predicted proteins | sample 5400271 | NCBI WGS metagenome assembly WNFM01 (sample SAMN13153352, study PRJNA577476) | soil metagenome | isolation source: 60 cm saprolite on Douglas fir-dominated hillslope | place: USA:California | collected 2013-09-17 | reverse complement strand
GACCTCCTCCACCTGCTCGCCTCGACCGGGCTGACCACCGACTCCTACTCGATCATCAACCAGGGCGACATCGAGCTCATCGTCACCAGCTCCCCCGAGCAACGGCGCCAGCTGGTCGAGGAGGCCGCCCAGGTGCGCGGCGTCAAGCAGCAGCGCTCGGAGGCGGCCGCCAAGCTCAACGACCTGGCTCAGAACCTGCTCCGGCTGGAGGACGTCCGGCAGGAGCTGGTGCCGCGCCTCGAAAGCCTGGCCGGCCAGGCCACCGCCGCCCGCGAGTCGGCCATGGCGCAGGCCCGCCTCGAAGTGCTCCGGGGCTCGATCGTCTGGGAGGAGTGGCGCGAGGCGCGCGACGCCCACCGCAAGGCGGTCGCCCAGAAGCAGTCCCTCGAGAAGCGGCTGGAGGAGGCGCTCGTCCAGTCGGAGAAGGCGGAGGCCGACTTCCAGGCCGGCCGGGCGGAGATGGAGAGCGCCCAGGACCGGCGCCTCGCCCGCCAGCAGCACCTCGGCGGGCTGCGGCTCGAGCTCTCCACGGCCGAGCACGCGCTCGCCCTGGCGAAGCAGGCGGTGGCCAACCTGGGCGAGACCGCCGCCGCGCTGGAGACCGAGCTCCGCGAGCACGACACCCGGAAGGAGACGGCGGGCGCGGTCGCCGCCCAGCTCGAGCGCGAGGTCGCGTCTGCGGAAGCGGCGCTGGCGGCCGTGCCCAGCGATCCCGACACCCCTGTCCGGCCCGACCCGGAAGCCGCCCGGAAGGCGGCCGCCGCGGCCGAGCACGCCCGCCGCGAGGTCGCCCAGGCCGCCTCGGCGGTCGCCGGGATCCGAACCCGCCGCCAGTTCCTGGAGGAGACGGCGGGCCGGCTCCAGGCCCAGGTCCTGCCGGCCGAGGAGAAGCTGCCAGGCGTCGAAGCGCGAGCGATCCAGCTCACCGAGGGGGCGGCGAGGGCAGCATCCGCGGCCGGCGAGCTGGTGCGCATCCGGGCCGAGCTGGACGGACTGGAGGCTCTCTGGCCGTCACCGTCACCGGGCCAGGTGCGCGTCGGTGACGTGGTGCGCCCCGATCCCGGCTACGAGGCGGCCCTCTCGGCGGTCCTCGGCCACCTCGTCGAGGCATGGGTGGCGGCCGACGACAGCGAAGCCGCCGCCGCCCTGGAAGGCGCCGAGACCCAGCGGACGGTGCTCGTACCGGGCCCTGGGCCCGATCCCCTCGTCGGCTCGCTCCACGACCACGTCAGGGTCGAGGCCGGCTACGAATGGCTCGCCCGCCGGCTCCTCGGGGGCGTTGGGCTGGGTGATGGAGACGGCCCCGCGGTGACGCTCGAGGGCGTCTACCGCGACGGCCTCGTCCGGCGGGCCGGGCCCGACCAGCGGGTTCGGCTGGCATCCCGCCGGGCGGCGCTCAGCGACCGGATCGCCGAGATCGAGGAGATCGCCGCTCAAGCGCCCTCGCTCGCCAACGAGGCGCGAGCGGCTGACGCGGAGGCGGCAGCGCTGCGCGCGGCGGCCAGCGGCCGGGGCCGCCTCGAGGAGACGCTGAGCCAGCTCGACGCCACCCGTAGGGCCGAGGCGGAGGCGAATGCCGCCCTCCCCGGCTTGGAAGCCACGGCGGAAGCGGCCGGGGCGGCCGCTGAGACGCGGCAGCGGGCGATCGTCGAGCAGGAGAAGGCGATAGCCGGGGTCGAGGCCGAGCGTCGCCGGCTCGAGCTCGAGCGACTCCGCTGGGCGGACCGCATGGTCGACCTGAACCGGCAGCTGGAGGCCACCCGCGCCGACCTCGCCTCGATCGAGGCGGGCCGCGCCGCGCGGGCCGCCCGGAGGGCTGAGACGGGAGCGGCGCGCGGCGCGGCCGAAGCCGGCCTTCCCGGTCTCCAGCAGGCGGTCGAGGAGGCGCGCCGGCAGCTGGCCGAGGCGGAAACCGAGTCGCCGGGCGGCGAGGCCGAGCTGGCCGAGGCCGCCCGAAGCCTGGTCGCCCGGGAAGAGGCCCGGGTCGACGCCCGGCTTCGTTCCCGGACGCTGGAGGGCAACCTCGAGCTGGTCGCCCGCGAGGTCGAGCTGCTGGAAGCCCGGATGGAGGAGATCCGGGAGCGGATGCCGTTGGGCCAGGCCCCGGAGGAGGTGCCCGGCGGCAAGTCACGGGAGCGCGAGATGCGCCAGCTGGAGCGGCAGCTGGAGGAGATCGGGCCGACCAACCCGCTGGCCGAGAGCGAGCACTCCGAGCTCGCCGCCCGGTTCGCCACCCTGGACGAGCAACTGGCCGACATCGCGGCCGCCCGGCTCGACCTCGAACAGCTGGTCGCCCGCCTCCGGGAGGAGGAGGACAGCCGCTATGACACCGTCTTCGGGGCGGTCGCCGCCGGCTTCCAGGAGTACTTCGCCGAGCTGACCGCCGGCGGCAAGGCCACCCTCGCCCACGTCGCCGGCGACGATGGGCCGCGGAGCGGGGTCGAGATCCTCGTCCAGCCGCCCCGCAAGAAGCTCCAGAACATCACCCTGCTCAGCTCCGGCGAGCGCTCCCTGACGGCCCTGGCGCTGGTCCTCGCCCTGGAGGAGGTGAACCCGAGCCCGTTCATGATCCTGGACGAGGTCGACGCCGCCCTCGACGACGCCAACGTCGGGCGCTACGGGGACCTGCTCCAGCGGCTGGGCGCCCGCCGTCAGCTGCTCGTGATCACCCACAACCACGTCACCATGGCGAGCGCCAACGCCCTCTACGGGATCCACCTCGACGAAAGCGGCCGCTCCAGCCTGGTTTCGGTCAGCCTCCGCGAGATTCGCAGCCAGGCCTCGCACAGCGCCTAGCCGGAGCGCCTCCGACGCGGCGACGGCTAGCTTGTAAAACGTGGAACAAGCGAAGACCGAGGCCGGCGTCTGGAACCGGGTCGCGACGCGAACCCGGAGCCTCTTCCAGGAGGGCCTGCGCGCCCTCGGCAGCCCGCTCTCGCCCGAGTTCTACGATGCGCTCGAGGAGCTTCTCATCGCCGGCGACGTCGGGCCCGCCCCGGCGGCGCGCCTCAGCGCGGCCGTCCGCAGGCGCGGGCCGAGCAGCCTCGAGGAGGCGCGGGAGGCCCTCGAGGCGGAGGTCATCGCCATCCTCGCCAAGCAACCGCGGGCCCTGGACCTGGACGCCAACCCGGCCGTGGTCCTCGTCTACGGCGTCAACGGCGCCGGCAAGACGACCACCGTCGGCAAGCTCGCCCGCGGTATGCGAAGCGCCGGTCGGCGGCCGCTGGTCGTCGCCGCCGACACCTTCCGGGCGGCCGGCATCGAGCAGATGCTCGCCTGGGCGGAGCGGGCGGGGGTGGAGGCCTTCGCCGGCAAGCCGGGCGCCGACTCGGCGGCGGTTACCTTCGATGCCATCCAGGCCGCCCGGGCCCGGGGGTTCGACACCGTCCTGGTCGACACCGCCGGCCGCCTCCAGACCCAGCACAACCTGGTCGAGGAGCTGAAGAAGGTCGCACGGGTCAGCGGACGGGCGATGGAGGGCGCTCCCCACGAGTCGCTGCTCGTGCTCGACGCGAGCCTCGGCCAGAACAGCCTCTCCCAGGCGCGGATCTTCCACCACGCGCTCAACGCGACCGGCCTGGTACTCACCAAGATGGACGGGACCGCAAGGGGTGGCGCGGTGCTGGCGATCGAGGCGGACCTCGAGATCCCGACCAAGCTGATCGGGATGGGGGAGGGGATCGGCGACCTCTACACCTTCGAGCCGGCCTGGTTCGCCAGGGCCCTCTTCGGCTCGGGCCTTGGCTGATCAGGGTCGAGCTGCGGCTGAAAGCGCCGGCTCAGGCCTCCAGGCCGAGGCCGAACATCGACTCCAGGTCGTGGGCGGAGAACTGCTGGAACGCCACCATCGTGTTGGTGGCCGCGATGCCCTCGAGCGCCGCCAGCCGGCCGGTCACGACCTTGGCCAGTTCGTCGTGCTCGCGCACCCGGATGATCGCCACGAAATCCCACTCGCCGGTGACGGTGTAGACCTCCGCCACGCCTTCCACGTCGGCCAGCTGCGGGCCCAGGTTGCGGAGCCCCTCGCGGCTGGCTTTGATCAGGATCACCGCCGTCAACATGGCTAGGTGCCCGAGCCCTGGTACCGGTTCCGGAGCGCCCAGATCCCGTCGACGTAGGACCGGCTCGACCGGTAGATCCCGTGCTGATGGGTCGCCGTCTCTCCCTGGTAGTAGGCTGCCAGTGCCAGCTTGGGGTCGCCGTTGAAGACGTCCAGGTAGTGGCGGAGAAGGGCGGCGCCGAGCTCGGCGTTGTCGTTGGCGTCGTGCAGGTTCACCCTTCGACCGAGCAGCCGGGGCCCCGCCCAGGCACCGGTGTAGGGCTCGACCTGCATGAGCCCGATCGCGCCCGTGCTGGAGACGGCGTCCTGGTTCCAGCCGCTCTCCCAGTAGCTCAGCGCGAGGGCGAAGTTGGGATTGAGGTCATGGCGGCGCGCCTGGCTGACGATGATCGCCTTCGCGGCTTCGCCCCGGGGCCCCACCTGAGGGACGCTCGACGCCGGCGGGGCAGGCGGGTCCGGCACCGCCAGCTGCTGACCCGGGAAGATCAGGTCCGGGTTCCGCATCCGGTTGTCGCGGATCATCCGGCCGACCGTCGTGTTGTAGGTGCGGGAGATCGAGGTGAGGGTGTCCCCCGGCCTGACGACGTACTGGCCCGCCGAGGCCGGCACGACCGCCAGGGCCGTCATCACCACGCCAAGCGGCACTGCCGCCAACTTCAGATACCCCATAAAGCCCCAACCCCGGACAGCGTTCGCGCCGCGGCGAGGCGTTACTTTGCACGGAAGCCGTGCGATTAGTCAACCTCTCGCCTTGACAGGCTCCGCTATCCTGTCAAGGAATGGCCCTTGACACCTTGCGGTCGCGCGAGCACCGGGTGGCGCTGCTAGAGCGCTACGGAAACCTGCTGACGGAGCGCCAGCGGGAGGTCCTCGACCTCCACCTCGGCAGCGATTGGTCGCTGGCCGAGATCGCCTCCCGGCAGCGTGTGTCTCGCTCCGCCGTCCACGACCTGATCCGCCGCTCGATCCAGCTGCTGGAAGACAGCGAGCGGCGGCTCGGCCTCCTCGCCGAGGCGGAGCGGCAGCGGGAGGAGCGGCTCGCGCTCGCCGCCGAGCTGGCCGAGGTACGCCGCCGGATAACCAGGCTGGAGGCCAGGCTGGCCGATGTTTGAGACCCTGACCGAGCGGATTTCGGCCGCCCTCAAGAAGATGAGCGGCCGCGGCGTGCTGCGCCCGGAGGACGTCGAGCTCGCCCTCCGCGAGGTGCGCCTGGCCCTCCTCGAGGCGGACGTCAACTTCCGGGTGGTCAAGGACTTCACCGAGAAGGTCCGCGAGCGGGCGGTCGGAGCGGAGGTCACCAAGAGCCTCAGCCCGGCGCAGCAGGTCGTCAAGATCGTCCACCAGGAGCTCGTCCGCCTGCTCGGCGGAGAGGAGGCGGCGATTGGGCTTCGCTACTCACCCGCACCGCCGACGATAGTTCTGCTGGCCGGTCTCCAGGGCTCCGGCAAGACCACCACCAGCGTCAAGCTGGCGCTCCTCGCCCGGCGTGAGGGCCACCGCCCGGCGCTGGTGGCGCTCGACCTCCGGCGACCCGCCGCCGTAGACCAGCTCCGGCTGCTCGCGGAGCGGGAGAAGATCCCCTTCTTCACGGGCCAGGGGCCGGTCGAAGAGATCGCCCGCCGGGCGGTGGCGGGCGCCCAGAAGGCGGGCGCCGACTTCGTCGTCCTCGACACCGCCGGGCGACTCCAGGTCGACCAGGAGCAGATGGAGGAGCTGGCACGCCTGAAGCGGGCGATCCCGGTCAGCGACACCTTGCTGGTGGCGGACGCGATGACCGGCCAGGAGGCGGTCAACGTGGGTATCGCCTTCGACCAGGCCGTCGGCATCGACGGCGTGATCCTGACCAAGCTCGACGGCGACGCCCGGGGCGGTGCCGCCCTCTCGCTCCGGGCGGCGACCGGCAAGCCGGTCCGCTTCGCCGGTGTCGGCGAGAAGCCCTCCGAGCTCGAGCTGTTCCACCCCGACCGGATGGCCTCCCGCATCCTCGGGATGGGCGACATGCTGACCCTGATCGAGAGGGCCCAAGCCTCGATCGACCAGGAGACGGCGACCCAGATGGAGCGCAACGTCCGCTCGGGGCGGATAACCTTCGACGACCTGCTCGTCCAGATGAAGCAGCTCCGGCAGATGGGCCCGCTCGAGAACGTGGTGGCGATGCTCCCGGGCGCCGGCAAGCTGAAGGACCAGGTCGCGGGGCCCGAGGCGGAGCGGGAGACCCGCCGGATGGAGGCGGTCATCCAGTCGATGACGCGGCAGGAGCGCAGCCACCCCGAGCGGATCGACGGCTCGCGGCGGCGGCGGATCGCCCGCGGCAGCGGCACCCAGGTCGCCGACGTCAACCGGGTCCTGAAGGCGCGCGAGCAGATGGAGCAATTGATGAAGCAGTTGACCAGCGGTCGGAATTCAATTCTCAGGAGGATGTGACTTGGTAAAGATCCGTTTAAGGCGCATGGGCGCCAAGAAGAAGCCGTTCTACCGGCTGGTCGTGGCGGATGCGCGCTCGCCCCGCGACGGGCGGTTCATCGAGCAGCTCGGCATCTACGACCCGCTGACGTCGCCGGCGACGATCCGGATCGACGGCGCCAAGGTGCAGGAGTGGCTGGCCAAGGGCGCCCAGCCCTCGGACGCGGCGCGCAGCCTGCTCCAACGGGAGGGAATCATCCAGGAGGCCGCCGTCCGCCACCCGAAGGCAGTCAACGTGGGAGCCGTGAAGAAGGAGCCGAAGCCGGCGGCCAAGCGGGTCGAGGCCGAGCCGGCCGCGGCTGCGGTGGCCGCGCCGGAGGCCGAGGCGGTTGCCGAGCCGGAGGTTGTGACCGCGGCCGAAGCCGAGCCCGAGGTCGTGGCTGAGGCTGAGCCCGAGGTCGTGGCTGAGGCTGAGCCCGAGGCGGCGGCAGAGGTCCCGGCCGAAGAGGGGAAGGCTTAGGTGGGCGAGCGACCGGGCGGCTTCCGACCCCAGCGTCTGGGCGGCCCCGGCGGTGGCGGCGGCCGGCCGCCCTTCGACCGCGAGCGCGGCGGCTTCAGCCGTGGTCCCAGCGGACCCCCGGTCGACTACCGGGCGCTGGTCGAGTTCGTGGCCAGGGCGATCGCCGAGAAGCCGGAGGAGGTCGTCGTGGAGTCGTTCGAGCGCTCCCGCGGAACCATCTCGGTGACGGTGAAGATGGCCGAGGAGGACGTCGGCAAGCTGATCGGCAAGGGGGGTCGGAACATCGAGGCGCTCCGCTCCCTGGTCCGCGCCGCTTCCCTCCGCGAGCGCCGCCGGGTGTTCGTGGACCTTGCCTGATTTCGTGCGGGTCGGCCAGGTGACCGGGCCCTTCGGGCTTTCCGGCGCCGTCAAGGTCTATCCCTTGACGGACTTCGAAGACCGCTTCGCGCCCGGCGCCGAGCTCTTCCTGGACGGCAGCCCGCACCGGGTCGAATGGTGGAAGCCCGGCCACCCGACGGTGACCCTGAAGCTGGTCGGGATCGACAACCGCACCCTCGCCGAGCTCCACCGGGGACGCTACCTGGAGGTCCCGGCGGAGGACGTCCGGCCCCTTGCCGAGGGCTCCTACTACCACCACCAGCTCATCGGGTTGAGGGTGGTCACCGGGTCGGGCCGGGCGGTGGGCGAGCTCACCGGCATTCTCGAGCGGCCGGCAAATGACGTCTGGGTGGTCGCCGCGGTGGACGGCGCCGAGCACCTGCTCCCGGCGACCCGGGACGCCGTCATCGGCGTCGACCTGGAGGGCGGGCAGGTCACCGTCCAGGACTGGCTCTTCGAGGTCGAGGAGTCCCGGTGACGCTGCGCTTCGACGTCGTGAGCCTGTTCCCGGAGGTCTTCGAGCCCGTCTTCCGGGCCGGCGTGGTCGGCCGCGCGATCGCCGGCGGCCTCATCGAGCTGCACGCTCATGACCTCCGCGAGCACACCCACGACCGCCACCGCCAGGTCGACGACGTGCCCTACGGCGGCGGGCCCGGGATGGTGCTCAAGCCGGAGCCGCTATTCGAGGCGATCGAGGCGATCCGGGCCGAGAACCGCGGACCGGTGATCCTGATGGAGCCCTGGGGCGAGCCCTTCACCCAGCAGGTGGCGCGCGAGCTCGCGGCCGAGCCGGGCCTGGTGATCGTCTGCGGCCGCTACGAGGGCATCGACGACCGCGTCCGGGAGTCGCTGGCGGACCGCGAGATCTCGATCGGGGACTACGTCCTGAGCGGCGGTGAGGTGCCCGCGATGGTGGTCGTCGACGCCGTCTCCCGGCTCCTGCCCGGCGTGCTGGGCGACGGGGAGTCGCTCGCCGGCGATTCCTTCACGGCCGACCTGCTCGGCCATCCGCAATACACTCGTCCGGCGGAGTACCGCGGCCTTCGGGTGCCCGAAGTGCTGCTCTCCGGCAACCATCGTGAGATCGAGGCCTGGCGGCAGGCGCAGGCGCAGCGCCGCACGCTCGCCCGGGCAGGGACTCCGCAGCAAGAGGAAAGGAAGAGATGAACGTTGTCGACCAGATCGAGCAGGAGCAGTTCAAAGAGTCCGTGCCCGAGCTGCGCCCGGGCGACACCATCCGCGTCCACGCCAAGGTGGTCGAGGGAACCCGGGAGCGGATCCAGGTCTTCGAGGGCCTCGTCCTCCGGGTAACCGGCGGCGGGCTCCGGAAGAACTTCACCGTCCGGCGGGTCACCCACGGCGTCGGCGTCGAGCGGACCTTCATGATCCACTCGCCTCGGATCGACAAGATCGAGGTGCTCCGCCACGGCGACGTCCGCCAGGCGCGCCTCTACTACCTCCGCGACAAGATCGGCAAGGAAGGCCGGATCAAGGAGCGCCGCCCCAAGGTGGCTGTCGCCAAGCCCGCACCGGTGGCCGAGGAGGCCGAGCCGGCGAAGGCCAGGGGCAGGGCGAAGGCGAAAGTCGCAGCCACCAAGTAAAGGCTGTCCTCGCCGCGCTGCTTTGAGTAGGCTCCGACGGTGAGGAAGAGGACCCGCCGCCCTCAGCTCTGGGCCTGGGAGCGGACCGCGCTCGGGATGGGCTTCAAGATCGTGGCAGGCGTGGACGAGGTCGGCCTCGGCCCGCTCGCGGGGCCGGTCGTCGCCGGGGCCGCGGTGCTCCCGCTGGGCGCTCGCCTGCCCGGCCTCGACGACTCCAAGAAGCTCACCCACGCCCAGCGGCTGCTGCTCGACCGGCGGATCCGGCGGCAGGCGGTGGCGGTCGGCGTCGGGCAGGTCGACGCCCGCGAGTTCAACCGGGTCGGCATGACCCGGGCCCGGCAGCTGGCGATGGAGCGGGCGGTGATGTCGCTCGGCCTCCCCGTCGAATACCTCCTGCTCGACGCCTTCGACGTCCCCGAGTCGCCGCTGCCCCAGCTGGCGGTCGTCAAGGGCGACAGCACCTGCGCCTCGATCATGGCGGCGAGCATCGTCGCCAAGGTCCACCGCGACCTCCAGATGATCGAATTCGACAGCCAGTTCCCCGGCTATGGCTTCGCCCTCCACAAGGGCTACGCGACCGCCGCCCACCAGGAGGCGATCCGCTTCCTCGGCCCCAGCCCCATCCATCGCACCTCCTGGCGCCGCGTCCGCGAGCTGGCCGCCGGCGGTCCCCTTGCGCAACCACTTGCTGACCCGGCAGCGATTGGGTAGGGCCGGCGAAGAGCTCGCCGCCGAGCACCTTCGCGGGCTCGGCTATGAGGTCCTGGCGCGGAACTTCCGGTGCCGGAAGGGCGAGATCGACCTCGTCTGCCGCCGGGGCGCTGAGGTCTCCCTGGTCGAGGTCAAGACGCGCGTCGGCGCGTCCCACGGCACACCTTTGGAGGCGCTCGACGAGGACAAGCAGCGGGCGATGGCGGGCACCGTGGCCGAGTATCGCGCGGCCAGCGGCTGGCGAGGCCCGATCCGCTTCCGCCTGGTCGCGATCAGCCTCGACGTGGTCGACGACGTCCTCGCCTGAGTTGATCCAGGGAGAGCCGGTCCTCCGCCACGCCGCCCGGGTCCTGCTCCTCGACGGGGTGGGCCGGGTGCTGCTGCTGAAATGGCGGCTGGAGGACGGCGGCCACCTCTGGATCACGCCCGGCGGCGGGCTGGGCGCGGGCGAGAGCCACCCCGAGGCGGCACTCCGGGAGCTGGCCGAGGAGGTCGGTCTGCGCGACGTCCCGCTCGGCCCCTGCGTGTGGCTCCGCGAGCACGTCTTCAACTGGAACGGTCGGGCCTACCGGCAGCGCGAGCGCTTCTACCTGGTCCGGGTCGACGCCCACCAGGTCGACCGTTCGGGCAACGACGAGAACGAGCTCCAGGTGCTGGAGGAGTTCCGCTGGTGGACCCTCCCCGATCTCGAAGCCTCGAGCGAGACCTTCGCCCCCCGCCGCCTCGCCTTCTTCCTGGCGCCGCTCCTGGCCGGTGAGATCCCCAGCTACCCGATCGACGTCGGTGGCTAGAAACACCCTCCCGAAACACCCTCCCCACCGTGTGGGGAGGGGGAAAACTGCCCCTTCGGGAGTGCTGGGTTTCAGAACGGGAAGCGCGTCAAATAGAAGCTCGGGCTGTCCTGCGGCGTTCGGCCTGCCAGGACGACGCGAGGCCGCTGCCGGGTGCACTCGGCCGGGTGCACCTCCGGCCGGAGCGCATCGAAGATCGGGAAGCGCAGGGTGCCGTCCGGCGACCACTCCGAGTAGCGGACCGCGACCACCAGCTCCGGGCGCACCCAGCGGACCGGCGAGACCATGATCGGACGCGGCTCGAGCGGGCTGTCCGCGCTCCGCAGGTCGTCCAGGCGGGCGGCCAGCTCCTCTCTCACCGCCGGCTCGAAGCCGCCGCCGACGGTGCCGCAGGGCAGCAGCCGGCCCGACTCGTAGAAGGCGACCACCAGGGCGTCGAAGGGCGCCCGACCGGTCCAGCCGACGACCACGAAGGGATCCGACTTGACCGCCTTCACCTGGAGCCAGAAGGGGCTTCGCTGGCCGGGCACATAGAGACTCTGGCGGTGCTTGGCCATCATCCCCTCCAGCCCCTGTTCGAGGCAGGCCTCGTAGAGCTCGACGCCCTCCCCCACGATGTGCTTCGGGGCGTAGAGGTGGCGGCCCGAGCCGACGACCTTGTGGAGCTGCTTCTTGCGCTGGTAGAGCGGCTTGCGGAGCATCGGCCGCCCCTCCAGGTAGAGGAGGTCGAAGGCGAGGTAGGCGGCCGGCCGCTGGTCTCCGCCGGCAGGCCCGGCCAGGCGCCGCCGCAAAGCCCCCGTCTCCGGCCGTCCCTCACCGTCGGTCACGACGAGGGCACCGTCGAGAACGGTTCCGGGTGGCAGCTGGCCGCCCAGGTTGCCGAACTCGGGGAACTGGTAGGTGACGTCGCGCAGCGCCCGGTCCTGCAGCCGCACCCCGCCGTCGGGGCCGACGAAGAGGAGGCAGCGGAGGCCGTCCCACTTGACCTCGAAGAAGTACTCGTTGTTGCTGAAGGGGGCCTCGGCAGGCTCGGCCTGCATCGGCCGCACAGCGGTTGGAAAGCCACCGACCTCGATCGAGAGCTGGTCCGGGCTGGAGGACACCAACGGCAAGCCTAGTACGGCACGCGGACCGACCTAGCTGCCGACCTCCCGCCGCCGCATCAGCGCGAGGGACGCCGCGAAGCCGGCCAGGGCGATAGCGGACACGGCGGACAGCGCGGGCCAGTCGACGCCGTTCACCAGGGGGTTGCCGTAGACCTTGAAGACCGACAGGTCGATCGCCCAGGCCGGCCAGTTGAGCAGGGGTCCCAGCTGGAACAGCAGGTAGGACGCGGCGATGTAGGCGCCCAGGGCGCCGACCGCGAGGCGCGGAAAGCGGGCGGTGAGCGTGGCCCCGACGGTCCCGAAGAGGAGTGCGAAAGGCAGCAGCGGGGCGCCCCCGCGGACCAGGTCGCGGGTGCCCAGGGTGACATGTTGGGAGGGCGCCACGAGCGCGATGGTGATCGAGACCGCGAGGATGATCAGCAGGGAGCCGGCGGCCAGCGCGGCGACCCGCTCGACGACCACCCGCCAGCGCGGGATCGGCTGGCTGAGGACCAGCTCCAGCCGACCCTCCTGGTCGTCGGCCGCCCAGCGGGCGACCAGCGTCAGGGCGTAGATGGAGAGCAGCGCGAGGGTGATCGAGTAGTCGACCGAGCCGATGACGACGCGGGTGACGCCGGTGCTGCCGCCGATGGCGGCGAGGTAGCCGGCCATCCCCGGCGTCTTGGCGACGAACTCGCCGACCTGGCCCGCGATCGACGTGATGAAGAGGGCGAAGACCACGACCCCGGCGATCCACCCGAGCAGCCCGACCCGCTGGGCGTAGAGGTCGGCCAGCACCGGGATTCGGAGCAGCGGGTTGGCCGAGGGAAGGTGGTGGGGCGGCCGTGACGCCGCGGGTGAGCGAAGCGCCGCGGCGCCGATGTCCCGGCGTAGGAAGAGGAAGGTCGCGAGGCCGACCAGGGCGGCGGTGACCAGGATGAGGGCCGCGCTGGCCGGCCAGTCGACCGAACCGCCGGGCGCCACCGCGTCGGAGCGGTCGTAGTAGTGGAACGGGCTCAGCCAGACCGCCGGCCCCTGGTAGTCCACCGTTCGGGAGAGGCCGTTGAGAAGGAACAGGCCGGCCAGCAGCGCCCCGCCGATGCCGGCGGCCAGGCGCCGGCTGTCGACAAGCTGGGCGACCACCAGGACGATCGCGTAGCAGCACGCCCCGAGCGCGGCGAGGGCGAAGGCCTCGCCGAGGAGGCCGGGGACCGGGAGGGCCCGAAGGCCAGGGCGCCGAGGACATAGACGCCGACCCGCCAGAGGAGCAGGCGGGAGCGGGGGAGCCCGGTCCCGAGCCATGCGGCCACCAGGCCGCGCTCCTCGTCACCGCGCCCGGCTCCGCTGGCCGAGAGGACGGTCCAGATCAGGAGGACGATGGCCATCCCACCGAACACGCGCCACTGGACGTAGCCGGCCAGCGTCTCGGGATGGACCGGGAGAGGAAGGAGATAGGCGATCTGGCGGGCGAGCGCCGTCGTCTGGGCGCCGAAGGCCGCCTGGGCGGCGGGCGTCGTGCCGGCCACCGTCTCGAAGGCGGCGGCCTGGATCGATCCGGCCACCGCGCCGACGGTCGACACCGCGACGATCCCGATCCACGACTGCCGGAGAGCGATCCGGAACAATTGAAGTCGCGCTCAGGCCGGGGCGGCGCCGGCCGTTTGTTCGGCCGGCCGCGGGCCGCCCTCCCGGTAGTAGGCGAGGAAGACCTCCTCCAGGCTCGGCTCGTGGCTGCTGAAGTTGACGACCTTGCTGCCGGTCAGGGCGCGGAAGAGGCCCTCGAAGTCGCCGTGGAGCGTGAAGCTGACGCGGTTGCCCTGGCGGACGAGCATCTCCAGCCCGTGTACCTTGCCGAGCTTCTCCAGCGGGGGCATGCCGTCGAAGAGGATCTCGATCTTGTGGAAGTGGATGTCGTGCAGCTCCTCCAGCTCGGCGACCCGGATCAGGCGCCCCTGCCGAAGGATCCCGACCCGGTCGCAGACGTGTTCGACCTCGGTGAGGATGTGGGAGGAGAGGAAGACAGTGGCGCCGTTTGCGCGCGCCTCGCCGAGGACGCGATAGAACTCCTGCTGGACGAGAGGGTCGAGGCCTCCGGTGGGCTCGTCCAGGATCAGCAGCTCGGGCGCATGCATGAAGGCGAGGACGATTCCCAGCTTCTTCTTGTTGCCGCTCGAGTACTCCCGGAAGCGCCGCCCGAGGTCGAGGTCCAGGCGCTCGGCGAGGCTCTTCACGCGCTGGCTGTCGACGCCGCCCCGGAGGCCGCCCAGGTAGGCGACGACCTCGGACCCGCGGAGGCCGCCGAACTGGGGCAGATCGGCGGGAAGGTAGCCCACCCGGCGCTTGACCGCGACGGCGTCCTTCTGGCAGTCGAGGCCGAAGATCCGCGCCGACCCGCGGCTGGGCCGGACCATGGCCATCAGCAGCTTGATGGTGGTCGTCTTGCCGGCCCCGTTCGGTCCCAGGTAGCCGAAAACCGACTCCCGGGAGATCG
>WNFM01322419.1_pt2 | contig 14041 bp, 14 predicted proteins | sample 5400271 | NCBI WGS metagenome assembly WNFM01 (sample SAMN13153352, study PRJNA577476) | soil metagenome | isolation source: 60 cm saprolite on Douglas fir-dominated hillslope | place: USA:California | collected 2013-09-17 | reverse complement strand
ATGCAGTGCCAGTACAGCCTGCTCTATCGCGAGGAGGAGCGCGAGATGTTCCCCTATTGCCGCGATCAGGGCATCGCCGTCACCACCTTCAGCCCGCTGGCGCGCGGCTATCTCAGCGGCGCCGGGCAGAGCAAGCGGACGGTGCATGACCCCTATCTCGGCTGGTTCGGCGACGCCATCGACGTCGCCATCGCCGAGCGCGTCGCCGCGCTGGCCGCGCGGCGCGGCGTCGAGCCGGCCCAGATCGCCATGGCCTGGGTGGCGCAGAGCGGCAACGTCACGGTTCCCTTCATCGGCGCCGACACGGCGCATCAGGTCGCGGTCGCGGTGGCGGCTTCCGACATCGCGCTCAGCGCCGAGGAGCGCAACTATCTCGAGGAGCTCTATCGCCCGCGCGACATGATCAACGACTACAACCCGACCCGCCGCCCGCGCGCGCTGGGGGCGTTATGATGGAATCTCCTCTCCCCTTGCTCCCGGCGTGGCTCCGCCACGCCTGCCGCGACAGCGGGGACCATGGTCCCCGCGAGAGCGGGAGAGGAGGGGACCCATTGCGCAGCAATGGGAAGGTGAGGGGTCTGCAGCCGCCTCTCGTTCTCGGCGACATACCCCTCACCCTCCCCGCTTCGCGGGTCCCCTCCCTCTCCCGCAAGGGGAGAGGGAAAATTTTTTGCCCAACCGGCGAAGGACACGGCGCTTGACGCAACCGGTTGCGCAAGCCACGCTTTCCGCTCTCGATGCGGCATGATGGGGGCGGCCATGAAGGGCACTGCAGGCGGACGAACCTCTCTCATCGCATCCGCTCTTATCGCGCTATCTCTCGCCGCCGCGCCGCCTTCTCGCGCCGAGCAGAAGGTTCTGCATGTCATCCCGCAGGCCGATCTCAAGGTGCTCGACACCCATTTCAACTCGATCCAGGTCACCAAGATCTACGCGCTGATGGTCTATGACACGCTCTACGCGTGGGACTCGCATTTCCAGCCCAAGCCGCAGATGGTCGAGAGCGAGACGGTCTCGCCGGACAAGCTGACCTATACCTTCACGCTGCGCCCCGGCCTCAAATTCCACGACGGCCAGCCGGTCACGCCGAAGGACGTCATCCCGTCGCTCAAGCGCTGGATGGTGCGCGACGTGATGGGCCAGAAGCTCGCCGCCAAGATCGCCGAGATGAAGGGTGTCGACGACCGTACCTTCTCGATCGTCCTGAAGGAGCCCTATCCGTTCGTCGAATTCTCCCTCGGCTCGGCCGGCGGGCAGATGCCCGTCATCTACCGCGAGAAGGAGGCGCTGACCGATCCCAACACGCCGATCACCGAGACGATCGGCTCCGGCCCCTTCAAGTTCAACCGCGCCGACTGGCAGCCGGGCTCCAAGATCGTCTTCGACAAGAATACCGACTACGTGCCGCGCGCCGAGCCGCCCGATGGGCTGACCGGCGGCAAGATCGTCAAGGTCGACCGCGTCGAATGGAACGTCATTCCCGACGCCACGACGGCGGCGCTGGCGATCGGCAAGGGCGAGGCGGATTTCTGGGATTCGCCGACCAACGACGTGCTGCCGACGCTCGACAAGAACAAGGATGTCGTCGTCGGCAAGCTGGCGCCGTTCGGCAATTTCGGCTTCCTGCGCGTCAACAGCCTCTTCCCGCCCTTCAACAACCCGAAGGCGCGCCAGGCGCTCGCCTATGCCTTCGACCAGAACGATTTCATGACCGCCGCCTATGGCGATCAGAAATGGTGGAAGGTCTGCTACTCCTACTTCATCTGCGGCGCGCCCTACGGCACCGATGTCGGCTCCGAGCCCTATCGCAAGCAGGACCTCGCCAAGGCGAAGCAGCTTTTGACCGAAGCCGGCTACAAGGGCGAGAAGCTGACCTTCATCACCACCGACGAGCTGCCCCAGATCGGCATGATGGCCCGCGTCGCCGCGGCGACGCTGCAGAAGATCGGCGTCGATGTCGACCTCCAGGTCATGGCCTGGGGCAATGTCGTGCAGCGTCAGGTGATCAAGGACGATCCGTCGAAGGGCGGCTGGAACCTCTTCACCTCGTGGGGCACCGGCTCGACCTTCCACCATCCGCTGAGCAGCATCGGCGTGCCGATGCCGTGCGACGGCAAGAACTGGGTCGGCTGGCCATGCGACGCCGAGGCCGAGAAATTGCGCGAGCAGTTCCTCGCCGCGCCCGACATGGCGGCGCGGCTGGCCATTCTCGAGCCCTATCATCGCCGGCTGATGGAGGTGCAGCCTTACGCGCTCTTCGGTCAGTTCGACCCGCCTTTCGTCTGGCGCAAGAACATCGAGGGCGTCGTGCCGGCGGCCGTCGTCGTCTACTGGAACATCACCAAGAGCTAGCGCGGCGGCCAGTGTACGAATTCGATCCCAGCCGCCTCGACCTCGCCCGCGAGTTCAAGACCAAGCCGTTCGGCGCGCACAGCCCCGATCTGCAATATCTGCTCAATCTGATGCGCAGCCGCGAAATCGCCGGCCGCTACGTGCTGATCATGACGCAGCCGCACGCGCAATGGACGCTGGCGCGGCTGACCGACGGCAATAACGGGCCGCCGGTGCTCACCAATACCAGCTTCGACAGCCTCGAGGCGGCGGAATGGGAGGTCTTCCGGCTGCGCTGGGAAGCGCTCGCCGGATCGCCGCTCGCGCTTGGGGAATAGTCGATGACCGTGCTGATGGGCTATGCCGACCGCATCAGCGTCGCCCCCGGCGAGACGATCGCGTTCAAGGTGAGCTGCGCCGGCGCGCCGCGCTACCGCGCCGAGATCGTCCGCGTGCTCAGCCCCGAAGCCGGGCCGCTGGCGCCACCCTTTCGCCGCGAGACCGTCGAGACGCCGGCGAATGGCGAGTACCCGGCGCGCGAGCAGGAATTGCGTTGCGGCTCCTGGGCGATGGTGCCGGCGGATCCGCGTTTCGCCGCGCTCGACAGCTTCTCGCTTCAGGCCTTCATCTGGCCGACTCTGCCGGGGCGCGGCCGCCAGGCGATCATCGGGACCTGGAGCGAGACGCTCGGCAGCGGCTTCGGGCTGATGCTCGGCGCCGGCGGCGCGCTCGAATTGCGCCTCGGCGACGGCAACGACGCGCCCTTCGTGCTCGCCAGCGACATCCCGCTGCTGACGCGCAAATGGTATTTCGTCGCGGCCAGCTTCGACCATGCGAGCGGCACTGTCCGCCTCTACCAGGAGCTGCTCGCCGACAAGACGATGGCGCACCGGGCGCCGGTCGAGACGCGGGCGACCATGAGCGGCGGCTTCAAGGCCAAGCCGGCACCCTTCCTCTTCGCCGCCTGGCATGACGGCGAGGATCGCGACCTGCCGCGCGTCGGCGGGCATTTCAACGGCAAGATCGACCGGCCGATCCTCGCCGATCGTGCCCTCACCCGCGGCGAGATGGCGCTGCTCGCCGGCGACGCCGTGCCGTCCGGTCTGGAGAACGCCGTCGTCGCGCGCTGGGATTTCGCCCGCGACATATCGAGCGAGATCATCCGCGACGCGTCGCCGAACCGGCTCGACGGGGTCATCGTCAACCTGCCGGCGCGCGCCATGACCGGACATAACTGGGACGGCAGCGAGATGAACTGGCGCAACGCGCCGGGCCAATACGGTGCCATCCATTTCCACGAGGACGACATCGCCGATGCGCGCTGGCAGACGGATTTCGCCTTCACCGTGCCGGATGATCTGCGCAGCGGCTGCTATGCCGCCTGGCTGACCGCAGCGGAGGCGCGTTTCCAGATCGCCTTCTTCGTGCGGCCCAAGAAAGGCATGGCCAAGGCCGATATCGTCTATCTCGCCTCGACCGCGACTTACACCGTCTATCAGAACAATATCGGGCGTTTCCGCTCGGTGATGACCGAGGTGACGCAGGGCCGCCTCACCGTCATCGACGCCGTCGATCTCCTGCTCATCGAGCATCCCGAGATGGGCTACTCGACCTATGACCGCCATGCCGACGGCAGCGGCATCTGCTATTCCTCGCGCCACCGCCCGGCGACCAATATCCGGCCGACCGGACGCTGGTGGAATTATTGCTGCGATCTCTTCATCGTCGATTGGCTCGATCGCTCGGGGCTGAACTTCGACGTCGTCACCGACGACGATCTGCACAAGGAGGGGCTCGATCTCATCCGCCCCTACCGCGTGCTGCTGACCGGCAGCCATCCGGAATACGATTCCCTGCCCATGCTCGAGGCGCTCGACGGTTGGGTCAGGCGCGGCGGGCGGCTGATGTATATGGGCGGCAACGGTTTCTATTGGCGCGTCGCCTATCATCCGACGCGCGACGGCATCATCGAGGTCAGGCGCAGCGAGGACGGTACGCGCGCTTGGGATGCCGAGGTCGGCGAGTACTATCACAGCTTCACCGGCGAATATGGCGGGCTGTGGCGGCGCCAGAGTCGCGCGCCCAATGCGCTGGCCGGTGTCGGCTTCATCAGCCAGGGCTTCGACCATTCATCCTATTATCGCCGCACCGACGCCGCGCGCGATCCGCGCGCCGCCTTCATCTTCGCAGGCGTCGAGGGCGAGATCATCGGCGATTTCGGCCTCTTGCAGGGCGGCGCCGCGGGGATCGAGATCGACGCCGTCGATCCCGCCCTCGGCACGCCGCCGCACGCTCTCGTCGTCGCCCGCTCGGAGAACCATTCCAATACCTACGAGCTGGTCAACGAGGAGGTGCGCGTCGCCCACGGCATGACCGACGGGCTGGCCAATCCGCAGATCCACGCCGACATGGTGTTCTTCGAGGTCGAAGGCGGCGGCGCCGTCTTCTCGACCGGCTCGATCGCCTATGCCGGCGCCCTCGGGCATAACGGCTTCGACAATGCGGTCGCCAGGCTGAGCTGGAACGTGCTGCGCCGCTTCGCCGACAAGGCGCCGTTCGCGCCGCCCGAGGATTGACATTCGCCCGCGCGCGCCCGAGGATAGCCCCATGATCCGCTATCGTCTCATCGCCGCTTCGCGAAAGCCGGCCCTCGAGGGGCCCGGAGGTTGTCGCTTGCGCTGAGTTACGCTAGAGACGGAGACCACGAGACCCCGCCGGTTCGACGGGGTCTTTTCATGTCTGGCCCATGTTCCGACTGGCGGTTTCCGCCACCAGGAGGGCCATCATGACCGAGACCACCGCAGAGAACGCAGCGCCGCTTGCCGGCATCTATCTTCCCCTCGTCACGCCGTTCCACGACGGCGCGCTCGACGAGGACTCGCTCCGCCGCCTGGCCGCCCATTTCGCCGCCGGCCCGATCGACGGGCTGGTCCTCGCCGGCACCACCGGCGAGGGGCTGACCCTCGACGACGACGAGACGGCACGGCTGGTCGACATCGTCGCCGGCGTCGTCGCCGGCCGGCTGCCGATCCATCTCGGCGTCTCGGGCAGCGACACGCGCAAGCTGGTGAAGCATCTCGCCGCGACCGAGACTTGGCCGATCGACGGCTATCTCGTCGCCTGCCCCTATTACACGCGGCCGTCGCAGGAGGGGCTGCGGCGGCATTTCGCGGCGCTCGCCGAGGCGACGCCGCGCCCGCTCATCCTCTACAACATCCCCTACCGCACAGGGGTCAATCTCGCCAACGAGACGTTGTTCCGCCTCGCCGAGCGGCCCAACATCGTCGGCGTCAAGGATTGCTGTGCCGATGCGGTGCAGAGCTTCGATCTCCTGCGCCTGCGGCCGACCGGCTTCGCCGTGCTGACCGGCGAGGATGCGCTCTTCTACACCGCCATCGCGCAGGGCGCCGATGGCGGCATCCTGGCCGCGGCGCATATCGATCCGTCCGGCTTCGCCGCCATGCGCCGCGACCTGCGCGCCGGCGCGCGCGAGGCGGCGCTGGCGCGCTGGGGCGAACTCGTCGATCCCGTGCGCCTGCTCTTCGCCGAGCCCAGCCCGGCGGCGATCAAGCACTGGCTGTGGCGCGCCGGTCTCATCGCCTCGCCCGAGCTGCGCCTGCCGATGACCGGGGTGACGCCGGGCCTCGCCGGCAAGCTCGATCGCCTCTTCTGGGCGCGCCGCGGCGCGGCGGCGGCTTAGGGGTGCAGCGTCAGCCCCTTGGTCACCTTGTCGACGGCCTTGCGCTCGGCATGGATGGCGAGGCCGACGAGATCGAGCGCCTCGGTGGCAACCCGCGCCACGGCGGCGCGGTTGTCGTCGTCGTTGCCGGTGGCGAAGAGCTCGGAGGTGTAGATCGTCACCGGCAGCGCCCGCTCGCTCGCGCGCTGCAGCGTTCGTCTCAGCTCCTCGGCGCTGGCGGCGAAGACCAGGATCGGCTGGCGGATGAGCGGGCCGTAGAGGCGGCCGGAGGCGTCGATATAGCGCTCGCCGGCGAGCTCCTTGTATGATCCGACCAGCCCGCCGGTGAGGAAGCAGGCGACGTTGAGTTTCTGCCAGGTCGCGAGGTCGTCGCGTACCACGATGGCGATCTTGGTGTCGAAGCGCATGGGAGCAAGCTTGGGCGAAGGACCGGGAGCGCGTCTTGAACGATCGTGTAGGCGACAGGCTTGCGGGCCGTCGCCGCGCGACTGGCTACGATTCGCCCCGGTCCGCCCTGGGCTCGAGCGGTTCGAAGCCTTCTTCGCGGGCCATGCCTATGACAGGCATCGGCATGACACCTACGCCGTCGGCTATACGATCGGGGGCGTGCAGTCCTTCCATTACCGCGGCGTGCGGGTGGATAGCACACCGGGCAAGCTCATCGTCATCCATCCCGATGAGACGCATGACGGGCGGGCAGGGGCGGAAGACGGCTTCCGCTATCGCATGCTCTATGTCCAGCCGCGCCTGATCGGCGAGGCTCTCGGTGGCAGGGGCAGCCTGCCTTTCGTGCCGACCGCCCTGTCGACCGATGCGCGTCTGATGCGAGCCCTACGCCTCGCCCTCGCCGACCTCAGTCGCCCGCTCGAGGATCTGGCGCTCGATCAGGTCGTGTTGTCTCTTGCCGAGGCGCTGCTGGCGCTCGATCCCTCAGTCGCTGCCCGTCAGGCCGCGCCGTCCTGCGCCGTGGCAGTCGAGCGGGCGCGCCAGTTCCTCGACACGCATCTCGGCCGCACCGTCTCTTCCGAAGAGCTCGAGGCCGTCACCGGGCTCGATCGCTACAAGCTGGCGCGCCAGTTCCGGGCGCTGCTCGGCACCAGCCCCTACCGCTATCTCGTGATGCGCCGGCTCGATCGCGCCCGCGCGCTGATGCGTCAGGGACATGCGATTAGCGATGCCGCCTATGCCAGCGGCTTCGCCGATCAGAGCCACATGACGCGGCAGTTCAAGCAGGCGTTCGGTCTGTCGCCGGGGCGTTGGCGGGCGGTGAACCTGGCGCGCTGACCGCCGCCGTCCGATAGACCGCGAGCGCCGCGTCGACCCCGGCGCCGGGCGGGGCGCGCAGCCCGCACTGGCGCAGCGTCGCCTCGAGCGCGCCGAGGCAATGGAGCACGTTCTCCTTGCGGCAGACATAACCCATCGTGCCGATGCGCCAGATCCGCCCCTTGAGCGGTCCGAAGGACGAGCCGATCTCGATGCCGAAATCCTCCAGCATGAGGCGGCGCACCGTCTCGCCGTCGACGCCGCCGGGGATCAGCACGCCGGTGACGTTCGGCATCTTATGCGCCTGGTCGCCGAACAAGGTGAGGCCCATGGCGGTGAGGCCGCCGGTGAGCGCCTGGCTGGCGAGGCGGTGGCGCGCGAAGCACGCGTCCAGCCCTTCGGCCAGCACGATACGGGCGCATTCGCGCGCGGCGTAGAGCATCGAGGCGGCTTCGGTATGGTGGTTGAGCCGGCTCTCGCCCCAGTAATCCATCAGCATGGCGAGGTCGAAATAATTCGACTGGATCGGCACGCCGTTGCCGGCGACATAGCCGGCCGGGCGGATGCCGGCCTCGACATGCTTGCGGGCGTTGACGATGTCGATGACGCGCTGGTTGAAGGTGATCGGCGACGAACCCGGCGGCCCGGAGAGGCATTTCTGCAGCCCGGCCGAGACGGCGTCGATCTGCCAGCGATCGACCGGCAAATCCATGCCGCCGAGCGTCGCGGTGGCGTCGACATAGAGGATGACGTCGTGGCGCCGGCAGATCGCCCCGATCTCGTCGAGCGGCTGCGCCATCGTCGTCGAGGTGTCGCCCTGGCAGATCGCCAGCGCGCGCGGCCGGTGCTGGCGGATGGCGGCCTCGATCTGGTCCGGCGCGAACACGGTGCCCCACTCCGCCTCGATGCTGGAGATCGCACCACCGCAGCGCTGGGCGATCTCGCAGAGGAGATGGCCGAAGCGGCCGAAGATCGGCACCAGCACGCGATCGCCGGGCGAGATCAGCGACACGAGTATCGCCTCGATGCCCGCGCGCGCCGTCCCGTCGACGAGGAAAGTCCAGCGATTCTCGGTCTGGTAGAGACGGCGATAGAGCCCCATCACCTCGTTCATATAGGCGGTGAAGGCGGGATCGAACTGGCCGAGGAGCTGCGTCGACAGGGCGCGCAGCACGCGCGGATCGCAGGTGATGGGGCCCGGCCCCATCAGGAGCCGTGGCGGTGGGTTGAGCTCGCCGATCTCGCCAGTCATGGCGCCATCGTCCCACGGCAGGTCCGCTTGCCGCAACCCCGGGCCCATCGAGGCAGCAGTCCGCCCGAATCCGACGCGCCGCGATGATCGTGGAAAGAGCGCAGGTGCCATGGCATGTTGCGTCTCCCCATGTTGGCTTTACGGCGCCCTGCCGGCCAAGGCTCGCGCGATGCTTCTCCAGGTTGTTCACTGTCATCCCCTGACGGCGAGTTATAACCATGCGCTGTTTCGCGTGATCGTGACAGCGTTGGAGCAGAGCGGTCACCAGGTTGTCGCGACGGATCTCTATCGCGAGGGGTTCGAGCCGGCGATGACCGCCGAGGAGCGCGGTAGCTATTTCCAGCCGCCCTATGCGGGGGCGGACGTCGCCGCACATACCGATCTGCTGCGTCGCGTCGATGGCGTGATCTTCTGCTTTCCGCATTGGTGGTTCGCGATGCCGGCCATGCTGAAGGGATATTTCGACCGCGTCTGGGCGCCCGAGATCAGCGAGACCAGTATCGCCTCGATGCCGGCGCGCGCCGTCCCGTCGACCAGGAAGGTCCAGCGGTTCGCGGTCTGGTAGAGGCGGCGATAGAGCGCCATCACCTCGTTCATATAGGCGGTGAAGGCGGGGTCGAACTGGCCGAGGAGCGGCGTCGAGAGGGCGCGCAGCACGCGCGGGTCACAGGTGATCGGGCCCGGCCCCATCAGGAGCCGCGGCGGCGGGTTGAGCTCGCCGATCGCGCCGGTCATGGCGCCATCGTCCCACTTCAGCCGCGAGGCCGCAACTCTCGCTGGTGACTTCTCCCCGGCGATCCCGCAAGATCGCCGCCAGGGAGGACGCCGCGAAATGCGCGAATTCGGCAGTTTCGATTACATCATCGTCGGCGCTGGCTCGGCCGGCTGCGTGCTGGCCAACCGGCTGACCGCATCGGGGCGTCACCGCGTCCTCCTCGTCGAGGCAGGACCGGCGGATCGCAATCCGTGGATTCACATCCCGATCGGCTACGCCAAGCTGTTCAAGAACGCCAAGGTCAATTGGCTCTATGAGACCGAGCCCGAGCCCGAGCTCAACAACCGGCAAATCATCCAGCCGCGCGGCAAGGTGCTGGGCGGCTCGAGCTCGATCAACGGCCTCGTCTATATCCGCGGCCAGAAGGAGGATTTCGACCTCTGGCGCCAGCTCGGCAATGTCGGCTGGAGCTGGGACGACGTGCTGCCCTATTTCAAGAAGGCGGAAGCGCAGCAGCAGCGCGGCGCCGACGATTATCACGGCTGCGACGGCCCGCTGTCGGTCTCCGATCAGACCGAGACGCACGAGCTCTGCGAGGCGTTCATCAAGGCGGGCGAGCAGGTCGGCATTCCGCGCAACGACGATTTCAACGGCGCCAGCCAAGAGGGCATCGGCTATTTCCAGATGACGTCCCGCAACGGCCTGCGCTGCAGCACCGCCGTCGGCTATCTGCGGCCGGCCCGCAAGCGCCCGAATTTGACCGTCGTCACCGATGCCCTGACGACGCGCATCCTGTTCGACGGCGACGCGGCGAGCGGCATCGCCTTCACCCGCAACGGCGAGGCGATGGTGGCGCGCGCCGAGGGCGAAGTGATTCTCGCCTCGGGGGCGATCAACTCGCCGCAACTGCTCCAGCTCTCCGGCGTCGGGCCGGCCGCGCTGCTGCGCGGCTTCGGCATCGAGATGGTGCGCGACATGCCGGCGGTCGGCGCCCATCTGCAGGATCATTTCCAGACCCGCATGGTCTTTCGTTGCACCAAGAAGATCACCATCAACGACATCATGGTGAGCCCGCTGCGCCAGGTCGGGATGGGGCTCAAATACGCGCTCCGGCGCAAGGGGCCGCTGACCGTCAGCGCCGGTTATGCCGGTGCTTTCCTGCGCACCGATCCGCGTCTCGCGACGCCCGACGTCCAGGTCCATTTTCTCAATTTCAGTACCACCAAGATGGGCGAGAAGCTGCACCCGTTCTCCGCCTTCACCGCCTCGATCTGCCAGCTCCGCCCGGAAAGCCGCGGCTCGGTGACGATCAAGAGCGCCGATCCCGGCGCGGCGCCGGCGATCCGCGTCAACTATCTCGCGACCGAGACCGACCGTGCGACGATGGTCGCGGGCATGCGGATGCTGCGCAAGATCTCGCAAGCGCCGGCAATGGCGCAGCTGATCGAATCCGAGCTGGAGCCCGGCCCGTCATGCCAATCCGACGCCGACTGGCTCGCCTTCTGCCGCGAGCGCGGCGGCACGATCTATCACCCGACCTGCACCTGCAAGATGGGCGACGCGGCGAATTCGGTGGTCGACGCACGGCTGCGCGTCCATGGGCTGCGGCGGCTGCGCGTCGTCGACGGCTCGGTGATGCCCAACGTCGTCTCCGGCAATACCAACGCGGCGATCATCATGATCGCCGAGAAGGGCGCCGAGATGATTCTCAAGGATGCCGTCGCGTCGCCCGCCAGCGCGCCGGCGCGGAAATACGCGTGACAGGGCGCCGGCGGCTGCGCTAGGGTTGAAATACGTGTGATATATCAGTCGCGCGAGGCGGGAACATGCCGAAGATGCTGAGCCGGGCACAGATCGAGCAGTATCATGAGCAGGGTTTCCTCTCGCCGATCCGGGTGATGTCGACCGAATCGGCCGCAGAGTATCGCGGCCGCCTGGAGGCCTTCGAGGCGAGCAGCGGCGGGCCGCTCGGTGGCGATCTCCGGCATAAATCGCATCTCCTCTTCACTTGGCTCGCCGAGCTCATCCGGCACGACAAGATCCTCGATGCGGTGGAGGATCTCTACGGTCCCGACCTGCTCTGCTGGTCGACCAATTTCTTCATCAAGGAGAAGGCCAACCCGGCCTTCGTCTCGTGGCACCAGGATTCGACCTATTGGGGTCTCAGCCGGCCTGACGTGGTCAGCGCCTGGATCGCCTTCACACCGGCGCATGACGGCAACGGCGCGATGCAGGTCATCCCCGGCACGCACAAGACCGACCAGATCCCGCACCGCGACACCTTCGACAAGCACAACCTCCTGACCCGCGGCCAGGAGGTTGCGGTGGATGTCGACGAGAGCAAGGCGATGACGATCACCCTCGAGCCCGGCGAGATGTCGCTCCACCATGTCCGCCTCGTCCACGGCTCGCCGCCCAACACCTCGGATGACCGCCGCATCGGCTTCGCCATACGCTACGTGCCGACCTCGGTCAGCCAGATCGCCGGGGCGGACAGTGCCACGCTGGTGCGTGGCACCGATCGCTTCCACCATTTCGAGCTCGAGCCGCGCCCGGAGCGCGACCTCGATCCCGCGCTCGTCGCGCTGCACAAGGAGATCACCGCGCGCAACGCGCAGATCCTCTACCGCGGCACGGACGTCAAGAGCTACAACGAGCCGCGCGCGGTCGGCCTTAGGTGAGCTCGCGGCCATGTCCCCTCACCATGAGGAGCCGCCGCGAGGCGGCGTCTCGAATGGCGACAGGCTCAGGACGAGGGGAGATGTGGTGAGAGCGTCATCACTGGAACACTCCCCTCATCCTGAGCCTGTCGAAGGATACCGGCCCAATTCCCGTTCTCTCAACCGGGAATGCCGGCAATGAAGATCTATGAGGGCGCGCGCAGTCTCGAGGGCGCCATCGTCACCGTTGACGGCAAGCCGCTGCCGCCGCGGCTCGACCTGAAGGCGCTCTCGAAGGCCGGGTTCGAATGGACCTATGAGGGGGCGGGGCCGGCACAGCTCGCCTTGGCGCTGCTCGCCGATCATCTCGGCGATGACCAGGCTGCGCTCGCCCGCTACGATCGCTTCATGCGCGAGATCGTCGCCGATCTCGACAATGCCTGGCGCCTGACCTCGGCCGATATCGATGCGGCGCTGAAATGATTGCGGCATCGCGCTCGAAGCGCCCGCCGGGCGGCGAGACAGACGAGACGCTGTCAGACGAGACGCTGACCGATCGCGCCTATCGCGCCATCGAGGAGCAGATCGTCACCCTCCAGCTGCCGCCCGGCGCGGTGATCTCTGAGGCGGTGCTCAGCGAGCGGCTCAAGATCGGCCGCACGCCGATCCGCGAGGCGATCCAGCGTCTCGCGCGCGAGCGGCTGATGGTCATCATGCCGCGCCGCGGGATCATGGTTTCCGAGGTCAATATCCAGACCCAGCTGCGCCTGCTCGAGGTTCGCCGCGAGCTCGAGCGGCTGATCGCGCGCAATGCGGCGCGGCGGGCCAATGATGCCGAGCGCGCCGAGTTCGCTTCGATCGCCGCCGGGATGGAGAAGGCGGCGCGCAAGAACGACGAGACGGGATTCATGCGGCTCGATCGCGAATTCAACCTGCTCGGGCTGCAGGCGGCGCGCAACGAGTTCGCCGCCGGCGCCATGGTGCTGATGCAGGGATTGTCGCGCCGCTTCTGGTACATCCACTACAAGGAGGCGGCCGATCTGCCGCTCGCCGCGCAGCTGCATGCCGATATCGCCAGGGCGATCGCCGCCGCCGATCGCGACGGGGCGGCGACGGCGTCGGACCGGCTGATGGACTATATCGAGGCTTTCACCAGGGCGACGCTGTCGACCGGCTGACAGGGCTTGCGAGACTGATATATTAGATGTATATTAGAGCGCAAGGAATGAAGGAGGCGATGCCATGATGCCGACAAGGCAAGCGGCGTTCCGCGAGGATTACCGTCGGCGCATCTCGCCCTGGTATAGCGGCTGGCTGCATGTCCTCGTCGTCTATGCGATCGGCGGCGCCGCGCTCGCCTATTTCATCCCGCATATTCACCGGCCGAGCTGGCTGGAGTGGCTGGTCGTCCCGGTCGTCTTCCTCGCCAGCAACGTCTTCGAATGGTGGATCCACCGCTACGTCATGCATCGGCCGGTCAGTGGCTTCATGGGCATCTACCGCCGCCATACCCTGGCGCATCACCAATTCTTCACCGATGCCGTGCCGACGCTCGATGACAGCCGCGACTTCCGCATCACGTTCTTCCCGCCTTACGCGCTGGTCACCTTCATCGCCATCTCGGTGCCGGGGGCGCTCATCCTCGGCACGCTGTGGTCGGCGAATGCCGGCTGGCTGCTGATGTGCACGACGGTCGGCATCTATCTCAATTACGAGTTCTTCCATTGGGGCTGCCACGTGAAGAACGACCGCATCATCCGCCACGTGCCGTTCATGAACACGATCCGCCGCCATCACATCGCCCATCACAATCAGGCGATCATGATGGAGAAGAATTTCAATCTCACCTATCCGATCGCCGACTGGCTGTTCGCCACCACCGATCTCGAGCGCGGCCTCCTCGGCCATGTCTTCAACGGCTACGATGCGCGCCATGTCCGCGGCGATCTGAAGAGGACCCGCACCTCGGCCGACACCCCCGATACCGTCTCGGTGCACGCATGAGCGCGACTGCCAAAACGGGCGCGACGGCGACGCGGCTCAAGCGCTCGCGCGCCTCGCTGATCGGCGGCGTCGCCACCGGGATCGGCGTCTTCCTCCTCGCCGTGCTGCTGGCGGGG
>WNFM01058178.1_pt2 | contig 14041 bp, 15 predicted proteins | sample 5400271 | NCBI WGS metagenome assembly WNFM01 (sample SAMN13153352, study PRJNA577476) | soil metagenome | isolation source: 60 cm saprolite on Douglas fir-dominated hillslope | place: USA:California | collected 2013-09-17 | reverse complement strand
CGAGCGCCCGGACCCTCCATTGTGCCGTCCCTGGCGTCGGGCGTCATCCCCGAGGGCAGGGCCGAATGCCGCAGGACTTCTAGCCGCGCCGCGATGTCGCACTCGATCGCCGAGCGATCGGGATCGAAAACGGCGGAGCGCCGGGGCTGAGACTGCAGGGCCTGCGCTTCCGCGGCCAGGGCGCGCAGCTTCTCGACGAGGTCGGACGAGAGACCCGGAAGTGCGGCGAGGCGAGTCGCTTCGGAATGCAGCGCTTCTCCGCGGACCGACCCCGACATCGTCCCGGCCGTGCGGGTCGCCGCGATGCGATCGACGGGGGAACTCTCGCGGGCCTCGATCGCCAGGCTCCACAGAGCGGCCGAGGCGAGGGGAGCGGCGAGGAAGAGCGCGGAAGACTTGGCGGCTTCGCTCACGAATCGATTCACGGATGCGGCCGGAGCGATCTCTCGCGCGAGCAGATTCGCGAGCGGCGACGAGGAGCCTCGGGACTCGGCCTCGTACGCGGTGAGCCAGGCTCCGGACAGCGTGCGTTCGCGCTGCGCTCGAAACCCCAAGCGAACCCAGCGAGGATCGCGACGGCGAGAGCGACGGTCAGCGCCTGTCCATCCGTCGTCGGACTGCCTCCCGCGACCGCCGACGTCATCGTCACGATGCCTGCCGACGCGGCGATCATGAGACTCTCCCCTACGGTGAGAGCCCAGCGCCCGCGCAGCGCGGTGCGAACGCTAGCCTGGACGCCTCCGGGGTTCATGTGGCCTACGGAACCTCGGGCAGGCTCGCTTCCATGCCTGGAGGAAGCGAAGTGAGGGGCTCGCGCGCGAAGATCAGGTCGACCGGGCTCCCGCGCTGCGGGAGAAGCCATCCGTTCGCGAGCCAGATCGTCTGCTTCAGGCACTCCGGGAGAGCGGCCGTCGCCAGCGTGTTGCCCTCCTCGAAGAATGCGATGTTCATGAGATTCCCCTCGATATCGGCAGCGAAGGCTTCCCTCGCTTCGGGACTGCGGAGGTGGACCATCCGCGAACCGAGGTAGACCCAGCGATGACGCTTCATGCTGCGACCGCTCTCGAGATTCCGGAGGAGGTCCTCCACGCGCCAGAAGTGGGTCTCGCCCGCTTCGCGCCAGGCGGCGTACAGGTAGAAACCGTCGCCGCTCGGCGACTCGACGACGAAGGCGGGGACGCCGTTCTTCGCTTCCTCCGGCGTCGGAGGCGGATCCTTCAGCTTCCACTTCGCGTTGGTTCCGGGCACGACTCCGAGGGCGAGCAAGGCCGCGTTCAGGCGACTCGGAACGACTTCGGTGGTGAAGAGGCTCTCGTGCGCCGCGCCCTTCGGATTGACGAGCAGGTACTCGAGGAGATCATCGCGGACGTCGATGGTGACCGGGATCCGGCACAATCCGCGGGCGATATCCAAACGGATCTGGTGTTCCAGGAAGGCGCGTTCGAGCTTCTCGGGCTCGGACGGAGGCGCCGCAGACTTCTCCGGATGCTGCGTGATCGGCATCAGCACGGCGAAGGCGGCGAATCCACGGAGCGTGCGCATGGCCTTCTCGTCGTCTCTCCGCGGTCGCGCGCGGACCCTAGATCCCGCCCGAGAGGATCGCTTCGCGCCGCACTCCGATTCGATCCAGATCCTCGCGGACGAAGTGGTAGACGCCTTCGGCGAAGGCGCGGATCTCGTGCTGCGCATCGGGCTTCAAACGCTGCTCGAGGAAATGCAGAACGCCCTGCAAGGAGACCGTCCAGTAAGCCTGGCTGTAGACGCTCTGCGGCAGGAGCAGTCGCGCGAGCTCCTTGGCCACGCCGCGAGAGAGCCTTTGCTCGTAGCGTTCGTAGGCCTGACGGCACTCCTCGAGCATCGTCGCGCGCTCCTGTTCGTGATCGAAACCAGGCGGCAAGTCCACGGACGACTGCTTGTTCCCGTGCGGAGGGTTCCCGCGCATCACGCGCGGGACGTAGAACTCGGGTGTCCACTGCACGTAGCGACCCGACACTTCGTTCCAGCTGCAGCCCTTGTCGGTGTCGAACAGGACGTCGAAGACTTCGAGGCTGACGGTCTCGCCGTCGACCTCGTAGGTCCTCCAGCCGCTCCCGACCTGATACTTGAAGGCCTGACGGAAGACGAAGAGCGGGGCCTTCCAGTGGAACGTGTAGTAGGAATGCCGGTAGGGCGAGGTGTGGCCGTGCTCCCACAAGAACGAGCACAGCTTCTTGTCCTTGTCGTCGAACGCGGTCTTCTTCTTGTCGTACGAGATGCGCGCGGCGTTCACGACCTTCAGCGCAGGGTCGACCTGCATGCGATCGACGAGGGAGACGAATCCGATGCCGTCGCCGAGGGTTTCGAAGGCGCCTTGCGGCAGTCCGATCTCTTGGGTCGCCATGGAGGTCAGTGTAGCCTCGCCTGGGCCGCGGGCAGGAAGCGTACGAGATCGGAAGCGATCAGGCCGCGACGGCCGACCTCCGCGGCCGCGAGATCTCCCGCGAGGCCGTGGACGTAGACCGCGGCGGACGCGGCGGCGAAGGGCGTCCAGCCCGGATCGTTTCGAGTTCGGCATGCGGCCAGGTACGCGCCGAGGATCCCCGCCAGGACGTCGCCCGCCCCGGCGGTCGCCATCCCCGGGTTCCCGGTCTCGTTCAAATACACACGCTCACCCTCGACGACTACCGTGCGATGTCCCTTCAAGCAGCAGACGGCCCCAGCCCGCAGGCTGATCTCCCGAGCCGCGGCCACCCTTCCGGCATCGTCGCGCGGGATCTCCCGGCGCAGGAGGCGCGAAGCCTCTCCCGGATGGGGCGTCAAGACCATCGCTCCGCGTCGGGCCGAGAGGACCTCGATCTCGCCGGCGAGCACGTTCAAGGCGTCGGCGTCGATCACCCAGCCTCCCTCGACGGCTTCGGCGAGCAGCCCGCGGCAGAGAGATCGTGTGCGCTCGGTCGCGCCGAGGCCCGGACCGACGATCCGCACTTCGTCCGTTCGTCCGCGGAGTTTCGCGAGCGGATCCGCGACGGCATCCACGAGCACGGCTTCCGGCGCAGCGCACGGCAGGATGACTTTCAGGCTCTCGTCGAGGCAAGCGACGGCGACGAGTCCCGCACCTGCGCGCTGAGCCGCACGAGCGACGAGCACAGCCGCTCCGGGCATGTCCGAGCTGCCGCACACGAGCAGGACCCGTCCGGCATCGCCCTTGTGGGCGTCGTCTGGGAGCGTCGGAGGAGGGCGCGGGATCAGACGAGGACCTCCGTGCGTCCAACTTCGAGGCCGGCCCAGTTGCGGAGCGATCTCTGCTCCCAACCGGCGAGGGACGCGAGCTCCGGCTCTGTCGCGAACCGGAATCTCCGGAGGAGCGCGACGAGAACCGCATGGAGTCCGCGATTCGAACCGTCGTCCATCTTGATCGCCAAGCCGCGGTCGTGTCCTCGGACGCCGATCCCGTAGACGGCGTCTCCGCCGATCTTGGGGAAGACGCGGCCTTTCGTCGCGCGCGCGATGTCGGTGCAGATCCGCTCTCGGCTTCCCGCGATGAGCACCGGGTGGGCCGCGACGGCCTCGAGCATCCGCTCGCACGCCGCGCGGCGGCTCTCCGCGAGCGAGCCCGGATTCGAAACGCGCGCGAAAGCCGTCGCCAGTCCGCGCAGCGGCATGCGGAAGGTCGGAGCGCTGCATCCGTCGATCGCCGTCGTCAATTCCGACGGGTCGACTCCGCTCATGGACAGGACGGCTTCGCGGACGAGGACCTGCCCGGCGCTCTCGGCTTCGATGTAGTTCGCCACGGGCACGCCGAGGTGCAGGGCCAGTGCGAGGAAGCTCGCGTGCTTGCCCGAACAATTGTTGTGGAGCGCCGAGGGCTTCAGGCCCTCCGCGCGCAGTTGCGCACGCACCTGCGGATCGCCGGGAGGCTGAGCTCCGCACTTCAAGTCCGCGACCGAGAGACCCAGCCGGTGGAGCAAGCCCGCCACGACCTCGGTGTGGCAGGGCTCCGCGTTGTGGGACGAGAGCGCCAGGGCGACCTCGGCATCGCTGTAGTCGAAACGGTCGGCGGCCCCGATCTCGAGCAAGGGCAGGGCTTGCAGGCACTTGACGGAGCTCCGGACGAAGACCGGTCGGCTCCACTCTCCCGCTCCGTCGATCACGCTCCCGGCGGCGTCGGTCACCACCCAGGCGCCGCGGTGTTGCGACTCGACCGCGGCTCCGCGCCAGATGCGCGCGAGGACCGGGTTGTCAGGGTAGGTCGGGTCGGCGGCGGACGTGCTCCGGCCCTCGTGTTGTTTGGATTGCATGCTCGAGGCCGCTCGGGCGAACTCTGGCTCATACTAGCTACACTGGATCCGCGGTGGCATCGACAACGAAAGCATCTACCCAGGTCGCTCCCGCCCGGCGCACCGGCTGGCTCACCGGCTGGATCATCGGACCGGCGATGCTCATGGCGACCGTGTGCGCCGTGATCTTCGTTCGACAGGGCCTGGATCGCACGTTCGCATGGGCTCTCGCGGCGCTGCTGACCGCGGTCCTCGCCTGGATCCTCGTTTCCGTCTTCTGGCCCGCACAGCCCGACCGGACCTGCCCGACCTGCGGGAGTCGCGCCTTGCGCCGGAGCGACGGGCGTACCACCCGCGGAGTCGTGTGCAACCGGTGCGGATACGAGGACGCGGACCAGAGTTCCTTCCTGATCGCCGAGGACGAAGATGGCGCGATCGAGACGATCGTGATCGAGGAACGGAACGGACAGAGAGGGCGTGCTCGATGAAGGACCCGAAGGACGGCACGAAGATGGTCGACGTCGCCCTGTCCCGGATCGTGATCCGGGAGGGTTCGGAGCAGCAGTACATCTTCCTGCAGGAGACCGGCGGGGGCCGCGGCTTCCCCATCGTGATCGGCACCGTCGAAGCGTGTGAGATCCGCCGCGTCGTCTCCGGGCTTCAGACGCCGCGTCCGCTGACGCACCAGCTCGCGTTCGAAACGATCCGAGCGCTCGAGAGCGAGTTGAAGCACGTGGACATCGTGGATCTCCGAGACAACACCTTCTTCGCCCAACTCGTCCTGCACCGGAAGGAGAATGCGATGACCGCGGTCGTCGATGCTCGACCCAGTGACGCCGTGGCCCTCGCGTTGCGAGCGAATTGCCCGATCCGCGTGGCCCAATCGGTCCTCGACATGGTGCGCACGGATTCGTCCGGGCCCGACGCGCTGCCCGAACCGGGCGAAACTCCCGGCGAAGCCGACAAGCCTGACGAAGACGAAGGGTCGGACGAAGGCGGATCGAAGGGTGACCCCGGTGCCTAGCTTCCTGGACCGGCGCTCGACCTGCGCGTAACCTGCGCCGGCGAACGGAGGCGTGGCAGAGCGGCCGAATGCGTCGGTTTTGAAAACCGAAGTGTCGCAAGGCACCGGGGGTTCGAATCCTCCCGCCTCCGCCATCCCGACTCCCCCACGGGAGCCAAGCGAGATGAGCACGAGGAAGACCACCACGGACTACTTGCACGGCTTCACCGCCGACGAGCAGTCCCGCCTCCGGCGTCAGGCGCGATTCCTGGAACACCGGATCCACGACCGCCTCCCCTTCCGCAGGTCCAGGAATCTCGTCGAGATCGGGTGCGGAGTCGGCGCTCAGACCGAGATCCTCCTGCGCCATTTCCCTGATCTCCACGTCACCGGCGTCGATCGATCCGAGACGAACCTCGAAGCCGCGCGCACGCGCCTATCCGGGTTGGCGTGGGCCGAGGGGCGCTACGAATTCGTCGCCGCGGACGCGGGCTCCCTCGAGTTCGGCGCCGACCGTTTCGACTCCGCGTTCCTGTGTTGGGTCCTCGAGCATGTCGGCGATCCGGCGCTGATCCTCTCCGAGACGCGGCGCGTGCTTCGACCCGGCTCGCCGATCGTGGTCACCGAGGTCCAGAACGCGTCCTTCTTCCTCGATCCGTACAGCCCGAACACGCTCTCCTTCTGGATGGCATTCAACGACCACCAGCTCGAGATCGGCGGTGATCCATTCGTCGGAGCGAAGCTCGGGAATCTGCTCCAAGCCGTCGGCTATCGCGACATCACGACCGATGTCCGGACGATCCACCTCGACAATCGCGCGCCCGGCGAGCGCGCCGAGTTCATCGCCTATTGGACCGAACTCCTCCTGTCCGCCGTGCCCGGGCTCGAGAAAGCGGGGAAGGTTTCGGCCGACGTCATCGAAGGCATGAAGCGCGAGCTGGCCCAAGTCGCGCACGACCCGAACTCGGTCTTCTTCTACTCCTTCGTCCAGGCGCGTGCGCAGGTCGACTGAGCGCCGCGGCTTGCCCCTCCTGCGGGCCACGGGTATCCTCCCCCGCCCGCCGCGCGGAGAGGTGGCAGAGCGGCCGAATGCGCCGGCTTGCTAAGCCGGTGAGTCCTTTTTGGGCTCCGAGGGTTCGAATCCCTCCCTCTCCGCCAGCCTCGACCTGCACGGGAGGGCGTGGCATGCTGCGCACGGTCATGGAGAAGCCGCGCAAGAGCGCCGGGATCGCTGGCTTTCTCGCTGCCTTCCTCGCGACGATCCTCGCGAGCTGCGCGGTGCACCGCGAGCTCGTCATCCTCTCCGATCCGTCCGGCGCGTCCGTGCGCCTCGACCAGAAGATGGTCGGAGAGACGCCCTACCGAACGGAATTCGATTCCTTCGGGACGCGCCGCGTGACCTTGTACCGCGAGGGCTACCGCGCGTGGTCGGGGCCGGTGAAGCTGGTCGAGCCCTGGTACGCGCGCTTCCCCTTCGACTTCTTCAGCGAGGTGTTGCTGCCTTTCGGATGGAAGTACCGCAAGGAGATCCGCGTGGCGCTCGAGCCGGAGGGCGGATCGGTCACCCAGCCCGATCTGCAGAAAGTCCTCGATCGCGCCGAGGTCTTGCGCAAAGCCGGCCCCGAGGGACCGGAGCGCAGCCAGCCGCCGGTGTCGCCCTAGTGGTTCCCGCACCGAGATCGCTCGAGGGTCTCCCGGTCACCGTCATGGGCCTCGGCCTCTTCGGCGGCGGGGCGGGGGTCTCGAAGTGGCTCGCCGGAAAGGGAGCTCGCGTCACGGTCACCGATCTGCGCTCGGCCGCAGAGCTCGCCCCGAGCCTCCGCGAGCTCGAGGGCCTGCCCATTCGGTACGTCCTCGGCGAGCACCGGCTCGAAGACTTCGCGCGCACCGATCTCGTGGTCGCCAATCCGGCGGTCTCCCCCACGAACCCGTTCCTGGAAGCGGCGCACTCCGCAGGTGTGCGCGTGACCTCCGAAATGGCCCTCTTCCTCGAGCTCTGTCCCGCCCGCATCGCAGCCGTGACGGGAACCCAGGGAAAGAGCTCGACATGCAATACCCTGGCCCAGCTCCTCGTCGCGAGCGGCTTCCGCGTACATCTAGGCGGAAACATCGGGAGTTCGCTGCTCGAGTCCGCGCCGAAGATGCGCGTGCAGGACATCGCGGTCGTCGAGATCTCCTCCTACCAGCTCGAGGTCCTGCCCGAGGAGTCCGGAGACTCGCAATCACCGCCGCGGGTCGAAGTCGTCGCCGTCACGAACGTGCTCGCCGATCACATCGAGCGCCACGGCTCGATCGAGGCGTACGCCTCGGCGAAGCGTCGCATCCTGAAGCTCGCTGCCCGCTCGGGCGGCAGCGCGGTCCTCTCCGGCGAAGATCCGCGACTCTCCGTCTGGAGCGAGCCCGGATTGCGCCGGATCGACGTCTTCACCCGACGCCCTTCGGATGTCGGGTTGAACGAGAGTGAAGGGCATTTCCGGATGGACCGAGAGATCCTCGGTCGCGTGTCGGATCTGAGCATCCGCGGCGGATTCCAACGCGACAACACACTGATGGCGCTCGGAATGGCGAAGCTTCTCGGCTCCCGGACGGAACAGCTCGCAGCGGCGATCGGAAGCCTCAGCGCGCTCCCCCATCGTCTCGAGGACCTCGGCTCCCGACGCGGACACCGCGTGTGGGACAACGGAGTCTCGACCACTCCCGACTCGACCATCTCCGTGCTGCTCTCGATCGCGCCCGGATGCACGCTGCTGTGCGGAGGGAAGGCGAAAGCCCTTCCCCTGGACGCACTCGTGGAGACCGCACGGACGCGCGTGCGGCGGGTGATCGCGTTCGGCCATGCGGCGGACCGCTTCGGGTCGGCCTTTCGTTCGGTCGGGATCGAGACCTGGGCTGCGGCGACAGTCGAGTCGGCGGTGGCGACGGCGTTCGAGCAGATGGAGGCAGGAGAAGAGCTCCTCTTCTCGCCGGCGGCGGCGAGCTTCGATGCGTACCTCAATTTCAGGGAGCGCGCGCTCGCGTTCCAGCGGGCTCTCCCCCCACCCGACTCCGAGACCGATGGGCTCGCCGACCCGCGGCGATCTCCATGAGCCTCGACCTCGCGGATCGCGAGCTCGCGCCGCTCCTCGCGCGGCTCCATCCCCATGCGCGCGAATTGCTGACACGCGCCGGCGTGCACGCGCTCCGCTTGCACGCCGACAGCGTCTCGCCGGAGCATCTCCTCACGGCGCTCATGGACGACCCGGACTGCGCCGCGCACGCGGCGGTCCTCCACGCCTTCGCGGACCCGGCCACGATCGCGGACGAAGCCCTGGCGATCTCTCCGGGATTGATGGTCGTCGCCTCCGGATCGACGCTGCCGTTTTCGCCGCGCGCGGCAGAGGCCATCGCGCGCGCGAGATCGCGCGCTCTGGCCGAGGGATACAGGGAGGTCGCGGTCGGAGATCTCTTGGCGCAGGCCGAGCTGGAACTCGACGAAGGAGTACGAGACTCCCTGTGCGCGGCCGGCCTCCGGAAGGCCACGGATTCGCGCTCGGAGGGTCCGGCGCCACCCCTCGGATCCGCGGTGTTCAAGTCCTTCTCCGCGTCGGCCAAGCGCGTCCTCTCGGCCGCGAACCGGATGGCTGCCGCCGAACGCGCGACGGCGATCTCACCGGCCCATCTCCTGCTCGGATGCTTGAAGGAGGACGCGGAGGTCGCGAGCACAGTCGGCCTGAGCTTCCATCGGGCTCGCACTCTCCTCGCCGGAAGGATGGCCGACGAGAGCTCACCCCGGCCCCGTTCGCTCCCCCCCGATCCCGCGTTGATCGAGTTCCTCCGAGGCCTGGCCGCGGGCTCGGACAGCCTCGAGCTCCTGGCGCGATTCCACTCCGGCAAGACGCCCGAGCTGGCCGGGATCCTCACCCGCTCCAAGGTCACCACCCTCCTGATGGATCGCGCCCGTCAGGCCTTCCGGGACCCGGATACCATGCAGGACCCGGCTCCGCCTCGACGATAGGAAGCGTCGGAGCTATAGCTGATAGCGACGAAGCGCTCCGAGCCACCCCTCCATGCTCTGCCAGGTCTGCCAAAAAAATCCCGCATCCGTTCACGTCACCGAGATCATCGAGGTCCCGGGCGGCCACGGCGGCGAGAAGCAAGACGGCGAGAAGCGGGAGGGCGAGACGATGGCGGCGAGCGGCAAGACGACGCGCAAGGAGATCCACGAGCAGCATCTGTGCGAAGCCTGCGCCGGAAGCATCGACCTCCCCCACGCCGCGGCGATGAAGAAGTCCCAGGCGGACATCTGGAAGCTGCTCCAGATCTCGTCTCAGCAAACTCGGAAGCGCGGCGGACCCTCTTGCCCCGACTGCGGCATGAGTCTCGACGAGTTTCGGAAGAAGGGACGCCTCGGCTGTGCCCGCGACTACGAGGTCTTCAAGAACCACATCGGCGACCTCCTGGAGCGCGTCCACGGCGCCCGCGCCCACGTCGGGAGAGTTCCCGGGACGAGCGAGGCGGACTCGCTGCGCTCCCAGCGCCTCACGTTGTTGAAGCAGCAACTCGAGGATGCGATCCGGACCGAGGCCTACGAGAACGCCGCCCGCCTCCGGGACGAGATCAAGGCCCTAGACCAGTCCGGAACCTCCTGATCGGCTCCACGAGGGCTCCGATCCCTTCACGAGCCATTCCGAGCGCTCGATTGATCGGCGAGGCCGGACGGTGGTAAACCCGGCGGCCCTTGAAGGTCGAAAAGCTAGGTTTAGCTAGCATCCCCATTCGCGGGACGCTTTCGCGACGAACGCGAGCGCACCCGCCTCCGGCCCGGCTCTGACCACGACCCCCACACCACCATGTTCGATCGCTTCACCGACCGCGCCAAGAAGGTGATGAACCTCGCCCGCCAAGAGGCCCAGAGGTTCAACCACGAGTACCTCGGCACCGAACACATCCTGCTCGGGCTCGTGCAGGAGGGCAGCGGAGTCGCCGCGAACGTGCTCAAGAACATGGGCATCGACCTCAACAAGATCCGGACGGAGGTCGAGAAGATCGTCAAGACGGGGCCCTCGATGGTGACCATGGGGCAGCTGCCCTTCACGCCGCGGGCCAAGAAGGTCCTCGAGCTGTCGATGGAGGAAGCCGGAAACCTCGGCCACAACTACATCGGAACCGAACACCTGCTCCTCGGCCTGATCAAGGAAAACGAGGGCATCGCGGCGCAGGTCCTCATCAACCTGGGCGTCAAGCTCGAGGACGTGCGCGAGGAGGTGCTCGACTTCCTCGGCGCGGACACGGGCGAAGAAGAGGAAGAGGAGACCGCCACGGCCGAAGGCGGCCAACCCCAGGCCGGGACGAGCAAGAGCAAGACACCGGCCCTCGACTCCTTCGGTCGCGATCTGACCGAGCTCGCCCGCGAGGGCAAGCTCGACGCCGTGATCGGCCGGGCGAACGAGATCGAGCGCGTGATCCAGATCCTCTCGCGCCGCACCAAGAACAACCCGGTTCTCCTGGGCGAGCCCGGTGTGGGGAAGACGGCGATCGTCGAAGGCCTCGCGCAGATGATCATCGAGTCCCGCGTGCCCGACATCCTGCGCAACAAGCGCATCGTCGTGCTCGACCTCGCGCTCATGGTCGCGGGGACGAAGTACCGCGGTCAGTTCGAGGAGCGGATCAAGGCTGTCATGACCGAAGTGCGTCGCGTTCGCGACGTCGTCCTGTTCATCGACGAGCTCCACACGCTCGTGGGTGCGGGTGGTGCGGAGGGCGCGATCGACGCGAGCAACGTGCTCAAGCCTGCGCTCTCGCGAGGCGAGATCCAGTGCATCGGCGCGACGACCCTCGACGAATACCGCAAGCACATCGAGAAGGACGGGGCGCTCGAACGGCGCTTCCAGGCCGTCAACGTCGAGCCCCCGACCCCGGCGGAGACGATCGAGATCCTGAAGGGCCTCCGAGACAAGTACGAGGCGCACCACCGCGTCACCTACACGGATCACGCGCTCGCGCTCGCGGTCGAACTCTCCACCCGCTACATCAACAACCGTTTCCTCCCGGACAAGGCGATCGACGTCATCGACGAGGCCGGCGCCCGCGTGCGGATCAAGGCCATGGCGCCGCCCCCGGACATGCGCGAGCTCTCCGAGGAGATCGAGAAGTTGGAGCGCGCGAAGGACGAGGCCGTCTCCTCGCAGGACTTCGAGAAGGCTGCGCAACTTCGCGACAAGGCCTACCAGCTCAAGAAGAAGCGCGAAGAATCCCAGAACCGATGGCGCGCCGAGCACGGCGAACGCGAGCAGGTCGGCATCGTCAACGACGACATCATCGCCGAGACCGTGTCCAAGATGACCGGCATCCCCCTGACGCGCCTCGAGAAGGCGGAAGCCGAGCGCCTGCTTCAGATGGAGGCTGAGCTCTCCACGTCGGTGATCAACCAGAACGACGCGATCGCCGCGATCGCGCGCTGTGTCCGCCGCTCCCGCTCCGGACTGAAGGATCCGCGCCGGCCCACAGGCTCGTTCGTCTTCTTGGGCCCCTCGGGAGTCGGCAAGACCTACCTCTGCAAGCAGCTCGCGAAGTTCATGTTCGGCAGCGAGGACGCCGTGATCACCATGGACATGAGCGAGTACATGGAGAAGCACAACGCCTCGCGCCTCGTCGGCGCGCCGCCGGGATACGTCGGCTACGAGGAGGGCGGGCAGCTCACCGAAAAAGTGCGTCGCCGTCCGTACTCGGTCGTCCTGATGGACGAGATCGAGAAGGCCCACCCCGACGTCTTCAACATGCTCCTCCAGATCATGGAAGAGGGGCGCCTCACCGACTCCTTCGGTCGGCACGTCGATTTCCGGAACGTGATCCTGATCATGACCAGCAACCTGGGCAGCCAGCAGATGAAGGCCGGCTCGAAGCTCGGGTTCGACCGCCTCTCGACCTCGTCGAAGACCAACGATGAGGATAGGTACAAGCGCATGAAGGGCGACGTCATGATCGAGGTCGAGCGCTACTTCCGTCCCGAGTTCCTGAACCGCGTGGACGAGTTGGTCGTCTTCAATCCGCTCAGCCACGCCGACCTCTCGAAGATCGTTCACCTGCAACTCATCGACGTCCAAAAGCGGCTCGTCGAGAAGGGCGTGAAGCTCGACCTCGACCAGCCCGCGATCGACTTCCTCATCGCCAAGGGCTTCAGCGAGGATTACGGAGCCCGGCCGCTGCGCCGCGCGATCGAACGATTCATCGAGGACCCGCTCTCGGAGATGCTCCTCCGCACCGGTTTCACGACCGACAACCCCGTCTTCGTGCACGTCGCACCCGACGGGCAGAGCTTGGTCTTCAGCCAACCCCACCTGGCGCGCGAGCCCGTTCCGGCCGCGGCCACGCCCGAGGTCTGAATCCGCCAGGCCGAGGGGTAGGGCGCGTTGAGCCGGGTACTACCCCAGGAGCCTTCTTTCGACCCCGCCCGATGGAACCGGGAGGACGGGGAAACGCACCTGGCGAAGGGCATCGAGCTCTTCAACGCAGGGATGTACGAGGAGGCGCACGAGGAGTTCGAGATGCTCTGGCTCTCGACCCAGGGCCCCGACTCCGACTTCTTCAAGGGGCTCGTGCAGGCCTCCATCGCCCTTCATCATTTCCAGCGCGGGAACCTCGAGGGTGCTACGAAGCTGTTCGCCGGGCATCGTCGCTACCTCGCTCCCTACCTCCCCGTGCATCTCGGCATCGACGTGGGCGCATTCCTCCGCGACATGCAGGCGGCCCTGGATCCCGTCGTCCACAGGACATCCGGGGACGAGCCTCGTTTCGATCTCGGAAAGAGGCCGCTGATCCGCACCGGTTGATCCGAACTTTTTCCGATTCTCTGCGCGACCGATCCGAGCCGCAGCGGTCCTCGGGGCGTGGTCACTTCTCGCACCCCGCTGCGCATCGAACCCCGATCCTCGGATTGGCCGCGCGAACTCCTCGAGATCGAAGGTGCGCCCGAAGCCCTCTGGCTGCGCGGGCGGGTCGAGATCCTCGGGCTGGAGCCGCGCATCGCGATCGTCGGCACGCGCGCGCCGACGCCCTACGGCGAGGCGCAGGCGGCCCGATTCGCTTCGGCGCTCTCCCTCGCGGGGATCTCCGTGGTGTCGGGGATGGCTCGTGGAATCGATCAGGCCGCGCACCGAGCGACCCTGCGAGAGGGCGGATCGACGATCGCCGTTCTCGGATCCGGCGTCGATGTGCCTTGGCCGGCAGGCCCGGTCGCGGAGGAGTTGGCGGAGCGCGGGCTCCTGCTCTCCGAATTCCATCCGGGCGAGCCGCCGAAGCCTCACCACTTCCCGATGCGCAATCGTGTGATCTCGGGATTGTGTCGAGGGGTGCTCGTCGTCGAAGCCGCTCAGGCCTCGGGGTCCTTGATCACGGCGAGGTGGGCCGCCGACCAGGGACGCAGCGTGTGGGCTGTGCCCGGACGTGTGGACCATCTGATGTCCCGAGGCGTCCACAGACTCCTGCGAGAAGGCGCGGCGCTCGTCGAAGATCCCGAGGAGATCCTTCGAGACTTGGGTGTCGACGTCCCGAGCGCCGTCGAGTCCCGGATTCCTGAGGCTTCTCCCATGGCCCAGAAGATCCTCGAGGCGCTGCGTGGGGAGACACTCTCCGCCGCAGAGCTGTCCGCCCGCATCGGGCATCCCCTGACTTCGATCCTGGTCGAGGTCGTCTCCCTGGAGATGGCCGGGCGCGTCGCTCGCACGCCGGGCGGACTCTATCGCCGGCTCGGCTCGGGTGAGTGACGTCTCAGCTCGCCGCGGCCAGGAATCGTTCGACGAGCAGA
>WNFM01358291.1_pt1 | contig 14042 bp, 9 predicted proteins | sample 5400271 | NCBI WGS metagenome assembly WNFM01 (sample SAMN13153352, study PRJNA577476) | soil metagenome | isolation source: 60 cm saprolite on Douglas fir-dominated hillslope | place: USA:California | collected 2013-09-17 | reverse complement strand
ACCTTCACGGACGGGTTCCTCAACTACGCCCGCAACCCCAACTACGTCGAGTGCTCGAACGGCACGACCTCGCAGAACGGCCAGTGCTCGGGCGGCGCGAGCGTCAGCGGACCCGTCCTCCTGTATCTGCAGCAGGCGGGCGTGGGCGGCCTCAGCGTGGAGGAGGCGGGCACGCAGGACATCCCGCAGAAGAGCCTGGCCTTCTTCGTCCAGGACAAGTGGCAGCCGCGCCGCGGCCTCACCCTCCAGTACGGGCTGCGCTGGGAAGGCGAGAAGGAGCCGGACGTCATCACCCCCGCCAGCCAGGTGTTCTACAGCGGCTTCATCGGGAAGACGGTGACGAACAGCCATGGCTCGTTCACCTTCCCCTCCGACGGCAACATCCCGTCCGACCAGAAGATGTTCCAACCGCGTATCGGCCTCTCCTGGGATCCCAAGGCGGATGGGAAGACCGTGCTGCGCGTCAACGGGGGCATCTTCTACGGCCGCGTCCCCGGCCTCGCCCTCGCGTCCACGCGCTCGACCAACGGCAGCCGCGGGCAGACGATCTTCCGCAACAGCGCGCTGACCGGCATCCTCGGCCCCGTCCCCGCGTATCCGAACCTCATCCCGGCCAGCCAGGTCGGGTCGCCCTTCGATCCCGACGTCTACGTCTTCGACACGAACTTCCGGAATCCCCGCACCTACCAGGGCTCGGTCGCGGTCGAGCGGCAGGTGAGCAGTGACGTCGCCGCCCTCGTCCAGGACAACCACGCGGCCGGCCGCCACATCACGCGCTGGCTCAACTCGAACGACGCCGCCTACGGCAGCCCCTGGGGCAGCGGCCTCAACGGCGGCTTCAACGGCATCGGCACGCTCTGGACCGTCTCCTCGACCGCGAAGAGCAATTACGACGGAGTGACCTTCGGACTGACCAAGCGCTTGTCGCACAGCTACCAGTTCCAGGTGAACTACACGCTCTCCTGGGACAAGTCCGACGACGACAACGAGCGTGATCCCTTCACCCTGCGCTACGCCAAGATCACCGACCTCGCCGCCGAGTACGGCTACTCCGATCGCGACCAGCGGCATCGGTTGAACGGCTTCTTCCTGTGGCAGGCTCCGGGGCAGGTCAACGTCAACTTCCGCTACTCGTACCGCTCGGCCCAGCCCCTGTCCTTCTGCGCCAAGGGCGTCGCCTCCTACTGCACGACCGACACCACGCCCTCGCAGGCGCCGTTCGTGGGCGGCCCGTCCGATCGCATCCGTCCGGACGGCTCCGTCGTGCAGCGCAACACCGGCCGCAAGGACAACACCTACTCCGCGCTCGACGTCCGGCTGTCGAAGGAGTTCAAGCTCGGGAAGACGACGGCCCTCGAGCCCATCGTCGAGGTGTTCAACGTGTTCAACAGCGCGAACATCCTCGTGCCGCAGAACACGAACCTCATCTTCAACTTCGACGGCACGATCCGGGCCGGCGTCGGTGATCCGCGCCAGGTGCAGGTTGGAGCGCGGTTGGTTTGGTAGTGATGCAGGGGGGGTGCGCCTCGCTCGACGGATGCACCCCCCCTACGCGCTGCGCGCTACCCCCCATTTCGCTCGCGCCGGAGTGAATCCGGCGCTCGCTGCTGGGGGCGTGCCCATCGATCGTCGCAATCGTGAGCCGGTCGTCCTCCTGGTCGTGGGGCTCGCGTCGCTCGGCTGGTCGGGCCTCCGGCCCCACGACTACTTCACCTGGCTGCTGGAGGTCGCGCCCATCCTCATCGGCGTGCCCATCCTGATCGCGACCCGGCGGCGATTTCCGCTGACCCCGCTCGCCTACCGGCTGATCTTCGTCCACGCGCTCATCCTGATGGCGGGCGGCCATTACACCTACGCGGAGGTCCCCCTCGGCGACTGGGTGAAGGACGCGCTGGGCCTCGCGCGCAACCACTACGACCGCCTCGGCCACTTCGCGCAGGGCTTCGTGCCCGCGATCCTCGCGCGCGAGATCCTGCTGCGGAAGACGCCGCTGAGCCGCGGGGGCTGGCTCTTCTTCCTGGTCACCTGCGTGTGCCTGGCCATCAGCGCGTGCTACGAGCTCGTCGAATGGTGGACGGCGGTGGCGACGGGAGAAGCGGCCACCGCCTTCCTGGGAACCCAGGGCGATCCCTGGGACACGCAGTGGGACATGTTCACGGCCCTCGTCGGTGCCCTCGCCGGCCAGCTCACCCTGGCGCGGGTCCATGACCGCGAGCTGTCCGCCCTCGACTAAACTCCTCGCGTGGACCATCCCGCGCCGCTGGCCAGGCTGATCGACGAGCTGCGGCGGCTGCCCGGCATCGGCCCCAAGTCGGCGCAGCGGATCGCCTTCCATCTCCTGAAGGGCTCCAAGGAAGACGCCCTGCGCCTCTCCGCGGCCGTGGGCGAGCTGCTCGAGGCCCTGCGCACCTGCTCCATCTGCAACGCCGTCACCGACCGCGAGGTGTGTGCGACCTGCAGCGATCCCGCGAGGTCGGACCGGATCATCTGCGTCGTGGAGGAGCCGCACAACCTCGTGGCCGTCGAGCGCACGCGCGATTTCAAGGGCCGCTACCACGTCCTGCATGGCGCGCTCTCGCCCCTGCAGGGCGTGGGACCCGACGAGCTGAAGGTCCAGGGGCTGATCGAGCGCGTGCGCGCGGGCGGGGTGGACGAGATCATCCTGGCCACCAGCCCGACCGTCGAAGGGGAAGCGACGGCGGTCTACCTGTCCCGCCTGCTCAAGCCGCTCGGGGTGAAGGTCACCCGGATCGCCATGGGCATCCCCGTGGGGTCGGACCTCGAGTGGGCGGACGAGGTCACCATGGCCAAGGCGCTCGAGGGCCGTCGCGAGTATTGATCGTATACAATAGGGCTTCCCCGGCGAGGTCGCCGTCTGGCGCAAGGCCAGCAGTGGTACGGCTTTAGAGGAGGATCACGGATGGCGCCCGACATCGTCATGTACGAGGAGGAGTTCAACCAGATCAAGGCCATCATCTCCAAGCTCCGCGTCGATGCGAACTCCAAGGTGGTCTTCCTCGTCGACAAGAACGGACAACAGATCGCAGCCCACGGGGACATCGAGAACCTGGACACCACGTCGCTGGCCTCCCTCACCGCCGGCAACGTGGCCGCTACCGACGGCCTGGCCCGTCTCATCGGCGAGAAGGAGTTCTCGATCCTCTTCCACGAAGGGGAGAAGGACAACATCCACATCTCCATCGTGGCCCAGCGCGTGATCCTGGTCGTCATCTTCGACGAGCGCTCCTCGCTCGGCCTCGTGCGCCTGCGCGTGAAGAAGGCGTCGGAAGAGCTCAACCGCGTCTTCGCCAACATCATGGCGAAGGTCGAGAGGGAGAAGGCGCAGGCGGGGGCGGCCTTCGAGAGCCCGTTCGCCGAGATCACGGACGAGGACATCGACAGCTTGTTCAGCGAGTAGCGGCGGGACCACACAGAGATGACCTTCATCAACTACGCGTCCCGCGAGATCAACTGCAAGATCGTCTATTACGGTCCCGGCCTGTGCGGGAAGACGACGAACCTGCAATACATCTTCGACAAGACGAACCCGGCGGCCAAGGGCAAGCTCATCTCCCTGGCCACGGAGACCGACCGCACGCTCTTCTTCGACTTCCTGCCCCTCGAGCTAGGCACGGTGCGCGGATTCAAGACGCGCTTCCACCTCTATACCGTGCCCGGCCAGGTCTTCTACGACGCGAGCCGGAAGCTGATCCTCAAGGGCGTGGACGGCGTGATCTTCGTGGCGGACAGCCAGGTCGAGCGCATGGACGCCAATGTGGAAGCGATCGAGAACCTGGAGACCAACCTCAAGACGCAGGGCTACGACCTCTCCGCGATCCCCTACGTCCTCCAGCTCAACAAGCGCGACCTTCCCAACGTCGCGAGCGTGGACGAGATGAAGAAGCTCCTGGCCAAGAAGAACGAGCCCATCTTCGAAGCGGTGGCGGCCAAGGGTCCCGGCGTGTTCGAGACCCTCAAGGGCGTGGCCAAGCTCGTCCTGGCCGACCTCACGAAATCGAACTGACCGCGGTTTGACGTCGCATCGTGCGCGGCGTAGTGTGCCGCGCACATGCCCACGGGTCGTGAGGAGCTGGCGCATGCGCTCCTCCTGCACGTCGCCGCCGGCACATTCGAGGTGCAGGAGGTCGTGCCCGCGCTCCGCGCGCTGGCCGGCCAGGCGGGCGGCCCCGGTCCCACGCGCCTGGCGCTCCTCCAGGCCCTGCGCGCGGAGCCGCTCGAAGGGCTAGGGCCCGTCGTCGACGCCCTCCTCCGCCGTCGCTTCCGCGACGCGGAGACCGCGCACACGCTCAAGGCGGCGACGCAGCCGCTTCCGCCCGAGCTCCGAGCCGAGCTCGCGGACCTCCCGCTCGACGTCCCCGTGGGCTGGCGGACGGGTGCTCCGGGCGGAACGCGCTGGGCGGAGGCGTACGAGCTGCTGCAGCATCGCCTGTTCCTCGCCGGCATGGAAGCCTCCGCGCGTCTGCGCGAGGACGTGGATGCCGCCCTCGGCGCGGCCGCCCGCCGTCTCCACGAGCCGCCGGCGCCCGCGTCCTGGTCCGATCCGCGCGTCCTCGTGGCCGCCGCCCGCGAGGAAGTGGGGGCGGCCGACGCGACGCTGCTGGCCGCCCTGGAGAGGCGCGCGGCCGAGCTCGAGCACGACGCGGGCGCAGCCCTGGTCCGCGCCGACGAGGCGCTGGCCGCGCTGCCCGCTCCGCTCGCGTCGGACGTGCCGGAGTCGGCGCTCGTGTCGAGGATCCCTTCGAGCTTTCGGTCTGCCGCCGATCCCGTCGCCCGCCGGGCGCGGCTGGACCTCGTCCTCGGCTGGCCCAACGCCGCGATGGTTCCCGCGCTGCTGGCCATCACGACCGAAGGCTGGGCGCAGGAGCACGCGATCCTGGTGCTCACGCTGCGCTTCGGCCGCGTGCACGGCGCGGACTGGCGGGCGTGGACCGCGTGGCTGCCCCCGCCTCATCCACGGCGGTGGAGCGGCTCCTGGTGTGGGAGCTCCAGGACGGCGGCCGCAGCGCTGACCTGCGGAGCCTCCTGGAGGCCTGGGCCTGCCGCCGCCCGGCGGCCGTCCGGCCCCAGGCCATCGTCGACCGATGGAGAACCGTCCTCTCCACGGCGGAGGTCAACGCGATCCTCGGCACCTCCGCCTCCCGCGTGACGGGTGCTCTGCCGCCTCCCCTGCCGGGGACCGTCACCTCGACCGCGCCTCCGCCGCCCATCCCTCCGCGGGCGGCGCGTCCGCCCACACCGCCCCCCGCGGAGCCACCGGCCTGGCAACGTCACGTGCAGGGGTTCTTCGCCGAGAACTGGTACATGGTGGCGGGGGTCCTGATGGTCGTGGTCGGCAGCTCGCTGCTGGCCTACTTCACCTGGGATCGCAGCTGGCTGCTGCGCTACACGATCGTGCCCGTCCTGCTCGGCGCCTTCACGGCGACGCTGGCTCTCACCGCGAGCTGGCTGGAGAAGAAGGACGCCAGTTTCGTGGGCACGGGCGCCACCCTGCGCGGGGCCGCGATCGCGCTCCTGCCCGCCAACTTCATGGCCGTGGCGCTCCTCGCCCACGATCCGCAGGTCACGCGCAAGCTCATCGCGGTCCCGGCCCTGACCGCGCTGTACCTGCTCCTCTTCGGGCCGGCGCTGGTCCGCTGGTCGCGCGCCGTGCATCCGCGCCTCGGCTTCCTCGGCCTCACCCTGCTGGCCCTCGATTCCCTCGTCCTGCTCGACCCCTTCGCGCGCGTGCTGCTTCCCGTTCCAGCGGCGGCTGAGCTCGCGCTCCTCCCGGCAGGGTTCTACGTCGGTTTCGCGATCGCGGCGTGGACGGTCCGGCGGTTCACGCGGGACGTGATGGACCGTGAGATGGCCCTGGCCCGTCGCGTGCCCTGGTTCGTGGGGGCCGTCCTCGTGATCACGTACCTGGAGGTCTTCACATGGGTGCACGGCTCGCTGCGGTACCTGCCGCATCCGGCGACGTACGCACCACTGGTCATCCTCGCCGGGGGCCTCGTGCTGCACGTGGAGCGCCGCTTCCTCGCCCTGGCCGCGCAAGGCGCGCACGCCGCGGAGTCGTTCCTCGGGTTCGCGCTCGTGGGAGCCGGCCTCCTCATGGGCGCCGGCCACCCGTACGTGCGCGTCCTCTCGTTTGCCCTGGCGGGGGCGGTGTGGCTCTATCAGGCCGGTGGGCGCGGCGAGCCCCTGCATCACTGGATCGGCACGACCCTGCTCGTCCTGGCCGGCGCGAGCATCGGTCTCCTTCCCGGGTTCCCGAGGGCCTGGCTCCCGGCCCTCGGCCTCGTCCTGGCCTTGATCGTGGAAGCGGCGGCGGCGGCCGCGCCCCCGAGCCGCACCCTGCTCCGCCAGGTCTGCCGGGAGATGCATCTCGCGATCCTGATGATCACGGCGGCGGTGGCCGTGCTCGCGCAATGGCACTACCGGAGCTGGCCGCTCGCCACCGCGGGCGTCCTAGCCGTGATCGCGGCCCTGTTCGCGCGGCGCGCGCACCAGGACCAGAGCCTGCGCTGGCTGCACACCTCGATGGTCCTGCTGGCCCTCGCCCTGCCGTACCTCGGCTTCGTCGACATGGAAGGGCGCCGCCTGCAAGGCAACACGATGGTGTTCGGCCTGGCCCTGCTGTCGTGGGGCTGGATCGCCCTGGTGCGGCTTTCGCGAAGCCCCCTCCTCGCCGGCGCGCGCTCCACCGTCTTGTGGATGTACGGCGCCCTCGGCCTGGCGGCGATGGCGCTGCGCGTGATCGTGGAGCGCGGCCAGGCCGCGGCCCCGCTCTGGACGGGGTCGCTCCTCGAGTACGGCGGGCCTCTGCTCATGGCCGGCGCCCTCGCCGTCGCGACGTATCACTCACGCTCGATCGTGCCCGCGGCCATGGCCGCCGTGATCGTGGTCGTCCTGCTGCCGTCGCTCAAGGCGACCCTGCTGGCCACGTTCCCGCAGCTCGGATGGGGGACGGGCTACGGGAGCGCCTGGATGGCCCTCGCGCTCCTGCTCCTCGCCTTCCGATTGCGCGAGGCGGCGCTGCTCCGCGATCTCGGCGAGGGCGACCTGTTCCTCGGCCGCGAGCCCTTCCCGCTGCGGCGCTTCGACCACACGCTGTTCACCGGCCCCCTCGTGGCCTGCGTGCTCTTCCTGATCGTGAAGATCGACACCTGGACCGTGCTCACTCATCTCGATCCGGGCCTGCCCGCGCGTACGGGTATCGCCTTGTTCGTGTCCGGCGTCGTCTGGACGCTGCTGGCCGCCTTCCTGCGGCGCCAACCCGTGGCCCGCCTCGCCGTGCACGTCGGCTGGCTGGCCGCGTCCGCGGGCGTGGCCGTCACCTATCAGCGGCTCGCGTCTCACCCGCGCACGCAGTGGCCCATCGTCACGATGCTCGTCCTTCTCCAGGCCGCCGAGACCGGCTATCACCTCCTGCGCCCGCGCCATCCCTGGGTGGAGGCGTTGCTCGAGAAGCCGACGCGGGCCGTGGTGCACGTGGCCAGCCTCGCCCTGTCCGTCGCGATCGTGGGCGCGTTGCTGGCGGGAAGGCCGATCTCCTCCGTTCACGCGCTGGCGCTGGTCGTGGCCCTCGAGCTCACGCGGCACGGACTGGCGCGGCGGACGAAGGTGGAGGGCGCCGCGCTCTTCCTGCTCGCCTACACGCTCCTCCTGGCCTTCACCGCGCCCGGGCCGGGGGAGCTGCTGGGCCGGCTCTCGACCGCGCGCTCGCTCGGTCCCACGCTGGCCGTGATGCTGGGCGTGCAGCTCGTGCTCCTCGTTCTCGAATGGGCGGAAGCGGCGCGCGCGGCGCTACAGCCCCTGGCCGTGCCCGCGCAAGCGGCGGCGCTGGGGCTCGCCGCCGGGGTGGGACTGTGGGTCCTCAACGGACTGGGACGCGCTCCCGACCTCTCGCGGCCCCGCGAGCTGATCCTGCTCGCGGTCGTCCTCCTCACCGCGCGCGCGGAACGCTCGGGCGCGCTCGCCCTCCTGGGCGCGCTGCTCGCCTACGTCGCGCTGCACCACCCGACATTGCGCGCGATCCCGGAGGTGATCGCGCGCGCGGACGTCCTCCTGGAGCCGTGGCGCTGGAGCCTCTTCGCGCTGGCCCTGGCCGTGCTGGCCGCGGCGGGGCGCGAAGTGGAGGCCCGCCTTCCGCGCATCGTCGCCGGCGCGTCCCCTCTCTTTGGCATGGGCCCGGCATCGCCGTGGCTCGCGGCCGCGGCGGTGGGATCGGCGGCGCTGGCCGCCCTCGATCACACCGTCAACGCGACCTTCCGTGCGGACCTCGCCCAACTTCCGACTCCGTACCTCGGGGCCGTGGCCCTGATCGTCATCGGATGGAGCGCGGGCTGGACCGCGCTGTTCCCGCTGGCGGCGACCCTGGTCGCCACCGGCAACGTGCACGCGGTGCGGCTCTTCGCGGGCGACGCCCTGCGGGCGCGGGGTGTGTCCGACGTCCACCTCGTCGCGCTCGGTCTCTTCCTGACCCTGCTGCAGGGCACGGTGCTGCGCGCGCTCGCGCGCAGTCCCAGGGTCACCGCGTTCGTGCATCGCGCCAGCCTCGTCCTCGGCGCGGCCATCCTCACGCTGCTCTCGACGAACTACTTCGCCCATCCCGATCTCGAGGCCATCACGCCCCTGCGCTTCGTGATCTCGGGCGTGATGGCGCTGGCCGCGGGCTGGTACTTCCGCCGCGCCGCGCGCAGCCCGAATCCGGGCGAGACGCGGTACGTCGAGATCAGCGAAGGCCTCTACCACTACGGAGTGGCCGTCGCCGGCTGGTGCGCGGCCCTGCTCGTGCCGTGGCTGCGACGGCCCTCGACCGCCCTCATCGCCCTGGCCCTGCCCGCGGTGTACTTCTGGGCGCGCGCCGAGCTCGGGCTGCGCGAGCGCTCGGAAGAGGGCCCGCGCTACCGGAATTCGGCGGCCGTGCTCGGGTTCGCGCTGCTCGCGCTCTATGCGCTGCGGCCGGTGTTCCAGATGGTCCTCTTCCCCGAGACGAGGATCCACACCGACCACTACCACCACAACGCGCTCTTCGTGATGGTCCTCGGCCTCCTCTTGATGCGCCTGCACGCGCTGGGGGGGACGGAGTGGCTGGCCTTCTACGGCGGCCTCGCCCTCATGGCGGGCAGCTACTTCGCGCTGACGGCCTGGCCCGGCCTGAGCCCGTTCGAGCACCCGATACCCGCGGCCTGGAGCGGCGTGGCCGTCGCGCATTTCTGGACCGCGGCCAGTGACCGTCGCTCGCCGCTGCGTGCCATGCTGCAGGGCCTGGCCGCGCTGGACGACGCGCGCTGGGTGCGGCTGCGCGCGGCCTGGGGACGCTGCGTCCTCGGCGCCTCGCAATTCGTCGTCCTCCTCGGGCTCATCGACTACGCGTCCGACACCTACATGGTGGCGCCGCTGCTGCTGGGGGCGGCGAGCGTGCTCGTGCACCAGGGCGTCCTCACCGGAAATCGCTGGTACCACGCGGTCGCCGTCGCCGAAGTGGTCCTCGCCCTTCACGCCGACTTCTTCGTGCCGAGCTGGCTGGATCGCCGCGACGTGCTCTGGGTCCTGCTGCTGATCTGGGCCGCTCTGCTGTTGGCGCGCCGGGCCCTCTCGATCTCCGCGGCGGCCATGGGGGGCGGCGCCGGCCTGCTCGCGCTGGCCGTGATGGCCCACGTCGCCTATCACCGCCCGTGGTCCGACGCCGGCCTGTGGGCGGTCGCGTTCGCCGCGATGCTGGCCGCGCTCACGCCGCGGGACACGACCGAGCCCTCCTCGCCCGACGAGGTCTTCGCGGCCGCGCTCCTGCTCGCCGTGCCCGTCTGGCTCGTCTACTTCAGCCAGGCCGCGATCGGCGAAGACGGTCCCGAGGCGGCCCTCCGTGCCTGGCCCCTCCTGGCCGCGACGGCCACGCTCTTCCTGATCGGCGCCGCCGGCCGCCTCTCTCAGCCGGTCTGGGAAACCGATCGGCCGCTACCCAGCGAGCCGCGCCTGTTCCACCAGGTGCAGGGGCTGCTGGGGCGCTACGGCGCCCGGATTCACACGGCGACGCTGTGGATCGCCACCCTCGTGGCCGCGGCCCTGCAGCTCCTGCACTACGGGTCGGCCTTCGCCGTGCCGGACCTCGCGCTCCTGTGCGCGCTGTACGCGGGGCTCGCGTTCGCCTGGTACCAGCAGGGCCGGGAGGGCCGCAGCACGTTCGCTTTCGCAGTGGCGGAGCTGTGCCTCCTCGCCCTCTTCGCGCTCGCGCGACGCCAGCTCCTTCTCACCACCGCGCTCTGGTCGTACGAGTACGACGTGTGGGCCAGCCTGGCTGCCTCGTTCGTCCTGGCCGGGGCCAAGCAGGCCTTCGACGACCGGCCGCGCGAGATACGCCTGCCCGTGACCGCGACCCTGCTTGCGCTGCCCGTGATCGCGATCGTGTGGACACTCGTCCATCATCTCGGCACGGACGTGGCCCTGGTGGTGGTCGGCCTGCACAGCCTGATGTTCGCGTACGTGGGACGCGAGCGTAGCGACTCGCCTTACAACCTGGCCGCGCTGGCCGGCTTCGTGGCCTTCCTGCTCATGATCTTCTGGAGCAAGCTGCACTTGCGCGTGCTGCATGCGTACGTCATCCCGGTGGGGCTGGGCGTGCTCGCGCTCCTGCACGTCTTCGGCCGCGACCTGCCCTCCGGCACCCGCAACCGCATCCGGCTCGTCGCCACCTTGTCCATGCTGGGCAGCGCCGCCTACTACGCCCTGGTCGACGACCGCCATCCCCTGGCCTTCAACGTGACCCTCCTCCTCCTGTGTCTGGCCGCCATGGCCCTGGGGAGCGCCACGCGCGTGCGGGCCTACATCGTCCTCGGCTTCGCGGGAGTGGCGGTGGACCTCGTCTCCATCGTGGTGAAGGTCCTCACCCACATGGATCGCGGCGAGCGCATGACCTCCGTCGGCGTGCTCGTCCTCTTTCTGGGGGCGGCCCTCGTCGGCGGGGCGGTCTACTACAAGACGCACCGCGACGAGCTGGACCGCGTCGCGGACGCCTGGCGGGCCCGCCTGGCCGCCTGGGACTGACCGTCCCATTTCTCTTGACAAAACGAACGATCGTGCTATTCTATGGGTATGGGAAAGGGAGAGGTCACCCGGCAGGCCATCCTGGAGCGGGCGACGGCGCTGGCCAGCGGCTGCGGGCTCGAAGGGGTCAGCATCGGCCACCTGGCCGAGGACCTGGGCCTCTCCAAGAGCGGACTCTTCGCCCACTTCGGGTCGAAAGAGGCCTTGCAGGTCGAGATCCTGCGCTTCGCGGCCGATCGTTTCGTGCAGGCCGTCGTGCGTCCCGCCCTGGCGGAGCCCCGCGGCGAGCCGCGCGTGCGCGCGATCTTCGAGCGCTGGATGGACTGGAGCCGCTCGCACTCCGTCCCCGGCGGCTGCCTGTTCGTGGCCGCGGCCAGCGAGCTCGACGATCGACCCGGCCCCGCGCGTGACGAGCTGGTGCGGCTGCAGAAGGAATGGATGGACAGCATCGCCATCTGCTTCCGGTCCGGAATCGCGGAGGGCCACTTCCGGGCCGACGCCGATCCCGAGCAGTTCGCGCACGACCTGTACTCGGTGATGCTCGGCTATCACCACGCGCAGCGCCTCCTGCGCGATCCCGCGGCAGATTCTCGCGCGCGGGCCTCGATGGAGGCCCTGCTCGCGGCCGCGCGGCGCCGGGGCCCGTCCCGAGCGGCGCCCGCGCGTCACGCCTCCCGGCAGAGGAGAACAGCATGACGAAGGGATCGGAGCGGGTGACCCGCGCCGCCCTCGCCGTCGCCGCGGCCGTGTCTCCGGCAATGGCCGCACGTTGGGCGGAGGCCCTGTTCTTCACGCCCCCGCGGCCGGGGAAGGCGCGAGCGGCCCTGCCCGCGGGCGCGACGCGCGTGGACGTCCAGAGCCGCTACGGCCGGCTGGCCGTCTGGTCGTGGGGGAGCGGCGCCGCCGTCTATCTCGTGCACGGCTGGGGTGGACGTGCGGAGCAGCTCGGCGCCTTCGTGGCCCCGCTCGTCTCGCGCGGCTTCCGCGTGATCGCGGTCGACGGCCCCGGCCACGGCGCCTCCACCGGCCGGCGCAGCTCGGGCGTGGAGATCGCCCGCGCCCTCGCCGACGTCGTGGCGCAGCTCGGCGCCGCGCGGGCCGTGATCGCCCACTCGCTCGGGGCGGCGGCGGCGACGTTCGCGGTGCGCGAAGGCCTCCGCGTCGAGCGCCTCGTCTTCATTGGTGCGCCCGCCGACCCGCTCACCTGGGTCGAGAGGTTCGGGCGCCGGCTCGGGTTGAGCCGTGCGGTGATGGCGGAGATGCGGCGCCTCAGCGAGAAGCGGATCCAGGCGCACTGGGAAGACCTGCCTCTCGTCCCCTTGCGGAGCCTCAGCGCGTCTCCGCCGCTGCTCGTGGTGCACGACCGCGACGACCGCGAGGTGCCCTTCACGGACGGGGCCGCGATCGCCGCCGCCTGGCCGGGCGCGCGCTTTCTGGAGACGAGCGGCCTGGGTCATCGACGCGTGCTCCGCGATCCGGCCGTGGTCGCCTCCATCGCCGGATTCGTGGCCGGCGCGGAGGCCGGGGCAGCGGAAGACGCATGTGTCCACGGTCGCCCCGCCCGCGACTCCGGGTGCGAGGCCTGCTTGCTGGAACACGAGCTCTTCGTGCCCGCGCGGCGCCGCCAGGCGGCGCCTGCGCTCGCGCCGCGTTGACGCTCGCGCGCACGGTTCTTATAATGTGGGTTTGCCGCGGGCCCTCCGCGGCGAACTGGTCCTCAGTAGCTCAAGGGTAGAGCATCCGGCTGTTAACCGGAGGGTTGTAGGTTCGAATCCTACCTGAGGAGCCAACCCCTCTCTGGTCGGTCAACGACTTCGCCGCGCCGCCGGCGTGAATGTCCTCGACCGTCCCTTTCGCTCTCCGCCCGGTGTCGAGAGACAAGCGTCCGCCCGTACCACCCCGCGGATCGACGTCCGCACCCCGAAGCGCCCGCCGTCGCACACCTTGACGTTCTAGGTGAAGCAGCGTAACCTCGCCACCTAGAATGTCTACTGGAAGCGACCGCGTCGAACTCCTGCAAGGCACGCTCGACCTCCTGATCCTGCGCACGCTGCGATGGGGACCCGCGCACGGCCATGCGATCGCGAAAGCGATCGAGCGTGGCTCGGATGACGTGCTCCTGGTGGAGCAGGGGTCCCTCTATCCAGCCCTTCACCGGCTGATCAAACGTGGCTGGATCACGTTCGACGACGGCACCTCCGAGAACAATCGCCGCGCCAAGTTCTATCGACTCACGGCGAAGGGCCGGAAGCAACTCGAGATCGAAACCAGCAAATGGGACACGCTGGCGGCGGCCGTGGGGCGAATCCTCCGCCCCGGCCGCGCCGGAATGACTTCATGACGCGCGGCCGACGGGCACTGGAGTCGCTCGAGGACGACATCCGCGACCACATCGAGCGCGAAACGCGCGACAACCTCGATCGCGGAATGGCGCCAGAAGAGGCGCGCCGTCAGGCCCTACTGAAGTTCGGCAATGTCGCCCTCGTGAAGGAGGATACGCGGGCGATCTGGCGATGGCAGCGGGTGGAACAGCTGGCGCAGGACGGCGGGTATGCAGTTCGTATCCTGCGGCGGCGTCCCGTGTATGCCCTGCTCTCGGTGCTCACGCTTGCCCTCGGCATTGGCGGTGCCGCTGCCGTATTCGGCGTGGCGCAGGGCGTGCTCCTGAGCCCGCTGCCCTACGCGCATGAACGCGAGCTCGGCGTGTTCTGGATGAAGACCGACTGGACGCACGAAGAGTACTTGCACATCCGTGGACGGACGCCTGGGTTCCGGCAGGTGGCGCTCTACCGCCAGGGGGACGCGATGCTCCGCGTCGGCGGAGGATCCGCGCGCCTGGTGCCTGGTGTCACGGCATCGTATGAGCTCCTCGATGTGCTCGGCGCCGCTCCCTTGCTCGGACGTGGATTCCGGGAGGGCGATGACGTCCCCGGCGCCGAGGGGGTGGCCCTGCTCAGTTTTGGCTTGTGGCAGGAGCTGGGCGGCGATCCGGCCAT
>WNFM01195909.1_pt3 | contig 14042 bp, 10 predicted proteins | sample 5400271 | NCBI WGS metagenome assembly WNFM01 (sample SAMN13153352, study PRJNA577476) | soil metagenome | isolation source: 60 cm saprolite on Douglas fir-dominated hillslope | place: USA:California | collected 2013-09-17 | reverse complement strand
AATCGGTTTTAAAGTCCGCACTTTCCAGCACGTTCTCGAAGGCTACAAAGTTGCCGACGAACTCGCCGCTGCCGGCGTGGGCGCCTCAACCTTCTCTGACTGGTGGGCCTACAAAGTCGAAGCCTACGACGCCATTCCCTACAATGCCGCGCTCATGACCCGCCGCGGAGTCGTCGTCTCCATCAATTCCGATAGCGCCGAAGAAGCCACTCACCTCAATCAGGAAGCCGCCAAGTCCATGAAGTTCGGTGGACTCACCCACGACGAAGCGCTCAAGCTGGTCACTCTCAATCCCGCGTTGCAGCTCGGCATTGACAAGCGCGTTGGCACCATTGACGTCGGCAAGGACGCCGATCTCGTCATTTACAATCACGACCCTCTCAGTGCCTACGCCGTCGCGCAAAAGACCATCGTCGATGGCCACATTCTCTTCGATCGCGAAAAAGACATCGCAGATCGCGCCGTGCTCGAAAAAGAGAAAAAAGATCTGCTGGCCAAGGAAAAAAAAGCCGCCGAAAAGAAGGCAGAAGAAAAGAAAGCCGAAGAGAAAAAACCGGATTCAGGCAAGAAATCGGAAGAAAAACCAAAGCCACCCTCCGATGATGTAAAACGCGATAGTGGTGAAGACCTGATCTCCTCTCCCGATGGCGGTGCCCTGTGAAATTCCAAATCACGCCGAGCAGGTTCCTGTATCTCCTTTACTTCCTTTCCCTCCTTTACCTCCCGCCGTCTGTCCAAGCGCAGCAACCCGCGTCGGTCTACGCCATCACCCACGTCAAAATCGTCACACTCGTCGGCCTTCCGATCGAAGACGGCACGCTGGTCATTAAGGATGGCAAAATCGCCGCGGTCGGCGCCGCAATCGAAGTTCCTGCTGGCGCTCAAGTAATCGACGCAAAAGGACTGCAAGTCTATCCCGGCCTTTTTGATCCCGTCACTCAGATGGGCCTCAGCGAAATCGGCGCGGTCAGCTCCACGGTCGATTCCGCCGAAACCGGCGCCTACAACCCGGATGTTGTCGCGGCCACCGCGGTGTTTCCTTCCAGCGAACATATTCCCGTCACCCGCGCTGCCGGCATCACCGAAGTTCTTGCCGTTCCGGCCAGCGGCGGATTCGATTCTGGCGGCGGTCGCGGCGTTATCGGCGGCCAGGCTTCCGCCTTTAGTCTCGCCGGGTGGACCATGGACGACATGCAAATCAAACGCAGCGTCGCCATGGTTTTGAACTGGCCGCAAATCGAAACGCGAACCTTTGATTTCACCACCTTCTCACGCAAAGACAAGCCCTACGCCGACGCCAAGACGGAATACGACAAGCAGGTTAACGAATTAACCGAATGGATCGACCGCGCTCGGCACTACGCGCAAGCCGCTGGCCACGGCGGCCCTTCCGATTTCGAACGCGACGTCAAACTCGAAGCTCTGGCTCCGGTCGTGCGCGGCCAGCTTCCACTTCTCGTTTTTGCCGACCGCGCCCGCGACATCAAAAACGCCGTCGAATTCTGCGACAAACAAAAACTCAAAATGATTCTGGCCGGAGGCGAAGAAGCCTACAAAGTAAAAGACCTCCTCCGCTCCAAGGACATTCCGGTCATCCTGCGTCCCCCGCTCGCGCTTCCCAATGAGGAAGATGGTGCTTACGACCGCCAGATGAGCCAACCCGCCGAACTCGCCAAGTCCGGCGTGCGATTCGCGATCGGCAGCTTCGACAACTCTTTCGCTCGCCGTCTCGGTCAAAATGCCGCCACCGCCATAGCCTACGGCCTGCCGTACGAAGAGGGCCTCAAAGCCGTCACCATCTACCCGGCGCAGATTCTCGGTCTTGCCGATCAGGTTGGCACCATCGAAACCGGGAAAATCGCCAACGTCATCGTCACCAATGGCGATCCCCTCGAACTCACCACCGACGTGAAATACCTCTTCATCAAAGGCCAGCTCACGTCCACCGACAACCGTCACAAGCGCCTCTATGAAAAATATCTAAACCGCCCCAAACCGTAAGGCCGCCGATCTACTCAAAATTCGTCATCATCGACATTTGATCGCAACTTCGCCAACTCGCAACACTCGTGGTGAAGTCCCTTTCCCGTAGGTGCACGGCATGTTTACCCTGGAGCACGCCGGGCCGTCCCCGTCCTCTTTTTCCTTTTTTGACCGCACCCTGCAACTTTTTCGCCCGTCGCGCGTTACTCCCTCAGAGGCACCATGCGCAACCGTCTGCTCGTTCGAATCACCGTCCTCGGTTTCGCCTCGCTGGCCATCGGCACTGCGCTCCAAGCCCAGGACCCCGCCAAAATCATCGAACAATACGTTAAAGCCTCCGGCGGCGCCGGCAAACTCTCCAAACTCCGCACCCTCACCGTCGAAGGCTCCTTAACCCGCGCTTCCGACGACAAATCCGGCACCTTCACCTTCGATTCCAAATTCCCCAATCGCTATTACCTCGAACTCATCGCCGGCGAGCAGCCCGAAATCCTCGCCTACAACGGCAAATCCGCCTGGCATCTTTCCGCGCCCAGTGAGCCAGGCCAAGCCGGGCCTGCAACCCTGCTCGGCCAGGATGCCCTCCAACTCGAAGCTGCCTCTACGCTGGCCTGCTCCCATCTCCTCAATCTGAAAAAGAACAAGATCGGCGCCGCATTCATCGGTTCCGCAAAAATCGGCTCGCACGATACTCTCGAAATCGAATTCACCATGCCCACCGGCGTCAAACGCCAGTTTTATTTCGACGCATCCACTCATCTCCTCCTGAAGGAATCCGGGCTCACCGCTGGCGCACTCCAGGAGACCCTTTACAATGACTATCGCCCCGAAGATGGCATTCAAGTCGCCCGCAAACTCGAACTTCATCGCGGCAACGACACCTACAACATCGTTGTCACGCGCGTCGCCGTGAACCAGACCATCGGCGAACGCATCTTCGACTTTCCGAGAAAATCCCAGGTCCAGCTTCCCGACTTGAAAACACTTTTCGAAGAGATTGACGCCAACCAGAGAGTCACCGACAAGTTGAAGGAAAATTACACCGGCCGCCGCGTCGAAGAAGAAACGGAATTCGACGGCTCCGGAAAAGTCAGCAAAGTCGAGCGCAGCGAGTACACTTTTTTCTATTTGAACGGCGACGAGATCTCCACGTTGGTCGGAAAAGACGGCAAGCCGCTCGGCGAAACCGAACAAGCAAAAGAAAACGAAAAAACGAAGAAGCGCATCGAAGAAATCCAGAAGCGCCAGGCCAAGAAAGATCAGAAAGAAGAAAAAGCCCGCGAAGAAGCGAAAGACAAAAAAGACGAAAAGGATGACGACGAACCCGGCATCGAAATTTTTCTGCGCGCCTGCCAGTTTGTCAATCCACGCCACGAACGTTTCCGCGGCCAGGATGTTCTAGTCTTCGATTTCGAAGGCAATCCTGAATACAAAGCCAAAAAGCTCGCCGAAAAAGTGGTGCAGCAGTTAGCCGGCGTGATTTGGATCGACGAAAAGCAGCACGAAGTCGCGCGCCTTGAAGCCTACTTCGTAAGAGATTTTCGCTTTGCCGGAGGCCTGCTGGCCAATCTGCAAAAGGGCACCAGCTTTATTTTCGAGCAAGCCTTCGTAAACAACGAAGTCTGGCTCCCCACTTACGAAGAAGCCCACGTTGGCGTCCGCGTCCTCCTAGTAAAAGGTTTCAAGGTCAACGAAGTCACTCGCTACTCCGGCTACCAGCGCTTCCACGTGGAAACCCTCGCCATCATTGCCAAACCCAAAGATCCCGCCGACCCTCCCGCCAAAGAACCCTGAGCAAGCAGGGGTACCCTTTTTATTGGCGGGCTCCAAATAGAGCCCGCACCCGCCCATTTTTCGTAAGTATTCATTCTAAAGGAGTTGCGAAGTCGTGTTTACGAAACTATTGATTCTAAGGGGGTTAGAAGAAAGCGATCGGCGCAGATAGACCATAGGGTTGACTGGGCGCTCTCGTCCAGATTTAGATTTCGGTCCAAATTTGGATTCGGATAGAAAGAATCATGGCCGAGGTTCCGGCCGTATCGATGGTTGGCGGCTACTTGGTTACCGAGACTTTGGCGTCCAGGACGTCGCGAACTTTTTGCGCTAGCGTGGCCGGAGTAAACGGCTTTTGCAGGAAGGCCAGGCCTGGCTCCAGGATTCCGCCGCTGGTGATGATGTCGTCGGTGTAGCCGGACATATATAGGACTCGCAGGTGCGGGTATTTTGCGATGAGTTTCTGCGCCAGTTCGCGGCCGCTCATCGAGGGCATGACCACATCGGTCAGGACCAAATTAATTGGAATGCCGGTCTCGGCGAGGGACTGGGCGTGCGCGGGATCCTGAGTGACGATCACTTTGTAGCCGTAGGAAGTCAAAACGGTCTGCGTCAAGTCACGAACCGCTTCTTCGTCTTCCACCAGCAAGATTGTTTCGGTGCCTCTTTGCGGTTCAGTTTTCAGGCGCGCAGCGGGCGTTGCTTCAACGGTCTCATCCACGCGCGGCAAATAAACTTTGAAGGTGGTGCCGTGGCCAGGTTCGCTGTAGACCCAGATGTAGCCGCCGCTCTGTTTGATGATGCCGTAGCTGGTGGCCAACCCGAGCCCGGTCCCGCGCGAGCCGCCCTTGGTGGTAAAGAACGGTTCGAAAATGTGGGCCACGGTTTCGGGAGTCATGCCCATGCCACTGTCGCTGACGGCGAGCATCACATAACGTCCGGGCTTCACAGTGACATGTTCGCTGGCGTAAGCCTGATCCAAGTCCGTGTTGCAAGTTTCGATAATCAGCTTTCCGCCTTTCGGCATGGCGTCGCGAGCGTTGACGACCAGATTCATCAGCACCTGTTCGATCTGGGATGGGTCGGCCTTGATGGTGCCCACATCCGCAGCGAGCTTGGTTTGAATCCGGATATCTTCCCCCATCAGCCGGCGCAGCAACTGCTCGAGACCGTTCACAATGCCGTTGATGTCGATATTTTTCGGTTGCAACACTTGCTTGCGGCTGAAGGCCAGGAGTTGGCGGACGAGTGCCGCGGCGCGTTCGCTGGCGTCGTCGATGCGCTCGATATCGTTCCTCAGCGCGGGCTGGCATTCAGCGCGCTGTCGAGCCAGTTCGGTATAGCCTTTGATGATGGTCAGCAAATTGTTGAAGTCGTGGGCGATTCCTCCGGCGAGTCTTCCCACCGCTTCCATGCGGCGAGCCTGCTGCGACTGCATTTCCATCAGCTTGCGCTCGCTGATATCCACCAGTAGACCTTCCATCACCGGGTGATCTTGGCTGCCCTGAGTGATGGTCGCGGTGTCGCTGATCCAGACGGTTGTGCCGTCCTTGCGAGTCAGGCGGTACTCCGCCTGGAAAGATTTGCCCTGCAGTCCAGATCTTTCAGCCTCTTCCACAGCGGCATGATCGTCAGGATGCACATGCTTGAGCCAGTTTTCGGAATCGGCGAGCCACTCTTCCGGGGTATAGCCAAGGATGGATTCAATCTGCGGGCTGACGTAATGCCAGCGGCCCGTCACGCCGGGCTCGGCGATGTAGCTGATCGCGGCTACCTGCTCGACAATCATTCGATACTTGGTTTCGGCTTCGGCGCGGGCCTGTTCTGCTTTGCGCCGCTCGCGCAAATCGCGGCTGAGCAGCACTACACCGCCTTCGGGCAAGGCAGTTACCGCCAGTTCCACTGGAATCAGGGTGCCGCCGCTTGGAAGATCGATGACTCCCAGCCAGCGGCCGTCCTTTTGTATGGCTGCGCCGACCTCATCGGCGAGTCCGCGCTGGATTTCTTGAGTAGTGACTTCCGCGGTCTGTCTGCCAATCATCTGCTCGCGAGGAACCGTGCCGAGCAACTGCGCGTAGCCTTCATTTACATAGATATATTTGCGGTCCGCAGTGATGATGGCCATTCCGTCAGCAGCCAGGTCCAACGCTTTCGCCTGTTGCCGGACCATCTCAGCGTTGCGCGATTTGCGGTAGTCGCTGATGGCCATGCGCGCTACGTAACAGCCGACGGAGACGGTCAGCAGCGAATAGCGGAGGGTGCGCCACTCGCGACCGAGGCCGGCGGAAAGAAGGAAAATCAAAACCGGTGCGATGCCGAACAGCGCGTTGGTCAAAATGGTTTCGCCCAGAGTTTTGGTGCGCATGGCAGCCAGGCCGGGGCGTTCGAGGCCGGGTTTCCAACTCGCCGCCCAAAGCGCAGCCCACAACATTGGCAAAGTCCACGCGAGGTCGTAAAAAGTACCGGTTGGGATCTCCCGAATCGATTGCACATAGTTCGCAATGGCAGTTCCGACGGCGTACACCGCGAGGTAAGCAGACAGCCCGCCGTAGAGCTTGCGGGATTCTGTCGAATGAGTCAGGAACGTCCGTAGCAGCGCGAGAACAAAGACGCCGATAACTTCGGCAGTGGCGATAGTATTTTCTTGGACCAGCGCTTCATGAGCATTGAGGGAGAGCGAAGGCACGTAGTACAGCCCAACGTAAACGAACAGCGAGACCAGAACGATTTGCACTGCGTCCAATACAAACGCCAGATCGAGTTGTTTCGAATCCTGGTCCTGGTCCAGCAAGATCGCGATGGCGAAAAAGGCCTCCTGAGTGTTGAACAAGAATCTGACGAAGGAGAGCTCGGGAGGTTCGCGCAGTTGCACCACTTCGTAATAGCTCCAGCCAATATTCGCGAAGCCCCAGACACTGATGCCGGCTGCTGTCAGTAACCAAAATGAGCGGGCGAACCCGTTACCCCGCCGGGAGGCGCCGACACACATGGCAACGGCCACGAAGCACGCAAAGTCTTGCAGGAAGTTTGCGAGCAGGGAGCCAGTGGGGGAATTTCCGAAGGTAAGCGCCTCGACGATGTGCAGCGCAACGATCGCCAGGGCCAGAATGGACAGTTTGCGTGGCATCAAGGGTAAATCCGCCTAATCAGCGGAAAAGCCTGCCGGACATACTAGTTTAGTGAAAATTGGCGAGGGAGCGTATCCGCGGAATGCGGCGATGTTCCAAACAGGCACACGGTCTGGATGAGCCTATCCGGGTCGATTTCGAATCGCGACGCGAACTTCCCGACGCAGGCTTAGCGACCTTCGAACGGATAGCGGTCTTGCGCCTGAACCGCAGCGGCAACGTTGCGGCGCAGGGCGATGGTGTCGAGAGTGGGACGTTTGCCGAAGCGTCTGAGCACGGCCAACTGGGTGGTGAGCATATCGCCTTCGTGCACGGCAGCTATGGCGCGCTTGGCTTCGTGTTCGACGCGTTCCATGGCGTCGCTGATGAAGACTTGCGCGGCTTCGATCATAGTCTTGCTTGCGGCTGCGCCCTTGGAGGTGGCGGCTTTTTGCGCGCGGAGCAGGCAGGATTCCATGGCGTAGACTTCCATGACGATGTTGGCGAGAGCGGCGACGAGTTCCTGTTCGTCGGCCAGTTTTTCGCGGAATTGTTGTACCGCGCCGCTGGAGGCCTGCAAAAACATTTTCTTGGCGTTGGCTACGACGCGAGTTTCATCGGCGAGCACGCCTTCTGGCGGTTCTTCGAATGATGGTCCGGCGAGAATTTCGTCGGCGAGCTTCATGGCGGCGGGAATCAGCGGGAGCTGTCCGCCCATGGCTCGCTTCATCAGCATTTGCACGATCAACATGCGGTTGATCTCGTTGGTGCCTTCGAAAATACGGTTGATGCGGGAATCGCGATAGGCGCGACAGACCGGATATTCTTCGTGGAAGCCGTAGCCGCCAAAAATCTGCACGCCTTCGTCGACCACGTAGTCGAGCATTTCGCTGCCGTAGACTTTGGCGATGGAGCTTTCGATGGCGTACTCCTCGAGAACTTTCATGGAGTGGGCAACTTTGTCACCGGTGGCGGCGGACATCATGGCTTCGATATCTCCAGCGCTGCGATAGACCATGGATTCGACGGCCAAAATTTGAATGGCCATTTCGGCGAGTTTTTCCTTCATCAAGCCAAAATCGCCGATTTGTTTGCCGAAGGCCTTGCGCTCTTTGCTGTATTTCGAAGCGGTCATCAAGACGTGTTTCGAACCGCCGACGCAGCTGGCGCCAAGAGTGAAGCGTCCGGAATTCAAGATGTTGAAAGCAACGATGGGGCCTCGGCCGATTTCGTGCAGCAGGTTTTCCGTGGGGACTTGACAGTTTTCGAGGAACACCGGAGTAGTGGAACTGCCGTGAATGCCCATTTTGTGTTCTTCGTTGCCGGGTTTGCAGCCGGGGTAGTTGCGCTCGACGATGAACGCCGAGAATTTTTCGCCGTTAATTTTGGCGAAGACGATGTAGAGATCGGCGAAGCCGCCGTTGGTGATCCACATCTTCTGGCCATTGAGAACGTAGTGAGTGCCTTCGGCGTTGAGTTCGGCGCGGGTGAGAGAATTCTGGGCATCAGAGCCAGCTTGCGGCTCGCTGAGGCAATAGGCGCCGATGGTTTCGGCGGTGGCGAGCTTGGGCAGATATTTTTGCTTTTGCGCTTCAGTTCCAAAAAAGACGATGGGAAGGGTGCCGATTCCGGCGTGAGCGCCGTGGGTGACCGCGAAGCCGCCGTAGATCGAGAGCTTTTCGGTGAGGACGGTGGTGGCAATTTTGTAGAGACCGGCGCCGCCGTAGGCTTCGGGAACGCCGCCGCCCATCAAGCCGAGTTCGCCGCCCTTGCGGATGAGTTCAGCCATCAGACCGGGTTTTTTGTTTTCCAGATCCTTCACCTGCGGCAGGACTTCTTTCACGACAAATTCTTCGGCGGTTTGCCCGATGAGTTTTTGGTCGTCAGTTAGATCGGCGGGAGTGAAAATATCCTGCGGGGCAGGGGACTCGAGCAAAAAGCTGCCGCCCTTCGGGGCGGTTTTAGTGACGACACTGGTTGCCATGGCAAGCCTCCGAAGGATGCAGAAGCGAGGATGAAAGACGACGATAAGCGGAAACAGGTTACGAAGGGATTGTACTCCTGGGGATTGAGGCCAGCAATTGGACGGAAGTACCAGTGTTGAGTTTGCATGGCGAAGTAGGCGATCTAGTTGCGGGTCCGGAGTTTTCAGACTAGGAAAATGAGTGGTTCGAATCGACGAATTATGAGGAACTAGTGGGCCGAGTTTGGCAAACGATTCAAGGAGGCGGAGATGCGAGCAGGCAAAATCCTGGGTCAAGCGTTGCTGGCGATTGTGATGATTGTGGCGGCGTTCAAGGCGGTGGCGCCGGCATTGGCGAACGGTGAAAAGGCGTCGAAGCAGGAAGCGGCGATGAAGCCGGCGCCGGAGATGGAGCGGCTGCAGAAACTTTACTTGGGCACTTGGGACTATACGGAGACTTATTCGAAGACACCGTCCAACCCGCAGGGCGGAAGCGGCACCGGTGTTTATACCAGCGAACTCGGGCCGGGAGGATATTCGGTTGTGAACCGTTTCCATTCGAAAGGCACGGCCGGCGATTTCGAAGGGCTGCTGGTGATGACCTGGGACCCGAAAGAGAGTGCATATAAATCGTATGTATTTGGGGGCGACTTTCCGGGATGTTTGCTGCAGACCGGGCATTTCGAGGGCGATACGTTGGAGTATCGCACGGAGATCACCATGGGCGGGATGAAACTAAAACTGCGAAACGTGACGCGATTTTTGGCGGCAGGGAAAATTGTCAGCGACCAGTATGTGACTGCCGGAGAGACGCCGGAGAAGCTTTTTGTGAGTGTGGAAGCGAAGAAGCGCGGGCAATAGACGCCAGCGCTGCTGGCGCAGTTGCCGTTTCGTTCGAACCGCTTTAGCTGGCGGAATCGCGCGAAGTGAACTAGAATTTGGCGCCGCAGCCCCCCCGCAAAATTCAGAAGGATGAATGGGTAATCTAGTTCGCACCCTGAAGTTTCTGGCCGTATTGATCCTGGTAGGCGCAATTGTTCTATGGTTCGCCGCCCGGCGTGGCGATCGTGGTTACATTCACGCAGAAATCACGATCGACCGTACCGCACCGGTGGTGTTCCGGTGGATCACGAGCGACGAGTTGTTGCGGCGCTGGATTTCCGATGTGACCAAGCTGGAAAGAAGCGGGATAACGCCAGCGAGTACCGATTTCCGCCTGGAAGAGAATGTGGTTAACCAGCCGGTGGCATTCGACGTAAAAACAGTTCGAACCATTCCGAATCAAGAGATTGATCTTCTGGTGAAGCCGCCGGATGGATCCGGCAGCAGCTACATTAGCGATGTAAATTTGAAGCTTTTTCCGGACGGCGACTATACACGGCTGGCATTTTCTTCGCAAACCAATTTTTACAGCTTATACGATCAAATCTTCGAACCAATTCTGACCTATACGATACGACGGAAGTTACGAGATGATCTGGAGCGGCTGAAGGTGATGGTCGAAGCCGAAGGTACAACGCCATCCGAAGTTCGTGGACGAGCAAAAGGCCAGTAGAAACTTGCCGAGCAAATGTTACGAGAGGCGCTCGATGATTCCCGCGGCGCCCATGCCACCGCCAATACACATAGTGACCATGCCGTAGCGGGCATTGCGGCGTTCCAGTTCGCGAATGATGCTGGCGGTAAGTTTGGCCCCGGTGCAGCCGAGCGGATGACCGAGTGCGATCGCTCCACCGTTGGGGTTTACTTTAGATGGCTCGAGGCCGGCCTGCTGGATGACGGCGAGCGACTGAGCGGCAAAAGCCTCATTCAATTCGATTACGGAAATGTCTTCTAACTTCAGACCCGCAAGCTTCAGCGCTTTTGGAATGGCGTTGACCGGGCCAATACCGAATTCCTCGGGCAGGCAACCGGCGGTAGCGTAGGCCACGAAGCGCGCGAGCGGCCTGAGGCCGAGAGCTTTGGCGCGCGAATCGCTCATGATTACGACAGCAGCGGCACCGTCGCTCATCGGCGAACTATTTCCAGCGGTGACCGAGCCCTGGACGTGAAAAGCCGGCTTGAGTTTGGCGAGAGCTTCGAGGGAGGTGTCAGAGCGCGGTAGTTCGTCGGTGTCAAAAGTCATGGATTGAGTACAGGGCTTTTGCGGCTTAGCTTTTGCCGACGAGCCGTTGCCATTTGCGGGCAGGGAAGTAATTTTTACTTCCACCGGAAGAGTTTCGTCTTTGAATTTTCCGGCGGCAATGGCGGCAATCGCTTTTTGATGAGAAGCCATGGCGAACTGGTCAGCGGCTTCGCGGGAAATTCCGAATTTGCGGGCGATGTTCTCGGTGCCGAGGCCCATGTTGATGTAGGCGTCGGGATAATGATCGACGAGCCAGGGGTTTGGAGAAATTTTATTTCCGCCCATGGGCACCATGGACATGGATTCAGTGCCGCCGGCGACGATGACTTCGGCGCCGCCACCGCGAATACGGTCCGCGGCAAGCGCGATGGCCTGCAAACCAGAGGAGCAGAAGCGATTGATGGTCATGGCCGAAGTTTCGACAGGAAGGCCAGCACGAAGGGCGGCGATGCGTGCGACGTTCATGCCCTGTTCGCCTTCGGGCATGGCGCAGCCGAGGATGACGTCGTCTACTTCCCTTGCGTTGAGGCCGGGTACGCGAGCGATGGCTTCGGAGATGACCAGCGCCGCGAGATCATCCGGACGTGTGGTGCGCAGAGTGCCTTTGTAGGCGCGGCCCACAGCGGTTCGAACTGCGGACACAATTACGGGTTCTGGCATGGCGTGCCTCTTAGAAAGTACTTCTTCATTGTTCGCCGCTGCGGGAAAAAACGCAAATCACGATTTCCGGCTTATTTTTTTGTGAGGTGGTGTGGGCCCGGAGGCTTTCTTTGGAATGAAAATTGTACCCGGAGGATCGACGGCAAATGTTTTGGAGTAGTTGCCCTGATTGATTGCGATGCCAACTCTGCCGCGCGAATCGAGGTAGAGCAGAGATTCGCCGACGGGGACGTTCATGAAGGTCTTTACGTACGGCAAGGTGATCGGTTTTTTGTTGATTTGTACGGTTACCTTGTCGTCGAGCGCATAGCCTAGCGACGCAAAATCTTCGCTGGTGACATCGGTGACCAAAGAGCCGAACGGATCGTCGAGGCCGATGATGTCGCCAGTGACGCCTTTGCTGTCGAGCTTGGCGGTCTTGGGAGTAAGGCGAACGAGTTGCGGGACCTCGGAGCCGGCGATGGTGTAGTCCCAGCCTTCGGCGAGGTGGGCTGCAGCGGGAGAGAAAATGTCGCGGCCGTGAAAAGTGGAAGAGACCGCGGCTTGAATTATCCAATTCTGATTGGAGATTTCGCGGGCACCTTCGAGGCCGTCACGCTCGATGACCGCGCTGACCATGCCGTTGTCCGGCAAAACGAAGAACTGGCCCTTTTTCGATTTGACGATGACGGCCTTGCGGGAAGTTCCGACGCCGGGATCGATCACCGCAAGAAAAACAGTGCCGGAGGGATAGTACGGCGTGACACCGTAGAGAAAGCGCGATGCTTCTTCAATTTGAAATGGGGTGACCTGATGAGTGATGTCCATGATGCGGGCATCGGGCGAGATGCTGAGAATGACGGCTTTGCAAATGGCGACAGCGTCGTTGGCGGTGCCGAAGTCAGTCATGAAAACGATGGAGGGCTTGCGAGCCGGAGCTGGTGCGGCTTCCTTTGGAGACGAAGCGTTTCCACAGCCGAAAGATGAAGCAAGCAGTACGAGCGACAGCGCAAGAAGCGATCGCCTTTGCAGACCGAATGACATTGAGACTCTTCTCCTTTTTTCGACCACCTAGTATAAGCAATTCGCTGTAGAAAACTCGTCTTTCCGGGCGAGGCGGAATCCGTAGGAAGTTGTAAGAGCTTCAAGTAAACTTTAAGCTCGTTTGCAAAGGCACCACCAGTCCTGCCTGCGCGGAAAAGCAAATCCCAGCAACTTCTTGCAAGGAGGTTGTGAATGCGTCGAAAGTTCATTCTGACGTCGCTGTTGTTGTCTCTGTGCGCGCTGGCGGTGCGCGCGGACCAGGTCACGCTGAAAAATGGTGACCGCCTGACCGGCACGATCATCAAGACCAGCGACGATGCGAAGACTTTACAGATCAAGACGGAGCTGGCGGGAGAGGTAACAATTTCGTGGGACGCGATCACCGCGATTGTGTCGTCGCAGCCGCTGCACTTGACGCTTTCCGACGGACGGGTGCTGGTGGGTACGGTCAGCACCGCGGACGGAAAAATTGAGGTGGCGACGAAGGATGCCGGAACAGTGGAGGCGGCGCACGATGCGGTGAAAGTGATTCGCAACGATGCGCAACAGGCCGAAGTCGACCGGCTGCAGCATCCGCGGCTGCTGGATTTTTGGAGCGGAATGTTTGATCTGGGGCTGAGCTTGACGGAAGGAAATTCTTCGACCAGCGCCCTGACGATTGCCGGGAAGGCGTCGCGGATCGTGTCGAAAAACAAGCTGACGCTGTACTACACCGAGGTGTATTCGAAGGACAGCAATCAAACTCCGGCTAAGACCACGGCGAACGCGATTCACGGTGGGGTGCGTGACGATTTCAATTTGACTCCGCGGTTGTATGCCTTCGGGTTTACGGATTTTGATGAGGACGCGCTGCAGCATCTCGATTTGCGGAACGTGCTGGGCGGCGGTCTGGGGTGGCACCTCATCAACAGCAAGAGAACGCAATTCGATGTGTTCGGCGGCGCCAGCTTCAATCAGGAGTATTTTTCCGCGTACACCCTTGCGAATCCCACGCCGCCTCCGGCGCTGCTGGCGGAACCGTCGCAAACCCGTCACAGCGCGGAGATCGTAACAGGCGAAACGCTGAGCACGAAGCTTGGCCCGCGAACTACGGTAAGTGAACAACTGACGTTCTTCCCGAATTTGAGCACGACCGGGGATTATCGCGTGACGTTTGATGCCAACGCCACCACCAAGCTCAAGTCGTGGCTGGGATGGCAGGTTACGGTCAGCGATCGCTACCTGTCGGATCCGCCGGTGGGATTGAAGGCCAACGACTTGCTGCTGTCGACAGGATTGCGGTTGACGTTTGGCAAGGGAATCTTCTAAAACCAACTGGGTCATTCATAGGTCGTATTTCGCAGGAGGCTGAAATGATTTATTGGCTCGTTGTGGGATTGATCGCCGGGTGGCTGGCGGGCAAAGTGAT
>WNFM01084235.1_pt4 | contig 14045 bp, 10 predicted proteins | sample 5400271 | NCBI WGS metagenome assembly WNFM01 (sample SAMN13153352, study PRJNA577476) | soil metagenome | isolation source: 60 cm saprolite on Douglas fir-dominated hillslope | place: USA:California | collected 2013-09-17 | reverse complement strand
GATCCCCGACGCGGTCAAGGAGAAGCTGGGGGCGGCGGTCTGATGGCCGAGCGCCTGGACAAGGTCTTCATCGAGGTCGAGGTCGACGCCTCCGTCGCCACCGACACCGCGCTGGCGGCGAAGCTGGCGGAGGTCTGCCCGGTCGACATCTTCAAGGCCGGATCCACGGGCGTCGAGGTCGTCGAGGAGAACCTCGACGAGTGCGTGCTCTGCCGCCTCTGCATCGAAGCGGCCCCCACGGGCACGGTCCACGTCCGCAAGCTCTACGACGGCACCGAGCTGTCCTAGGCAACGATGCCTGAGCCCGAGGGCCGGCGCCGGCATCCTCGTCTCCTCGCTGATGCGTCTCCTCGGCGAGTGGAACTGGTGGGCACCCGCCCCCCTTCCACCGCCTCCAACTCCGCTTCGGCTTCTCCGAGACCTGAGAACGGCTTCCGAGCCTAGGCGGCATTGAGCCACTCGGCGAGGAACGGCTCGACGATGCGGTAGGCGCCCCCCTCCCCCGCGACGATCTCCTTCCGTTCGAGGGCGCCGAGCGCCTTCTGCACGCTGGTCGCCGTCGGTAGACCGTGGCGGCTGCGGTAGTCGGACCTGAAAGGATGGCCGGGCTCCCGCGCAAGCGCCTGCAGCAGCAGCCTCTGCCCTCGCGACGCCTCTTCCCAGAGCAGGCTGAAGTGGGCGTGCTCTGATCGCAGGACGGCGGTCAGCGCCTGGCGCAAATGCTCGGTTGACGCCTGGTCCCCGACGGGTGCCTGCTCCCAGAGGGAGTAGCAGAGCTCCTGGGTCGCGTAGGGGTGACCACCGGTCCGAGTCAGCACCTTTTCGACGATCTCCCCGCTGATCGCCTTGCCGGTCACCTCGAAGCGATCGGCTATGAACGCTTCGAAGGGGCCCGCCTCGATCGTGCCCAGCTCGATCGATTTCGCGCTGCGCCAGAACGGCTCGTTCTCGTCGTTGAAGATCCGCTCCATCACGTGGCGCTTGCTGCCCAGATAGACATGAGCGACCTCGGGCTGCTGCTGAAAGACCGCACGCAGGAGGTTCGGCAGGCGCGGATCGATGTCGACGATCTCCTGGAACTCGTCGATGACGAGGGCGGTGCGACGGTCCCGGGCGCCGCCGAGCTCGGCCGGGAGCTGGAGCAGCCTCTCCAGGGTCGCGTCGATGTCGGCGGCTTCCTGGCCGACCCCAAAGGCGAAGGAGAATGACCCGTCCTGCGGATCGACGGTCACGGTGGGCTGGACTCGCAACCCCCGGAAGGACGCCAGCGCTTTCTCCCGCACTCGCTCCAGGGCGGAAGCGATCTGCTCGAAGATCGTCTCTGCCAAAGCGGCGGCGAGTCGCTCCTTGGTGGGCGTAGTCATCAGATCGACCTGCGCGACCAGCACGTCCTCGGCCGACAGCACCTGGGCGGCACTCCAGGCCAGCGAGGACTTGCCGAAACGCCGCGGCGCGAAGATCACCACGTCCTGGCCGTTGCGGACATCGCTCACGAGCTCCGCTCGCTCCGCCTCTCGATCAGCGAAGGACTCGTCGAGCGCAAGTGCGCCAAAGCGGAAGGGATTGATTGGACGGGCCTTCATACTGGTTGGCATTATACCTGACAGTATGTAGAAAGACAGGGAACCTCTCTATACCGCTAGGGCTTGACCGTGAGCTTCGCATTGACTGCCTTCGCGGCTGACCTGCGGGGCACCGAGGCCGCTGGAGCTCTTGAGGATGACCGGATCCTGAGGCTTTTGCCCGTCGGCCCGCCGTTCAATACGTTGCGCTACCGCAAATGTGAGGTCGATCACATTACTCGCATATAAATTTATATCCGGGTAATGTCTACATCGATGGATGCATCGATCGCCCGATCCCGGCTCTCGCGGGCCGACCGGATGGAGCAGACGCTGAATGCGGCCCACGCGCTGTTCGCCGAGCGCGGCTACGCGGCGGTGAAGATGGATGAGATAGCCGCCTCGGTCGGGGTCACCAAGCCGCTCCTCTACAACTACTTCGGCAACAAGGAGCGGCTCTACATCGCCTGCATGGAGCGGGCCGGCGACTCGCTGACGGCGACGGTCGCAGAGGCGGTCGGCGCCAGCCTCAGCCCCGGCGACGCGCTCGGCGGCGGCGTCCGCGCCTTCTTCGCCTTCCTCGACAGCGACCGCGCCGCCTGGGCCGTCCTCTTCGACGAGACCCTGCCGCGCGGCGGCGAGGTCGCCGAGCGCGTCGCCGATTACCGCCGCCGCATCGTCGAGCTGGTCTCCGGCTCGATGCTGGCGCAGCTACCGGAAGCTCGGCGCAACGCCGCCCGGGTCGAAATCGAGGCCCTCTCCGTCGCCCTGCTCGGCGCCGCCGAGGCGCTGGCGCGCTGGTGGCTGCGCACCGAGCAGATCAGCGCCGACGGCGCCGCCGAGCTGCTGATCTCGACGATCGAGCCCGGCCTGCGGGCCCGCTCGGCGCCGACGACTTCCCAGCCCCGGCAAGGAGGAACGACCACCCGATGAACAGCAAGACCCGGCCGGTTGCCGTCGTCGGCGGCAACCGGGTCCCGTTCGCGCGCTCCGACAGCGCCTATGCCCACGCGTCCAACCAGGACATGCTCACCGCCGCCCTCGACGGCCTCGTCGACCGCTTCGGCCTGCAGGGCGAGGCCCTCGGCGAGGTCGCCGGCGGGGCCGTCCTCAAGCACTCCCACGACCGCGACCTGACTCGCGAGAGCGTGCTCAGCACCCGGCTGGCCCCGGAGACCCCGGCCTACGACGTGCAGCAGGCCTGCGGCACCGGGCTGGAGACGACGATCCTGGTCGCCAACAAGGTCGCCCTCGGCCAGATCGACTGCGGCATCGCCTGTGGCGCCGACACCACCTCCGACGCGCCGATCGGCCTCAACGAGCAGCTGCGCGAGACGCTGCTGGAGGCGAACCGGCGGCGCTCGGCCGCCGGCAAGCTGCGCGCCCTCGCCAGCGTCCGCCCCAGTCACGTCGTGCCCTCGATCCCCCGCAACGAGGAGCCGCGCACCGGCCTCTCGATGGGCGAGCACTGCGCGATCATGGCGACCGAATGGGGCATCGGCCGGGCCGAGCAGGACGAGCTGGCGGTCGCCAGCCACCGCAACCTGGCCGCCGCCTATGAGCGCGGCTTCCTCGACGACCTGATCACCCCCTACCTCGGCCTCGAGCGCGACCAGAACCTGCGCCCGGACTCCGACGTCGAGAAGCTGGCGAAGCTGAAGCCGGTCTTCGGCGGGCCCGAGGGGACGATGACCGCCGCCAACTCGACCCCGCTCAGCGACGGCGCCTCCGCGGTCCTGCTCGCCTCCGAGGAGTGGGCGGCCGAGCGCGGCCTGCCGATCCTCGCCTACGTCAGCGAGGCGAAGACCGCCGCCGTCGACCACGTCCACAAGCGCGAAGGGCTGCTGATGGCCCCGGCCTACGCGATGCCGGCGATGCTCGACCGCGCCGGGCTCGAGCTTCAGGACTTCGACCACTACGAGATCCACGAGGCCTTCGCCGCCCAGGTGCTCTGCACGCTGGCGGCCTGGGAGGATCCGTCCTTCTGCAGGGAGAAGCTCGGCCGGGACAACCCGCTGGGCTCGATCGACCGCGACAAGCTCAACGTCAACGGCGGCTCGCTGGCCGCCGCCCACCCATTCGCCGCCACCGGCGGGCGCATCGTCGCCGGCCTCGCCAAGCAGCTGCACGAAGACGGCGGGGGCCGCGGCGTGGTCAGCATCTGCGCCGCCGGCGGCCAGGGCGTCGTCGCGGTGCTGGAGAGCGCGGGAGGCAAGTCATGAGCGACCGCTACTCGCAGATCGTCAACGCGCCGGTCATCTCCACCGTCGCCCGCCAACTCGGGCTGCCCCAGCCGGTCACCCTCGACCGCTACTGTCCCGGAGCGCCGGTCATCTCCGGCCCGGTGCTCTCCGGCGCCGCCCCCGGCGGCCGCATCGGCAAGGCGCTGTCGGCCTTCCTCGACCAGATCAAGGCCGAACGGGCCGGCGCCGAGGGCCCCGCCAAGGCGCTCCTCTTCGACGCGACCGGGATCGCCGACTCGACCGAGCTGGTCGAGCTGCAGCGCTTCTTCTACCCAGCCGTCGGCCGGCTCCAGCGCAGTGGCCGCGCCGTCGTCCTCGGCACCCCACCGGCCGAGGCGGGCTCGACCCGCGCGGCCACCGCCCAGCGGGCGCTGGAGGGCTTCACCCGCTCGCTGGCCAAGGAGATCGGTGGCCGGGGCGCGACGGCGCAGCTCGTGCTCGTCTCCCCCGGGACCGAGGACCAGCTCGCCTCCACCCTGCGCTTCCTGCTCTCGCCGCGCTCGGCCTACGTCTCCGGCCAGATCGTGCGAGTCGGCGCCGGAGTCGCGCCGCTGCCGGAGATCGACTGGGATCGCCCGCTCGACGGCAAGGTGGCGCTGGTCACCGGCGCCTCGCGCGGCATCGGCGCGGCGATCGCCGCGACCCTGGGCCGCGACGGCGCCAGGGTCGTCGGCCTCGACGTCCCCCAGGCCGCCGACGATCTGCGCAAGGTCACGGCCGAGATCGGCGGCGAGGCGATCGGCCTCGACATCACCGCCGAGGACGCGCCCGAGCGGATCGCCGAGCACCTCGCCGGCGGCGTCGACGTCGTCGTCCACAACGCCGGCGTCACCCGCGACCGCACGATCGCGAAGATGCCCGAGGAGCGCTGGACCCAGCTGATGGAGATCAACCTCTCCAGCGAGGAGCGGATCAACGACGCGCTGCTGGAGAAAGGGCTGCTGGCCGCCAACGGGCGCATCGTCTGCGTCTCCTCGATGTCGGGGATCGCCGGCAACTCCGGCCAGACCAACTACGCCGCCTCGAAGGCGGGCGTGATCGGGATGGTCGAAGCGCTGGCGCCCGAGCTGGCCAAGCGCAAGGCGACGATCAACGCCGTCGCCCCGGGCTTCATCGAGACGAAGATGACGGCGGCGATGCCGATCGGCCCGCGCGAAGCCGGCCGCCGGCTCAGCAGCCTCTCCCAGGGCGGCCTGCCGGTAGACGTCGCGGAGACGATCGCCTGGTTCGCCAGCCCCGCCTCGACCGGCGTCAACGGCAACACGGTCCGCGTCTGCGGCCAGAACCTGCTGGGGGCCTGAGATGGCGAGCCGAACCCTGACCAGCGCGCCCCGCATCCTGCCGCTCTACGCGCGCGTCGCGGCGCCGATGATCCCGGGCGCCTCGCTGCTGCCCTTCGTCCCGGGGGGCGGCGGCGAGATCCCCGACCTCGACCTGAAGTTGGCCGGGGTCGCGGCCGACCCGGCCGCGGTCGCCGCCTACGCCAGGGTCTGCGGCTTCGCCCTGCGCGACCGCCTGCCCCCCACCTATCCGCACGTGCTCGCCTTCCCGCTGCAGATGGCGGTCATGGCCGACGGCGGCTTTCCCTTCGGCGCGGTCGGGCTGGTCCACGTCGAGAACCGGGTCGAGCAGCACCGCCGCATCGGCCTCGACGAGGAGATGGCGATCCGCGTCCGCCCGACCAAGCTGCAGCCGCATCCCAAAGGGCGAACCTTCTCCCTGGTCACCGAGGTCACGGCCGGCAACGAGCTCGCCTGGGAGAGCGTCAGCACGATGCTCCGCCGTGGCCGCCCCACGAAGGTTGAGGTCGCAGTTTCATCCGGTATGCGGGAAGAAATACGACCTCAAGATGCGGAACCCGCGAAAGCCTTCGCGGCGCTGCCCGCCGAGACGCCGGCCAGCGCCGAGTGGCGGCTCCCCGGCGACCTCGGGCGCCGCTACGCGGCCGTCTCCGGCGACCGCAATCCGATCCCCCGCCGCGATCGCCCACGGCATGTGGGCCAAGGCGCGCTGCCTGGCCGCGCTGGAGAGCCGTCTGCCCGATGCCTTCGCCGTCGACGTCCGCTTCCGCAAGCCGATCCCGCTGCCCGGGCGGGTCGAGTTCGCCAGCGCCGACGAGGACGAGGAGATCGCCTTCGCGGTGCGCGACGCCAAGCGAGGGACGCCCCATCTCGACGGCCGCATTCGGCCGCCCGAGGCCAAGCGGAAAGCCAAGACCGGGAGGAAAGCACGATGACGACCGACACCGACAGGGGAGTGGCCGAGCGCAGCATGGGCTTCGGCCTGCGGGCGCTCAACCGCCTCGCCGGCTCCGACCTGCTCGACCGAATCCGCCTCCGCAAGCGGGTCGAGCGCGCCCTCTTCCAAGGCACCAAGAACGGGTTCCGCTCGGCGACCGTCGCCGGTCGCACCTTCAAGGCGGCGCAGCGGCTCGGCAAACCGGCGCGCCAGGCGAAGAGTAAGTCGAAGGGGCTGTTCGACGTCACGCCCGACGACGAGCAGCGGATGTTCCAGGAGGCGGGGCGCGCCTTCGCCGAGGAGAAGGTCCGCCCCGCCGCGCTCGACGCCGACACCGCCTGCGAGACGCCAAAGGAGCTGCTGGACCGGGCCGTGGAGCTGGGGATCAACGTGCTCGGCGTCCCCGAGGAGCTCGGCGGCGTGATGCACGAGCAGTCGGCAGTGACCGGCGTGCTGATCGGCGAGGCGCTCTCCCACGGCGACATGGGCATCGCCTACGCGGCGCTCGCCCCCGGCGCCGTCGCCACCGCGATCGGCCTCTGGGGCAGCGCCGAGCAGGAGGCCACCTACCTGCCGGCCTTCACCGGCGAGGACGTCCCCACCGCCGCCCTGGCGATCCTCGAGCCGCGGCCGCTGTTCGATCCATTGAGGTTGGAGACGGTGGCGCGCAAGGACGGCAAGGAGTGGGTGCTCGACGGGGCCAAGTCGCTGCTGGCCCGGGCCAGAGACTGCGAGCTGTTCGTGATCGCGGCCGAGGCGGACGGGATCGGCCCGGCGCTTTTCGTCGTCGAGTCCGGCGCCAAGGGCCTCTCGGTCGAGGCCGAGCCGGCGATGGGCCTGCGCCCCGCAGCCACCGGCCGGCTGCTGATCGAGGGCGTGCGTCTGCCGGCTGGCGCCCTGCTCGGCGAGGGCAGGCGCGAGGACTACCTCGACTGCGTCAACCGCTCGCGGGTCGCCTGGTGCGGGCTCGCGGTCGGCGCCGCCCAGGCCGTCCTCGACTACGTCATCCCCTACGTAAACGAAAGGACCGCCTTCGGCGAACCGATCTCCAACCGCCAGGCCGTCGCCTTCAGCGTCTCCGACATCGGCATCGAGACCGACGGGATGCGCCTCGCCACCTACCGGGCGGCCAGCCGCGCCGATCGCGGCGAGGGCTTCGTCCGCGAGGCGGCGATCGCCCGCCGGCTTTGCGCCGCCAAGGGCATGTGGATCGGCTCCGAAGGAGTGCAGCTGCTCGGCGGCCACGGCTTCGTCAAGGAGCACCCGGTCGAGCGCTGGTACCGAGACCTTCGAGCCGCGGGCGTGATGGAGGGCGCCCTGCTCGTCTAGAGCGAAGGAGAGAGATGATCAACCTCGAGATCCCGAAGAAGTTCAAGCCGCTGGTCAGCCAGGCCAACCAGGTCGCGACCGAGGTCTTCCGGCCGATCTCCCGCAAGTACGACGCGGCGGAGCACTCCTACCCGAAAGAGCTCGACATGCTTGCCTCGCTGATCGACGGCATGAACGAGGGCTCGGACATCGGCGGCGCCGGCGCCGCCGGCGTGCGCCGCGAGTCCAGCGGCGGCGACGGCGAGAACCGCAACGGCTCCAACCTCTCGACGGTGCTCGGCATCATCGAGCTCTGCTGGGGCGACGTCGGCCTGCTGCTCTCGATGCCGCGCCAGGGCCTCGGCAACTCGGCGATCGCCTCGGTGGCGACCGAGGAGCAGCTGGAGCGCTACGGCGGCAAGTGGGCGGCGATGGCGATCACCGAGCCGGAAGCCGGCTCCGACTCGGCCTCGATCCGCACTACGGCCGAGCTCGACGGCGACGAATACGTGCTCAACGGCGAGAAGATCTTCGTCACCTCGGGCGACCGCGCCGACCTGATCGTGGTCTGGGCGACGCTCGACCGCTCCAAGGGACGGGCGGCGATCAAGTCTTTCATCGTCGAGCGCGACAACCCCGGGCTGAAGCTGGACCGGCTCGAGCACAAGCTCGGGATCCGCGCCTCCGACACCGCCAACTTCACCCTGCAGGACTGCCGGGTGCCGAGGGAGGCTCTGCTCGGCAGCTCCGACGTCGAGGACAAGCAGGGCTTCGGCGGCGCCATGCAGACGTTCGACAACACGCGGCCGCTGGTCGCGGCGATGGCCGTCGGCGTCGCCCGCGCCTCGCTCGAGGAGACCCGCAAGCGTTTCGCCGAGGCCGGGGTCGAGGTCGACTACTCCACCCCCGCCCTCTCCCAGCACGCCGCCGCCGCGCGCTTCCTGGAGATGGAGGCCGACTACGAGGCGGCCTGGCTGCTCACTCTCCAGGCCGCCTGGATGGCCGACAACGGCAGACCGAACTCGCTGCAGGCCTCGATGGCCAAGGCGAAGGCGGGACGCACCTGCGTCGACGTCGCCCTCGGCTGCGTCGAGCTCTGCGGCAGCGCCGGCTACGGCGAGAACGAGCTGCTGGAGAAGTGGGCCCGCGACGCGAAGATCCTCGACATCTTCGAGGGCACCCAGCAGATCCAGCTCTTGATCGTCGCCCGCCAGCTCCTCGGCAAGAGCTCGAGTGAACTGAGGTAGGTAGCTGGGTCGGGTGCCCCTCCCCCGGAGGCCGTCGCGCAGCTGGATCGTCTCCGAGGTTCGAGGCGCTGCCGCTTGAGCCTCCGGGGGAGGGGCACCCGACCCACCACGTAGGGCAGACTCCTCGCCCGTGAACCTGATTGAGGATCTGATGGAGCGGTCGCCGGCTTCGCGGCTGGGGATCGTTGCTGTGGACGGGGAAGCGAACCGGCGGGACTGGTATTTCGGGGAACTGATTGCTTGTTCGGCGGGGCTGTCGGGGGCGTTTGCGGCGCGCGGGGTGCGGCGTGGCGATGTGGTGATGACGCTGGTCGGCAACCGGGTCGAGTGGGTGCTTGCGCTGCTCGCCTGCTGGCGGATGGGCGCGGTGGCGCTGCCCTGCAGCACGCAGCTTCGCCGCCATGACCTCGAGCTGCGCGTCGACGCCGCCGCGCCGAAGCTCTGCGTCGGCGAGGAGGGGCCGCTGGGCGAGCTGCCCGGCGGCGTCCCTGCGATGACCCTGGCCGATGTCGCCGAGACGCTCGACGAGGACCGCCCACAGGAGGCCCCCGCCGCGATCGAGGAGATGGGCCCGGAGGACCCGGCGCTGATCGTCTTCACCTCGGGCACCACCGGCGAGCCGCGCGGCGCCGTCCACGCCTACCGGTACCTGTTCGGCCAGCGGATCCAGGCCGAGCACTGGCTCGGCTCCCGCAAGGACGAGCTGGCCTGGTGCACGACGGCGACGGGATGGTCGAAGTCGGCCCGCAACGTCTTCCTCGCACCCTGGCTCACCGGCGCCGCCGCGGTCATCCACGACGGGCGCTTCGACCCCGCCGAGCGGCTCGACTTCGCCGAGGCGCTCGGCGTCAACGTCCTCTGCCAGGCCCCGACCGAGTACCGGATGCTGGCCAAGCGGACCGCCCTGCGCCCCCTTCCCGCCCTGCGGCGGATGGTCTCGGCCGGGGAGCCGCTGGACCCGGAGACGATCGCCTCCTTCCGCGCCGCCACCGGCCTCGAGCCGGCCGACGGCTACGGTCAGACCGAGACCGGCCAGGTCACCGGCAACCTCGCCGGCGAGCGAGTCCGCCAGGGGTCGATGGGGAGGCCGCTGCCGGGGATCGAGACCCGTGTCGTCGAGGGGGAGCTACAGCTGCGCGCCGCCTCCTCTCCCACCTTCTTCTCGCGCTACCTCGACGGCGAGCGCTTCCAGGGCGAGTGGTGGCGGACCGGCGACCTGGTCCGGGCCGACGAGGACGGCTACCTCTTCTTCGAGGGCCGCGACGACGACATCATCCTCTCCTCCGGCTACCGGATCGGCCCCTTCGAGGTGGAGTCGGCGCTGCAGTCCCACCCGGCGGTGGCCGAGGCCGCCGCGGTCGCCGCGCCGGATCCCGAGCGCGGCTCCGTGGTGCGCGCCGTCGTCGTCCCCCGCGACCGCGAGCCGAGCGCGGAGCTGGCCCGCGAGCTGCAGGAGCACTGCAAGCGCGAGACCGCCCCCTACAAGTTCCCGCGCATCGTCGACTTCGTCGCCGAGCTGCCGAAGACGAACAGCGGCAAGATCAAGCGGGCGGAGTTGCGGGAGGGGGTGTGAGCGAGGGAAGCCGGTACCCCTCCGCGGGAATTGAGTCGCGTCCGCTTCGCGGACGGCTCCGGAACATGCCGCCCGCCTATGGCGGGCAGATACCCCGCCTCGGGTGCCGGCTCCCCCGGCCGACCCCAGGCGCGTCCGCTCCTCCCCTTGCCTTTATTGGCCCTGTGGGCGAAGAAAGGCAAGGGGGCGAGAGGAGAGGAGAGGGCCGGTGTCTTGGTCGCTTGAGCTGGGGGCGCGTCCGTGGGAGGGCCCGGTCGCGCTCCGGGCAAATGTCGCCGAAGGCGGCGATATGCAATCTGGTCATTGCGCGCCATAGGCGCGCAGCGTCATTTGGAGCTGCGACTGAATTCGCCCGGAGGGCAATCGGATTCCTCCTTCGTTGAGGCCGAAGACTGCCCCAGCTAGCCTGGAGCGATGGAGCAGATCGACCGCAAGCGGATCGCGGCGCTGACCGAGGCCCAGCAGGAGCTGTTCCGCAACCGCACCGGTGCCTCGGCCCGGACTTTCGAGCGGGCGGTGAAAGTGATGCCGAACGGCGTCCCCTCCTCTTTCCAGTCCAACGACCCCTGGCCGGTCTACCTGGAGCGTGGCCGGGGCAGCCGGGTCTGGGACGTCGACGGCAACGAATACGTGGACTTCCACAATGGCTTCGGCGTGATGTGCATCGGCCACGCCAACCCGACCGTCGGCGCCGCCGTCAAGCGGCGGGTCGACGAAGGAACCCACTTCGCCGCGCCGACCGACGGCTCGATCGCCGTCGCCACCGAGCTGAGCCGCCGCTTCGGCCTGCCGCAGTGGCGCTTCAACAACTCCGGCACCGAGGCGACGATGGACGCCGTCCACCTCGCCCGCGGCGCCACCGGCCGCGACACGATCCTCAAGGTCGAGGGCTCCTATCACGGCCACCACGACACCGTGATGGTCTCCGTCTACCCGCCGCTGGAGGCGCTCGGCGCCCGCGACGACCCGGTCAGCGTGCCCTACGGCGGCGGCGTCCCCGAGGCGATGAGCGAGCTGACCCGTGCCGTCCCCTACAACGACGCCGAGGTGCTGGAGAGCGTGCTGGAGAAGATCGGCGAGCAGGTCGCCGGCCTGATCATGGAGCCGGCGATGATGAACATCAACATCATCCCGCCCCGCCCCGGCTATCTGGAGCGAGTCCGCGAGCTGACCGCCCAGCACGGCGTCAAGCTGATCTTCGACGAGGTCAAGACCGGCTGCACGATCTCCCCCGGCGGCGCCACCGCCCGCTTCGGCGTCGTCCCGGACATGATCACCCTCGCCAAGGCGAGCTGCGGCGGCTACCCGGGCGGCGCGATCGGAATGAGCGAAGAGCTGGCGGCGATCGTCGCCGACGGCACCGTCAAGCAGTACGGGACCTTCAACGGCAACCCGCTGGTGATGGCGGCCGCCGAGGCGACCCTTACCGAGGTCCTCACCGACGACGTCTACGAGCGCTTCGAGGCGACCAACCGGCGCCTGCTCGACGGCTGCCAGCAGATCGTCGACGCCCACGGCCTGCCCGCCTACACCGAGGGGCTCGGCGCCAAGGGCTGCGTGATCTTCTCGCCCGAGCGGATGTACGAGTACCGGGACTACCTGACCAAGGTCGACGAGGAGCTCTCCAGCCTCGCCTGGCTCTACCACACGAACCACGGCATCTTCATGACCCCGGGCACCGAGGAGGAGTGGACGCTCTCGATCGCCCACTCAGACGAAGACCTGCAGCGCTACCTCTCCGCCTTCGAGGCCTTCGCCTCCGACCTGACCCACGCTTAGGCGGCTATGCGGCCTCGGGCAGGAGGCCCTCGGCGGCGTCGACCGGGCGCCCGAGGTGAAAGCCCTGGGCCATATCGACGCCGAACTCGCGCAGCATCCGCGTCGTCTCGTCATCCTGGACGAACTCGGCGATCGTCGTCTTGCCGAGGCCGCGGGCGATCTGGACGATCGCCTTCACGGTCAGCTGGTCGGCGTCGTTGCGCGGCATGTCGCGGATGAAGGCGCCGTCGATCTTGATCAGGTCGAAGGGGAACTGCTTCAGGTAATGGAAGGGGCCGAAGCCGGCTCCGTAGTCGTCTATCGCGACCTCGCAGCCGAACTCGGTCAGCCGGTCGGCGAAGCCGGCGGCGGTCTCGTAGTCGTCGACGCGGGCGGTTTTGGTGATCTCGAAGGTGCAGCGGCCGGGGTCCGCGTCGCCTTCGTCGAGGCGGCGCTCGATGAACTCCAGCACCGAGATGTCGGTCAGCGAGGCGCCGGAGAGGTTGATGTGGAGCGAGACCGGCTCGCCGGCGCGCTCGCGCTCGGCCAGCAGCTCCAGCGCCCGGGCCACGACCCAGCGGTCCAGCTCCTGCACCATCCCGGAGCGCTCGGCGACCTCGATGAAGGACGCGGCCGGCAGCAGCTCGCCGCTGTCGCCGGTCATCCGCAGCAGCAGCTCGTAGCGCTCGATGCCGCCGGAGGCGAGGCTGCGAATCGGCTGGGTGGCAAGGCTGAGCCGGTTCTGGGTCAGCGCGTCCCGGATCCTCGCGCTGGTCGTCTGGCTGCGCTTGGCGCGGACCTCCTTCGCGGAGGGATCGTGGAAGAGCGCGACCCGGTTGCGGCCCTCTTCCTTGGCCCGGTACATCGCCTGGTCGGCGGCGACCAGGACCGCTTCGGCACCGGCGTCGCGCTTGCCGCCGAACGTCGTGATGCCGACGCTGATCGTCGACGCGCCCAGCTCGGAGGCGGACGGGGAGCCCTCGGCGACCTCGGCCCTCAGATCCTCCCCCAGCTGCAGGGCGCCGCCGACGTCGGTCTGGGGCATCAGCACCGCGAACTCGTCGCCGGAGAGGCGGGCGACGATGTCGGTGGCTCGCACCCGCTCCCGCAGCACCGCCGAGATGCGGCGGATCAGGGCGTCGCCGACCTGGTGCCCGAGCTTGTCATTGATCACCTTGAGACCGTCGATGTCGATGATCATCACCGCTCCCTGGCCGCCGTAACGGGCGCTGAAGGAGACGTACTGGTCGAGTTCGGCGCGGAAGCGGCGTCGGTTCAAGAGCCCGGTGAGCGAGTCGTGGTCGGCGAGGTAGCGCAGCTCGGCCTCGGTCTTCTCGGCTTTCGCCAGCGCTCCCTCGACGATCTGTCGATCCTCGCCGCCGAGCTTCTCGAGCACCGCCTCGACTGCCGGATCGCGCTTTTGAGATGTTCGCATGCTCGTCACCCGCAGAAGGTAGTGGCTCCCCGGCCCGCCGGTGCGGCCATCCGGTCGAATTCCGCCAGGGGACTCGAATTTCGGCGACGCGGCCACCCGAATAGTTGGCTGCGGGTAGTCATAAGTAGGCTGGGTCGGATGCCCAACCGGCTCGCCCAGGAGACCAGCCCCTACCTCCTCCAGCATCGCGAGAACCCGGTCGACTGGTACCCGTGGGGCCCCGAGGCCCTCGGCCGCGCCCGCGAGGAGGACCGGCCGATCCTGCTCTCGGTCGGCTACTCGGCCTGCCACTGGTGCCACGTGATGGAGCGCGAGTCCTTCGAGGACCCGGAGACCGCGGCCTACATGAACGAGCACTTCGTCAGTGTCAAGGTCGACCGCGAGGAGCGCCCCGACGTCGACGCGATCTACATGGAGGCGGTGCAGGCGATGAGCGGCCACGGCGGCTGGCCGATGACCGTCTTCCTCGATCCCGAGGGCGTGCCGTTCTACGGCGGCACCTATTTCCCGCCCGACGAGAGCCGTGGAATGCCGAGCTTCCGGATGGTGATGGAAGCGGTCGTCGACGCCTTCGAGCGCAAGCGCGAGGAGATCCGCAAGAGATCGGCCGAGACCCGCGCCCGGCTGGGGGCGATCGGCCTGGTCGAGCCGAACGCCGACGCGCCCGAGGCGGGGCTGCTG
>WNFM01309587.1_pt1 | contig 14048 bp, 18 predicted proteins | sample 5400271 | NCBI WGS metagenome assembly WNFM01 (sample SAMN13153352, study PRJNA577476) | soil metagenome | isolation source: 60 cm saprolite on Douglas fir-dominated hillslope | place: USA:California | collected 2013-09-17 | reverse complement strand
CCGCCCGCCGGTTCGGACCGCCTGTCCGTCGTGGGGCAGATCCTCGACGATGGGAATCCGAAGAAGGCAGTCGAGAACGTGGCAGTACTCGTGTTGAATGGCGAGGAGACGGTGGAGCGGACGCTCACGAATCGCCTCGGGGAGTTCCAGATGGAGCCGAATCCCGCCGCAAGCTTGCGGATTTCCATCGGGGTTCCCGAGATCGGGTCTGTGAACGTACCCTGGCCGACGGCCGGCCCGAAGGGACGGGGCAAGGCGGGGCACGAGGGCGGTCGAAGGTCGGGTCGCGGATTGAAGGCGCGGCAGCCTTAGCGCTGCCGAGAGCAGAGGAAGGGGCTGAGGTCACATGAAGACGCGATGGCTCGTTTGGCTCGTTCTGGCGGTGTTCGTCTCGTCGGCGACGGCGACGCCCGTGCTGGCCGCGAACGGCGACAAGATCGTGCGTACGAAGAGCGGGCTCGTCGGCTGGACGGTGATCAACACCGTCTGCGGCCTGCTCGGGTGCACCGTCCTCGGCTCTCTGGACACCCCTCCCGGTCAAACGCAGCCCAGCTCGCTCTTCCTGGTCCGAGGCCTGGTCGATACCGTCGTGACCCTCCTCATGAGCCTGCTCGGGATCGCCTCGGTCGAGGCTGACCTGCCGGTCGGGCTCAAGCAGGTGGGGGGTGACCCGCCGCCCCCCGACGGGCTCTGGAGGCGCACCCCGATGACCTACTACGGGACCGTGGCCTGGGAGGGGTATCTCGACCAGCCCGCGGGCGAGATCGTCGGGATCAGCGACACCCACTGCAATCTCTGGGCGACGGGCGGGAGCATCGTGGCCGTGATCGACAGCGGCGTCGACCCCAACCATCCCGCGCTGAAGCCGGTTCTGACGAACGGCTTCGACTTCACCCGGAATGTGGCCGGCGGCGACGAGATGGCGGATCTGGGCCAGGCCTCGGTGGCCGTGCTCGACGGAGTCTACCGGGTCAACCAGGCCTCGGTCGCCGTGCTCGACCAGGCCTCCGTGGCGGTCCTGGACGATCAGGCCCACGCCGCCTTCGGGCACGGCACCATGGTGGCGGGCATCGTCCACCTCGTCGCTCCCACCGCGAGGATCATGCCTTTGAAGGCGTTCGGAGCCAACGGGCAGGGTTACACCTCCAACATCCTCCGGGCCATCTACTACGCCATGAACCGAGGGGCCAAGGTTCTCAACATGAGCTTCAGCCGCCCCACGTCCTCGCCAGAGATCAAGCGCGCCCTGGACAACGCTACGAACCAGGGCCTCATCGCGGTGGCCTCGGTCGGCAACGACAACAGCGCTTCCCTGGTCTATCCGGCCGCGCTGTCCAACGTCATGGGCGTCGCCTCCACCAGCAACAACGACACGCGCTCGTCCTTCTCCAACTACGGCGCCCAGCAGGTATGGGTTGCCGCCCCCGGGGAAGCGATCGTCACCACCTACCCCTGGGGCAGCTATGCGGCCGGCTGGGGGACGTCGTTCAGCACGCCGATCGTCTCCGGGGAAGCGGCTCTCCTCGTCGGCATGAGGAGCACCGCCAGTTACAGCCAGGCGTCGTGGGCCATTTCCAAGGCAAAGCCGCTCACCAGCAATCTCGGGTACGGCCGCGTGGACCTCTTCAAGGGGATCCAGGCCGGGCGGGGCCTCTGGCCCACTGCCCCACGGAGCCCGGTGCCGGACACCTGTGCCTCCTCCAACATCGACTGGAGCCCAGCCCCGTGATGCCGGCGGCCCTTCTCGCTCCCGAAGGCCGGGAGCCCTTCTCCTGGGACTCCCTGCGGATCCCGGAGCTCGAGGAGCGCGTCCGGGCGGCGCGACAAGCGACGATCTACGCGCTCAACCAGATGCTCGACCTCAAGGACCTCAACACGGGCGTGCACAGCACACGCCTCGCCGAATGGGCGGTGCGCATCGGGCAAGAGCTGGGGATGGACGAAGGCGGGCTGGAGGACGTCGAGATCGGCGCTCTCCTGCACGACGCGGGCAAGGTGGGCGTCCCCGACGCCATCCTTCGCAAGCCCGGCCCCCTCGATCCCGACGAGTGGCGGGTGATGCGGATGCATCCGGAGTTCTCCTGGGCGGTCTTGCGCCTGATCCCGGGATTGGAGCGCGCCAGCCTGTTCGCCCTGCATCACCACGAGAAGTTCGACGGGACCGGATATCCATCCGGGCTGCGAGGGCACGAGATCCCGATCGGAGCGCGCATCGTCAGCGTCATCGACGCCTTCGACGCGATGGTGGCCACCAGGCCCTACAAGGAGGGGCTGCCCTGCGAAGAGGCCCTGCGCCGGCTGATCCTCGACAGCGGGAGCCATTTCGATCCCGCCGTCGTCAAGCACTTCATCGGCATCGCCCGCGCCGAGATGCCCTCCGTCTTCGCCGCCACGGGCGTGACCCCCTCCACGGAGCTCTAGCTGGACTACTTGTAGAACTCGTAGCGGTCGCCGGCCACGACTTCGATCTCGTGAATCGCGGCATCGCGGAGGATCTGCATGCCGAGGGGCTCGCCCGGTCCCTTTCGCCAGAGCGCGCCGTACAGCTCGCGCAGGGAAGCGACCGTCTGGCCGTCCACCGACAGGACCAGGTCTCCGCGCTGGACGCCCGCCTTCTCCGCCGGGCCCCCCGGCACCACCCCGCTGATCGCCACCCCGCCCTCGTGCCCCTGCGGGTAGAAACCCACCCAGGCCCGGCGAGCTCCCGGGGCGGGATTCTCGCTCTCCATCGCCTCGCGGCGGGCCAGGAACAGATCGACGGGGATGGCCAGGCTGTAGCGCCCCACCGCGGCCAGGCCGAGGGAGACGATGCCGATGACGCGTGCCCCGGCGTCGAGGAGCGGTCCCCCAGCGAGACCGGGGTTGATCGCGGTGGTCATGATGGCGCCGTCCAGCATGTACTCCCAGAACGCTTCGAAGGGACCCACCACCGAGACGTGGCCGGTGGCACCCTTCCTCTCCTGCTCGCTCGTGCAGGTGAGCAGGAAGATCGGTGACCCGGATACCGCAGGTTCCGGGCTCAGGGTCGCCGGCCGCAGCGGCGGTCCGTCGATGGAGAGAAGGGCCAGGCCCGACTCGTGGTCGAGCGCGATGCGGCGGACGGCCCGCGTCCGTCCATCGGCCCCCGTGACCTGGGTCCGCGCGGCGCCCAGGACGAGGTAGTGAGCGGTGAGGACGGCGTCGGGGGCCACCGCGACCCCCGCGCCCATCCTTTCCTCGCCAAGGACGGCGGCCGACGGGTGGCCCGAAGGGATCTCGCTGCGCAGGAAGACCAGCGAGGCCACGGCGACGCGGGGGATGATGACCGGCGAGTCCAGCGGCGCCTCCCTGGGGACGAGTGCCAGGCGATTATAGGAGGTCTTCGAGCTCGAGGAGGTGCGTGATCCGCCGGCGCGGACGCGGGCCACGCACCGGCCCGGCCCCCCGGTCCACCCAGCAGAACGCCACCCCGGCTCCCGCGGCGGCGCGGCCATCCACCTCCGGGTCGTCGCCGACGAAGAGCGCGCTGCGCGCGGGCACGCCGAGCGCGTCGAGGGCCACGCGGAGGATCCGCGGATCGGGCTTGGCGAAGCCGCAGCCCTCGGAGGTGACGACGGTGTCGAAGAACGCGTCGAGCCGCGACGCCTTGAGGCGTGCTCGCTGCACGCGGTCGATGCCGTTCGTGACCACCCCCAGGCGGAAGCGCTTCGCCAGCCGTGAGAGCACGGTCCGGCAGCCCGGCAAGCGGTCGCCACGGGCGGAGAGGTGATCGAGGAAGGTCTCCCCGAGCCGGGCCGCCCGCCGAGGATCGCCGTCCACGTGGATCAGGAGCTGGCGGAAGCGCTCGCGCGCGAGGTCAAGCTGCCGGATCGCTCCGCGCCGGTACTGGTCCCAGAGGGCGTCGTTGATCCGTCGATAGGCGGCCAGAGTGGGGCGCGGACAGGGGAGCCCGAACTCGGCGAGGGCGGAGCGGAGGGCCGCCCCCTGGGCCCGGTCGAAGTCGAGCAAAGTGTTGTCGACGTCGAAGAGAACGGCGCGGAATCGGGTCAGGCGGGTTTTTTCGGAGGCGGGCTACTTGGCGCGGTAGGTGATGAGGCCGCGCTTCAGGTCGTAGGGGGAGACCCCCACGGTCACCCGGTCGCCCGCGATCACCCGGATGCGGAACTGGCGCATCTTGCCGTTCAAGCGGGCCAGCACCTCGTGGTTCTCCCCGCACTTCACCTTGTAGTTCCCCCCGGCCAGCACCTCGATGACGACACCCTGCAGCTCGATCAGGTCTTCCTTGCTCATCCACTCTCCAGGGGGTGGCGGGGCCGCTCTTCCGGGGCCCGGAGCACGCACCCCAACCGGCGATTATGTCCTCACTTTCCCGTGCGCGTCCAGTCCACCAGTCCCGCGCGGGTCGCGGGCTGGCAGTGGGGGCAGAACCAGGAGTCCATCCCCTTCACCCCGGCCGTGCGCAGCTTCGAGCCGCAGCGGGGGCAGGTCTCCTTGCGGCGCACCTTCAGGAAATCCCGCACCTTCACCTCGATCGGCTCGCCGCGGCGCGCCACCTCGGAGACGGCTTCGCTCATCACCCGGACGATCGCGTCGTGCAGGCGCACCGCGTCGTCGTGGGAGAGCGAGCGGCACCATGTCTTCGGGTGGATGCCGGCGGCGAAGAGCACCTCGTCGGCGTAGGCGTTGCCCAGGCTGTCGAGCGCCTTCTTGTCGAGGAGGAAGACGCGGATCTGGTCGCGGCGATGCTTGAGCAGGCTCACGAACCGCTCGCGCGTGAACTCCGGGGAGAGGATGTCCACCCCGCCCGTCTGCATCCCGGGGATCGCCTTCCAGTCGTCCGTGGTGATCAGGTACGCCTTGCCCATCGCCTTGTCGTCCACGTACCGGAGCTCGACCTCGCCGAGGCCGAGAGCGAAGGCGAGCCAGCCCTCGTCCTTGTCCCCCGGCGCGGCCAGCCGGAAGCGCCCGGCCAGCATGGGGTTCACCGCGAGATCGAGGCCCTCGAAGCGGAAGACCAGGAAGTGGGACTTGCGGAAGATGTCCAGGAGGGTCCGGCCGAGCAGGAGCGACAGGTTTCCGCGCACCGCGAACCGCAACACCACCGGCTCCTTCACGCGCTCCGCGGAGACCCGGCGGCCCAGCAGCCCCTCGCGCAGCTTGCCGAGGACGTAGAGAAGGTCCGGAAGCTCGGGCATGGGCTCTCCCCGGACGGATTCTAGCTCCTGTCCCGTTCCGTTTGACACCGCCGCGCGCCGTGTGGTCTGCTCGCGAACAGGATGCGCTCGACCTCGGAGGGCCGATGAAAAGCCTCTGCCTGGCCGCCCTCATGGTGCTGGTGCCGTGGGCTCTCGAGGCCCAGACGTTGAAGATCGCCTTCGACAAGGAGGCCGATTTCTCGAAGTACAAGACCTTCGCCTGGTCGAAGTCCCAGGAGCCCGCCCCCAACGCCGCCAACCATTTGCGCATCACGCGGGCGATCGAGGGGGAGCTTCTCGCGCACGGGCTCGTCAAGGCCGAGTCCGGCCCTCCCGACCTCATGGTCCGCTACGTCGGGAAGGTGGAGCAGAAGCTGCGCGGCTCCCGCTACTCCACCGGCTCCAACTGGCAGTCGAGCGACCTGCGCACGATGGTGGACATCAGGAAGGTGAAGGAGGGGACGCTGATCGTGGAGCTCTACGACGGGGTCACCCGCCTCCTCGTCTGGCGGTCGGTCGCGAGCGACACCCCGGCCAGCCCCGACCAGATCGAGCCCCAGATCCAGGCCTTCGTGAAGAAGTCGTTCGCGGACTTCCCGCCCCGGCCGCGGGCGGAATAGCCGAGGACATGAAGGACCTGCGTTGGCCGCTGGTAGCCGTGATCGCGGCCTGGCTCGCCTACCTCACCGTCAATCAGACATGCCGGGTGCTGCGGGAGGCCCCCTCGTCCATGATGAAGGAGGCGGCCGACGCCGCCGGCTCCATCACGGAGCGCTTTCGCACCGGCCGGATCACGAGCACGTTCACCGCGGCCCTGCCCCGCTTGCAGCCCGGCGGGGCCGTTCTCGAGCTGGCCGCCTACGAAGCCGTCGAGACGTTCCGCCGCTCCGACGACCGCGCGCTCTTCTTCGACCTGGTGCCCCTCGGCACGAACGTCACCGAGATCCGGGTCCCCGTGACCTATCGCTACCACGTGCGCTTCGACGAGCCCTGGCACCTGGACGTCCGCGAGCGCGTCTGCCTGGTGCGCGCGCCACGCCTGCGTCCCACCCTGCCTCCCGCGCTTCACACCGACCGGATGGAGAAGCAGGGCGAGCGGGGCTGGCTCCGCTTCGACCTCGAGCAGCAGATGGACGAGCTGGAGAAGAGCATCACCCCGACCCTGGTCACGCGGGCCGGCGACGCGCAGACGATCTCGGTCGTGCGGGAGACCTGCCGGCGCCGGGTGGCCGAGTTCGTGCGGGACTGGCTTCTTCGCGAGGAGCAGTGGCGGGACGACCGCTTCAGCGCGATCACCGTCACCTGCGAGGACGAGCCGACGGACCCGGCGAAGGCGCCCTCCCCGACCCTGCGGCGCGAGTAGGTCCGAGCTTCCTACTCCTCCTGCTCGACCGACCCCCGCCCTTGCAGGTACCGGGCGACGGTCCAGCAGAGCAAGGCCCAAGCCAGCCCGACCGTCCAACCGGCGAGGACGTCGGTGGGGTAGTGCACGCCGAGGTAGACGCGGCTCGCTCCCACGAGAAAGGTCACCAGGGCGGCCAGGCCGAGGAAGTACAGCTTCAAGGCCCGCGGCCGTACCAGACGGGCCAGCAGGGCGGCCAGGGTCAAGTAGATGACGGCCGCGCCCATCGCATGGCCGCTCGGGAAGCTCAGGGACTGCACCTCCGTGAGGCGCAGCGCGATGTCCGGACGGGGACGTCCGAAGAGGGGCTTGAGAAGCAGGTTCAGGAGTATTCCTCCCAGCGCGGCCACGAGGAGGAGAACGAGGGCGTGGTACTGGCGGCGCGCCAGCAGCGCGCCCGCTACCGCGAGCACGCACAGCGCGAGGACGGGAGGGCTGCCGAGCGCGGTCAGGTCGCGCATGGCGCCAAGCAACCAGTCGGGCCCTCGCGGCTCGGAGAGACGGACAGGGTCGCGCAGCCGGCGCATGAGTTGTTCGTCGAACGACTGTGTATGCCGGTCCGTCACCGCGTCCGCCACCCAGACGAACATCAGGATGCAAGAGACGGCGCCGAGCAGGGACAGGAGCAGGGCGGCGTCACCGCGGAGCCTGGCCCAAGCCTGGTACAGCGCGGGAAAACGCGGGTTCAGCCTGCGCCTCCTGCCACGAAGGCACGCAGTTTCCGCCGTGGACGCTCCGCCCACCGTCGAAGTTGAAGAAGACCGCCCCGGCCTCCTCGGCGATGACCTTGAGGGGGGCGAGGTCCCAGGCCGCGGCACTCATCTCGATCCAGCAGTCCGCGCGGCCGGAAGCCACGAACATGGCGTCCTGGCAGCCCCCGAAGCTGCGGATCGACCAGAAGGGGGCCATGAATTCCAGGATCCGCCGGGCGAACGGATGGCCGGCGAGCCCGTTGAAGCCGGTCAGGCAGAGGACGGCGCGGCTCTTCTCGCGGATCGCCGAGACGCGGATCGGGCGGTCGTCCAGGAACGCGCCCCCTCCGCGGGTCGCGAAGTAGGTGCGGCCCTGCACCGGGAAGTGGGCAACCCCCACCACCACGTCGCCGTCCGCCTCGAGTGCTACGAGGATGGCCCAGGTATCGAGGCCGCGCAGGAAGTCGCGGGTGCCGTCGATCGGGTCCACGATCCAGCGCCGGCCGCTCCGCGCCTCGGCCCGTCCGCCTTCCTCGCCCAGCAGGCCGTCGAGGGGAAACGCGGCCTTCAGCTCAGCCGCGATGTAGGCCTCGGACGCGCGGTCGGCGGCGGTGACGGGCGAGTCGTCCGGCTTGTCCTCGGCGACCACTCCTCGCGCCGCGTGCTCGAGCGCGATCTGGCCCGCCCCGAGCGCGATGCGGCGGGCCGCCTCCAACTCGGCTTTCCAGCTCATCCGTGCATTCGAGATCACCGCGCAGCGTCGAAGGGAAGCCGGACCTGCAGGCCCTGGGTCTGGACGCCCTCGTGAACGAGCAGCCAGCGCTTGCGCTCCAGGCCGCCGCCATAGCCGGTGAGGCTTCCGTCGGCCCCGATCACACGGTGGCAGGGGATGACGACCGGCACCGGGTTGCTGCCGTTGGCCGTGCCCACGGCGCGGACCGCGTCGGGATCGCCGATGTCCCGCGCCAGAGCCGAGTACGAGAGCGTCGTCCCCACCGGAATGCGGCGCAGGGCCGCCCACACGCGCTGCTGGAAGGGCGTCCCGCCGGGATCGGACTTGATCGCGTCGAGGGCCGGAAGGTCGCCCTTGAAGTAGGCCCGAAGGCGGGCCACGATGCCTCCCGGGTCGGGATGCTTCTCGAGGGACACCGGGCCGAAGCGCCGCTCGAGCGCGCGGGCCATCCCATCTTCACGGCCGTCGAAAGAGGCGGCGACGAGCGTGCCCTCGCGCACGGCCAGGAAGAACGGCCCGATGGGGGTGTCCACGCGCGCGGCCTCGAGCGTGATCGACGGGGTGACCGGCAAGCCGGACATCTCCTCCCTCCGGATGCGGCGAAAGCCGACGCCGCCGATGTTATAGCATTCGAGGTTGCCGGGACCGGTCCGCGGGAAGACCCACTTGCCGAAACCACCGAAGCCACGAATGAGCGATGCCACGGTAGCGGCGAAGGCCGGCGGCAAGACCTGGTCCGATTGGCTCGCGGTCCTCGACCAGGCGGGAGCGCAGAAGCGCGAGCACCGAGGCATCGTGGCCCTCCTCGGCCAGCGTCATGGTGTCGGCGCCTGGTGGCAGCAGATGGTGACGGTGACCTACGAGCAAGCCCGTGGCCGTCGCCAGGTCGGCGCGAAGCCCGCGGGGTTCGAGGTGAGTCGCAGCCGGACCCTCGCCGTGCCGATCGCACGGCTCTGGGCCGCGTGGCAGCGGGCCGAGCGCGCCCGCTGGCTCGGGCGCGTGACCCCGACGGTCCGCAAGGTCGCCGTCGAGCGCTCCCTGCGCCTCACCTGGGACGACGGGACGTCCGTAGATGTCCGCTTCTCCAAGAAGGGCGCGGCGAAGAGCCAGGTGAGCGTGCAGCACGGGAAGCTCGCGACGGCCCGGGACGCCGCCGAGCGCAAGGCGTACTGGGCCGAAGCGCTCGACCGCCTTGACGCCTACCTCGAAGGCTGACGGACGGACCACGGCGGCCGTCCGCCAGGAGAGGGGCGCTATACTGCGCGCCTCTCCGGAAGGAGCCGCCATGCGCAGACCGATCGCCCCGCCCACGAAAGCCTCCGTCCTCCTGATCCTGGCTCTCCTCCTTCCCGTTGCGCGTGCCGCCACCCAGGCCCCCGCCGGCGCGCCCCGCGGACCGGCGCCTTCGGGCCCGCTGTCCGAGCTGAGCGTTGCCTTGGAGCGCCTGTCCCAGAGGGTGAGCCCGGCGGTCGTGCAGATCCTCGTCACCGGCTACGCCACGGTCGGGACCGACAAGGGAGGCGTTCTCACGAAACAGCGGGCCAGCGGCTCCGGCGTCATCCTCGACGCTTCGGGCTATATCGTCACCAACCACCACGTCGTGCAGGGCGCTCGTCGGATCCAGGTGATCCTGGCCGGGCCGCCGAGCCCTTCGCCGCGCGCGTCGGTCCTCAAGCCCCGCGGACCCGCGGTGGGGGCGCAGCTCGTGGGCGCGGACCCGGACACGGACCTGGCCGTGATCAAGGTCGAGGGGAGCGGTCTTCCCATCCTCTCCCTCGGCGACTCCGAAGGCCTGCGGCAGGGGCAGATCGTGCTCGCCTTCGGCGCTCCCCTCGGCCTCGACAACTCCGCGAGCATGGGAGTGGTGAGCGCGCCCGCGCGGCAGCTCGAGCCGGAGAGCCCCATGATCTACGTCCAGACCGACGCGCCCATCAACCCGGGCAACAGCGGCGGCCCCCTGGTGGACACCGAGGGCCGGGTGATCGGCATCAACACGATGATGTACTCGCAAGGCGGCGGCAACGAGGGGCTCGGATTCGCCGTCCCGAGCAACATCGTGAAGAACGTCTACGACCAGATCCGGACCACGGGCCGCGTCCAGCGGGGCAGCATCGGGGCGCGGGCGCAGACCATCACTCCCGCCCTGGCCGCGGGCCTTGGCCTCTCCCGCGCCGAAGGCGTCATCGTCTCCGACGTGAACCCGTTCGGCGGCGCTTCGAAGAGCGGCCTCGAGCTGGGCGACATCATCGTGGCCCTGGACGGCAAGCGGATGGAGAACGGCCGGCAGCTCGAGGTCAACCTCTACCGGCGCGCGCCCGGCCAGCTCGTGGCCCTCGACCTGGTGCGCGGCGACCGAACGATGAAGGTCTCCGTTCCGGTCGTGGAGCGGCCCCGTGACCCCGACACCCTGCGCGAGAAGGTCAACCCCGAGGCAAACCTGGTGCGCGTCCTCGGCCTCCTGGGGCTCGACCTCGACGAGACGCTGATGAAGCTGCTTCCGGCGACCCGCGCGAAGGCGGGGGTGGTGGTGGCGGTCAACACGGGGGAGGGCCCGCTCTGGCCCGAGGCCCCCCAGCCCGGCGACGTCATCTACGCCCTCAACAAGGAGCTGGTGGGCAGCGTCGAGGGCCTGCGCGCCGCGGCTTCGAAGCTCAAGCCCGGAGACCCGGTGGTCCTGCTCGTCGAGCGTCAGGGGGAGCTGCTGTACCTGGCGGCGGAGGTCGAGTAGGCGGGAGGCGGCGCGCCTCGACTCAAAGGACGGGGGAGAACCGCCGCGCGCCGGCGTCGGCCCAGCGGGGCCGACCGCCGCCGCCACTCGGGGAGCCGCACTTCCTCGGACTGCGCGAGGTCGCGCTCGAAGGCGGTGGTCATGCCCTGGCCCGTCGTCTCGTCCAGGACCAGGACGTTGCACTCCGCGTTGAAGCGGAACGAGCGCGCGTCCAGGTTCGAAGAGCCGATCAGCGAGACGTAGGCGTCGGCCACCAGGGTCTTCGCGTGCAGGACGTGCGGCTGGTACTCGAAGATGCGCACCCCCCGCTGAAGGAGGTCCTCGTAGTAGCCGTGGCCGGCGTGGCGCAGGAGAGGCACGTCGCTCCGACCCGGCAGGAGGAGGCGCACGTCCACCCCGCGGCGCGCGGCGTCGCCCAGGGGCCCGACCGTCCCCCGCCCGGGAGCGAAGTAGGCGTTCGTGATGAGGACCCGCTCGCGGGCGCCGCCCACCACCGCGGCCAGCACCGAGGCCTTCTCGCGCTGCCCCCTCCCGGCCCGCGTATCGACGACGAGGGCCCGCGCCCCGGCGACGTCGCCCGGAGCCTCGGGCTCGGGTCCCAGGTCGAACGGGCTCCCGCCGGCCCGCGTCCAGCCTTCCTGGAATACCGCCGCCAGCTCCCGGGCGACGCTTCCCTCGAGCCGGGCGTGAGTGTCGCGCCAGGTCTCGTCGCTCGCGCCCTCGCCGCTCGACCGCCACGACGATCCGTACTCGTCGGCCACGTTCATGCCACCCAGGAACGCCACCCGCCGGTCCACCACCAGGATCTTCCGATGGTCCCGGTTGGAGCGATGTCGCCAGTGCGCCCAGAGCGGATGGAACAACCGGACCGCGATCCCGCGGCGCCGCATCTCCTCCCAGAAGGCCGACCGCGTGGCCCAGGAGCCCCAGGCGTCGACCAGGACCTTCACCACCACGCCGCGCGCGGTGGCCCGGGCCAGCGCTTCGAGGGCGGCGCGGCCCGTGGAGTCGTCGCGGATGATGTACGACTCGAGCAGCACTTCGTGTTCGGCGGCGTCGATGGCGGCAAAGGCGGCCCGGAAGGTCAGGTGCCCTTCGAAGAAGACCTCGACCCGGGTTGGCCGGTGGAGCTGGCCGGTGTCGATGCGGGTGAGGAGCGTCTCCAGTTGCGGGTCGCGCAGGCCGCCCGGAAAGGCCGCCGCCTGCCGCGCCACCGGCCCCGGGCGCAGCTCTGGCGGCAGCTTTCGGCCGGGCCAGGGGCGCAGCAGGGAGGGCCACATGGCCACGGGTCAGGACCTCCGCGTGCCGTACTGCTCGGCGACGTGCAGGTCGAAGGCCTCGTGCCGGGGGTTGCGCCGGAAGCCCCGGAAGACGGCCTGGCAGCGGTAGCAGATCGCGATCTCGGGGAGCAGAAGGTAGAGGACGGCGTCGATCGCGGCCGCCACGAACAGGCTCGAGTAGAACGGGGTGAACGGCGCGAGCGCCGCCCCCAGGATCACGATCGCGAGGCCCGCCCGCTGGTTGAAGTCGCGCTTCACCCAGAGCTGTTCTCCCTGGCAGGCAGGACAGCGGTCGACGACGCGCTGGTCGCGCAGCGACGAGGACAGGGTGAGCGCCGTCTCCGCCCCGCAGGCCGCGCAGCGCCCCTGGCCGTCGAGTCCGGCGGTGGCCTCGGCCCCGCAGGTCGGACAGGCGAAGGCGATCTCGGAAACGCGAGCCATCCTCAGGGTCTCCCGGCTAGTGCGTGCTGGCGAGCCACCACGGAAGCGCCCCAGGCGAGCGCGATGATCATCAGGACGATCCCCACCAGGTTGGCGAGCCTCCCGAGCAGGATGTCGTACCGCAGCCAGCCGAGGGCCGAAAGGATGGCCTCCCAGTCGTGGCCCTCCACTTCGGCCCCGGTGCGGCCGCCCAGCAGGACGATCCGCAGCGCGCGGGCGTCGGCGATGTAGGGGGCCACGTCCATCACGCTCTGTCCAGCCCACCACAACGCCACCGCCGCGCCGAAGGTGTCCCGGGTCTTCACGAGGAAGGTGCCCAGGCACACGAGGGGCACCAGCACCTGGGTCAGGCTCCCGCCCAGCGACATCAGGAAGCTGCCGAAGGGCATGAACAGGATGTGGCCGGCCTCGTGGAACGGGAGATGGACGAGGTGCATGAACGAGCCGCAGAGATAGACGGGCTCGAGGGCGTGGGCGAAGAAGCGCAGACTCCACACGGCGAGGCCGGAAAGGAGCGCCGCCCGGCCGGCGACCACGATCGTGCTCGCCGGCTCGACGTGGGTCACGAGCGCGTAGAGCCGGGAGTCGCGCACGGGATCAGAGCGGGAAGCCCGCCGCGACCCCCAGGTAGGTGGCGAGGAGCTCTCCCGACAGCACCAGGAACAATTGGACGTACAAGATCCCGGTCGCGGACTGCGTGGAGCGGATCTCCACCGTCTTCCAGATGAACCAGACGAGCGACGACGGGCCCGCGATCCCGAAGAGCAGGCGCATCCAGACGAAGATGCCGTCCGCGCTCCAGAGCCCCGAGGCGACGAGACGCGCCTCCTCGTAGCCGGCGTGGACCGGACCCACGAGAGCGATGCCCACCACCACCGCGCGCAGCCCCAGGGCCACGATCAGCAAGACGGTCAGCCGGCGCAGGGCGGTGATGGGCAGGTCGAGCACCACCAGGTAGTAGTGGCCGAGGATCATGGCCGATGCGGCGGAACCCACCAGCAGGGCCGACGTGAGGGCGGCCGCGGTCATGAGGGCTCCACTCGCCGAGAGGAGCGAAGCCCCGAGGCCGGCGGCCAGGGCCGCCCAGAGGAACGCACCCGCCAGGCGCCGCGAGCCGAAGTGCCAGGCGCGGTTGTAGAGGACGGTCAGGACGAGGAGCACGCCGGTCAGGGCAAGGACCTTCGTGTATTCGGTCCCGCCGGGCGCGTTCTCGGAGGCCACGAGCCCGAAGCGACGGGTGCCCAGCCAGAGCGCGCAGGTGGTCATGAAGGCGGCCGCCCCCGCGGAGAGCTTGAAGAACCTGGTCCCCGCGCGGTCGGGGACGAGGGGAAGCGTCGCCAGGAGGCCGAGCGCTGCGTGGAGCAGGAACAGGAAGAAGACGGTGGTCATGCGCTCCCGAGGGCCGCCTCGATCGCCGCGCGCTCGGGCGATTCGGGGGCGAAGGGGTCGGGATGGCGCGCGTAGACTCTCGCGGCGACGCCGCCGTCCTCCACGACCGCCGCCACGTCCGGCGCGACTCGCGCGAGCAGGCCGGTGGTGACCGCGGCGGCGGTGCGGCAGTGGGCGCAGTAGCCGTGGCTGGACATGAACCCGGAGGC
>WNFM01064930.1_pt1 | contig 14053 bp, 13 predicted proteins | sample 5400271 | NCBI WGS metagenome assembly WNFM01 (sample SAMN13153352, study PRJNA577476) | soil metagenome | isolation source: 60 cm saprolite on Douglas fir-dominated hillslope | place: USA:California | collected 2013-09-17 | reverse complement strand
GATCCGCCGGCGAATCACCCCTTCGCGGACCCGGAAATGCCCGATCCGCCGGCGAATCACCCCTTCGCGGACCCGGAAATGCCCGATCCGCCGGCGAATCCGGGTGCCCTTTAGTCCACCCGGAAGTGAGCGGGAGGGGAAAGTCGGCCTGATGTGGAAGGCACAGGTGGTGGGGACTGATTTCCATGCTTGACAAACAGGTTCGAGCGGAATAGGGTTCGCCGAAAGGCATTCGGCATTGTCGAATGCGAGTCAACAAATTGGGGGTTCAGCTCATGTACTCGAAGACCCAGCGGGCTTTGGCGGAGGTCCTCGGAACGGCGGCCCTTGTCCTTGTGGGGCCGGGATCGGTGATCGCGACGCTGACGCTCGCGGGGAAGGCGGTGCCGGCTGTCACCGAGTCCGACCTCCTCGGCATCAGCTTCGCCTTCGGCTTCATCATCACCGCGCTCGTCTACGCCATCGGCAAGGTGTCGGGCTGCCACATCAACCCGGCCGTCACCTTCGGGCTCGCGGTGACCAAGCGGTTTCCCTGGCGGGAGGTCCCCCTCTACTGGGCTTCGCAGTGGGTGGGGGCCGTCATCGGCGCCTTCGCCATCTGGGCCACCTTCGGCCAGAACGCGGTCACCTTCGGCATGGGCCAGACCTCGTTCAGTGCGACCGGCTCCTACATCGGTCCCATGTTCGCCGAGCTGGTCGGGACAGCGCTGCTGATGTTCGCGATCCTCGGCATCGTCGACTCCCGCTCGCCGGGCGACCTCGCCGGCATCGTGATCGGCGGCGCCGTGGTCGGGATCATCCTCGTCTTCGGCCCGGTCTCGGGCGCCTCCCTCAACCCGGCTCGCGCCTTCGGCCCGGAGCTCGTGGCGGCCATCGCCGGCGGCACCACGCACTGGCTTCAGTACATCCCCGTCTACCTCCTCCCGGGCCTGGTCGGCTCCGCCGGCGCGGCCCTCATCTACGACTTCCTGGCCAACCCGCGGATCGTCGAGATGCCGATCAAGGACGCCGTGACGCACCCGGACGAGGTCCCCGCGGGGGCCCACTGAAAAGAAAACGAAAGGAAGCGATAAGAAAATGGCGCAAGTAGCGAATCGGATGCGGAAGTTCCTCAACCAGCCCGACCAGTTGGTGAAGGAGTCGCTGGCCGGCCTGGAGGCCGCGCACGGCGACATCCTGCGCGTTGACCGCGCGGCCCAGATCGTGGTCCGCAAGGACGCGCCGAAGAAGGGCAAGGTCGGGCTGATCTCGGGCGGCGGCTCGGGCCACGAGCCGCTCCACGGCGGTTTCGTCGGGCTGGGAATGCTCGACGCGGCGGCCCCGGGCGAGGTCTTCACGTCGCCGGTACCCGACCAGATGCTGGCCGCCACCAAGGCGGTCGACGGCGGGGCGGGCGTCGTGCACATCGTGAAGAACTACACCGGCGACGTCCTCAACTTCAAGATGGCGGCCGAGGATGCGGCCGACGAGGGCATCACCGTCGAGTCGATCGTGATCGACGACGACGTGGCGGTCCAGGACTCGCTCTACACGGCCGGCCGGCGGGGAGTGGGGGCGACCGTCCTCGCCGAGAAGATCGCCGGCGCCGCCGCAGAGAGGGGCGCTTCGCTCTCCGACGTGGCGGCAACCGTGAGGCGCGTCAACGAGCGCGCCCGCTCCTTCGGGGTGGCCCTCTCCTCGGCGACTCCACCGGCGGCCGGCAAGCCGATCTTCGACCTCCCCGAGGGTGAGATCGAGCTCGGCATCGGCATCCACGGCGAGCCAGGCCGGCGCCGCGAATCGCTCGGGTCCGCCTCCGACGTCGTCGCGGTCATGGTCGAGGCGGTTCTCTCCGACCTCAAGCCACGCAGCGGCGCCCGGGTGCTCGCCTTCGTCAACGGCATGGGCGGGACGCCCTCGATCGAGCTCTACCTCCTCTATGGGGAGGTCGATCGCCGCCTCCGCGCGGTGGGCGTGGAGCCAGTCCGCAACCTGGTGGGCAGCTACATCACGTCCCTCGAGATGGCCGGCGCCTCGCTCACCGTGCTCGAGCTGGACGACGAGCTGATCGCCCTCTGGGACGCTCCCGTGCACACGGCAGCCCTTCGCTGGGGGGTCTGAGCTACCGTTTGATCCTGCTGCAAATGGACTCCGTGACGGTCCGCGCCTGGATGCAGGGGATCGCCGAATCAATGCGGGCCGAGCGCGACCACCTGGTCGCGCTCGACTCCGCGATCGGGGACGGCGACCACGGCATCAACATGAACCGCGGTTTCGACGCCGTCGAGGTCGCGCTCGGCGCCGAGCCGGACGCGACCCCGGGCCGCCTGCTCATCCTCTCCGGGAAGACGCTCGTCTCGACCGTGGGCGGCGCCAGCGGCCCGCTCTGGGGCTCAGCCCTGCGGGCGGCGGGACGCACCCTCGGCGATCGCACCGAGGTCGCCCCCGAGCAGCTCCTCGAGGCGCTGTCGGCGGCGCTCGCCGCCATCCGCGACCTCGGTGCCGCGGTGCCGGGCGACAAGACCATGGTCGACGCCCTGGAGCCGGCGGTGGAAGCCATCCGCGCCGCGCTTGCCGCCGGCCGGCCGCTCGACGCGGCGCTGGCCGAGGCCGAGGAGGCCGCGGGCGTCGGGATGCGGGCGACGACCCCGATGCAGGCGCGGAAGGGCCGCGCCTCCTACCTCGGCGAGCGCTCGATCGGCCACCAGGACCCCGGCGCGACCTCGACCACGCTGATCATCGGCGCCCTCCGGAGAGCAACCGCCGGGGCGGCCTGACCCATGGCGCCCCGGCTGCTGGCCGGCGTCTCGGCGTCACCCGGGTTGGCCGCCGGCGAGGCCCGCCACGTCGGTGTGCTGCCGGAGGTTCCAGCCGAGGTTGTCGCCCCCGATCGGCGAGGGGAGGAGATGGCCGCTGCGCGCCGCTCGCTGGCGGTGGCCGCCGAGGACCTCGAGCGCCTGGCCCAGGGCCTGCTCAAGGCGGGCCGCGGCGAGGAGGCCGAGATCGTCGCGACGGGCGCGCTGATGGCGGCCGATCCCGAGCTGGACGCCGAGGTCGCGCGGCTCGTCCTCGGGGAGGGAGCCCCGGCCGCCGCCGCGCTCCTGGCCGCGACGGCGCGGTTGGCCGACGGCATCGCGACGCTGCCCGAGCCAATGCTGGCCGAGCGCGCCGACGACGTCCGCAGCCTCGGCCGCCGCGCGGCCCGCCACGCTCTCGGCGTCCGGGACCCGCCGCCGGCGGAGCAGGGCGTTGTCGTGCTCGCCGAGTCGCTCGGTCCCGCCGACGTCGCCGAGCTCGGCCCCGAGGTGGTGGCGCTGGCGCTCGCGGCCGGCGGTTCGCGCGCCCACGCCGCGATCGTGGCCCGCTCGCTCGGCATCCCGATGGTCGTCGGAGCCGGTCCCGAGCTCCTCGCCTGGCCGCCCTCGGCTCTGGTCGTCGTCGACGGCGACCGCGGCCAGGTACGCCTCGACCCCGACCCGGCGGAGCTGTTGGCCGCACGCGACGCCGTCCGCGCGGCGAGCGCGGAGCGGAGCCAGGCGCGGGCCGAACGAGAGCTCCCGGTGGAGACGCTGGACGGCCGGAGGCTCCGGCTCCTCGCCAATGCCAGCAGCCTTCCCGAGCTCCGGGAGGCATTCGAGCAGGGCGCCGAGGGCATCGGCCTGCTCCGCACCGAGCTGCTCTTCCTCGACGCCCCCGGCTGGCCCGATGGCGCGGCCCACCGGCGGCTGCTCAGCCCGCTCCTGGGCCGGATCGGCGATCGCCCGGCGACGGTGCGGCTCCTCGACTTCGGCGGCGACAAGACGCCCCCCTTCCTGCGCGGCGAGCGCGGCCGCGGCGTCGAGCTGCTGCTCGCCGCGCCGGCGGCTCTCCATGATCAGCTGGAGGCCCTGCTGAGCCTCCCCGCCCCTGGCCTGCGGGTCCTCCTCCCGATGGTGACGGACGGCTCCCAGGTCGCCGCCGTGCGGGCGCTCCTGGCCGAGCTGGCGGCGGCCGCGGGCAGAGCCCAGCCGAGCCTCGGGGCGATGATCGAGGTGCCGCTGGCGGCGCGCCGGGCGAGCGCGCTCGCCGAGGTGTGCGACTTCTTCAGCATCGGCACCAACGACCTGAGCCAGCTCCAGCTGGGGATCGACCGCTCGCGGCCCGGCGAGGCGCCGGCCCACCACCCCGAGGTGCTCCAGCTGATCGCCTCGACGGTGGCCGGGGCCGCCCGGCGGGGGATACCGGTCGAGGTCTGCGGCGAGGCCGCCTCCGACCCGGTATCACTGCCTCTCCTGGTCGGTCTCGGCGTGGACGAGCTCAGCGTTGGCGCCTCTCGCGTCGGCGGTGTCCGCAGGGCCGTGCGCAGGCTCCGCTTCGAGGAGACCCAGCGCCTTGCCCGGCTGGCGCTAACGGCCCCCGGAGCGGCCGAGGTGGCGGCGTTAGTCGCTCAGGTTGGCGACGCAGTCGGATAGCGCCGCCAGCGCCGCCGCCGCGTCGGCGCCCTCCGCCTGGAGGGAGAGGGAGGTTCCACCGGTGGCTCCCAGGGCGAGCACCTTGAGGATGCTCTTGGCGTCAGCCAGGCGATCGCCTGCCGCGACCGTGATCCGAGCCTGGAACTGCATCGCCGTCCGCACGAAGAGACCCGCCGGGCGGGCATGAAGTGCAACGCCCTCGGGCAGCCGGACCACGACCTCAGAGCTTGTTTGCGCCACGAGCCTCCTCCGCCGCCCTGACGACCTCTTCCAGCGGCCGGGCCGCCGCCGACACCACGGCGGCCGCTATCGCGCCCTCGACGAGGGGAGCGTCGACCAGCCGGACCCGTCCGTTGTGCCCGTTCCCCTCGAGGACGTGCCGGACCGTGAGGATCGCGCTGCCGAGGTCGCAGAGGACCACGACGCCGTCACCCTCCTCGGCGGACTCGATCGCATCGTGGACCAGGTCGCCGCTGGTGCCGAGGCTGCCTCCCGGCCCGCCGCCGGCAGGCTCGATCCGAACCTCCGGACCAGCCACCTGGCGGGCGATCTCGGTGAGGCCACGGGCCAGTTCGGCGCTGTGTGACACCAGTACAATCCCGACCATAGAGAGATCGGCGGCAGTCTACCATCCCGACAGGAATTCAGCAATGCCGAATCGACAATGGCCCTCGTAGATCGGCGGTCGTCGATCCAGTCGATCGACAGGGCCGCCGCAATCCTCCGACTCCTGGCCTCGGGACCGCGCCGTCTCGGGGTGAGCGAGCTCGCGGACCGGCTCGGGCTCGCCCGGCCGACCGTCCACGGCCTGCTCCAGACGCTGCTCGCGAATGGGTTCGTCGAGCAGGACCGGCACTCCGACAAGTACCAGCTGGGGGCCGGCCTGCTCCAGCTCGGCTACTCCTACCTGGACCTCAACGAGCTTCGCTCCCGCTCGATCGGCCACGCCGACCAGCTGGCGAACCGGACCGGCGCCGCCGTCCGGGTGGGTGTCCGCCATGGGGCGAGCGTGGTCGTGATCCACCACGTCTTCCGGCCCGCCGCCACCTTCCAGGTCCTCGAGGTGGGCCTCCAGCTGCCCCTCCACGCGAGCGCCCTCGGCAAGGCGATCCTCGCCTTCCTGCCGGCCGCGGACAGGGACGACCTGCTGGCCGAGCCGATGCCCCGCCTGACCAAGCGCACCGCCACCACGGCCTCGCTCCGTGCGGAGCTCAGGACGGTCCGCGAGCAGGCGCTCGCCACCGAGCGCGATGAGGCGGTGCTCGGCGAGTCGAGCGTGGCGGCGCCGATCTTCGACCACGTCGGCCACGCGGTCGGGGCCATCGGCATCGTGGACGCGACCGAGGTGATCTTTCCGCGCGGCATCGCGCGAGGGATGAACACCGCCGTCCTGGAGGCGGCGCGGGGCATCTCCCGCGAGCTCGGCGCCGCGCACTGGCCGCCGCCTCAGTAGTGGGTCATCAACTGCCCTAAACTCGACCGCTAACCATGGACCGCGCGGTTACCCTCCCGACCCCGCGCTGGATGGCGGTGGCCCGAGGGGACGAGCCGGCCGACCTCGTCGTTGCGGGCGGCAAGGTCCTCAGCGTGTTCACCCGGGAATGGCTCGACGCCGATGTCGCGATCGTCGACGGGCACGTGGTCGGGGTCGGCCCGGGCTATTCGGGAGGCGAGCGGGTCGACGCCACCGGCGCCTGGCTGGCGCCGGGATTGATCGACGCCCACATGCACCTCGAGTCGAGCAAGCTGATGGTCGACGAGTTCGCGCGGACGGTCCTGCCGCACGGTACGACAGCGGTGGTGGCCGACCCCCACGAGCTCGCCAACGTGCTCGGCGTGGAGGGTGTCCACTGGCTGCTCGACGCAACCGAGAACCTGTCTCTCGAGGTCTTCGTGATGGCCTCCTCGTGCGTCCCCGCCTCCCGCTTCGAGTCGCCCCGCGGCCCGGTGACCATCGAGCAGCTGGGAGAGCTGCTGAAGCGGGAGCGGGTGCTCGGCGTCGCCGAGATGATGAACTTCCCGGGCGTCATCGCCGGCTCGCCGGCGGAGCTCGCCAAGGCCGCCCTCAGCGACCACGTCGACGGCCATGCGCCCGGGATCCGAGGCAAGGCCCTCAACGCCTACCTGGCGGCCGGCATCCGCTCCGACCACGAGGCGACCACCTACGGGGAGGCGCTCGAGAAGCGCCGGCTGGGGATGGGCGTGCTGCTCCGCGAGGCGTCGATCGCCCGCAACCTGGTCGACCTCCTGCCGCTGGTCAGGGAGCACGGCCCCGAGCTCTGCTGCTTCTGCACCGACGACCGGGAGCCCAACTTCATCGTCGAGGAGGGCCACATCAACCAGATGGTCCGGGTGGCGGTGGCCAACGGCATCCGGCCCGAGGACGCGCTCACCATGGCCAGTCACAACGCTGCCCTCCAGCACGGCCTCCACCGACTGGGCGCGATCGCGCCCGGCTACCAGGCCGACCTGCTCCTATTCGACGAGCTGACCACCTTCCGCCCTCGGTTGGTGCTCAAGCGAGGCCGCCCGATCGGTGCCGTGGCTCCGACGCCGGTCCCCGAATGGGTCACCCGCTCGATGAACGCGGCACCCGTCGGGGCCGCGTCATTCCGCATCGCCGGCAGCGGCCGGCTGATCCACGTCATCCGCGTCATCCCGGGGCAGCTGCTGACCGGCGACGAGGTCATGGAGCCGTCACTCCACGACGGCGAGCTGGTGTCCGACCCGGCCCGGGACCTGGTCAAGATCGCGGTCGTCGAACGCCACCATGCCACCGGCCGGGTCGGGCTTGGCTTCGTCACCGGTGTCGGCCTGAAGCACGGGGCCTTCGCATCGACCGTGGCCCACGACGCCCACAACATCGTCGTGCTCGGCGCCAACGACGCCGACATGGCCCTCTGCGTCGAGCGGCTCCAGGCGATCGGCGGCGGGATCGTCGTCGTAAGTTACGGCGATGTCCTCCACGAGCTGCCGCTCCCGGTGGCCGGCCTGATGAGCGTCCTCCCAGCCGCCGAGGTCGCCCGGCGGCTCGACCTGATGGAGGCGATCCTCGCCGACAGCTGCGGGGTGACCCTCGAGTCGCCCTTCATGGCGATGAGCTTCCTGGCGCTCTCGGTGATCCCCGATCTGAAGCTCACCGACCAGGGCCTGGTCGACGTGAAGAACTTCCGCCTGCTCCCCCTCGAGGCGGGGTGAGGGTCACCGTGGCGGGAAGCCTCGAGGACGCCCTCGCCGATCCCGCCGCCACCTACCTCGCCGGCGGCACCGACCTGATGGTCGGCATCAACTTCGGGCGCGACCGCCCCGAGCACGTGGTGTCGATCCGCGGGCTGGAGGAGCTGCGACAGGTCTCCGTCTCCGAGGGCCGCTGCTCGTTCGGTGGCGGCGTCACCTACACCCGCCTGCTGGAGGCGCTCGGCGAGCGGAGCCCGGCGATGGTCCAGGCGGCGCGGACCATCGGGTCGCCCCAGATCCGCAACGCGGGCACGATCGGGGGCAACCTGGGGACCTGCTCGCCTGCCGGCGACACCCTGCCGGTGCTTGCCGCGCTCGACGCCACCATCCTCCTCCGCTCCGCCGGCGGCGATCGCCGGGTGCCCTTCGCCGCCTTCATGTTCGGACCCCGCAAGTCGGAGCGAAAGCCGGGCGAGCTGGTCTACGCCGTCGAGTGGGCGGAGGCCGGACCGTCCCAGGTCTTCCTCAAGGCGGGCACCCGCAACGCGATGGTCATCGCGGTCGCCAACCTGGCGATGGTGATCGATCGTCGGCGCCGGGCGGTTCGGGTGGCGCTCGGCTCGGTGGGACCGACGATCCTCCGCGCCACGGCGGCTGAGGAGCTAGCGGCGGGCCTCTTCGAGGAATCGGGCTGGGACCGCCCGCTGCAGGCTCCGGAGGCGGCAACCGACCGGTTCGGTGAGCTGGCCGCGGCCGCCGCCCGGCCGATCGACGACCAGCGCGGCAGCGCCCGCTACCGCAAGCACATCGTGGCGGTGATGGCGCGCCGGGCGCTGGCCCGGACCGGCGCCGCGGTATGAGCCGGCTGATCCGGGTCAACCTCAACGGCGAGGAGCAGGAGGCGGAGGCCTGGGAGGGCGAGTCGCTGCTCTACTTCCTGCGCGAGCGGCTCGGCCGGTTCGGCTCCAAGAACGCCTGCGAGCAGGGCGAGTGCGGCTCCTGCTCGGTCCTCCTCGACGGCACCCTGGTCTGCTCCTGCCTCGTCCTCGCGGCTGCCGCGGAGGGGTCGCGGGTGGTCACCGTCGAAGGCCTCGCCGAGGACCGGGTGACCACCGCCGTGCAGGCGGCGATGGTGAGCGCCGGCGGTGTCCAGTGCGGCTTCTGCACCCCGGGCTTCGTGGTCTCGCTGACCGACCTTCTGCGCCGCAACCCGGACCCGGACGAGTTCCAGCTCCGGGAGGCGCTGAGCGGCAACCTCTGCCGCTGCACCGGCTACCTGAAGATCTTCGCGGCCGCCCAGGAGGCCGCCGCAACGCTCCGAGCGGCCCGATGAGCCTTGTCGTCCGGGCCGGCGTCCTGGTCACCGGCGCCGGCATCCAGCTGGAGAGCGGCTGGCTGCGCAGCCGGCGGGGCGAGATCGTGGAGATCGGGACCGGTCCTGCGCCGGAGGCGGGGGAGACGCTCGACCTGCCCAACTGCGTGATGATCGCCGGGCTGGTCAACACCCACGACCACCTGTACCAGTGGGCCACCCGCGGCTACGCCTACAACGCGGGCCTCTTCGGCTGGCTGAAGGAGCTCTACCCGGTCTGGGCGGAGATCGACGCCGAGGTGGTCCACGCTGCCGCCCGGGCGGCCATCGGCCGGCTGCTGCTGGCCGGCTGCACCATGACCACCGACCACCACTACGTGTTTCCCGCCGGCCGGCCGGGCGTATTCGAAGCGCTGGTCGCGGCGGGCACCGAGCTGGGCATCCGCTTCCACCCCTGCCGCGGCTCGATGGACCTCGGCGAGTCGCGGGGCGGCCTGCCGCCCGACTCGGTGGTCGAGGACCTCGACGCGATCCTTGCCGAGACCGAGCGCCTGGTCGGCAAGTACCACGATCCCGGCCCGGGGTCGATGCTCCGGGTGGCGGTGGCGCCCTGCTCGCCCTTCTCGGTGACGCCCCGGCTGATGACCGAGTCGGCGACCCTGGCGCGCCGGCTGGGCGTCCACCTCCACACCCATCTCGCGGAGACGGTCGAGGAGGAACGTTTCTGCGTCGAGCGCTTCGGACGGCGGCCGCTCGAGCTGCTCGATGAGTGGGGCTGGCTGGGCGACGACGTCTGGTTGGCGCACGGCGTCCACTTCTCGGCGGCCGAGGTCGCCGAGCTCGGCCGGACCCACACCGGGGTCGCCCACTGCCCCTCCAGCAACATGCGGCTCGGTTCCGGCGCCTGCCCGACCACCGAGCTGGTCGCGGCCGGCGCCCGGGTGGGCCTCGGCGTCGACGGCGCCGCCAGCAACGAGGACTACGACCTCCTGGCGGAGGTCCACCAGGCGCTCCTCCTGGCCCGGCTGCGGGCCGCCATGCTGGGAGTTCGGGACCCGGCGGCGACGCTCAGCCCGAGCGGCGCCTTCGCCCTCGGCAACCGCGGCGGCGCCAGCGTCCTCGGCCGCGCCGAGGTGGGCACCATCGAGGTCGGCATGCGGGCCGACCTCGCCCTCTACCGCGCCGACGACCTCGGCCGGGCGGGCATCGCCGATCCCCTGGCCGCGATCGCGCTGGCCCCACCGGCCCGGGCCGAGGCGGTCGTCGTCGACGGGCGGGTGGTGGTCCGGGAAGGCAGGCTGCTGACCGCCGACGAGGACGAGCTCGCGCGCGCGATCACCGCCGCCAGCGCTCGCCTCCAGGAGGTCCACCACGCCTAGCACCACCCGCGGCCGGATCGGCGAGTCGGTGCCCCGGCCCGACGGGCCGGCCAAGGTGCGCGGCGCGTTCAGCTTCGGCTCCGACCTGGTAGCCCCCGGGATGCTCTTCGGCAAGACGCTGCGCAGCCCTCACGCACATGCGGTGATCCGCTCGATCGACACCGCCAGAGCGTCGGCGATGCCCGGCGTGCGTGCCGTGCTCACCGCCGCCGACATCCCCGGCGAGCGGCTCTACAGCCTCCATCGGCCGCCCGACCAGCCGGTCCTGGTCGGAGTAGGGGAGGAGGTCCGCTTTCGCGGCGAGCAGGTGGCGATCGTCGCTGCCGACCACCCGGAGCAGGCACGCCTGGCGGCCGAGGCGATCGAGGTCGACTACCAGGAGCTGGCGCCGCTCACCGACCCGGTCGAAGCGCTCCGCCAGGGCCTCGCCCACCGCACGCTCGTCATCCGCCGCGGCGACCCCGAGATCACGGCGGCGGTGGTCATCGATGCCTACTACGAGGTCGGCCAGCAGGACCAGGCCCCGCTCGGGCCGGAGGCCGGCCTCGCCATTCCGACACCCAACGGCGGCGTCGACCTCTTCGTCGCCACCCAGGCCCTCCACGTCGACCTCGAGCAGGTGGAGGCGTCGCTCGCGCTTCCCACCGGCTCGGTCCGCCTTCACCTGGCCGGCGTCGGAGGTGCCTTCGGAGCCCGGGAGGACCTCTCCATCCACATCCACTCCTGCCTGCTGGCGCTGCGCACCGGCCGGCCCGTGAAGATGTGGTACGGCCGGGAGGAGTCCTTTGTCGGCCACGTCCACCGCCACCCGGCCCGGATGTGGTACTCGACCGGGGCGGACGCCGAGGGCAACCTGGTCTTCACCCGGGCCACCATCGTCCTCGACGGCGGCGCCTACGCGTCCTCCTCCGGCGCGGTGACCGCGAACGCCGCCTGCTTCGGCGCCGGGCCCTACCGGATGCCGAACGCCCTCGTCTGGAGCGGCGCGGCCAGGACCAACAGCGTGCCCAACGGGGCGATGCGCGGCTTCGGCGCGGTCCAGACCTGCTTCGCCCACGAGTCCCAGATGGACGCGCTCGCCGCGCGGCTCGGGATGGACCCGGTCCAGCTCCGGCTGAAGAACGCGCTCCGCTCCGGGGACGCCCTGATCACGGGCCAGGTCGTCACCGGCGCCGCACCGATGGAAGAGCTCATCCGCCTCTGCGCCGGCATCCCCGAACCACCGCCGGCCGAGCACCGGCTCGCCCTACCGGGCGGCGCCGGCAACGTCGCCGAGCCCGCCGACGTGGTCCGCCGGAGCGGCTTCGCGGTGGGGTTCAAGAACATCGCCTACTCGGAGGGCCACGACGACTATTCGACCGCCCGCGTCCGCCTCGAGCTGGGCGCCGACGGCAGGGCGGCCGCCTCGGTCAAGACGGCGGCGTCCGAGGTCGGCCAGGGCGTGGTGACGATCACCGAGCAGATCGTGCGCACCGAGCTGGGGGTCGAGCGGGTCCACTCGCTGCCGGCCGACACCACGATCGGCGACGCCGGCTCCTCCTCCGCGTCGCGGCAGACCTGGATGACGGGAACCGCCGTCCAGCGTGCCGCGCAGCGGGTCGCCGAGGAGGTGCTGAGCCGGGCCGGCCCGCCGGCGCGCTCGCTCGACGCCGGCCAGGTGCTCGACGCCGAGGGCGTGCCGCTGGCGCCGATCGAGCTCTTCCTCGAGAGCCCGATCGAGCGCGAGTTCGAGTTCCACCACCGGCCTACCGCGGGCCTCGACCCGAACGGCCAGGGAGACGCCCACGTCTCCTTCATGTTCGTGGCCCACCGGGCGACGGTGGACGTCGACCCCGAGGCCGGGCTCGCCCGGGTGGTCCAGGTCGCCACAGCGCAGGACGTCGGCAAAGCGCTCAACCCGCTCCAGGTCCACGGCCAGATCGAGGGCGGCATCGCCCAGGGCGTCGGGATGGCGACCATGGAGGAGATCAAGCAGCGCGAGGGTGTGATCCTCAACGCGAGCTTCACCGACTACATCATCCCGACCGCGCTCGACATGCCCCTCGTCAGCTCGATCCTCGTCGAGGAGCCCGAGCCGGGCGCGCCTTACGGGGCGAAGGGGGTGGGGGAGCCGCCGCTCATCTCCTCGCCCGCGGCGATCGCGGCGGCCCTCCGCGCGGCAACCGGCCACCGCCTCGGCCGCCTCCCGGTGAGCCCCGACGAGCTGGCCGGCATCGCCGAGACGGAGCCCGACTGGGAAATCGAGCCCGGTTCGCCGCCTTCGACTGGTAACCGCCGCTCGTAGACTCAGGCGGAATGGCCACAACAACCGACAGCGCGGTCGATTTCGGCCTCTTCGGTCCCGGCTCGGTCGCGTGGCAGCTGCACCGGGAACCGGGGCTGCTCATCGGCGGTCTTCGGGCGCTCATCCTGCAGGCCCTCCACCCACTCGCCATCGCCGCCGTCGAGCAGCACAGCGATTACAAGAAGGACGTCTGGGGTCGCTTCAACCGCACCTCGAACTACGTCGTGACGACGGTCTTCGGGACCACCGAGCAGGCGAACGCCATGGGCCGCCGGGTGCGCGCCATCCACCGGCCGATCCACGGCATCGACCGCGTCACCGGCCTGCCCTACGCCGCCGACGACCCGGTCCTCCTGCTCTGGATCCACGCCACCCTGGTGGAGTCGTTCGCGCTCTCCTACGAGCGCTTCGTCGCCCCGCTCAGCACCTCGGTCAAGGACGGCTACGTCGCGGAGATGGTCCGCCAGGCGGAGCTGGTCGGACTGCCGGCGAAGGACGTGCCGGCGACCTGGGCCGAGAACTACCGCTTCATCGAAGCGCAGCGGCCGATGCTGCAGCTGACGCGAACCGCCGTGGAGGCGCTCGACACCGTCCTCAACCCGCCCCTGCCACCCCACCGCCGGCCGGGCTGGTGGGCCCTCGGCCAGTGTGCGATCTCCCTCCTGCCCGAACACGCGGTCGACCTGTACGGCATTCGCCGCAACCCCTCTCGGCTCGACTGCTGCCGCCGCACCCGGTGATCCTCGCGGCGATCCGGAAATCCCGCGCGGCCGGACAGCCGGTCTAGCGCGCGAGCCGGGCCGCGGGCGCCCGTCGACGCGTCAAGCCCTGGCCTCGACCGTACGGGTATGGCTCGGCAGCCGGAGGCCGAGCGGCGCCACGATCTGCACGATCGCCGCAACCAGCACCATCCAGTAGGCGCTCAGGCTGCTGCCGGTCAGGTCCCAGAGGACGCCTGCGATGATCGGAGCCAGGAAGCCGATCGTGTACTGGACGGTCGTGATCCCGGCCGTCAGCCGGTGCACGTCGTCGCGCTTGCTGAGCATGGGCGGGAGGGCCAGGACGAGGATCAGGACCTGGGCCGCGGCATAGCCGACGATCCCCACCGCGACCGCCTTCCAGATCCCGGGCAGGAAGAGGAACGCGGTCATCGCCACCATGGTGAGGAGCCCGGTCGCGACGAACGGCCAGCGCCGCCCCAGCACCAGGTGGGGGAGGCCGCCGACGACGAGCGAGGCCGGCAGCTGGAAGAGGTTCAGGAAGGTCAGCGAGGGCGTGATCAGCTCCGGGTGGTGATTGACGCGCAGGTAGTCGGGGAGGAACGCATTGAGGCCGAAGTAGATCGCCGAGGCGGTCCCCAGGGTGATCCCCAGCCGCAGGGTGGTCGGGCTGCGCCAGTCCGGGATCCAGAGCGGCTGCGGCTGGCCGGCGCCTCGCGGCTCGTGCCGGGTGGAGAGGAAGACCGCGATGG
>WNFM01353056.1_pt1 | contig 14055 bp, 9 predicted proteins | sample 5400271 | NCBI WGS metagenome assembly WNFM01 (sample SAMN13153352, study PRJNA577476) | soil metagenome | isolation source: 60 cm saprolite on Douglas fir-dominated hillslope | place: USA:California | collected 2013-09-17 | reverse complement strand
TTGCGCGGCCATCGCTGGAGCGTGTACGGCGTCGCGTGGAGTCCCGATGGCAGCCTGCTGGCAAGTTCCGGGTGGGATAATGCCATCCGGCTGTGGGACCCAGCCACCGACACCTGTGTCCAGGCCCTGCGGGACCTCGACCACCCCGAGACTCCCTTCTTCGGCGTGGCCTGGAGTCCAGACGGGCAACTGCTGGCCTGCGGAACCGTTCTGCAAGGCGTGGTGGTGTGGGACGTGACGGCGCGCTCCCCACGGTGGGCAGATCGCGCGCACGTGACCTGGATCCGTCGCGTGGCCTGGAATCCCGATGGCACGCGCCTGGTCGGCGGGGACGAAGATGGCCACGTGTCTGTGTGGGACGCCAGGGGTGGCACGCAGCTGCTGTGGTTGGCGGGACATCATGGGGCCGTCACGAGCGTGGCCTGGAGCCCCGATGGCTCCCGGCTGGCCTCGGGCGGCGGCAGCAGCGACGGTGGGGAGCTCTTCGTGTGGGATGCCCACAGCGGGCAGCGCGTGCGCGCCTTTGCGGGGCATCCTGGGGTGGTCTCTGCGGTGACTTGGGCTCCGAGTGGAGAGTTGGTGCTCAGTGGTGGCAGTGATGGGAGGGTGCGCTGGTGGGAGGTGCACAGCGGGGAGTGCGCGCGGGTGCGAGAAGCGCATCAGGGGGCCGTCCAGGCGCTCAAGGTAAGTCCCGATGGCAGCAGGCTCGCCAGTTGCGGGGATGACGGAGTCATCACGCTCTGGGACCTGGAGAGTGGCGAGCCTCTGCAAACGCTGCGGCGAGATCGGCCCTACGAGCGACTCAATATCACGGGCATCCGGGGCCTCTCCGACGCACAAAAGGCGTCGCTGCGCGCCCTGGGGGCGTTCGAGGAAACGAGCATTGGCGGGTAAAGGCGTTGTACTGGCTACTTAGTACGTCCGTTCCTAAAACAGGGAACGAGTGCAGCCTTTGTCATATCACAACCATTTACAACTCACGGCAAGCTTATGCCTCCCTTTTGAACTCACGGCAATTTTATGAGGTTAGAGGCAGCGAAATCCGCCATTTTTAGCTTTCTACTTCGTGCTCAAAAGAAGACTTTTGCGGCAAGGTTATGAGATTAGAGGCGGCAGGGAAATGAGTAAAGTCGCACTTTGTGTCGAACACGTTCAGCACACAGCATGCCTTCCTTTTGTGTAGAATGGAAGGGATTGTATTTTCCTAAAAAGCCGCTTGTCAAAAGTACGCGAGTCCTAGAATTCGCTGTGCAGCCACATATGCAACATCAGCCACTTCCTGCCTAGGATCGTCAGTATAAGGCTGCAAAGCAGGAAGCACAGTGTGATCGCCAAAAGTTCCAAGCAAAGTTAGAAGCGGGATAAGCGTCACTTCGTTCGCTGACTTCAAGCGTCTTTGTAAGGCCTCTTTCACCACATTATGCTCCATTTTCGCTAGGTTATATTCGACAACACTGGCTGGTTGATGAGCAAGTGTATCGAGAACTGCATCAATTACAGTAGCCGAGCCAAGGTGACAAAGTATTACGATAGCGACATCGCGTATGGTCTGTGGCGAATCGGGTGAACTCGTTGGACGAGGAATATCATATGTAGCACTGCTTGCGACACGCTCAAGTAATTGGCGCGCTTGGGGCGTTGCGATATATTCCATATCAAAGAGCGCAAATAACATGGCTTCAGGAGTCATTTCATCAAAGTAGGTGTCAATAATAGTCACAAGTCGGGCATCTGTTGATGCAAGCACACCGGGACGGAAGTATGTTGTATCTGTTATATAACTTAATGCTCTTCCGCGGTGCAGCACATGTACTAAGAGCGCCGCCTTTCCAACGTCCAAGGGGTATAAAAGTTCTAAGATCGTGTCTGTTGCTTCTTTCGTTCCAATCCAGAAGAGCGCTTCTAAGATGCTCTGAAGGCTTTCAGGATCAAGATTCCATAATTCATGGAGAAGAGGAATAGCCTGCTCATCGCCAGAAGCTGCAAGCGCATATATCGCTTCCTCTCCTACCTTTGGTAAGTGTGTACATATAAACTGCTCAATGTATTCAAAAGCATCCGGGTGTTGTAGTTTCCCCAAGTACGCTATCACCCTGTTATCAAGATTCTCTCGGCTAAGCGAGTTCGACGTGGTGAAATCGATGGTCGTATCTTTTATCACTTGTACCAGTATTGGAATAGCCTCTGGAAGATGAGAATATCCAAGAGCCTGAACAGCTTGAAACATGAAACGATGCTGAGTAATAAACATAGACAAAGGTTCCAGTGCGCGCTTGTCACGAGATACTCCTAGTGCAAAAATAGCATCACTCAACACCATATCTGACGTAGAGGGGTCATTTACGAGAGCAAGTATAGGATCTACCTCTATTTGAGTTCCAATAGCTATGAGAGCCTCTATGATTCCCATTCCTGGCCGCCAAGCTCCAGGTGGTCGTGACTTCACAAGAGCAAGTGCTGTTTCGCTGGCACCAAGTTGTCCTGCGCACTGTATAGCCGTAAATCGAACGTAAAAATTAGAGTGCTCAAGCAGACGAATTACAAATGGGACAATCATGTCCAGTGGACAATGTTGCATGCCATGAGTTCGTACAATATCAAGCTCCTGAAAAAGTTCATTGCGACTTTGTCGAGCTTTCTCACGGTCACCAAGAGGAAGTTCTGCATCACCAAATTGCTGATCATTGAGTGTTAATTGTTCGCCAATCTCTCCCAGAGCTATCTCAAGGACATCGAATGCCTCTGGTGTGCCAATGTGTACCAATGTCAACAATGTAACCCAGTCCAACCATTCAGTTTCTTGCAAGTGTGCCAAAAGCGGTGTTACTGCTTGTTCAGCTTTTAAGTATCCTAGTGTATGAGCAGCAGCGTACATGTTTTCAGAATCATGTAAGAGCGCTAGAGCTTTCTCCAGAAGGTGCTGACGAAAGTTTTCAGGTAACATGTCAACAAGTTCCTGGTCAACCGGTCGATACCACTCGAGGCGCCGTCCCAAATAACGTATAAACGGTTCCACGACGTCTTCTACACCCAAACGAGCTAACGCACGCAGTACTGCTTGTGACTCATATGAGTTTGGTGTATATGTAGTCCAACAGTGAAATAACTTATCCTTGCTTTCGTTGGCTCCGAGCATGCCAAGAAGATCGGCAGCACGTTGACGATCAAAAGAAAATTTGCTGTTGAGTTTCTCTTCTAAGTCAAGAATAACTCGCTGCCGTATCCTGGCCGAAACAATTGATGGCACTCGTTTGAGTGCTTGTGCTGCTAACCAGAGGTTCGATGAGCATAATCGTTCGACGACCAGATCAGGTTCTGAAACGAGTTCTGCAATATAGAGCGGAATTTGACGCCAGCGATAGGCCTGAGCAAGTTCCTCAATACGCCTGAGTACACTCTCACGCTCTAAAGATTTTTCGAACATGCGAGCGAGAGTCTGCGCAGTTATAAACTCAAAGAACGTCTCATAGATCTTCGTAGATCACGCCTGAATTCTTTAGTTGAAGGAAGAGAGACTGGGGTCTAGTATCATCTGGATCGATATGACGATTGAGATCGGAGATATCAGAAGATGAGAGAGAGGAACTATTACGTTCGAGCATCCGCAAGGCGGTGTGCTCAATTGCAGTACGAATCGCTTGTTTGCTTTTTCCCCTCTCTAGTGTATCATGGATCGCGTTAATCTTTAACTCTAAATATTTCTCCCACAAATCTTTGGCAACCACAAAAGGCACGAATTTGAACGAACGATCTTGATTGGCTTCAGCAAAAATGCTGAGAAGGAGGGGAGAGCGAAGACTCTGCTTCGCTTCGACACTGAGTTCTACACGCACATTCCAGTATGGAAAATACTTTCTACATGCTTGTTCAAACTCCTCGTCAGTATACAACCCCAGTGATACAGCTCCCTCCTCGGATATGAATCCCTCTATAGCGGAGCTGTGTATGGATGGCCAGATTGTATCTCGGCATGTTATCAATAACAGCAGTGGATAATCCTGACATGCAAACAACAGTTGTTCTATAGCCTTACGAATCTTCGTCGGATCACTATTCTCATTTATCCCTTCTACAACCACTATGAAGGGGTAGCCTTCATGTTGCGCAATTTGGCATAGCTCATAAATTTTCGCATGGTACGTGCGATCATCCACCGGGTATCCCATGGCTTCAACAATTTCTCGTTCGAGGGTATGATCGTCTGTGATAGTATGGCTACCGGGAATCACTATGACCGGCGCGTCTTTGCCATACTCCTCGGCAAGATGCAGCACTATATTCGTTTTGCCAGATCCTGCTTGATCTACCAATACAAACAGTTGAGCTAATGTCTTCTTTTCCTTCCCTTGACTCTGTTCCTGACGAATGCTCATCTTTGCCTGACGATACCAGGCATCTATCTTTTGCTCGGCATCTCGATGCACATATAAGGTTGGGTTATACTTCCCACTATATCGTCTCAAGGTTTTCCGTCGTTGATCCTTACAAGCCCCAAGAAGACTACTCCAATTGTGACGTTCAACATCAACGTCTAGAAAGCGTTTCCTTATATACTGGCATGTAGTATCTAAAGGGATAGCTAAGTCACCCTGGCCAAATAGATGCAGTTCCCACCCATAGGTACGCTGTACCATTGCAACATATTCCCGTTCTGCATCAGCACTGACAAAGCGATTGGTGCAGAACACAAAGACCTCTGGAGAGAAGCCTTTGAGACGAGCCACTTGCTCGAGGTCATCTTCAAGTTTCCCACGCCAGTCTGGACTGGTGCCGTATTCAAAGGCACAGAGCTTTCCTTTATCATCGTGTCCCCAGGAATCAGGATGGCCTTTCACGGTACCTCTTGCACTCATTCCGCGCGGGTGAATCTTATATCCCCAATGTGCTGAGAGTACCTCATCACTGAGTTGCTGGAAAGCAGCGTAATCAGTTATATTTTCGAGCGCAAGCCACGTTCTTTGATGTACCTGCGAAGGTATGTCTGGTGAATTGTTTTGTCTCTGTTTCATATCAGTTGTATGCACGCAAATCTATTTCTTCCCTATCGTCCATTTTTCAGCAACTCTCGATTTACTATAATGTCACTCAAGTCTTTCTAAACCTTATGAGTCAAGATCCCTCATTTGCTCTTTGACCCTCTGTGCCTCTTTATGCCTTCCCATTACTTGCAATGTAGCCCATAAACCCTCCCACACATTTCGCCTTTTAGGATCAATAGCCAGAGCACGCTCGAAGGCATCTAATGCACTATCAAATAATCCGAGATTTCTGAGTACAGCACCTCTATTGCTCCATAACACAAGATACTGTTGAGTACTCAAATTTTTGGAGTCAATACTCATTACATGATCTAAGACATCCAAAGCTTCTTGAAATCGTCGAAGTGTATTAAGCGCTGCACTTTTCTCAAGCAAAGCGCTGATATCTTCTGGATTGATAGCTAATACTTTATCGAAGGCCTCAATCTCCTCTTCGTATCGTTCGAGGTTCAATAACGCTGTTCCTTTGTTATACAACAACGTTAGATTTTGAGGGTATATTTCTAATCCCTCTTCGCAGGCATCTAGCATCTCATTGAAACGTTTGAGATGAAAAAGTACCGCACTCTTGTTTGCTAATGAATACTCATGCTTCGGATCGATCTCTAACGCCCTATTATAGGCAGCTAACGCATCCTCGTATTGACCCAGCTCCATCAATGCCTGGCCTTTTGCACACCATGAAGAAGCTTTTGTGGAATCGATACTTATTGCTTCTTTGAAAGCTGCTAGAGCATCTGCGTATTGGTCCTGGCCCAATAATGTATGTCCCTTATGATACCAGACAGTATCATTTTTCGGGTCGATCTCTAATGCTTTGTTGAAGGCAAATAAAGCCTCTTCGTATCTATTCAGCTTATCCAGCGTTTGGCCTATGCCGCTCCATATTGAGACAAGAATGAATGGGGAGTAGAGTGAGGGAGGCGTCTGGTTAAAGTTCGCTAATGCTTGCTCATAAGCCTCCAATGCCTCTTCATATAATGACAGATTGAGTAGCACAGAACCTTTATTAAGATTCAATCCCAAAGCATCTTTAGGTTCTGTCACGACTATCTGGTTATAGATCGCTAAAGCTTCATTGTGTTGTCCTAATTGTTGAAGCATAGCTCCTTTATTAAGCAAGGACTGAGTGTCATCAGGGTTAAGGAGTAAGGCTTGGTCAAAAGTACTTATTGCATCTTCGTAGTGTTTCATCGCGATAAATGCTATGCCTAGTTCTGCCAATGCTTCAGCATCCTCTATCTCATGAAGCACTTCTCGTAAGCGTATGAAGTCCTGATAGGGACACGTATAATCCGTCACGACCTTCTCAAAATATATATCCTTGCGAATAACAAGCATTTCTTCAGTGGCATTAGTATCGACAGTAATAAATTGCTGCGTTTGTAGTGTATCTACAACACTACGCCATACATTCTCGTGTTCTAATATCCCTTTTTCACCAAAGACTCCTGCACACACTGCTCGGACACGGCGTCCAGTATGATTGAATGTCCACCCTTTCCTCTGAAAACAGGTATTACAAAGCAAAAAATATCCCCCTACCATCTGAACCCTCTCTAAATTGTTCAGATAGATAGACATGTTCAGGCGTGGATCGCCTCTGCTTTGGGCTGCAAGATGACCGTATTGCCCAGACGTTCCAGTTGTCGAACAAGTCGTTGTTGAATCTTTTGTTTATTTACATCAGTAAAGTAGTCAATTCCTTTCTCGTGGTACGGCTCACCGGTCTTGACCATGTGATAGAAAATCACTAGAATACTGTGACCGACAGCCATAGCCGCTCTCTTGGCCCCTCGCCGCGCACTGATGCGGCGGTATTGTTCGCCAAGATACGTTTGGGTATGCCCCGCCGCATGTGCCGCCTGGATGAGCGCCGTTTTGGCCCAGCGGTTCCCTTGACGCGTGCGACCACTGAGTTGTTTGCCTCCCGTTTCATGATTGCCTGGACAGATGCCGACCCACGAAGCCGCATGGGCAGCATCTGGAAAGCGGCTCATGTCCCAGCCCAGTTCGCCAAGCAAGACTTCGATGCTGCGTCGCGCGAGTCCCGTCACGGCATCGATCCGTTCAATGAGGGCATCAAACCGGCGTAAGCGCTCGGCAATCTCCCGGTCAAAGCGGGCAATGGAGCGATCTAACGTCGCGATCAACTGGAGCAGTTCTTCCAGCAATGCCCGGTGATGAGCCGTGAGCTCTCCTTCTAAGGCGGCTTGCAACTCGTCTTGTTTCTTGACCAGGCTCCCTCGCGCCAGATGAGCCAGGCACTCAGGATCGACCTCGCCTGCCAACAGGGCCGTCAGAATCGCTTGCCCAGTCATCCCCATGAGATCGGAAACCACCGATGCCAGTTTGATGTTGGCATCTTCGAGCACCTTGTGGATACGATTGATCAGACGGTTACGCTCCTGGATCAAGCGCACCCGCGTCCGCGTCAGATCGCGAACGGCCTGTTGTTCACCGCTTGGAATGAATGAAGCTGTCAACAAGCCATGTTGAAGCAGATCCGCAATCCACTCGGCGTCTTTCACGTCCGTTTTTCGTCCGGGAACCGCCTTCATGTGTTGCGCATTGACCAGCACGATCTCGAAGGAGTCTTCAAGCAGGTGAAAAATGGGTTTCCAATACACGCCCGTCGATTCCATGGCGATGTGAGTACACCCAGAAGCCTTCAACCACTCTTTCAACGCCAGAATCTCATTGGTCATGGTACTGAACTGCCGCAGTTCTTTGTGGCGGTGTCCATTCGTCTGCACGAGGCTCAGACATGCCACCAGAAAGCGCTTATGCACGTCAATACCACTACATCGTGGATAGAGCACTTCCATAGTTGTTGCTCCTGTCATTTGATCAGACACTTTTCTTGAAAGATCACCAACAGGGTATCCGAATACGGAGCGACAATGAGCGGTTCTTCCAGACACCCGAAGACAGCTTTTTGATCAAGCTCTACAGCATTAGTAGGGATGCCGTTTTCGCTATTGGGATCTTTCCTTCACAGTGTATCCCATCGAGTCCGTTTTCATCCTGAATGGTGCGCCTCTCGGCGCATGACGCTTTTTGAGAAACCCAGTTTCATCGATTACCAACACCGCATTGGGAGCCGCAAGCATCTCACGAACATATGCCCGCAACGCATCTCGCAGCCCGTCGCAATCCCACTTTGCTCGATCTAACAAATGTTGCATGCCATACGGAGTGGCTTCTCCCACCTCCTCCGCCACCTGCCATCCGTTTTTTCGTGAGGCTCCGCTCATCAATCCTTGCATGTAGGCCAGGGCCCGCTGATGAGACTCTGATCTGATGAAATGCTGTCTGATCTGTTGGCTCAGTTGGTCGAGCGCCGTAGTCCAAGCCTCTTCAGGAGAAGAAGACGGACTTTCTGGAGGGAAGAAAGCCATAGAAGATTCCTTTGCTATCCTTGTGTTCTTTTAAAAGAAAAAGAAATTTGTAGGTTTCGTGAGAGGTGAAAAAGGACGATGTATTGCCCGTCTCCCAAGGAAATCGGCGAATCAAACTGCCGATCTCCTTGGGAGAGTGCGCACTCCTGTCAAGCCCGAATGGTTTACCTGCTCGTCACCAACAGGTAGGCTTCTTCAAGGCTGGGATCAACGACGACGGCGGTCTCATGAGGACGTGTGGCGCGGCACGAAGATGGCCAGGCCGAGAGCGAGCACAGTGTAGCCGCAGAGTACGGCGAAGCCGGCCCACGGTGCCAGCGGGTAGTACCCGGCCCGGAGCGTGTAGTCGGCGGTCACCTGCGGGTATGCTGGAAAGGTTTGCTGGATCGCAAAACCGGCGGCTGGCGTGAGTCGCAGCAGCCACTGGAACACGGCTCCAAGGTTGACGAAAGCGAGCACGAAAGGGACAACCGTGAGCGCCATGCCGACAGACATAGCCACGATGCGACGCCGGAACAAGGCACCGAGGGCCAGAGCGAAGACCGCAGCGACCGCGACTACTGCTGCCGTCCCGACCATGACACGCAGTTCAGTAAGGAGGTTCACTGCCTGGAAACCGCCATTGGCGAGCATGATGCGCTTGCCAAGCTGGACCGCGATGACGACAGCCACCAGTTGAGTCGCGAACGTCACCAAGCCAAGCACCAGAGCCTTTGCGGCCAGCGCCCGCCGTTCTGGGCTCGCACGCTTTGAGATACGGTTGCGACCAGCCGAGTCTTCGGCGAAGACGAACAGCACCGCCACCACGATCACCATGATCAGCCCGACCACCGCACCGATCAAGGTGCCCTCGATGGTCCCAGCCGGATCTCCCGTCGGCGCGATGTCACCGTTGCCGGTCACGGTAAACGTGCCGCCGGACTCGACAAGCGAGCCTGGATGGATGAGCATCCCATGGGGATCAGTGTCGACTCCAACATCGTCGCGGCTCCACGCGCCATGTGGAGCCTCGCCCTGCAGGCTGACGTGGTCGAAAACAGCAATGGCCGGGGCGTAGCCGCAACCGCCGCTTTCATTCTCCTCCACATGGCACGGAGAAGTGACAAAAAGCCCCACCTGCACCGTGGCCGACAGCCCGGTCAGGTGAGCTGTGCTAACCGTAGTCCACTGCGTGCCATTGGTCGACTCGTCGCCAGTGAGCGTGGAACCTTCGCGCGTCAGCCGCAGCCAGCGCGGAGACGCTGCGGAGACGCTCCCTGGGAGGCCGGCGATGTCCTGGGTGAAATTGTCCTGCATCCGCACTCCGTGGCTGCCGGTGAGCATCATCGCCGCGTAGGGTGATCCCTGTTTGGTGCTCGCCTTGATGATGACTCCGGCCTTCGCCCATGGCTGGACGCCAGGAACAAGGACCACGCGGTTGGGGAGAAAGGTGGCAATTTCGCCGGTCATGGAGGTCAGACGGGCGGTGATGCTGCCGTTGCCGAGAAGCTTCTGGTACACGAAGTAGAACTTTTCCTCCACTGCTTCGCCGTCCGGTCCTACCAGTGGTTCTCCTGTCGTCAGACCCGAGCGAGAGCAGACAGTGCGACCGCAACTTACGTCCACGTAGGAGCCGTTGCTGGCTGCGCGCAGCCCGAGCAACACAGTGAGCAGTACTGCGACCACCATGCCGACCACCAGGATGCGGCCTTGACGGAAAATGGTCCACTGCACGCGCAGCACGTGCACGAAGCCCTCGCCTCCGGTTTTCTTTGGTTCCATCATAGTTCCTCCCGTCAGACCCGCACGGCTGGCCTGCTTGTTGCCAGCAGATAGGCGTCTTCCAGGCTGGGATCAATAACGACGGCAGCCTCGTGCGGGCGCGTGGCGCTGACGATGCGCAGCGTGACGCCGTGCATCTGATTGACCATCGTGCTGACCTGATAGCTCTCCTGCAATCGCAAGGCAGTGGCCTGATCGGTGGTCACGTTCCAGACCGATCCTGCGGTGCGTGCCAGCAGTGCCTCCGGCGTCGTATCGGCCAGCACGCGCCCCTCCTGCAAAATCACCAGGCGGTTGGCCACGGCCTCTATATCGCTAATGATATGCGTACTCAGTAGAACGATCCGGTTGCGGGTCAGGCTGGAGAGCAGCGTGCGAAAGCGCACTCGCTCAGAGGGGTCGAGTCCAGCGGTTGGCTCATCGACGATCAAAAGTTCGGGATCATTGAGCAGCGCCTGCGCGATGCCGATGCGCTGCTTCATGCCGCCGGAATAGGTGGGCAGCTTGCGGTCGGCCTCCTGCTCCAGATTCACTATCGAGAGTACTTCATCGACGCGCCGGTTGACCAGCGGCCTGGGCAGCCCTTTCATCGAGGCCAGATAGCGCAAGAACTGGCGTCCTGTGAACTCGGGATAGACGCCAAAATCCTGGGGCAGATAGCCCAACACCTGCCGCAGCGCCTGGCCATGGGTGCGAATGTCCTGCCCATTCCAGCGGATAGTCCCCTCGGTGGGCTCCAGCAGGGTTGCGATCATGCGCATCAAGCTCGTCTTGCCGGCGCCGTTGGGTCCAACCAGTCCCAGCAAGCCCAGTTCGCAGCGCAACGACAGCTCACGCAGCGCGAAGTGTTGCCCATAGCTCTTGCTCAGGCGTTCAATCGTCAATTCCATCTCTGTCTCTCTTTCTTTGTTGTGCGTTACTGGACAAACATCTTAGCTGAGCGTTTCGCGGGATCGCTTGAAGGCGAAGGCTGCGATCAGTACCAGCGCCAAGCTTGCCCCGGAAAGCCCCAGGTGTGGCGCGAACCAGCCCGCGAGGTCAGCCATCTTGTTTTCAGCGGAAACAAGGAGCTGCTGAAGTTGTGCCTCGTTCGTGATCGAGGGACCGATGTTCAGGGAATATGAGAGGCGCAGTCCATACCCGGTAATCCCGCTGGTCGGGTCCCAATTGACGTACCAGGAAGGGGGAGTGGCACCGCCAAGCCCGAGAGGCATTACCACTCCCCCGACGATCCACGCCACCAGGATCACCACTTTGATCAGCATGGAGAGGCGCGGAAGCAAGGTGCCAAGGGCGAAACCGAGGCTGCTGACCAGAATCGTCGCTGAGAGCACCATGCCAACCCAGAGGAGCAGCGCGGTCCCGATCTCCGGCGCCGGATAGTCGGTGACGGTCAGATGCAGAAGCTCCCCCATCCCCAGGGTGGCGACCAGAAAAAGCACTGCCATCCCCAGGCTCATCACCAGGCCCATCAGGTAGCGTCCCCAGACATAGGCCCAGGTCGGCAGCGCGGTCGTCAGAAGCAGTTCGTGGGTGCGCCGCTGCAGATCCCGCGTCACGCCATCCACTGTGACAAAAGGCAGGAAGAGCACCAGCACCACCAGAGAAGTTGGAAGCGTATGAAGAAGTCCTTCTGCGCTGGTTCCGGCAACGGAGCCGCTGAGCAACACGCCGGTTTTTACGTTCACTTGACTGAAATTATCTGTCGCCCGCTGGACCCACGTCAGGAAGAACGAGAAACAGAAGAAGCCGAGAGCTTGAAACCAGAAGAGGCGGGAGGCTCGGAAGCGATGGAACTCCCAGGTCATCACGCTCAGAAACAGGCGAGGGCTCTTGTCGAGAGACCGGGTTTGCTGGCCGGTACTGGCCAGCGCAGTAATACTCATGGTAATCTCCTTTTGTATATGCGAGTTTGCAGGTGCAGCGAGTGGTTGCACGTCCCCTCTTACGAGCCAGCCTCCAAAAAGGTTCGCGAACGGTGGCCTCTGTGCGCAAACCTTATGCATAGGGAAGCAGGCGGTGCATGCCGGTGTGGAGGCGCAGCAGTGCGATGGTCAGCAACACCAGGCCAATGCAACCCGGCAGCACCAAAAGCTCAGGCGTGAACAGGAGCGCCTGGAGAGGGGAGACGATGCCGAGGACCAGCCAGCTCAGATAGGCCAGGGAGGCGGCTGCCTGGACCGAGAGGCGGAGCGTCAGCAGCAGGGCCAGTCCCGCGACCAGGAGCAGGGGCATGAGCCAGGAGAGCGTCAGCACCAGCACATCCCTGGTGCCGCCCGCCCAGAGCACCAGCGCCAGCGCGAGACACAGGCTCACGTCATAGCCCAGCACAATCACCAGCCGAGCTATGGCCAGTTGCAGCGGGGAGGGCAGGCAGACCAGTTCTAATTCCAATACCCGCGCTCCTCTCCCGCGAAAGGCGACGATGGTTCCCAGGTAGGCCAGCAGTGGCCCGCTCAAGCGCAGCACCAGTTCCTGATCGGGAAGCACTTTGCTCAACACGACCACTGCGCCTACCAGGGTGACGAGCGCGCTCACCAGCCAGAAGCCCAGGCCAAAGAGGCTGACCTGCGCGCGGGCCGTTGCCAGCAGAAAGGCGACGCTGGTGCGCTGCTGGTGCTCGCGGATGGCCTGACGCACGGGCGAGAGCGCAGGCAGCTCTGGCACCAGCAGGGCGAGCAGGTGCCGGGTATCTGCGGGTGACGGCTGGGGTGCCTGCCACTCGGAGAGGCGACGCACGGCGGGGAGTAGATCAGCACACTCTTCTGGCGTGGCTCCCTGCTCGCGCAGCAACTCTGTCAACTGCTCTGGTCGCTCAAACGGCCAGGGTGATTGAGAATGGGGCATCTAGTCCACTCCTTTCTGTACCGGGGTCAGGATGGCCCGCAAGCGGTGCACGCCCACCGAGAGCCGCGATTTGGCCGTGCCCAGCGGGATGTGCAGCGTCTCAGCAATTTCTTGTAAGCTGAAGCCTTGATAAAAGCGCAGCACCAGCACAACGCGGTATTCCTCGCCAAGCTGCGTAAGCGCCGCCCGCACTTCACTGCCCTGCTCAGCCGCCAGGGCACGTTCTTCCGGGCTGGGAGCACTATCTTCCAGGTGGAGCAGCGCTTCCTCCTCGTCACCCTCTCGCCTTGACTTTCGCACCGCGGCTGATTTGAAATAGTCGCGGGCCAGATTGGTAGCGACTGCGTAGAGCCAGGGCTTGAAGGGGCGATCAGTCTGGTAGGTATGCTGCTTCAACACATGCAGCAGGGTTTCCTGAACCAGATCTTCGGCAAGCTGCCGATCTCCTCCGACGAACCGGTAGAGATAACTGAGCAGTGGCGCATGGTGGCGGCTCACCAGCACGGCTAATGCCACCTGATCGCCTGCCAGAACTGCTGCCATCAACTGTTCGTCACATTTCTCTTGCATAGAACGCGGCTTTGCGGCTCCTTTCAGTCGTGTACTCTTTCCTGCTACGAGCGAGAGCCACAAAAGGTTCGCGAGTGCCAGATGCATCCCGCTTGGTAGAAGTTCATCGGTGATGGTTCTCGTTTTCGTGTCCTGGAGCCATCCGCAAGTAGATCACTCCGTGCCAGGCAAGAATGAGGTATCGGAGGAAGGCAAAAGCCTGGTGATTCTCTCGGAAAGAAGGCAGAGGAGAGGTCATCATTTACAACTGTAGTGTAAAACTGCTGGTGACCAGTCGCGAATTGTTGCAACTACGCGAGGAGCACTCATATCTCCTATCATCTCTCGCTCTGCCGGACGTGAAACAACTTCCAGCTACAGAGTCTTTGCCACAGTATGCAGCAGTTGCTCTTTTCATCCAGCGTACCCAGGCGGTTAAACCTGGCTTCCGTATTACC
>WNFM01087454.1_pt1 | contig 14055 bp, 8 predicted proteins | sample 5400271 | NCBI WGS metagenome assembly WNFM01 (sample SAMN13153352, study PRJNA577476) | soil metagenome | isolation source: 60 cm saprolite on Douglas fir-dominated hillslope | place: USA:California | collected 2013-09-17 | reverse complement strand
GCGGTTGGTTATTGGTATCTAACACAAACACTTTTGACATAGGTGAGTTCCTTTGTCCCGTTGGACCTCTACTTGCGTAGGTAAGGTTGGCCTCGACAAAGTTCGAGAAGGTTTGGCGTACATGGTACTGGTTTCACCCTCTACACCTGTTTAACCATGGACCGTAGAGCAGCAGGCTGGCCGCGCACCCACTGATACCTAATTTCTTCCCGAACGTAGTCCTTTTCAGGACTGAGTCTGGACAGGTTTCAGACTTGCTTCATGCAAGCCTGTCCCCTTTTAGGGGACGGGTACCTGACGAGCACCTCCAAATAGGGGGATGATGATAAATGGCACGGTCGGGTTTAAAAATAACCATCCATACCATACCATAGATTGCATCAAGGGGGAAGAGGCTGCCTTTATGGCCGTAGGCGTAACATCTCCAAAAAGCTCCACGCTTTCAGGTCGCGTTCTAAATGGAAACGCAGCAGGTCATGCATGACTGCCTCCATTTCAAGCTGGATTGAGCTGTCCAGGCGCAGGCGTGGCACCTCTTTCCATTTACTGCGCTGCAGCAGGCGCAGCACCTTGAGGGCGTTCATCGAGAGCGAGCGCACCCAGAAGCGCGAGCACTGGGGACATAATGCTCCTCCCAGAGCGGGAGCAAAGCCGTTCTCTTCGGGCCGTAGTTCGTTGGCACAGTGTGCGCATTTACGAAAGGTCGGTTCATATCCTATATAAGCTAACAGGTGAATCTCAAAGTAGCGCAAGAGCAGGTTAGTGCGTACATGTTCTTGCCCTGGAGCGAGGGTGCCCTTCAGCTTTGCCTCTTGCAGTTCCAGTACGTCGGCTTCCAGACTGCGCAGCATCTCTAGCATCAGGCTATAAACCTCGGGGTGTTGGGTGTTATCCTCAATAAAGCGATCAACCAGCTCTGCCAGGTAAAGACCACAGGTCATATGCCAGAGATCGCTGCGCAGCTGTAGAAAGTTTTCACGTATTTCGGCCTGGGTGACAATATCGAGGTTGCGACCAAGGGCGACCTGCAGCTGGCTGTGGCTCAAGAGTTCAAGATGACCGGCTTTTTTACTGATGGGGCGGCGTATGCCCTTGGCAATGGCATGAAACTTGCCTTTGGTAGGGGTAAAGAGCGTCAAGATGCGATCAGCTTCACCTAAATCGCTGCGTTTGAGTATGAGTGCTTCAACAGAATAGCTGTGTTGCTGTCGCATAATGAGTAGTGTCCTGACACAAAAGAAAAAAACGTGATTAACCAATCACGTTTCTTAGGGAGGCGACGAGCGGATTCGAACCGCTGGTGCAGCTTTTGCAGAGCCGTGCCTTACCACTTGGCGACGTCGCCGCTTGAATAGAAAAGGGGAGCGGGAGACGGGGATCGAACCCGCGACTTTCTCCTTGGCAAGGAGATGCTCTACCACTGAGCCACTCCCGCATTGAAAGCAGACTTTCAATTTCGTGTGCAACGTGGTCACATGTGACCACTGCAACTGTAAGATATCATACCTCGAGCGATTTGTCAACAGTTTTTTTTCGAGGGTCTATATCCTTCTGGATGAAACGTAGGGCGCGATTGATCGCCGCCACCGCCGATTTATCGGCCCTCTCTCGTCAATCACCCGCAAGGATGGAGAGCCTTATTCGACCTCAAACCCTCGCTCTCGCAGCAAGGCTATCACTTGCTCCAGGTTTTCAGCCGGCACGCGTACTAAACGCCCTTGCTGAGGGACTTCGCTGCCTAGCAACTGCTGGAGTGTCTCGTCAGCCTGGATGTCTTCCAGTACCTGGGCAGCGAGGTAAAGCATGGGCGCTTGTTCTACTTCAATGCTGTCTGCTTCGCCGTAGCCTTTGCCCCACAACTTGAGTCGAATCAGAAACGAGGAAGGAATGCCATCTTCACAATAGTGTTGTAAAAAGCGGATAATGGCATCTAGCTCCAGTCCGTTACTACAGGCCTGCTCAATTGATCTGGGCGTGATCTTGCGCCAACCCGTGAGCGTATCCAGTTCGCTCACGCGTTCAATTTGCGCCACGAGGTAGAGATCGCTTACAGCATACAGGGGCTCAAGGCCGCCGTCCTTGTGCAAGCGCCACTGTAGTTCGCTGCCCTCTGCATGACCATGCACAAACAGCTCGTCTTGCGTGGGCGCAGCCGTCAAGGCAGGAAGGAAGTTGCGTTGCCATAAAATGCGTTGTATGGCTGGTAGTTGTTCCCGGGCAACCTCTGCCAGCACTGGCGATAAGCGTCGCTTTAACCATGCCTGTGCCTGCTCATCAGCAAAGAGCAGATCCAGCAGCGCCGGATCTTCAACCTCCAGTAAGGTGACATCTTGCCAGAGTTCAATGCGGCGTGCTTGCCGCTCCCACTCTATAAGTGAATACTGTACATTTTGGGGTATCTCTACGCCGCCTGTGGCCTCCGTCAAAATTTGTTGTATCGTCTCTGCCTGGAGACCTAGCTGGATGGCGCGCATAATGCTGGCCTTTGTCATACGGTACTGGGCAATGTGCTCTAGGCCAATGCGTTCAGCGAAGCTATCTAGCTTAATAAGCAAAGCTTCAGAAACGGGAGCCAGGGCAACGAGTTCAAAATTTGGCTGCACAATTAAGCGCCCCCACGGGACATCCTGAACGGGCAATGCCTCTTTATTTGTCACTACCGCCATCACTGGTGCCGGGCAGAAGGCTGTGCCACTCTTCTCCGTGCGGACATCTACCAATCCGAGCCAGTGAAGCGGCCCCAGTACGACCGCGCGAATGAAGCCACCTTCCACCATATGCCAACCTTCGCGATGGGTTAGCCAACCTCTCCGCAAGCGGAAATCCCACCCGTATGGATTGCTTCCCTGGGAATAGCGATCTGCCCGTGCCCCATACTGGCGAGGAAAGAGCAGGTAGGGTGTATAGAGTTTGGTACGCGCAATGAAGGCAGGTACATCACACCACTTGCCAACTGGCTCCACAGCTATTCGCTCCATAAGCATGTGACGTGCACGCACTACTTCCTCGTGCGCAGCATCGAGTGGCGCGGGGCCGGGCCGTACAATCACATCTGCTAAGAAAGCCAGCTCATTCCAGAAAGAAGTCTCTAACCATAAACGGTAACAGCGGCCCAGGCGTTCTAGCACAGGCAGGCCAAAAAAATCGTCCGGAGGAGCAACATAGAGCGCATTCTGGCGCTCACGCAGCAGGCCCAGCTTCATCAACAGCAGGCGTATAAACAATAAACGTGGGACATCCTGCTCTGTACGAATCTGGTCAATCTGTCCCTTGGATCCTAACAGGTCGATCACTTGCCGTAGAGCCGTGCGTGAGAGCAGCCCACTTCCCACCAGGGGCAAGCCTTCACGCAGCGTTGATACATGCGACCAGTAGAGGTACAGCAGCCGCTGAAAAGTGCGTATGCCTTCTCCAACCTGCTCCAATTCAAATGGAGCTTGCGTGGGCTGACTCATTTTCTCCGCGCGCAAGCTTGCGTTTATGATATTCTTGACCGCTTGGGGCACAATCAGGACACCATCATAGACCCCACTTGTATAGTCCCGTCCGGCAAAATTCGTTTGCTTCCCCCAGAAGAGCAGACCGAGCATCAATAAGCGGCGCAATGACTGTTCGAAAATACCATGTGGATGAGGTGTAGGATAGAGCGTACTCGTCTGTTCAGTGAAAGGCTGATCAGCAGCTTTGTTGGCGCCAATTACCTGGCTGCTACTCAAGTATAACGCCAGGTCGCGGCTATTCGCTCGTCCGCCACACGCCACCAGTTCGCGCAAAATCAGCCCTTCGGTGTCATTGAGGCTGTGAAGAGCTTCCGCAATAGCAAAGGGTTGAAAGAGTTGTTGCGCTGCCTCGTCCAGGGTAGTAGTGGAGGAGATGGCCAGGGCACCTGTGGCCTGTCCCTTGGGCCGTCGTAATTTCAGCAATGATTGCAAATGGTAGGGAGGCACCGTATGTAACAGGTCAATATCACTCTGTTCCATAGTATGGCCTTTCATGCTGAAGCGGAACTTGCCCCCGGCGCTTGAGATCCTCTATCAGACGCTCTGCACCTTGTTTTTTCAGTATCATGCGTGTGGGTGTAATCGTCTGTACAATCTGTTCCTCTACCGAGGTAGTAGCAACAAGTTCCCGCATAACGAGTGTATCCGCAACCTCCAATAAGGAGACACCTGTATACAGGCGTACCTGGCCGTAGCCAGCGATCCAGTGTTCAAGCTGTGCCAGCAGCCGCTGCAGCGGGCCATCCTCCTGTTGCTCCTTTGCTGCCAGTCCTCGCAGCATATGGAGCAGGCGCGCGGGTTGCTTGCCATGGCGTAACGCTTCTATCAACGACCCGGGAGCGAGCCGGTAGCAGAGGCGCGTAGCGTGCACTCCTGCGAACTCTGCGAACTCTTCAATCAATTCAATCAGAGGCCATGCAGTGGGCGTACAAGTGACCAGTAGCTCACCGGTCTCGAGTACCTCCAGCAGCTTTTCCCCTCTCTCGTCTGTAGTAGAGGCGCTGCGTTGTGCACGCCCATTGTGGGCTGCGCTACCATTTACCTGTCCTTCTCTATCATGTAATAACAATCCCGCCAGGGACGTCAGACGAAAGGCGAGTAAACGGCCTTCGCTGGATAAGGCTAGATCGCTGATGCCCCACCAGTGCAGAGGACCACGCAAGAGGCGAGCCAGGTAATGCTCCTCTGCGTGCATCCAATCGCTTAGCTGGGTTGGCTGTAATGGCCGCCCTTCTTCTTGTTCTAACCACCAGTGTGGTGAAGGGAAAAGGCGCTGGCGTTTCTGTAAAAATGTAGGATTCAAACGGTAGATAAAACGGGCGAAAGGAGGAAAACTGATCCATTGATTGAGGGGTGCCTGGGCTATGAGTGCGACCAGAGTTTGCCGGGCTTCTCTATTCTCAGCCTCCAATTCACCTGGGCGCAGCAAGGGGTGATTAAGCGACGTTGTGCGACAGCGTAAGCGCAGACCTTCCTCTTGCAGGTCAAACAGTTCATCATAGCCAGGATGTGACAACCACAATTCAAACAGGTCGCGTGCAAGTTCCTTATTGCCAGGTCCCAACAAGATGTGAGCGGCATTGGAGAGGAGATGGAGATATACTGTGCCATCGCTCTCTTTACGGAGAATATCTGCCAGGCGCAGTAAGCGCAGCGCGTAGCTTAGAAATGTCGGCGAACGAGGAATCATGCTTTGCAATTTTTCGATCAAGGCAGGTGAAGGTAAACCATTGGGAGGCGCTATGTTGCCGGCTTCGTCATGAACAGGTGTGCCTGGCGTACGCGCGGCGGAAAAATGTGTGGACGCGCGTAACGTGCCGGTTGTGTTTCCTTCTTCCTTGAGATCATCACTTCCCAGCCTGTAACCATCCAGGGCGCGTCCCACCAGCAACAAGTCAGCCAGCAAACTATACGCTTCATAATGTTGCATGAGTGGCGCTGCGCTCGCATCATCAGTCTGCCTATTAAAAGATGTAATCGGTACTAGAACATGTAAAGCAGCCTGTACCTCGGCTGGAATGGACCAGCCTACATCGTATAAGGCACCACTCAAACCGATGCGTTGCTGGGGTGCACTGTTGAGGCTTGTATGAAAAAGGAGACCTTTGCTTTGCAGCACGAGGAGAATTCGCTGCAAATGTTCTGGAGGCCCAAAGGCAAAACGTTCAAACAGGCCATGCAGATCGTCATCTGTCATGGAACCTCCGGCCAGGGCCAGGGTCGCTAAGAGTTGGCGCTGGGGCTTTTCAAGCGTACTCGCTATCTTGCGTATGACTTCTGGCTGCTGCAGAACAACAACAATAGCCTCTGCTAGCTGCTGTTTGTTTAAACCGATGGTGGTAATGTCGTATTCGCGAGCTATTCCTCGTAAATCGCTTAAACCCATCTGGGTTAAGATATCATATAGATTGTTGGATGGTGTTGGACCCCGTAAAGTCGCGGCATAGCCAGTCTTCGCAAACTGGCGCGCAGGCTTCGGTGTACTGCGTTGTTCTTCGGATGCAGTCTTAACCTCTTCACGTTTAACTGGCGTCGCCTGCGCGAGACCTGGCTGGAGTGAAGGTGTAAATGTTTCAGGGCGCGCCAGCCATTCATAGAGGAGAGCCGTTACGTGGCGGCAAATAATCCCAGAAGTTGGGCTACACGAACAGTGAGCCTGCCAATTGTTGGAACTCTGTATCTCGATGTCAACACTGTAACGCTGCTGTTCAGGCTGCACGTCTTCTGCTGCTATAGATCTGTTTGCTGGATATGCGCCTGTGCCATGTTCCCATTTTGACATATCAATAACGCCAAGGAGGAGCGCACCTCGACGCATTGTGGCCTGGACAGCACCTAAGCGGCAATACTCTTGTCCCAACGAAGCCGCTGCCAGCCCTGCCATGCGGATAATATCCGAAGCTCGCAGGTGTTTTAGTGCGTTAGGTACCACATCATCCATATATAATATCCAACAATGTTTACTAGAAATCGAGTAAGATGTACTATAATAGCACGAAGAGAGCCTGGGGTCAATCTCGCCGGTTAAGCTATCCTTATAGGAATAACGGTAAAATTACCCGAAAGTCACTACTTTTCCAGGGCAAACATCACATTCGCTACAGCGGCCAGCGCCGCCGTCTCGGCACGAAGAATGCGCGTCCCTAACGTTACTATCTGCACGTTATAGCGTTGTGCCAGTTTAATTTCCTCCGCCATCAAGCCGCCCTCCGGCCCGATAAATAGCACTACCTGCTGAGGCCCACTATCAGGTGCTGCTCCTGTGCGCGCCAGGACATCGCGTAAACTGCGCGTTTGTTCCTCTTCCCAGGGCATAATGGCCAGCGCACCCGGGGGCAGGTCCTCTAAAGCGTGCATCAAGGGGCGAATGGGTAGTAGTTCGGGCAATCGTGCACGACCACATTGTTCAGCCGCTTCTTGAATGATACGCTGCCAGCGTTGTAGCTTGGCGGGACCAATCTCTTCCAGGCCGGCCATTGAGCGGCGACAGACGATAGGCGCGAAGACCGTCACGCCTAATTCGGTGCCTTTCTCTAAAATCCACTCGAAGCGAGCCGATTTAAGTAGGCCCTGGCAGAGTACAAGACGTACAGGGGATGCACTTTTACCCTGTCTGCGTTCTAACAATTGTACCTCTACACCTGCCCGGTTACTCTTGCTGATTGCCGCCAGTACCTCGTCGCCACTGTTATCAAGCAAGACCAGTTGTTCGCCTACTCCCAGGTGCAATACATCACGTACCTGGTGAGCCAGCTTTTCTGGCAGCGGTACAACCAGGTCTTCTTCACCGGCTGCAATTCCTTCCTGGCTGGAAGGTAGCGTGCTTGCCAGTAAAGCGGGCGCTACAAAAAAACGATGCATAGCTGCTACTCTGCCTTGCGCAAGATAAGCACAAACCAATCATCAATATTGGCCTGGTCGATCAACTCCAATCCTGCTGCCAGCAAGGCGGGTTCGGCGTCCTGACGGCGTGCTTCGATAATCCCGCTGGCGATGAGCAGACCTCCAGGAGCAAGCACCTGAGCGAGTTGAGGGGCCATACCGCCGATAACATGGGCGATAATGTTCACCAGCACCATATCGTATTGTCCCGCCATGCGTGCGGCCTCGCTTGCATCGAGCAAGCCCAGCACAACCTTCACTTTATCTTCCAGGTGGTTGACGGCCACATTAGCCGTGGCGCTTTCTACCGCGACAGCGCTGTTGTCGATGCAATAGACGCTGGCCGCGGCCAACCTGGCCGCGGCTAAAGCCAGGATGCCAGATCCCGTACCCACATCAAGGACACGCATGCTCGGCCTGGTACGTTGTTCAACCTGTTCCAGACACATACGCGTTGTCGGATGCAGGCCCGTTCCGAAGGCCATACCCGGGTCAAGTTCCAGGACCACCTCGTCCGGTTTGGGCGTATAATCCCGCCAGGAAGGACGAATAACCAGCCTGCGACCGATATGGGTGACATGAAAATAGTCTTTCCAGGCGTTTGCCCAATCCTCTTCATTGACGATACGTGTTTGTAGCTTCCCCACAAAGTGTTCTCCCAGGCTGGACAGGTGCCAGAGACCTTCCGCTACCTGCTGGCGTAGTTCCTCTTCCTTGCCATCGATAGGCAGATAGGCATGAACATGTACGGGTTCTCCCGTCAGCACACGATATTGCTGTCCCTCGTCTATCAGTTCAAATGGTTCCTCAATTGCCACACCACCAGGCGTATAACGGCTCAGCAGTTCACTCACCGCTTCCACCGCTTCAGGGTGTGTACGTACCGTTAACTCTAACCAACGCATATTAATTCCTATTATCTACTTAACCGTAACTAAACTATGTAATTTGTAGTCCTATGGGTTGTGCAGCCGTACACATCCCAAGTAATTGTAGTTGTGGAGGTTGTGCAGCCTGCGGCTGCACAACCTCCACAACTACAAAAAAAGCGAGCCACCGCAGGTGGCGAGCAGACCAGCATAGAGTCAGACTAGATCCAAATTATAGTAGCCATATGTCGTTATCTCTTGAAAGCCGCAGGAACGATAGAGGCTAATCGCCGGTCTATTTTCGCTCTCCACTTCGAGGGCAATGCGCCTCTTACTACTCTCGTTGTTAGTGTGTATGTCCTTGATCAACTGCTCTAACATCTGCCTGCCAAAGCCTCGTCTCCTGTATTGCGGCAGGATGCCGAAAGTATAAATACCATATTCTCTATCGTCCATAAAGAGATTGAGGCAGCCAACCGCCTTATCTCCTGGTGTAGCTATAAAATACTGATTATGTGGATCATGCATACTCTCAGCCACGTGCCGCCTCGCCCCTTCCTGTGTCTGCCCAAAACAGGCGGTGATAATCTGCGCCAAAACCTCTATATCCGCCTCTGTTGCGTGGCGCAGGCTAAGCCGCTCCGTGTAATCTTCCCTCGTGCGCAGTGTTGTCAGCACCATCTTGTGCTCAGAATAATCGTATTGCGCTCCCACCGCTGCTACGAATGCCTGACCAGAGCGCGAAAATCGCTCGCAGGCGAGGATGAATCGCTCGATACCTCGCTGCTGCGCCTCGGCTCTGGCCGCTGCTAGCAGGCTCGTCGCAATACCCTGGCGTCGGTAGTCAGGATGGACCATGGCCATCACTTCTTTATCTTTGCTGCCTATGCTATCTAACGCTAGCAGGCCAACCAGTTTTCCCTCCGCATAATAGAGAAAATCATTCGTTTCGCGGCCAGCGCGTGTTCGCAGCATGGCGATAGCCAGCTTTACATTCAGGCCCTCGTAGGCATTGCACACCTCTAAAAGCTCACTCGCCTGTTCAAGCTCAGCATTTGCCCATGTCCGTTTTTGTATCAAGCCTTGTATTGCTTCACCGGCCAATCGCTTAGCTCCTCAATTATCTATTAGTCAGGTCGATAGCATAATATCCATACGTCCTGCTCTCTTTAAAGCCGCAGGAACGATAGAGGCCGAGGGCATTGGTATTTTCGGTCTCGACCTCGAGCATAATGCGCTTCTGACTCCTGGCCTGGATGGCACGAATTGTCTCTTCTAACATCTGCCGCCCGTAGCCGCGTCCCCTATACTCGGGACGTACCACGAAGCCATAAATGCCGATCTCGTCTGGTAATTCATACAATCGCAGGCAGCCAACCGGCTCTTTACAGCCCAGGCCAGCTTCTCCCAGTGTCGCAATATAAATCTGGCAATCGTTTTCCTGAAAACACTGGATGACAAAGGCCTGTAACGCCTCGATGGTCTCGCCAGGTTCACCTGCCATGATCGTGACCAGCGCATCCAGGTCGCTATCCTGGGCTGCTCGGAAAGAAAGCCGGTCATCGAAGGCAAATTTTTCATGCAGTGTTTCCAGGATCATTTCGTGTTCTGAGAATGCCTGTTTAGCTCCCAAACTTGCGATCAGCGCTTGCCCTGAATGTGAGCCATGCTCACAAATCAGGATTAACCTGTGTACGCCGCGCAGCCGACATTCTTGCCTGGCAGCCGTGAAAAGTGCCGTGAAAATGCCCTTGCGACGATGGTCTGGATGGACCATGCCCGTCAGTTCTTTCTCTTTTGTGCCATGATGATCCAGTACCAGGTAACCGACAAGTGCGCCCTCTTCATAATAGAGAAAATCATTGGTGATGCTGTTGTAAGGAGAACGAAACTTGATCCAGCCTATGCGCATGGATAGGTTTTCGTAAGCATTGCATACGTGCGCAAGCTGTTCAATCTCCGTTACTTCCGCATCTGTCAGAGTCTGTTTTTTGATAAGGCCCTGCTTTAGTTGGTTCGTCAATCGCTAGCTGCCTTTCTTTGCTACCCCAAATTGTTGTATGCCTCCCTGCGCATTTTATCCTTCCAATATATATATACGTACTGATTAATTTGTCAAAGTGTATAATCGGGCCCCTATTCTAAAACACTGCTGGTTCCATATAGTCGCCGAAGACCGAGCGGAAGACATCCATAATCTCCCCCAGCGTGGCATAGGCCTTTACTGCTTCAATAATGGCGGGCATGGTGTTTTCTCTTCCCTCGGCTACACGCCGCAGGTTCTCCAGAGTCTTTTTGACGGCTGCGTTATCCCGCTCACGTCGCACGCGCTTGAGGCGTTCGAGATGGGCCATCTCACCAACGCGATCAATATAGAGCGTGGGAACTTTAATATCCTCTTCAATGATATAGTCATTGACCCCGACAATTGTGCGCTTATGGGCATCGATCTCCTGCTGATAGCGATAGGCCGACTCGGCAATTTCCCGCTGGAAAAAGCCATTGAGAATACAGGCCAGCACACCACCCAGGGCGTCAATACGGTTAATGTAATCCATGGTTGCTCGCTCAGTCTCGTCCGTCAAAGCCTCGATAAAGTACGAGCCACCGAGCGGATCAACGGTATTCACCACGCCGCTTTCATACGCGATGACCTGTTGCGTGCGCAGGGCAATCAATACGGCCTTCTCGGTCGGGAGAGCCAGGGCTTCATCCAGTGAATTAGTATGTAGCGAGTTGGTCCCTCCCAGTACAGCGGCCAGGGCCTGGATGGTTGTACGCATAATATTGTTATCGGGCTGCTGGGCTGTCAGCGATACCCCCGCCGTCTGGGCATGACAGCGCATCAGCCACGAGCGCGGATCTTTCGCACCATAGCGTTCGCGCATCAACTTTGCCCACAGGCGTCTTCCGGCGCGGAACTTGGCGATCTCCTCAAAAAAGTCATTATGCACATCGAAGAAGAAGGAGAGGCGAGGCGCAAACTCATCGATCTTCAGGCCGCGCTGCAGGGCTGCATCTACATAGGCCAGACCATCGGCAATAGTGAATGCTAGCTCCTGTACCGCCGTAGCTCCCGCCTCGCGAATATGGTAGCCGCTAATGCTGATGGTATTCCAGCGCGGCATATGATGTGTCCCAAATTCAATCGTATCCGTGACCAGGCGTATCGATGGCTCCGGCGGGAAGAGGAACTCCTTCTGCGCGCTATATTCCTTGAGGATATCATTTTGCAGAGTGCCTCCTAGCTTCGCCATCGGGAAACCGCGCTTTTCCGCATTGACAATATACATGGCCCAGATTACAGAGGCAGGGCTATTAATGGTCATCGACGTAGTAATTTTATCAAGGGGTAGCCTATCAAACAGCACTTCCATGTCAGCCAGCGAGGAGACTGCTACGCCACATTTACCAAACTCACCTGTGGCCAGGGGATGATCAGTGTCATATCCATAGAGCGTCGGCATATCAAAAGCTGTCGAGAGCCCTGTCTGCCCCTGCGAGAGTAGGTATTTGAAGCGTTTGTTGGTGTCCTCGGCGGTACCAAAGCCTGCGAACATACGCATCGTCCAGGGTTTGGCCCGGTACATCGTCGGCTGGACACCGCGCGTATAGGGATACTCGCCGGGCAGGCCGATATCGCGGCTATAGTCCAGTTGCTCATTATCTTGCGGCGTGTATATGCGCTTGATAGGTACACTGGAGGTCGTGATTAAATTATCGCGTTCCGGCATGCGCTGCTGCGATTTTTGTACAGCGCTTTCTTCCCAGTGCTTCCGCTCGACTTTCAACTGCTCTAGCGTCTCTTTATCAAAAAGGCTGCCCTGTTCGACAACGGCTGGCTGCATATCACTTGTTTCCGGCGCTCTCTGCTCAAGCATGTTCAAAGGCTCCTCTTCAATGAGTTTCAACGTACCAGGCGTAATACCATGCGCCCCTCCCAAACTTTACACATGGACGCAGCATTATAGCGTCATTCTATATATCCAAATCTAAATTCCCCTACAAACAACATATTGCCTATTGATCTGTATTGTACCATAGTTATCAGCAAGAGCAGAGAATATCAGGAACATGTAATAGTCGAGAATGCAGAGGCTGGGGCCTTGTCAGGGCGTGATGTGCCCCCCCTTTGGGACAAGCCCTCTAAGCGCGAACGGAAGGAGTTGTGAGTAATGCTCCATCGCAACCCTTGTGGTCAATACCGGTCAAATAAGGAGAATGTCAGAAAAACCACAAGGGTCAATACATCTCACTTAAGCCAAAAGGGGAAAAAGAAGACAAGAAAGCTCCCATCTGGCATACTGCCAGAAAGCAGAAAACAAAAAGCCAGGAGCTTTCGATGTACAGATTACGCGAAATGGAAATCGATGACAAGGTGTGTGAACAGGTGAGCATGACGATGCTGAGCGAGGTGTATCCCAAAGAAGTGATCGAGCGGTGCGTGCGCGAGAGTCACCCGTGGTCCAGCAAAGCACGACGGGTGCGAGCAAGCACCGCCTTGGCCTTGGTGTTGTTTGTGATGGCGATGGCGTTGTGGAGCCGTCTGAACCAATGCCAGGTGTGGCAAAAGCTGGTGGGCAAACTCAGTGATCTGCACCCCGGCGAACCAGAGGATGGGCTGAGCGATTCAGGGATCAGTGGACGACGCCAAGTCTTGGGCAGCCAGGGCTTGCAGGCGCTCATGCGCGAGCGCTGTCAGCTGCTCGCCCACTCAGCAAGCATGCCGAGTGCCTTCTTTGGTCGCTATCGGCTCATGGCCATCGATGGCACGGTCTTTAACACCCCCGAGACGGCAGCCAACGCAGCGGCCTTTGGGCGCAGCAGCAATCAATATGGCAAAGGCGCCTATCCACAGGTGCGTTGTGTCTTGTTGGCCGAGTGTGGGAGTCATGCGGTGGTGGGGCTCTCGATCAACCGCTCTGATCTCTCGGAAGTGCATGGAGCGCACGGCTTGCTGGGGCAGGTGGGTCCCGACATGCTGGTGATGACCGACGCAGGCATCACCTCGGGCGGGTTTGTGCAGCACGTGCGCAAGCTGGGAGCGCATGCCCTCGGAGCATTGGAAGCAGGGGCGTGGGAAAACCTGCCCAAGCAACGACGCCTCGCCGATGGTTCGGTGCTGGCGTGGGTTCCCCCGACCCGCAAGGTCCAGTATCCCATGCAGCAGGGCATGTGGGTGCGCATCATCTCCTATCGCATCACCGATGAGCGCTTGGGAGAAGCGGGCAAGGTGTATCGCTTGGTAACGACGCTGCTCAACCCACGCGTGGTTCCGGCTTTGGCGCTGATTGAACTCTACCATGAGCGCTGGGAAATCGAACTGCTGATCGATGAGATCAAAACGCACGAGCGAGCCCAACGCAAAGTCTTACGCTCCAAGACGCCCGAAGGAGTGTACCAGGAACTCTACGGGATCTACTTGGCCCATTATGCCCTGCGCGTCCTCCTAGCGCAAGCGGCGGTAGAGGGCGAACTGGATCCTGATCGCCTCAGTTTTAGCGAAGGGCTCTTTGAACTGACGGAGATGATCGACCTGGCTCTCACCTTGGAGCCCGAGGAGGCCACTGGCCCGCTGCTGGTCCGCTTGCGGCACAAGATGGCCCAGCACGTCTTGCCCCCACGCCGCCTGCGCATCAATCGTCGGGAGGTCAAGCAGATCTACAACAAGTACAAACCGAAGAAGCGCCAGGTGCCTCCACCTGCGCCCTTTGATCCTGAGGATCAGTTTCTCGATTTTGTCGACCTGCTTGATCCTCTCAAGGTGAAACTTTCCGTGGGAGGTCCTTAAGTGAGATGTATTG
>WNFM01355263.1_pt1 | contig 14057 bp, 17 predicted proteins | sample 5400271 | NCBI WGS metagenome assembly WNFM01 (sample SAMN13153352, study PRJNA577476) | soil metagenome | isolation source: 60 cm saprolite on Douglas fir-dominated hillslope | place: USA:California | collected 2013-09-17 | reverse complement strand
CAGAGACACTGAGGACACGGAGAAAGGCGCTCTTCAAAAAACCGGTTCTCTCCGTGTCCTCGGTGTCTCTGTGGTAAACGCTTTGCCTGTTACCGGCTATCAAAATCTTCGCGCCCCGCGAAGAATCCAAACGTTAGTAGCACAGGGGCCACAGAGGTTCGCAGAGAGAGATGGCTCTCGAGAGAATCTCCGCAGCGCACGAAGAAACCGAGGGTTAGTCGTACAGAGACTGGATGGTGATCTTCGCTTCGTTGAGCGGGAAGGTTCTTCAACCCACAGTTCTCTGTAATTCTCCGGACTACTAACCCGCGATTTCTTCGCGCGGAGCGAAGATTTTCCATTCATCTCTGTGATCTCTGTGCCCTCAGTGTCTCTGTGGTCTTGGTTCAGGTCTTGGTTGCCGCCACGCCGCGCTGTGACCTCCGTGACTCTGTGGTTTCGGTTTGGTTTCCTGGCGTACGACGCACCTTCGCGCGTCGGTATGCCAGTCCGATTCTTGGGTGGGTGAGGGGTGCCCCCCAAAGGGACGCGGCGGTGCTTCGGCACCGCCGCGTCGGGTACTACTGTTTACTGCCCACTACGCCTTACGACTGCTTCGCCGGCGACTCCTCGGCCGGAGCCGAGTGAGCCGTGGGCGTCACGGGAGCCATGGGCGCCGCCGGCGCCGGGGAGCCCGCAACAGGGGGCACCGCCGTCGCCGTCTTGCGCTTCCGGCCCTTGTGGGTCGCCGCCGCCGGCTTCATGGTCAGCACGTGCGAGCCCAACTGGGGATTGTCGGGACGCGTCGCCATCCGCTTGGCCGTGGAGTACACGGTGAGTGCATCCTCGCCAGCCTTGGCATAGCGCGCCTCGAGCTCCAGCCGCAGCTCCTGCAGGACTGCCTTCATCCGATCGTAGACCGGCCGAAACGCGTCGTCGAACGCCAGCGTATCGGTCGTCTGCACGGGGTCGAGCAGGCTTTGCAGCGACGGCGTTGCCACCACCGTCGTCACCGCACCGGCGATCAGCTGACGCTTGACCGCCTGACGGCGCCGCACGTAGGAAATCAGGATGTTCTGCCGCGCCGGCGAATTGGGCACCAGCGAGGCGATGGTCTCGAGCGCCGTGAGAGCCTGCTTCGCGACGTCGCTGTAGCCCGGCGTTGCCGCCGGGGGTGTTGCGGGTGTGTCATTGGGAACTGCATTCGTATTGGTCATTGTCATTTCCTCATGCATTGCGCACCTTGCCGTGTGCGCCTGCCAGTGTGTGCAACGGACGGGATCCGGCAAGATCCAGCCCGGGGCGGTGTCGCAGCATCGATTGCTGCGTGCCGGAGTTGAGCCGGCGGTGCGAACTACACGTTTGCTGCTTCGTTTTCCGTCTTCACGGGCACAGTTCCAGGTAGGGCTCTAATTTCACCCTTCACCCTTCACCCTTCATTTCACTCCTCCTTTCATTCGCCTGCGTGCCCTGACAGTGGCGCGCCGGCACTACGTCCCGGTGGGAGGCTCTTCTTTCCCTGTCAGGTCGAAGAGCCCCGATCGGCAGAAGTCCTGCCTCTCATATTGATAATCGGATGCCGAGGTTAGAAAGATCGTGTGCTGCCAAAAATGTAACAACCCGTGGTCGCTCTCCAGGGGAACGAAGCTCTTAAGCTCTTGAGGGTAACGAACCACCCCTCGTTGCTCTTGCGAGCTTTCCTCCCCTTCCGCCCCTCCCGACCCTTGCCTTGCTCACCGTGCTTTCATAATGGATATCGCTCGCCGAGGCCAAAAAGGTACATAGGCGCGAAAAATGTAACAACGTGGAAGATTTCGGAGGGCGAAGCCGCTGGGATCCGCGAGTCTGCGGCGGATCGTAAGTTCTTGTCTTTGTTAACGATGCGGGGGCGGGGGCGGGCGGACGGTCCACGGAACTCACGTCTGCACGATCCTGCCCGGCCGCAGCGCGCGTGGGTCACCAATCGCGCGGTAATACTCAATTCAGCCTGAGCCGCAACTAGCGTCCGTATGATGTGACGAACCATGTCGACGCCTGCGCCCGTGCCCGCTTCGGATCAGAGAGGGACGGAGTCGTGAAAGCCTTCTCCCTGTGGGGGGGACAAGGTGCCCGAAGGGCGGATGAGGGGCGGTGCGTACGTTCCCCACAGCAGGTCCACAACTTGAGCGGGTTCCTTAGGGGTGTTACTCGACTCGCCTGAGCCGCCGCCAGTGTGCGCTCCGTCCGCGACCGAGGCACTCCGCGGCGCCGCTCTGCCGGAGCGTCTGCAGGATGTGACGAACCAGGTCCACGCCTGCGCCCGTACACTCTTTCAACAAGTCCGCGATGGTGAAGTCACCCGGCATGCGGTTGATCGCGGCGATGACCACCTCGCTCTTCTCCCCTCGGCGGGCGCCGATCTGCCCGACGCGCGCATCCAGCTCCCGGTAGGCCTGCTTGACGACAAAGAGGAGGTAGTTCAGGTACGGCCACGAGCTGTACCCACCCCTGTGCCAGCCTCGGGAGGACTCCTCCAGAGTGTCGTAGTAGCGCTCCTTGTTCTCCTCGATGGTCCGTTCGATGCTGACGTAGCGCACGACGTCGATTCCGAGGTGGCAGCACTGGAGGACGAGCAGCAGGCGCGCGACCCGGCCGGTGCCGTCGCGAAATGGGTGGATGTTGAGGAAGTCGAGGTTGAATGCCGCCAGGCCGAGGAGCGGGGGGATGGTCCGGTTCCCGAAGCGATTCCAGACGTCAACCAGCTCGCCCATGGCCTCCGGGGTCTTGCGGGCGGAAACGGTCGTGAGCCGCCGGGCCCGGCCGTCGCGACCTTTCTCGAGAATCTCGCGGTCTTGCTGCCTGTATTGGCCGCCGTCGTCCGCCTGGCCGCTCACGAGCCGATGCAGTTCCAACACCGTCTCCTCGGAGACCGCCGGCCGGTCCAAGGGGTTGTAGATGAGCGCCAAGGCGTCGCGGTAGCGGCGGACCTCCACGTCCCGCGGATTGTGCGGAGCCGGCCCGCCGAAGATAAGCTCGCGGCCGCCCGAGGCGTCGAATCCCACGCCTTCGATCCGGTTGGAGGCGAGTGCGCTCTCGGCCAACGCCCCCTCGTGCAAGGCCCTCAACCGCTGCGGTGCCGCCTGCGTGAGATGCTGCAGCCTCCCCTTCGCCTCGGCCAGATCGGTGAGGTACCACGCCGAATCCATCGGGATGTGCGCCAGACCGGTAAGGAAGCGGAGCGTCATCATGGGCGGCCTGCCTGCACTAGTCGCCATCTCCGCCCTCGCCCTCGTCGTGAGGCGGCCACTCCAAATGCTTGGCGTGCCGGAACCGGCGTGGCCCTTTCGACGGGCCAACGGTAACCGGGTCGCCTCATGCCGAGGAATCATTCAAGTCAGCGAACACAAGCTGGTTTCGCCGTTTGTCGCTCAGGTTCTCCTCGTCATCTTTCGTCATAGCGGTCATCCGTTGGGCACATGCACTTGGCGATCACCCGTAACTTGCGGGTTATGCCTTGACGATAACGACCACGCCTGGACTGACGTTGCCGATGGCGTCCCGCAGTTCTGGAAGGAGCGACCGGAGGCTGGGCAGACGCGTGTCTCGGGCTGTGATCACGACAACACCGATCTGAAAGCGAGGAACATTCTGCTGGTATTGAAGGCGTTGATCCGCCGTCACCAGGACATCGAATGTCTCCGAGGCCCGGCGCAACAGCTCACCGTTCTGGATTGACGACCACCCTTCTTCCTGAACGGTTCGGACCTCGAACTCCCGCAAGTCACGCCGAAGTTGCTGCGGCATGTCCTCGTCGAAAAGCACTCGTCTCACGCGATCTGGGCCAATGCCGCGCGGCCGGCTTCCTCGAGGAAAGCAATCGCTTGCTCACGGCTCACGCTGGGGAAGTTGTCGAGGAAGACCTCGAGGCTGTCGCCGCCCTCGATGTAGTCCAGTAACGTGCGAACGGGCACGCGCGTACCGACGAAGACTGGATCGCCGCTGTGAATGCCGGGATCGGAGTGGATGATCGACTTGAGGTCTGGCATACGGTGCCTCGTTGGAAGGATACGACGCCGGGCGGTCGACGGCAAAGAAGAGCGTTAACCAGCACACGAGGGGAGCGAAGGATCTCTGCGCTGCCCGCGACTCCGCGTCGTGATTCGCGCGAGGAGCACTCGCCTCACGCGTCCGTCCACCGCGGCGCGGTGCCATCTACGTAGCCCAATGCGTTCAGCGTTGGGAAACCGGCCCGAAGTAGACGAGCCGCGGAGCGGCGACATCGCGGCGGAGCGTCTTACGCGTAGATGTCGCCGCTCCGTGGCTCATAATCTTTGTCGCCAGCACGGCGAAAACACGACTCCACACTACTGTCATCCTGAAGCGATGGGTGGGCGGGTCCGAGGGGAGCGAAGGATCTCCGCGCTGCCCGCGACTCCGCGTCGTGATTCGCGCGAGGAGCACTCGGCTCGCGCGTCCGTCCACCGCGGAGCGGTGCCATCTACGTAGCCCAATGCGTTCAGCGTTGGGAACCGGCCGGAAGAAAACGAGCCGCGGAGCGGCGACATCCCGGCTGGACGTTCCACGCGTAAATGTCTCCGCTCCGCAGCTCGCATTTTTGTCGCCAACAAGACGAAGACACGACTCCACAGTACTGTCATCCTGAAGCGATGGGTGGGCGGGTCCGAGGGGAGCGAAGGATCTCCGCGCTGCCCGCGACTCCGCATCGTGATTCACGCGAGGAGCACTCGCCTCGCGCGTCCGTCCACCGCGGAGCGGTTAGGCGTCCAATCTCCAGAGGAGCGGTTCAGTACATCTCCCGAGGCGCGTCAGCCCTTGCGCTGTCCGCCCTTTCCCTTGTCGTCGAGGGGCCACTGCCGCTCGTAGTATTTCAGCGGCCGGCGACGGGCGATGAGAGGCAGCGCGATCCCCTGCAGCTCGATCACCATCCGCACCTTCTCCGGAAGCGAGAGGGCACGGTGTGCCGCGTGTAGCTCCTCTTTCCCCCGCCTCAGTGCGGCGAGCAGCTCCGGCGACGGCCGTCGCGAGGGCGATTGGCTCATGTGTGTTCTGCAGGCAGTGTAAGCCCATGCCTGCCGAGGATCGAGTCGAGTCGCGAACGATCGACCGCGTTGCCCTCGAGCAGAGCCGCCACCCGTTCCAGGCGTTTCCGCGTCCGCGCCGACGGCTCGAGATATAGCCCGATCAGGTGTTCGGGCCGGATCACGCGCACCGCGATTCCTTCATATTCGAGCGAAGCCGCCTCGCGCACCGCCTCCTCGGCCAGATCGCTGTGCGCGGGGATGATCTGCACCGGAACGTCGCCGATGACGATGTGCTCTTGCCGGACCGCGTAGCCTTGCCTTCCAGCCCATTCGTACAGCGGGGCCAGTGAGAGGATCGGACCACCCTCCGCGGGTAGGAGGACGAAGACATCGAGGTCATACGTGGGGACTGGCTCGGACCAGAAAATCAACGCCATCGCCCCCCCGACCGCGTAGTCGGAAACGATCCCGGCCTCCGCCAGGCCCTTGATGGCGATGATCGCGTCTCGAAAACTCATGGCCCGCTCTTCCGTTCTCCCCGCAACCGACTCTACAGCGCCTCATTTTGCTCCAAGACTGTGGCGGGCGCCGTAACCAGGAAGGTGTGGGGATCACGGCGCGGAGTCAAGGGTTCGTGAACCCATCGACCAGCAACTCAGTGGCGAGGTTGACGTCGGATCCCTTTTCCTTCATGTCCACGACGTCTACGGAACCGCTGCCGTCAGCAAGCGGACGGCGAACTGCGTGCGCCTGGAACGACCCGAGAAAGACCTCAACCTCCGGGATGGTGGCGAGAGCGCGCAGGTACGTCAGTTGCCGGAACGGCTTTGAGCCGTCATTCGGTGCCGGTTTGACGATGGCCGTGAAGTACTTGAGCTTCACAACGTGATTCTTCGGAAGCATCGCCTGAGCGAAGCGGAACAGGTCGAGCCAACGGTACGGCGTGCGCCGAATGCTGCCGTCGTAGAGGTTGAACCCGTCGACGTAGACGTATGTGCGCGGCAGCATAAAAAGCAGGGGCCGCCGGTTGGCGGTCCCGCGCCCTGCGCCGAAGCAACAGGGGTGATCAGCCGAGATCGTCGGCCGGAGAGCCTCGCGCGGTCAACCTCAAGCCACTCTCGCCTCGCAGAACGCTCCACGTACTCATCCAATCTACATCTTGTAGAACGGGGAATGTTGCACGCGACGAGCCGACCGGACAAAGGAGCAGTGCAAACAATCGTGCGCCCTCAACGGGTTGACCGTGAACGAAGCGATGATCAGGCGCAAACGCAGCTACCCATGACTGTCATCCTGAAGCGATGGGTGGGCGGGTCCGAGGGGAGCGAAGGATCTCCGCGCTGCCCATGACTCCGCGTCGTGATTCACGCGAGGAGCACTCGCCTCGCGCGTCCGTCGACGTGGCCACCGCGACTCGGTCATGACAGGGTCAAGCTGCGATCCTGGGCTGCAACTTCCGAGATCCAGGAGTCGATCGTCTCGATCCCTGCCTGCGCTTCAGCCGGTTTGACGTGCTGCTTGATCTCGATGAGCTTCGCGACTCGTATGGCTGTCGATGCGCCTGGGTGCTGCCGTGTGACGAACAGTGCTGTTACTAGCGGCTCCAGCTGCTTGACGCCGAGTGATCCGAGCCTTTCTGCGGCGAACTGAATAGCGTGCAAGTGCGTTGCAATGGTCTTTGGGTAGCACTCTTTCAGTTGGTGGAAACGCGCGCCGGTGTCATACGTCACTCCCATCTCACGAGGCGACACACGAAGAAAGTCGTCGGCCTCCAGAGAGGCCAGCCGGCCTTGTAGTTGATAGGAAAACGGGCCGTAGTAGTGGATGCGGAACTCGTCGGAGAGAGGAACGTCGAAGAGCTCTTTCATGACGTAGGCCGCTTTCTGCATCAGGGTTTCGCCGCAGGCTCTTCCCGTTTCACGAACAGCCTCTACGAAAGTCCCGAGAATCGCCCCTTGCTTGAAGTACTCCGTGCTCATGATGCCTCCGTCGCGGTTAGGACCTGGGTGGTCTGCGTTGGCCGAGTGCGTTCGTCATCAAATTACGTCCAACGTTCCGAAGACAAAAGCAAGAACTCTTCGTGCCATCCCTTCGCGGCGAAGAAAGAATTGTGCGGGCCTGGAGCGATTCCAGTCTCCGCAAAATCATTGGCTCTGGAGAATCCGCGGTCTGTCACTACCTACCGTCCGACCAATGACGTCAGCGAACGCGGCGTTGTCGACATATCCGTATTTCTTACCCTGGTGACCAATATAGGTCACCAGGAATCTCTCCAGCGCCGCGTATAACTCCGATCTCTGCTGTATTATCCGCAACTCGTACTCACGCTCGCCGACACGTGAGATCGCAGCAAGGTCGCCCTGAGCTGCAAGTCGTGTGTACCGAAGCTTCCCGGTGCCTAGCCTGAAGTCTACGTTGTTCTCCGCTTCAAAGGTCACGCGACACTTCGGATCGACGATTTCGAGGTCCATGTAGCTAAGCGTGATCAGGCAAGAGAAGGTTGCCTTTTCGCCGCGTACATTGCGCTCGGTCAACGGCGGAAAGAAGCCGTAACAGTCACGGCTGAGCCAAAAGTACTGCGATCCGAGACCCGCTCTGGTGGTTGGACTTGCTTGAATGCGCGCCGTGTCGGCGTGGCTCAGAGACACTACGAGTGTTGCTTCCTCGGACTCGTCGAGACGCAGCTCGCGATCGTACTCGTCATACAGAAGGCGCCACGCGACCCCACCCTGGTCAGCAAGTGATGGTTCGTAGACATCCCAAGTCTGATGCTCGATATTGTGAATGACCTCCTCCCACGAGAACGACATATTATGGAGCGCCGTCGAATCAAGCATCACGGAGGCCTCTACGTTCAAGCCCATACCGGGCCCGGTAAAGTTACCGGATGTCACCACAAGGCTCTGACCACCCGCCGTCGCGGCGCCGTAGAACTTGGAATGCAATAGGCGCTTGCGGTTGATGATGCGCACGGACGCGCCAGCATCCAGCTCCAGCAAACAACGACACTACCCTGCCGCCATGGTTGACATGATGCCGAAACGTATCGAAGAAGCGCACACCGCCGTTGTAGTTGCCGAACCCAGACACGATGTACATCGTTCCGTCGCCAGGCTGGTGATTTCGCACCCAGACCCTCTCGAGCATTTGCACAAGTCCCCGCATCTCGCCAGTGGCGTAGACGTTCGGGTGTAAAGCAAAGTCGTTCATCAGGCCTTCTGAAGGACTAACAGCTCTTCTCGATTCACGGCATTTCGCTGATGTAGCCCGTAGCGCTTATACGTCTGCAGCTCCAGGCGTCGGTCGACGCGCAACCCTGTGTCGTCAAGCAGTTGGGTTAGCAGCTGGGGAGTGTCGATATCAATTCTGGTTCCGTTCAGTGTAGTATGGTTGTGGCCAACCACAAGGTAAAATCGCGCACCCGGCACCAGCAAATTCGCAACCTCAGCAAACATCTCCCGCATGCCAAGAAGATAACGGTACAGCAGCTGAGGGACGGCTTTGCGGCGAAAGCCATCGCTGCCACCCACGCTGAGAGCCAGGTTACGGCAAAAGCGCAAGGCCTTCGTCGGGAGGCGGTCGGCGTTGCCACTTAGACGTTCGTTCCAGCTCGCGTCGTCCCCAATGAACTCGCGGCTGCCCACGAGATGTGCTTGCAGCGCCGGCAAGTCGGCGGGGGTAACCAAGTCCAACCAGATGAGGCTGAGGCGCTGAGTGTCGATATAAGGTAGCGCCATTGCATATGGCGGACTCGTAATCGCGAGCTCGACCTTTCCGCGCGCGAAATCCAGCGGTCGATACCGCCCAAGAGATCGCGCGTCTGCGGTAACGACGTAGGCGCGTCCGCTGACCGCAGCGAGAGCAAGTTGCGCTTTCGCCAATTTCGCAGCGAGGGTCGCGACGTCCCCTTTGAACGCGACCAACGGATCACGACTCGAGGCAGGGCTTATACGGCGGCGTATCCTGAGGTCAGCTGGTTCCTGAAGCGAGAACTCACGCAATAGATTGCTCGCGATCGCTAAGCCTACGTTACGTGACGCCGTTGGCAGTGTCAAAAGGGTTTCGCGAAGGTTCTCGAACACCAGGAGATGACTGGGGGTAAACCACTTCCCAAGGTAGGCGAGTCGCTCAGTGTTCCCGCGTAACTGGCGCCGACCTGCACGCAGGTGGGAAGCGGCCACCATCAGTTCCCGAGTATCGAGGGTGATCGCGGTTAGTTTAGCTTTTGCTACAAAAGTGGCAAGGGGATTCGCGTCCACTCCAATTGGTGAGAGTCCCAGATGAACAGCCTCAACGAGGGTGGTCCCACTACCGGAGAAGGGATCCAAGACGAGGGAATGCTTCTTGAGTGCCGCCGAATTCATGATCGCGCGCGCGATCTGAGGATTGAACTTGCCCTTGTAATCATGGAGACCATGCACCGAGTATCGTGTTGATTGTCGCCTAATCGGCTCGGAGATCGGCAAGCCGTTTCTTTCGATCACAGCCTGAACCGTTGGCGCAGTGTGGCCATCGAGCTCATACGACTTAAAATACGTCAACGAGCGGGCGCGTTCGGGTTTGCTCGCGTGGAAGATGACGTAGTTGTCATTCGTTTCGACGCGGCCTGCGCGTAGGAGGGCCGTTCCTTCAGCAATCGCGAGCTCCCGCTCGTAGGGTAGTAACTGGTAGTCTGGCCAAGCCATTGAGACCTTAGCCACGATCAGGTTTTCCGGAGGACGACAATATCTTCGGTCTTGATTCTCGCATGGCTGAGATTGAACGATTTGCGAGTCGGTGCTATCGCGCGTTGTAGGCGCGCGACGTGTTCGAAACCCTCGTCGGACGCGACGCCCTCCAGCATCGACGCGTTATCGTAGTCGACGCCGTGAATTCGTGACCGCCCGAGAACGAAGCACGCGTAGCCACCGTCTACGAGGGTGTTCCAAGTGAGACGGAGTACCTGACGCATTTGTACGATAAATTCCTCGTACGTGGCGTGATTTTTCTTAAAATAGTGCGCGCGAGCACCGATCTCCCGTTCCTTAACAGCGAGTGGATCGTAGCCAAGCCACCACATACGGTACTTGTGGTAGAGCCAGTACTCGTAAGCATTAGGATACGGTGGTGACGTTATCACCAGGGAAATAGGAATTGGAATCATTTCTGAAGTCACTTCGAGAACATCCCTCTCGATTACGAGCGCCCTAGCATCAGTGACTTGAAACTCCTTCGCGCGTGCTAGACGGAAACAGGCGTTAACAAACTGGTCCAGAGTACCTCGAAATGAGACGTTCTTGTCGACTGCCGCGTAGCGCGTGTCGCTTTCCTGCCGAGATACCCTCACGAGGATACTTGAGAGTGCAGCCTCGAGATGTTCTCGAATAGTCTCGTCACTCTGTCGACTAATCGCCTCAACCGTAGCCGTAACTGCGCGTTGAACGACCAAGTCGAACCAGTGCGCGACGTTGGGTACTGGCGGTACGGACCACGTCGTCGTCTGCGCAGCGGCGAAGGCCACCTCCTCGGCCGCACGGAGAAATCCTTCGGGTAGTGGCATCGTTTTGACCCGGCTAATGAGGCAGGCGATCGGGTTCAGATCAACGCCGACGGAGGGAACTCCTAACTCCTGAGCGACTGCGAGCGTGGTCCCGCAGCCGCAGAACGGGTCTAGGACACCGGACCCGTCAAACACTCCCAACTCCCGGATCAGTGCTCTGGGGATATCCGAGATAAACTTCGCCGGGTATGGGTGGATCGCGTGGATCGTCGCAGCCTCGTCTGACAAGGGAAAGTTCCAGTCGACTTTTTGAAGCCTTGCCAGGAGACCGTCGGTCCGCTCCTGGGACGCAACCTCGGAGCGCGAGCCCTTCTGTCGCTGAGGGAGCACGGGAAAGTTAGTTGTTTGTCGTGGTTGTAGGTTGGTAGGCAGGAGAGACATCTGTAGCGCAGATAGTCGCATGAATCCGATAGCTCCTCAACGTCGACGTTACCTCGGAGTCACCCGGGAGCGGACCTTTCTACGTGATGTAGAAGGAATGGGAACATGCTCTGCCTCGTGGCAGGCCAGCCACATTTGAGGTGCTTCACCCGTTGTAGAGTCGGCTCACGCGCGACGTCCAGTGCCGACAACCAGCGACTTTGGCGTTCGAAGAGCCTAGCAATTGAGGACTTTGACCAGGTCCGAGACTCTGCACTCCTGCGCGTCCGCAAGTCGAACGAGCGTCCCCAACGTCGGTGAGTTGTTTCCGGCCTCGAGGTTGCTGATGGCAGGGAAACTCGTCCCGCAGCGCTCGGCGAGTTGACTTCGGGGTAAGACCACGGTCTGTTCGCAGCTCGCGCAAGTGCTTGCCGAAGACCACCGCGTAGTCGCCCCGAGTGATCGTCATGTCGAGCGGGCTCCCACTTGACAAACGCCAATAGGGTTACTAACTGTAAATACGGAGCGGCCGTTCATGAGCCAACTCACCAGTTCCCGGTGCCCTTGTCGCGAGGACGAATGATCATGCTCGATCCCAACGTCACTGAACGCATCCGGTCCATCTTCCTACATCACGAGGCGCGCGTCACGGTGGAGGGGGCGGCGGAGCTGCTCGGGCGCGCGCGAGGGGGGGTAGCGTCGGCGATCGACGGAGGGGACGTCGAGACGGTGGGGCACCTGCAGCGGGACGAGGATCGACATCCGTTAGCTGGCGGAGCAGGCGTTGCAAGTCTGGCCGCTCGTGGCCATCGAGGAGGCGCTGGGGAGGGAGGCGTCGCTGATCCTGCCCCCTCGGCTGCGGACACGCAGGTTTGCGGCGTTGCTGCCGCGGTATCTCATCGCGGCGCTGCGGAGTTTGGCCGGGGAGAATGGGGAGAGCGTGGAGGCGCGGCTGCCGCGGGAACTGCATGGGTTGGCGTGGGCGCATCGGGAGCGGCTGGCCCGCTCCATTCCCGGATTCGCCGAGCCTGTCGAGTGGCCGGTCGAAGGGTGAAGAGTGAAATGATCACAATTCGTCAACTGCGCAGCTCCCGTGAGGCGCGGCGGTACCGGCGGGAGCATGGGACGGCGATCGTCTCCCTTCCGCGCGGCCCTCGGCGTGGGCAACGCGGCGAGGGCGAACGCAGGTTCCGCGTGATTGCGGCGGCCGGCGCGGGGTCCGGGCGCGGTGGAGTCGGTGCCATGTCTCCGCCTGTTCGGCTCGGCCGGGGGAACAGGTGCAAAAAGGGCGCGGCCGCTTTCCCAATCAAACTGGCTTCCCCCGGCAAAGCCGGGGGCAAAGCTGTGCGACGCGCCTTCGCGCGTCAGTGCCGGCCATCTAGGGAGGTCCCCCGCTCGCAGCACGGCGCAGTCACGGAAATACGACGCCTTCACGCGGCACGGACCGCCTCGTTGAGGATGCGTTCGCGGAGACGGGGCTTGATGGCGCTGTTCATCACGAGGTCGACCTTTCGCCCGAAGAGGCCCTCGAGCAACTCCTTCAGCTCCATCGGGGCGGCCTCATCGCGCGCAAACGATCCGAAGAGCGCCAGCTCGGACACTCCCAAAGCGTGCCAGACGGGGCCGGTTTGCTTCGATCGTCTTCCTAATCACGTCGCGATCATGGCGAACCATCGTACCTGAGAGGATGGCGAATGGAGGTCTTAGTGCGGATCTGCAACCGAGCGCCAGCGGGCAGTCGCTCTTCAAAACAGGTCGCGACCATCCGGCGGATGGTGCGTACCTCGTTTTGGATGGTCCCGACCTCTTTCTGCATGGTCGACACTCAATCTTGGATGGTCTCGAGGCAATCTTGTTGGGTCGGGACTCAATTCTGGATGGTCTCGACTCGATTTTGCTGGCACCCGAGCCAGTTTGGGATGGTCTCGACGATCTCAAAAATAGTTACGTACCTTCCGTGGATGGTACGTAACTCATTTCCGTGGATGGTACGTAACTCATTTCGGATGGTACGTAACATCCAAAAGAGGTACGTACCTATTTTCCAAGGGCTCTCGACCATGCAAGCGATGGTCGAGACCATCCGAAGTGTCCAACTTACCTACACAAATTGGCTCGGGACCATCCGAAATCGGTTCGCGAGCTCATTTTCGATATTCCGAAGCGTCCCGCGGACGTTATCGACCATCCAAAATGAGGTCGGGACCATCCGAGAGATGTTCCGGACCTTGCAAAAAGAGTTACGTACCATCCGCGGGATGGTCGGTACCATCGCCAATAGTTACGTACCATCCGGGAGAGGTACGTACCATCCAAAAGAGTTACGTACCTTCTACGAGAGGTACGTACCATCCAAAAGAGGTACGTACCTTTCAAAATAGGTCGCGACCCAGGACGGAAGTTAATCGGGGGAGTGGTTGCGTGAGACCGTTTTTTCACGCGGAGGCGCGGAGCCGCGGAGAGGGACGGGAGGGGCCGTCCCGAGCCCTCTCTTCGCGCCTTCGCGTCTTCGCGTGAGCCGGTTTGTCCGGCCGTGAAACAGTTGCCCGCTGTGGACGTCCTCGCCGTCGCGTTTGCCTCGACCAAACCGGCCTTAACCGGAGCGGAAGAAACGCCCGGCTGGCCCGGTTGAGTAAATCGTACCGATGTGGTACGGTTTCGCTCCTTTTGGTTGGGTGAACCCATGCTGAAGATCTCCAAACTCACCGACTACGGGCTCCTCGCCTGCGTCTATCTCGCCCGCAAACCGGGTGAGGTCGTGGCCGCGCGCGAGATCGCAGCGTTCTACCAGCTGCCGTTGCCCATGCTCACCAAGGTGCTGAAGACACTGCACCAGGGGGAGATCATCGGGTCGCACCGCGGAGTAGGCGGTGGCTATTCATTTGACGGCGACGCCGACGCGGTCACCCTCGGCCAGCTGATCGCGGCGCTGGAAGGCCCGTGGGATCTGGTGGACTGCGAGACGCATGACGAGCAGGGCCACGCCCTCTGCTCGATCCGCACGGCCTGCCCATCCCGGCGCTTCATGTTCGGGATCAATCGCGCCATCAAGGGTGCCTTCGAGCAGATCACCCTCAGCGACCTGATGCGCGGGACGATGCCTGTGGTGAGCGTCGACCGGCAGCTGGGCGAAGGGGCAACCGAGGTGATGCGATGGG
>WNFM01348457.1_pt6 | contig 14058 bp, 15 predicted proteins | sample 5400271 | NCBI WGS metagenome assembly WNFM01 (sample SAMN13153352, study PRJNA577476) | soil metagenome | isolation source: 60 cm saprolite on Douglas fir-dominated hillslope | place: USA:California | collected 2013-09-17 | reverse complement strand
GGGCGACCATAGAGTGCCCCATGTCCAAGTCGGCCCCTAAGAAGAAGACCACCAAGCGCGCCGCGCGCCCGGCTCCGGCCCCCAAGGCCAAAGCCAAGGCCAAGGCCGCGCCTGCGCCTGCCGCCAAGGCCGCTGCTCCCAAGAAGAAGCGGGGGCGCCGCCGCAACGTGCTCGCGGGTCTGGGCCGGCACGAGCACGAGCGCGACATCCTCGACCAGTACCTGCACGAGGTCTCCAAGACTCCCCTGCTGACGCAGAAGGAGGAGATCGCCCTCGCCCGCAAGGTGCGCGCCGGCGACCAGGACGCGATGCAAGAGTTGGTGAAGCGCAACCTGCGCTTCGTGATCTCCGTGGCCAAGAAGTACCAGAACCGCGGGCTGCCGCTCACCGACTTGATCGGCGAGGGGAACGTCGGGCTGCTCACCGCCGCCCGGAAGTTCGATCCCGACCAGGGGGTGAAGTTCATCTCCTACGCCGTGTGGTGGATCCGGCAGGAGATCCTCGCCGCGCTCGCGCGCCAGGGACGCACCGTGCGCGTGCCGCTCAACCGCACCGCGGATCTCTCGCGCATCGTGCGGACGGCGGAGTACTTGCGCCAGACGTTGCGGCGCGAGCCGACGCCCGAAGAGATCGCTGATGCCACCAAGCTGTCGCTCGAGGTGGTGCAGTCGCTCGCCGCCCTCAACACGGGCGACGTGCGGCTCGATGCGCCGCTCGACCCCGATGGTGACCGTTCGCTGATCGAACGCTTCATCGCCGAGGATCTGCCGGACACCGAAGACCAGGCGATGGATCGCTTCTTGTCCGATGAGATCGAGCAGGCGCTGAACACGCTGCAGCGGCGCGACGCCAAGGTGCTGCGGCTCTACTTCGGTCTCGACGGCGGACGCGAGCACACGCTCGAAGAGATCGGCGGCATGCTGGGTGTCACGCGTGAGCGGGTCCGGCAATTGCGCGATCGCGCGCTGAAGCGACTGCGCGACGGAGACGTCGGCAAGGCTCTCGCGAGCTTCGCCGCCTGAAGTGAGTGGCCAGGAGAAATCCTGGCCACTTTCGTTTCACGCTGTAGCTTCCCAACCGTGATCCAAGCGATCGGCCGCCGAGCCGTCGCCGCCGTTGAGGCGGTCGGCCGGGTGGGCCACTTCATCCTGGACACCGTCCGCGCCCTCCCCGACATCGCGACCTGGGCCGGGCCGGCCATCGTCCAGATGCGTCGCATCGGCGTCGACTCGATTCCCGTGACGCTGTTTATCGCCGCGTTCACCGGCGTCGTCCTCGCGCTCCAGGCCTCCTACACCTTCACGGGCGCAGTCCCGATGTATTTCGTCGGCACGCTCGTCGGCAAGACGATGATGCTGGAGCTGGGCCCGGTGCTCGCCGGGCTCGCGCTCTCCGGCCGCGTCGGCGCGAGCATGGCCGCCGAGCTCGGCACGATGAAGGTCACCGAGCAGGTCGATGCCCTCGAGACCTTGGCGTACGATCCTCAGAGCTATCTCGTGGTGCCCCGCGTCCTCGCCGGCACCGTGATGTTTCCCATGATCATCGCCTTCGCGATCGCCACCGGCATCGTCACCGGGTGGCTGACGAGCCTCGTCTTGCTCGATCTCTCGACACCGGACTTCCTGAAGGGGTTGAAGCTGTTCTACCGCTTCAAGGACACCTGGTTCGGGCTCTTCAAGAGCGCGACCTTCGGCACCACCATCACCCTGGTGGGCTGCATCGTGGGCCTCGACACGCGGGGCGGGGCGGAGGGGGTGGGGAAGAGCACCACCCGTGCGGTCGTCTACTCCGCGGTGCTCCTGCTCCTGCTCGATGCCTTTTGGGCGGTGGTCCTCCTGTGATCGAGTTCCGGGACTTGCGCAAGGCGTTCGCCGCGAAAACGGTGCTCGACGGCCTCTCGCTCAAGATCGCGGACGCTGAAACGCTCGTGATCATCGGCTACTCGGGCACGGGCAAAAGCGTGGCGCTGAAGCACATCGTCGGCCTGTTGCACCCCGATGTCGGCGACGTCATCGTTGACGGCGAGGCGGTGTCGACGTTGGATCGCCATGGCCTGACGACGCTGCGAGAAGGCATCGGCTACGTGTTCCAGTTCGCGGCCCTGTTCGACTCCATGACCGTCGCCGACAACCTGGCGCTGGGCCTGCGTCGCCGCCGGGGGCTCTCGGACGAAGAGATCGACGACCGCGTGCGCGAAGCCCTGGCGCTCGTGGACCTTTCGGGGACGGAAGAGCGGCTGCCCGCTGAGCTGTCGGGCGGCATGCGCAAACGAGTGGGCATCGCGCGCGCCATCGCGCTCCGCCCGCGCTACATCCTGTACGACGAGCCGACGACGGGGCTCGATCCCGTCACCTCCGCCGTGATCGACCGCTTGATGGTGCGGACGCGCGAGCACCTGGGCGTCACCGGGGTCGTCGTGACGCACGACATGCGCAGCGCCTATGCGGTGGGCGACCGCATCGCGATGTTGTACGAGGGCCGGATCCGTCAGGTGGGCACGGTGGCGGAGATTCAGGAGACGGAGGACCCCGTGGTGCGGCAGTTCATCGAGGGACGCCCGGAGTGAAGCGCGAGAACGAGTTCGCCGTCGGCCTCGTGGTCATCGCGGCGCTCGCGGTCGTGGTCGCCGGTGCCCTGTGGCTCTCCGGCGCCCACCTCGGCAAGACCGAGGCGGTGTACACGGCCCGCTTTCGGACCGTCGGCGGCCTGGGGGTGGGCAACCCGGTCGTGCTCCGGGGCGTGCGTGTGGGGCGGGTGGAGGCGATCCGCCTCGCGCCCGGGAATTGGGTCGAGGCGGACCTGAAGATCTACGCCGGCGTCACGCCCCCGGCGAAGCCCGCGGTGATCGCGGCCTCGGCCTCGCTGTTTGGCGAGTGGGCGGCGACGCTCATTTCGAGCGACCCGCTCCCCAACGACCCCAACATCCGCCAGGCCCTCGCCGAGGCGCAGGCGGCCGGCGGGGGGAAATGGCCCGGCGCCACGCTCCCCGACATCGGCCAGCTGACGGCCCAGGCGAGCCGCATCGCGACCGACATCGCCACGGTCTCGGCCCGCATCCAGACGGCATTCGATTCGTCGGCGGTCTCGGACCTACGCCGCTCGATCCACGACTTCGGCCAGATCGCCGACCGCCTCGCGCGCGTGACCAACGAGCAGGCTGACGTCATCGGCAACGTTGGGGAGAACCTGAGCAAGGGGTCGGACGTGCTGGCGCAGGCCGCCACCGACCTCCGGGCATCGCTGGGACGCGTCGACTCGGCGACGAACCAGGGACAGCTGGCGACGATCCTCAACAACACCGCCGCGGCCAGCACCGACATGCGCGCGGCGTCGCAGGACTTCCGTGCCCTGATGGGCGCGGCCAACAAGAACCAGGAGAGCCTGGTGCGCGTGCTGGTCGGGGCCGATACGGTGCTGTCGCGGATCGCGAACCGCAGCGGTACGCTCGGCCTGATGGTCGGCGACTCGGCGCTCTACCGTGAGACGACCCTCACGATGATTCAGCTGCGGCAGCTCCTGTCCGACATTCAGGCGAATCCGCGGAAGTACTTCACGTTCAGCGTGTTCTAGACACAATGGCGCGCAAGAAGCAGAGCCGAGCCCAGCGCGAGACGAGCGCCGGAGGCGTGGTCTTCCGCCGCGAGGGCGGCATCACCCGCTTCCTTCTTATCCGCGATTCCTACCGGAACTGGGGCTTCCCCAAGGGCCACCTCGAGCCCGGGGAGCCGCCCGCCGAGGCGGCGCGCCGCGAAGTGACGGAGGAGACGGCACTCGACGACCTCGTGCTCCACGGCCCGATCAAGGTGATCGACTGGTACTTCCGATTCCGCGGCAAGACGATCCACAAGTACTGCCACTTCTTCCTCTTCGAATCCAAGCGGGGCGACCCGGTGCCGCAGGTGGAGGAGGGCATCACCGAGTGCGCCTGGCACCCATTCGACGAGGCCGTGCGCACGATCAGTTACGACAACGCGCGCGACGTCTTGCGCCGGGCCGCCGAGATGGAGCGCGCGTTGGTCCACGTCGAGGAGACGTGACGCCCGTCGTGCCCGTGTTTCACCCGCGCCGTGAAGCGCGCCGCGCCCTGAAGCAGGGGTACCCGCGCGGGACGGGGAGCGTCCGGTTGTGCCGCACGCTGCAAGGCGTGGAACGCCTGCTGCAACAGCGCCTGGTGGACGCCGTGGTGCTCGACGTGAGGACCTGCGCCGCCGAGGGGATCGGCCTCCCGGCGCGCTTCCCGCGCATCCCGATGTACGCGCTGTCGGCCGTGCGGCCCGACGACGGGTCGCTGCTCGCGTCGTGTCAGCGGGCCGGGTTCGCCGGCGTCCTGGTCGAGGGCGTCGACAACGCGGTCGCGGGGGAATGGATCGCCGCGCGCACGGCGCAGGTGGCGCGGCGCGCCGCCCTCGCCGACGCGCCTCGACTGCTCCGGCTCACCGACCGGCTGCAGCTCGCCGCGTGGGAAGAAGTGCTGAGCCGGGCCGGCGTGCCGACGCAGACGGGCGAGGTCGCCCAGGCGCTGCGGGTCACGCGCGAGCACCTATCGCGGGAATTCGGGGCCGGCGGCGCGCCCAATCTCAAGCGCGTGATCGATCTGGCGCGCGCCGCGTGCGCCGCCGACCTGCTGGGGAATCCCGGGTATACGGTGCGGACAGTAGTACGCATCCTGGGGTACGCGTCGCCCAGCCATTTGGCCGGGGCGGCGCGGCGAGTGGCGGGGGCGACGCCGCACGAATTGCGGGAATTAGGCCCGCGCGGGGTGTTGCAACGGTTTTTGAAAGGCCGGACCCGGTCGCGGGTGTAGGGGGCAGGTGTGTTTGGTAGGGGCACGGCATTGCCGTGCTCCTACAGACATGGATCCGATCCCGGTTGCCGGGTCCCAAAGTATGTGATATTTTTCACAATCTCCTAAGGGCGATTCCATGGCGACTGATTCCATCCTGAGACCCGGCGAGCTGAAAGACATCCTCCTCAAGGAAATCCAGGCGGCGGACCTGGCGGACATCGACGTCCGCGAAGTCGGTACCGTGCTGGAGGTCAAGGACGGCATCGCCCGGATCTACGGACTGACGTCGGCGATGGCGGGGGAGATGCTCGAGTTCACCGCCTCGGAAACCGGCGAGAAGATCACGGGCCTCGCCCTCAACCTCGAAGAAGACAACATCGGCGCGGTGATTTTCGGCGACTACCTCCAGCTCCGCGAGGGCGACGAGGTGCGTCGCACTGCACGCGTGCTCGAGGTGCCGGTCGGGCGGGAGATGGTCGGGCGCGTCGTGGACGCCCTGGGGCGGCCGGTGGACGGTCTCGGCCCGATCCACACGACCAAATCGCGCAAGGTGGAGATCGTCGCGCCCGGGATCATCAAGCGGCAACCGGTGAAAGAGCCGCTGCAGACGGGCATCAAGGCGATCGATTCCATGATTCCCATCGGTCGAGGCCAGCGCGAGCTGATCATCGGCGACCGCGGCACCGGCAAAACGGCGATCGCGGTCGACACGATCATCAACCAGAAGGGGCAGGGCGTCGTCTGCGTGTACGTGGCGATCGGCCAGAAGAATTCGACCGTCGCCGGGGTAGTGGAGCGGTTGAAGGAGCACGGCGCGATGGAGTACACGATCGTCGTCGTCGCCTCCGCCGCCGAGCCGGCGCCGATGCAATACATCGCCCCTTACTCGGGCTGCACCATGGCCGAGTACTTCATGTACGACGAGAAGAAGGCCACGCTCTGCATCTACGACGACCTGTCGAAGCAGGCGGCCGCGTACCGGCAGCTGTCCCTGGTGCTGCGGCGTCCCCCCGGCCGGGAAGCGTATCCGGGCGACGTCTTCTATCTCCACAGCCGCCTGCTCGAGCGCGCCGCGAAGCTGTCGGATGAGATGGGCGGCGGGTCGCTCACCGCGCTGCCCATCATCGAAACCCAGGCAGGCGACGTCTCGGCCTACATTCCGACGAACGTCATCTCTATCACCGACGGGCAGATCTTCCTCGAGACCGATCTCTTTTATTCGAACGTCCGTCCCGCTGTGAACGCCGGCATCTCCGTGAGCCGCGTGGGCGGCAACGCGCAGATCAAGGCCATGAAGCAGGTGGCAGGACGGCTGCGCCTCGACCTGGCGCAGTATCGCGAGCTGGAGGCGTTCGCGCAGTTCGGGTCCGAGCTCGACCCCGCGACCCAGCGTCAGCTGGCGCGCGGCGTCCGCGTGGTCGAGGTGCTGAAGCAGCCGCAGTACCAGCCGATGCCGGTCGAGCAGCAGGTGGTGGTGATCTTCGCCGTGACCACCGGCTTGATCGACGACGTGGACATCCCGGCCATCAAGGCGTGGGAGAAGGGCCTACTGGAATTCATGGCGGCGCAGCATGCGGCCGTCATCGACGAGATCAAGACGCGGCGGGCGCTGTCGGACGAGCTGAGCGGCCGGCTGCGCAAGGCGATCGAAGAGTACAAGACGCTGGGCAGCCCTTCCCACTGATGGCGAAGCCCCGCGAGCTGAAGCGGCGCATCCGCTCGGTCCAGAACACGCGCAAGATCACGAAGACGATGGAGCTCGTCTCCACGTCGAAGTTGAAGCGCGCCCAGGATCGGGTGGTCGGCGCGCGGCCCTACGCGCAGGCCCTCGCGGAGGTCATCGGCGACCTCTACTCGCCCACCCTGGCCGAGCGGTTCCCCCTGCTGCGTCAACCGGCGCACGGTGTGCGGCGCGCGGCGATCCTGCTCATCACGTCGAATCGCGGTTTGTGCGGCGCGTTCAACGCCAACTTGATCCGCGAGGCGCGGCGGCGCATCACGGAAGTCGAAGGCCAAGGGGGTGAGGCGGAGCTGCATCTCGTCGGCAAGAAGGGCATCGGGTACTTCAAGTTCACGCGCCGCGCGATCGCGTCGCAGCGCGTGGACATCGGCGACCGGCCGACGGCTGCTCACGCGGCGGATCTGATGGAGCCGCTGATGGCGCGCTTCTCCGCGGGGACGCTCGACGCGGTGGATCTCGTATTCGCGAAGTTCAATAGCGCGGTGTCGACGCCGCCGACCACGCTCCGGATCCTCCCCGTCGTCCCGCCCAAGACGGCCAAGGACGGTCAAGGGCGGTCAAAGACGGTCAACTACATTCTCAAGCCATCTGCCGAGGCGATTCTCGAGTCGCTCCTTCCTCTCTATGTCCGTAATCAGATGTATCGCGCGCTGGTCGAGACGGCGGCGGCGGAGCACGGGGCGCGGCGCACGGCGATGAAGAACGCCACCGACGCCGGCGGCGACATGCTGGATGTGCTGCATCGGACGTTCAACCGGGCGCGGCAGGGTCAGATTACTCAAGAGCTCGCGGAGATTGTCGGCGGGGCGGAAGCTCTTAAAGGATAAGGGACTCGCATGGCGACGAAGATTAAAGGAGCTCCGAAGAAAGCAGCGGCCGCGACGAATACCGGTCGCGTCGTCCAGGTCATCGGCCCCGTGCTCGACGTCGAGTTCGAGCCGGAGCACCTCCCCGAGCTCTACAACGCCTTGATCGTCGAGCTGGAGGGGCGGCGGGTGGTGGTCGAGGTGCAGCAGCACATCGGCCGCAACCAGATCCGCGCCGTGGCGATGAGCCCGACCGACGGCGTGGTGCGGGGGATGCCGGCCGTCGACACCGGCCAGGCGATCACCGTGCCGGTGGGCAAGCCGGCGCTGGGTCGCATCTTGAACGTGGTGGGCGAGCCGGTGGATGAGGGCCTGCCGATCCCGGCCGACGCGGAACGGTGGCCGATCCACCGCGAGCCGCCGAAGTTCGTGGACCTCGAGCCGAAGACGCAGGTGTTCGAGACGGGGATCAAGGTCATCGACCTCATCGCCCCGTTCGTGAAGGGCGGCAAGATCGGACTGTTCGGCGGCGCGGGTGTCGGCAAGACCGTCGTCATTCAAGAGCTGATCAACAACGTCGCCAAGGCGCACGGCGGCAAGTCCGTCTTCTGCGGCGTGGGCGAGCGCACCCGCGAGGGCAACGACCTCTATCTCGAGTTTCGTGAAGCGGGCATTCTCGACAACGTCGCCCTGATCTACGGGCAGATGAACGAGCCGCCGGGCGCGCGGCTGCGCGTCGGCCTCACCGGCCTCACCGTCGCCGAGTACTTCCGCGACGCGGAAGGCAAGGACGTGCTGCTCTTCATCGACAACATCTTCCGCTTCACGCAGGCGGGGTCCGAGGTGTCGGCGCTGCTCGGCCGCATGCCGTCGGCCGTCGGCTACCAGCCGACGCTGCTCAGCGAGATGGGCGAGCTGCAGGAGCGCATCACGTCGACGAAGAAGGGATCGATCACCTCGGTGCAGGCGATTTACGTGCCGGCCGACGACCTGACCGACCCGGCCCCGGCGACCGCCTTCTCCCATCTCGACGCGACGGTGGTGCTCGACCGCGCGATCGTGGAGTTGGGGATCTATCCTGCCGTGAACCCGCTGTCGTCGTCCAGCCGGATTCAGGACGCCCAGTACCTCGGTGAGCGACACTACAAGGTGGCCACCGAGGTGCAACGGATCCTGCAGCGCTATAAGGACCTTCAGGACATCATCGCGATTTTGGGGATGGACGAGCTGTCCGAGGACGACAAGCTGCTCGTGGCGCGGGCGCGTCGAGTGCAGCGGTTCCTGTCGCAGCCATTCTTTGTGGCATCGCAGTTCACCGGACTCGAAGGCAAGTACGTGAAGCTCGAGGAGACGATCGCGTCGTTCGAGCGCGTCGTGTCGGGAGAGTTCGACCACCTGCCGGAGCAGGCCTTTTACATGGTGGGCGCGATCGACGACGTCGTCGAGCAGGCCAAGAAGCTGGCGTCGGCCTGATGCGCGTCACGGTCATCTCCCCGGAGCGATCGCTGTTCGACGGCGAGGCCGAAGCGGTGGTCGCGCCGGCGTTCGACGGCCAGGTGGGGATCCTCTCGCGCCACGCGCCGTTCATGACGCTGCTCGGAGACGGCATCCTCAACGTCCGGGGCCGAGGCGAATCGACGCGGTTCCGGGTGTCGGGAGGCTTTCTCCAGGTGGTCGACAACGTCGTGCGGGTCGTGGCGGGGAGCGCCACGGCGGTGTAGCGAGGGGAGGGACCCGCACGGCGTGTGAGCCGCGTCACTCTTGGACGCGGCTTTTTGCATTTTGCGGCTTGACACGCAAGCAGGGGGTTCTTAACGATGTGGCGCCCCTAACCCCCTTACTTGGAGGTTCGGTATGCGAAAACTCATCGGTGGCATGGCCCTCGGGGCCATGCTCTTGTCCCTTCCCGTGGCGGCCCGGGCGCAGCGCCGCGCCGCCGCTCCGAGCGGTGGTGCCAAGCACGAGTTCGGACTCGACGTCTTCGCGGGCTACGTGAAGGCAAAAGGTTCGAGCGGTGGAATCGCGCTCGTCACCCCGCTCAACGTGCGCGTCGGGCTCGTAAAATCCGGCAAGATCATGTGGGAGCCCCGTTTCTCACTCGACTTCAGCACGGCCGGTGGGACGACGACGTACGACTTCGCTCCCGGTGTCAACCTCCTCTACGCGCAATCCCCCGGCGGCCACCGCCGCGGCATGTATCTGACGGGCGGCGCTGGGTTGGACATCGTAGACGCTGGCACGCCGAGCGGGACGGGGTTCACGCTGAACGGCGCGGTTGGTTGGCGCAAACCGTACGGCTCCGGCGCGTGGCGCTATGAGCTCGGGTTGCAGTGGGCGTCTCAGATCAAGGACGGCCTTGCAATCATCCAGCCGAGCACGCTCTCGATTGGTGGGCGGTTCGGCATCTCCCTCTGGCATTAAGCCTCACCGGTGCGCGGCGTTCCGGAACATCGGAACGCCGCCCCTCCCGCCGGGTACCCTTTGCCGCACTGAGTCCTAAGGAGATTCCCATGCGTCGCTATCTCGCGCTGTTCTTGTTGGTGGGCGCATTCGCCGTGTCGCAAGCGGCGGCACAAGCGACCGGCATGCCCAGTTTCAACGCGCCCTACCGCGCGTTCACCCGCTCCGAGATCGGAGTCGTCATCACGTTCCCGAGCGGCGGCGGCACCGCGTTCGAAGGCGCGTATCGCATGTCGAGCGGCAAGTTCGATATCGGGTTCCGCGGCGGGTTCCTGGACTTGAGCGGGCCCGGTTCCACGGTTCTCCTGCTCGGCGCGGAAGCACGCGAGCGGGTCCTGACTCACACGGCGGACTTCCCGCTCGACGGCGCGCTGATTCTCGGCGTCGGCGGCGGATTCAGCAGCGGGAACTCGACGCTGTTCGTCCCAGTCGGACTGTCGCTCGGCCGGCGGATCGACCCGCAGGGGTCCACCGTCAGCATCGTCCCTTACGTGCAGCCGACCGGTTTGCTGGTGGCGGGCAATAGCAATTCCACGTTCCTGTTTGCACTGGGGTTGGGAGCCGATTTCCGGCTCTCGCCCCGCTTCGACGCCCGGATCAGCGCCGGTCTCGGGGACGTCGAAGGTGTGTCGCTTAGCGCCGTGTGGGTGCACTAACGCGACACAGATTGACTTGCCGTCGCCGGTTTCCTACCGTAGGCGGAGCTCGACCGGGGTCCGGAGATGCCGGCTTCCGGTTTCCACGCGAGGGAGGATACGCATGAAGCGCATCATGACGGTTTTGGCGTTGGCCGCGGTCGCGGCAGCGCCGGCAGCGGCCCAATGGGCGGGCATGCCTGTTTGGAACAGCCCCAAGGGCGGCACGGGCGTCACGATCAACGGTGACGTCGGCATCCCGAACAACAACGGGGGCAAGGGCACCGCGTTCGGGGCTCGCGGCACGCTCGGTCTGGCCAATCTCTCGCTGACGGCGGGCGTCGTGTCGTGGAAACCCTCGGGGAAGCCTGACAACGTCACGTCGATTGGTGGCAACGCGGCGTTCAAGGTGATCGGCGGCAGCCTGATTCCCGTGGCGCTGAACCTCCAGGTGGGGGCCGCCAGGGCGGGCGCCGCGAACGGCGACTCCGCGACGACCCGCCTGACCGCGGGTGCCGGCATTGCCGTCAGCGTACCGACTCCCGGGATCAGCATCGAGCCGTACCTGTCGATCACGAACCGCTGGTACAAGAAGTCCGGCCTCAGCGGGACCAGCTCCAACGTGGGTTGGACCCTCGGTGCCAACGCCAACTTCGGGATGCTCGGCGTGCACCTCGCGTACGACTCCGAGAACGTCGGCGGCCTGATCGGAACGGTCGGCACGTTCGGCCTCGGTGTGCACGTCGCGCTGAAGGCTCCCATCGGGATGTAAAGGTGCTAGCTTTGGGGGCGCGCCGTTCTCGGCGCGCCCCTTTTTTTTCCAGGAGATCCGTGACTCGTTTGATCGCGCGCGCGGGCCTGATGACGCTGGCCCTCACGGTGAGCGCCTGCGCCCTCACCTTCGACAGCAGCGAGCTCGGCGTGCCCACCGCCATGGCGGAAGCGGCGGCGAGCCCGGTGCAGGGTACCGCCTTCCGGGTCACGCGGCATCCCGTCTTCCTCTTATGGGGCCTCGTCCCCGTCGCCTCACCCAGCGCGGAAGACGTGCTCGCCGGCCAGGTCGGCACGGCCTCGCGCATCACGAACCTCAAGGTCAAGGTCCGCAGCCGTTGGTCTGACCTGCTGGTGACGGCGCTGTCCTTCGGGGCGATCGTCCCGAAATCCGTAACGTTCGAGGGCGTGATCGTGCCCAAGTAGGGGCACGGCAGTGCAGTGCCCCTACGGGTACGACACCCTACCGACCTGACACCAACTCCCGCACCAGCGCGGTCGTCCGCTCGCTCGCCCCTCGTCCCTCCGCAACGACTTCTTTTGCCGCCGCCCCCGCCTTGCGGCGCGCCGCCGGGTCGTGGTGCCACACCAACCACTGGGAGTGCAGGGGGTGCCGCGCATCGCTCGGGAGGGGGACCGCGGCCCCGCGATCGATCAGGAGCCCCGCGTCCCGGCTCATCTCCCAGTGCGGTCCGATGGCAATCGGTACTCCGAAGACCGCAGGCTCCAGCACCGAGTGGAGGCCGGCTCGATGGAACCCGCCGCCCACGAACGCCACGTCCGCCAGCGCGTACAGGTCGGCCAGAATCCCGACTCGGTCCACGACGATGACCGGGCCCGGCTTCGCATGCTCCAACTGCGACAGGCGCACCGGACGCGGCAGCTTGAGCTGCTGCAGCCGTTGGGCGATGCCAGCGAGGTGGTCGGGGTTCGGTTCGTGGGGAGCGAGCAGAAGTCGGGCGGCAGGGACCTGCACCAGGAGGTCGGCGAAGGCGGGGAGCAGCACCGCTTCGTCGGCCGGCCACGTTGAGCCCGCGACGATCGTGAATGTCCCCGCCGCCACGGTGGCCAGGCGCGCCAGCGGCTCGCGCGTACGGTCCAGGCGCTCCGCGCGCTCGGTCACGCTGTCGTAGCGAGTGTCCCCGGTGACGGCGATCGCCTCCGGCCGCGCCCCGAGCTGCTCCAGGCGCCGGCCGTCGTCATCGCTGATCGTCCCGATCCGTTGCAAAGCCCGATACGCGGGTTGAGCCCACTGGCGGGTAGGCCAGCGCAGGCGCGAGCTGTGCGGCGCCACGGTCGCGGAGATGAGGCCGAGCTTTACGCCGCGGCGCGCCGCCGCGAGGGTGAGCTCGGGCCACACGTCCAGCTTCGAGAACACCAGCGCGGCGGGCTGCAGGGCGGCGAGCACCGCCTCCACCTCGCCGGGGTGGTCGAGGGGCAGATAATCGGCCACGTCAACCGGCAGATTCTTGGCGAGACGCTCGGCGGAGGGCGAGAAGAACGTGTAAGCCAGCTGCCATTCCGGCTGCTCGGCGCGCAACGCCTCGAGCACCGGCTTCGCCTGCAGCCCCTCGCCTACCGACGGCGCGTGCATCCACACGAGTGGCCGTCGCGGGTCGCGGTGCGCCGCCGCCCAGGCGGCGAGCCGCTCCGCAAGCCCGCGACGCCCATCGAGCCCCCGCGCGAGCTTCTTGTCGAACCGGGCGGCGATCGCAGCCGTGCGGGCGGCCAGGTGGACGCTGAGGCGGTAGAGGAACGGCGGCCGCGTCACTTGGCCTGCGCCGTGCTCAGACGATTGTCAGGCACGAACCGGTCGCGTGCCGGCATGAGCACGCGCGGCAGGGTTTGGGCGTTCATCACCTCCGCATCCGAGATGATCTCGTTCCGCCACAGCAAAAACGCGACGAGGCTGTATACCTCGTCCGGCGTGAGCGAACCCGGTGCGTCGAGGGGCATGGCGCGATTCACGTAGTCGTACAGGGTGGTAGCGAACGGCCAGTAGTTGCCGACGGTCTTCACGACGCTCGGGTCGCGTCCGAACGGGAACCCCTGCCGGGGCTCGCGGCCGACCAGGCGATCGAACGGCCCTTCCGTGCCCGTCCGGCCATGACACGCCGCGCACTTGTGTGCGTAGATCACGGCTCCCTGGGACGGTGCGCCGCCCCCGGGCGGCAGCCCGACGCCATCGGGCCTCACGTCGACGTCCCAGGCTGCTATCTCGTCCGCGGTCGCGGGCCGCCCGAAGCCGAACCGCGGACGCTCCCGTCTTCCACAATCGGTTGCCAGGAGCGCGAGCGCGGCGAGGACCACTCGTCCACGCACGTTCAGCCCTCGAGTCCGAACACCACGGTGCCGTCCCTCCGCACGCGCCACGCCCGGATGTGATTGAAGTGGTAGGAGGTGCCGAAGCCACGCGCGGCGCGCAACTGGCCGAGCGTGGGTTGCACGTAGCCGGTTTCGTCCACCGCGCGGCTCATGAGCGTCGTGTCCCGACCGTCCCAATTCCACAGGTATCGGAATCGGGTGTGGCACTTGGGGAGCACCGGTTGTTGCAGCTCGGCGGGCGCCCAATGGAGGCCCGCGTCGGTGCTCACATCCACGCGGGTGATCCGGCCGCGGCCGCTCCAGCTGATCCCGTTGATCTCCCACCAACCCTTGTCGGGGAGGGTCACCGGGTACGCCGGGAAGGTGATGGTCGATTTTGCATCCATGACAAAGCTAAACTGGCGCGCGGTGTCGTCGGAGAGCGGATCGGTGTACTTCGACGTCTCCTCGCGCGTCTGGAACGGCCGGTCCGCAATCTCGATACGGCGGATCCATTTGACATTCACGTTCCCCTCCCAGCCCGGCAGCACCAGG
>WNFM01051746.1_pt1 | contig 14059 bp, 12 predicted proteins | sample 5400271 | NCBI WGS metagenome assembly WNFM01 (sample SAMN13153352, study PRJNA577476) | soil metagenome | isolation source: 60 cm saprolite on Douglas fir-dominated hillslope | place: USA:California | collected 2013-09-17 | reverse complement strand
ATGTTGAACACGATGTGCAGCACGCCGCCGTGCAGCCAGGACGCGCTCAGCACCGTCCACCATCGCCCATAGCCGAAGACGGGAGCGGCGCCGCTGGCCCCGAGGACGAAGAGGCTCTTGAGGCCTGGAGAGAGCATCGACAGGATCCCCTGGCCGCTGATCGCGGAGGGATCCATGGCCAGGCTGGCCAGGTACACGGCACCGCAGCCCCACATCACGATCGGCACGAAGAGGTCGTCCAGCCCGTGCTGGCGCAGGAGCGCGGTCAGGCCGAAGAGGCCGGGCCGGGCGCGCCCGCAGCCGTAACATCTCGCGTCATTGACCCCGACGAGCATCCCACACGAAGGGCACAGGGTCGAACCCGCCGCCCATCTTACATAATAGGAACGGCGATGCCCCGCGAGAAACCCCAGACCGGCGGCGAGGTCCTCGAGAAGCCCAAGGAGAAGACCAAGCGCCCGAAGATGTTCAAGGTCGTCCTGCTCAACGACGACTACACCACGATGGAGTTCGTGGTGCTCGTCCTGCAGCAGGTGTTCAACAAACCGGAGCCCGAGGCCTATCGCATCATGATGACGGTCCACATCGAGGGCCGGGGGGTGTGCGGGGCGTACACCTACGAGATCGCGGAGACGAAGGTCTCGACCGTCCATGCGATGGCCGAGGAGAACGGCTTCCCGCTGCGGGCTTCCATCGAGGAGGGCTGACCGCCGGACATGAAAGCCCGCGGCTGCCTGATCGCGATCGGCGTGGTGTTGGCCCTCGTGGGGGCCGTCGTGGCGCTGTTCGGGCCGGGCGCCCTGCGCCGCGCGCGCACCATGTACGCGCCGATCTCCCGGATGAAGGCCGAGCAGACGGAGTTCGAGGCCTGGATGCGGCAGAAGGGCTGGAGCGAGCCGGCGGCGCCCGCGCTCAGCGCGGAGAAGCTGGACGCCTTCCTCGCCCTGCGCAGCGACCTCCGCCGCCTGGAAGGCAAAGGCGACGAGCTGCGGCGACGCGGACCCGCCCGCGGCGACAGGGCCCGCCTCCGGGACGTGCCCTCCCTGATGGAAGGCGTGGGGGGCCTGCTCCAGGAGCGCTTCGCGGCCTTCCGCAAGCACGACATGGCGCCCGCCGAATACGACTACCTCGAGAACCTCGTGTACGTCACCTGGCTCGGCGGCATCGCGGCGGAGGGAGACGATCCGGCGGCGCGCGAGGGGGCCGCCCACGAGATCGATCAGGCGGCGGCGCGCGAGAGCGTGGGCCCCGTGCGCACCCGCCTGCAGCAGGTGGCGGCGGGACTGCGGAGCCACTCCCCCGCCGCCCCTCCGGGGATACCGGAGGAGGTCCACCGTCTCCTCCTGCTTCGGGTCGCGGAGATCGAGGCCCAGCCCCGGGGACACGTGGCGACGCGGCTGCCTCGCCTGCGTGCCGAGCCGGAAACACCGGCGCCGGCAACTTCGCCCTGACCGCGCCCCGCCGCGAGCGTGCGCGCTACACTGGACGAACACCTGGAGGTCACTATGGATCGGTGGCTGGGACGTCATGCGGAGCGCATCTACACGGTGCTGCGCATCGTCGTCGGGATCCTCTTCGCCTGCCACGGCGCGCAGAAGCTGTTCGGGGCGCTGGGCGGGACGGCCATGACGTCGAACCCGATGATGCTGGCGGCCGCCATCATCGAGTTCGCGGGCGGGCTCCTGATCGCGGTCGGCCTGCTCACGAGCTGGGCCGCCTTCCTCGCCAGCGGCGAGATGGCCGTGGCCTACTTCATGGTCCACGCCAAGGGCGGCTTCTGGCCCATCCTCAACAAGGGCGAGCTGGCCGTCGTCTACTGCTTCCTGTTCCTGTACATCGCGGCGCGCGGCGCGGGTCCCTACAGCGCGGATGCGGCGATGCGGAAGCGCTGATCGCGGCCGCTACTCCAGGACGTCGGGCGCGCGCGTCGTGACCAGGGCCGCCGCCGCCGAGGGGGCCGGGCGCGGCAAGAGGCCGAGCCCGGTCATATACAGGGCAAGGGTGGCGAAGGCCACGTAGCCGGCCAGGGGGGCCGTCGCCTCGCCCGCGATCGGCCCCGAGGACGCGCCTTCGAGGAGCACGGTGAGCAGGCGGCGCGTCCAGCCCGCCTGGGGATCGGCCAGCGCGGCCAGGGCCACGTAACGCACGACGTAGGCCCAGCCGAACACGACGAGCAGGCTGCGCAGCAGCCGCGTGCGGTCGGGTTGCGCGGCCAGCGTGTTCCAGAGGAGGAACAGGAAGAAGAGATTGAAGATGAGGCGCAGCACCCCGGCGTCCGGGGTGAGGCAGGTGAACAGCTGCGCGCTCGCCGCGAACAGGCTCAGCAGGACGACGACTCCGCTGGCGTTCTCGAGCCCCGTGCGGTGATCGCCGAGGAGGCCCGACGGGAGGAGCAGTCCGGCCCGCGCCATCACGCCCAGCAGGAGCACGGCCAGCACGAGCGTGATGAGGGGGGGAGGCACGAAGCTCATCGCCCCGCCGTCGGGCGAGACGCGCAGGCCGCCCGCGCCGGCCACGGTCAGGAAGAGGGCGGGCAGGACGAACGCCTCGCGCGCGGGCGGAAGGGGGCGTGTCACTTGCGCTCCGCGAAGACCTTCATGGGACTGAGGTCGGACAGCTCGCGCGTCAGCCCTCGCTGGAGCTCCGCCCGCAGCTCGTCCGCGGTGTGCATCTGCAGGTTCGGGTCGGCGACCACGAGGCGCCCGCCGGGAGCGCGCGCGATGGCGCGGTCGACCACCTCCAGGCCCTGGCGATACAGCGCATCGTCGCGATAGAGGCGACCCCAGCCCTGACGGTAGAAGCTGTACGCGATGTAGAACTGGGTCGGCGCGTCCTGCCGCGCGGGGTCGGCCCGCTCGAAGGCGGCCCGGGCCTCGATGAACTGGTCGGCGCGGAAGAAGCGCAGGCCTTCCTGGAAGTTCACGGGGTCCACGCGATAGGCCCCGACGGAAGCGGCCATCCCGCCCGCGAGCTGCTGCACCGTCCGCGGCTGGCGGGCGTAGACGGACGCGATGAAGGCCGCATAGGCGGTCGCGAAGACGAGGCCCGCCACGCGCACCAGGACCTCTCTCACGGGCCCATGGTAGCGCGGGTAAGATAGAGTCATGTTCAGCCGGACCGTGGAACGGGTCCTCAACGCCGCCGCCCGGGAGGCGGTCTCCCGGCGCCATGCCCACCTGACCCTGGAGCATCTCCTCTTCGCGATCCTCAACGAGACGAGCGGGGACAAGATCCTGCGCGCGGCCGGCGCCAACACCGAGAAGATCAAGACCGACCTCGACACGTTCCTCGACGAGCACCTCGAGACCCTGCCCCTCGGGGCCAAGCGTCCGCCCGATCAGACCCTCGCCTTCCGCCGCGTCCTGCAGACGGCCGTCCTGCACGTGCAGAGCGCGGGCAAGACGGAGGCGGACGTGGGCGACATCCTGGCCGCGCTGCTGGCCCAGGGACGCTCCCACGCCGTCGACCTCTTGACCGGCCAGGGGGTGAGCCGGCTCGACATCCTCAACTACATCTCCCACGGGATCTCGAAGGTGCCCGGTGACGCGCCGGAGCCGGAGATCGCGGCGGGGGGCGCCGGCGAAGAGGGCGCGGCCACCGCGCACGATCCCCTCGGTGCGTACTGCGTGAACCTCACCGAGCGCGGCCGGCAGGGCAAGCTGGACCCCCTGATCGGGCGGCTGCCGGAGCTGCAGCGCGCGCTCGAGATCCTGGCCCGGCGCCGCAAGAACAACCCCGTCTTCGTGGGCGACCCCGGCGTGGGCAAGACGGCGCTGGTCGAAGGGCTGGCCCTCCGCCTCCTCCAGCCGGACGCCCCCGAGATCCTCAAGGGCGCCGAGGTCTTCGCTCTCGATACCGGCGCGCTCCTGGCCGGAACGCGCTATCGCGGCGACTTCGAGGAGCGCTTCAAGGCCGTGCTCAACGCGCTCAAGAAGCGGCCGCGGTCGATCCTGTTCATCGACGAGATGCACACCATGGTCGGAGCCGGCGCCACCACCGGCGGCACCATGGACCTCGCCAACCTGATCAAGCCGGTGCTGACGGAAGGCGAGATCCGGCTGGTGGGCTCGACCACGTTCGAGGAGTTCAAGCACATCGAGAAGGACCGCGCGCTGGCCCGCCGCGTCCAGAAGATCAACCTCAACGAGCCCACGGTCGAGGAGACGATCAAGATCCTGCGCGGGCTGCGCAGCCGCTACGAGGAGTATCACAAGGTCTCCTACACCGATGCCTTCCTCGAGGCCGCCACCCGGCTCGCCCGCCGGCACCTGCGCGATCACCGCCTCCCCGACAGCGCCATCGACGTCCTGGACGAGGCGGGGGCCATGTTGCGCCTGCAGGCCGCCAGCGCCGACGAGAAGAAGACGGCGGACGTACCCGAGGTCGAGAAGGTCGTGGCGCGCATGGCGCGCATTCCGGAGAAGCAGGCCTCCGCCTCCGACAAGGAGCGCCTGCGCACGCTGGAGGAAGCGCTCCAGCGCGTCGTGTTCGGCCAGGAGGCCGCCGTCCACACGGCCGTCATGTCGATCAAGCGCGCCCGCGCCGGCCTCGGCCATCCCGACCATCCGGCGGGCTGCTTCCTGTTCACGGGCCCCACCGGCGTCGGCAAGACGGAGCTGGCCAAGCAGCTCGCGCTCCATCTCGGAAACGAGTTCATCCGCTACGACATGAGCGAGTACGGCGAGAAGCACGCCGTGGCCCGCCTCATCGGCGCCCCGCCCGGATACGTGGGCTTCGAGCAGGGCGGCCTGCTCGTGGACGCCGTGCGCCAGCACCCCTACAGCGTGGTGCTGCTCGACGAGATCGAGAAGGCGCACCCCGACTTCTTCAACATCCTGCTCCAGGTCATGGACCATGCGACCCTCACCGACAACACGGGGCGCAAGGCGGACTTCCGGCAGGTCATCCTCATCATGACGTCCAACGCGGGGTCGCGCGAGATGAGCGCGGGCATCATCGGCTTCAGCTCGGACCGGGTGCAGGACCGCGCGCACGAGGCGGGACGCCGCGGCAACAAGGCGCTGGAGCGGCTCTTCAACCCCGAGTTCCGGAACCGGCTCGACGCGATCGTCACCTTCAAGAGCCTCAACCTCGACGTGATGGAGACGATCGTCGACAAGTTCGTCCTCCAGCTCGAGGCCCAGCTCACGGAGCGGCGCGTCGCCATCACGCTCGCGCCCGAAGCGCGGACCTACCTGGCGAAGAAGGGGTTCGATCCGGTGATGGGTGCGCGGCCGCTCGCGCGCGTGATCCAGACCGAAGTGCGTGATCCACTCACGGACGAGATCCTCTTCGGCAAGCTCGAGAACGGCGGGACGGTGACGATCGGTGTCGAGGGCGAAAAGCTCACGTTCACATTCGATCCCACTCCTGCGCCCGTCGCCGAGGTTCCCCCCGCCAGCGCACCGGAGTTGCTGCCCGAGAAGTAGCGCCGGCCGCGATCGTCGTTTTGAAATTCCGACAAACGTGCCTTGTAAGTCTTTCTGGGGTCGTGCTTTGTGACCGCGGACACCGTTCCCTTGGCCGGTCGATGGTCTCCTCTACCCTTGAGGATGCCCACGGCGCGAACGACACCGATCGATCCACTCCACGAAACAGACGCGCCCACCGCCGCGTCGCCCGTGGCGGGCGAGCGTCACTTCCTGGCCCGAGGCGATCAGTTCGGCCGCTACGAAGTGCGGGCGGAGCTCGGCCGAGGATCGCTCGGCCGGGTCTACCGCGCGTTCGACCCCATGACCAGCCGCGCCGTCGCCATCAAGCTCATGCGTACGGCGTATCTACCGGCACGGACGGTCGAGCTCTACCGCCGCCGCTTCCGGATGGAGGCGCAGGCCGCCGGGGGCCTCGCTCACCCGAACATCGTCCGCATCTACGATCAGGGTGAGGACTATCTCGTGATGGAGTTCCTGGAGGGCACGCTTCTCTCTCGCCGGCTCCGTGGCCGCAAGCTGCGCCCCGAAGACGCGCTCTCCGTCCTGGCCAGCCTCGGCTCGGCCCTCGACTACGCGCATGCGCACGGCGTCGTGCACCGCGACTTGCAGCCGCGCAACGTCATGCTGCTCCCGGATGGAACGCCGAAGCTGACCGACTTCGGGCTCGCCGTGTTCCCCGGCGGCGACGCCACCGTCGGCGGCAAGTTCCTGGGTCATCCCTCGTATCTGGCTCCCGAGCACATCGTGGAGGGAAGGGCCACGGCCCTCTCCGACCTGTTCTCGCTGGGAGCGATCGCCTACGAGATGCTCACCGGCCGGCGCGCGTTCCCGGGCCAGAACGTGGGCGCGATCATCCATCGCGTGGTCTACGACGAGCCCGCGCCGCCGAGCACGCTCAATCCCCTCCTCCCGGCCGCCTACGACGAGATCCTGGCCGGGATGCTCCACAAGGAGCCGGAGCGAAGGCCCTCCAGCGCGGAGGCTTTCGTGAAGGCCCTGGAGCTCCACAAGGTCACCGCCCGTCCGCCCGCGCCGCGGCGTCGCGCGCAGCGGGCACGCCGCAAGGATCCGCGTGGTCAGGACACGCTCGATCTCGGCCCTCATGACGAGACCGTTCTCCCCGCCCTCGAGCCGCCGACGCTCGTGGTCGGTGCCGACCCGATCGGCGCGACGGTGTGGATCGACGGCGTTTGCGTCGGCCGCGCACCCGTCGCATGGGCGCAACCGGGCCCCGGAGCGCACGTGCTGCGCGTCATCGCCGAGGGATTCGTGCCCGTGCAGATGACGATCGACGCCGCCGGGGCGGCGTCGATCCTCGTGTCGCTCCAGCCGCAGGCGGAGAGGGTCCACCTCGCCAGTCCCGGCCTCGGTTACGCGGTCGAGCGAGGCCGGGGCGGCTCGTGGGGCCGTCCGTCCTGAGATCCGCAGACCGGGGAGGCGCGGCCTTCAGTTCTTGCCGTGTCCCTTGCCCTTCGCCTTGCCCTTGCCCTTGCCGCCGTGGTCCCCGCGATCGTCGTCGCCGTCGTCGCGATCGTGCCCCTTCTCCTTGATCTTCACCCTGCCGTCGTCCTCGACGCGGACGGCCTCGCGGTGGCCGGGCGGCACGCCGTTCTTGACCTGCCCCGGCGGGATACCGCCGTGCCCGGGCGCAGCGCCGCCGTGGCCGGGAGGCACGCCGGCCGCACGCACCCAGGGGCGTCCGCGCCGCTCGGCCACGAAGACCACCGGGGTGCGCACCCGAGCCACTTCGAACACCGGGACCCCGGCGATCCGTTGCGCGAGCTGCAGCCGCGCGAGCTCGCGGACCTGCACGTCCGTGAATTGCGGCCGGTCGCGGTGGGCCGTCCAGTAGGACCAGGAGGACCGATAGTACGGGCCCGGGTCACGGTCGATGCCGGCGAAGAGCGTGTCGTAGCGGATGCCGAGCTGACTGAACACCTGTGCCCAGCTCGCGCCGCGGGCGCGCAGGTCCACGATGGCATCGACGGGACGCCCGGTCTGGCGCGCGATGAACAGGATCACGGGCAGGTCGGAATCGAGCGAGCGGACCCGTGGCAGCACGGGATCGAGGGCGGCGCGGGTCAGGCCGGCGTCGCGGACGGCCAGGTTGAGGAAGAGCTGGTCGTCGTTCGTGACGCGCGCCGGGTCGTAGAGAAAGGCGTAGACGTTCTGGGCGCGCGCCGGGAGGGTCATCGCCGTGACGGTCAGGACGATGGCGCCCCCGACCGTCCGGATGGCGTTGATGCGCATGTGCGACTCCTGTCGGGCCGAGGCAGGGTGAGCGAAGCATTCGCTCAGGACACACGGCCCCGCGCCGTGACGTTGCACGTGGCGTGCCAGACGACGGGCGCGGATCAGACACCGAAACGCGCCGCCCGCCGCTCGGGTCCCATCGCGGCCACGACCGCGGCCACCACGAACACGGTGAGCGCGGTGAGCGCCATCGCGTTCGCGTACGACGTGCGCTGGGCGAACACGGCCTCGATGTAGGCCACGCTCCCCGCCAGCAGCACCCCGCACTGGTAGGCGAAGCCGGGCAGGAACCCGCGCACGGAATCGGGGCTCAGCTCGGTGATGTGGGCCGGAATGACTCCCCAGGCGCCTTGCACCATGAACTGCAGCAGACAGGCGCCGAGCACGAGCCCGCCCGTCGTCGGCGCGTAGGCCCAGAGTGGGATGGCCAGGACGGCCAGCAGCAGGGCCGCGACCATGCTGCGCCGGCGGCCGAAGCGGTCGGAGATGAGACCGAACACGATCCCGCCCACGAGGGCGCCCACGTTGTACAGGACGGCGATCTTGGCGACGGTCCGCGGAGAGAAGCCGCGCTCGAGCTTGAGGAACGTCGGGTACATGTCCTGCGTGCCGTGTGACACGAAGATCATCATCGTCATGAGCGCGACCAGGTACAGGAACAGCTTCCACTGGGCCAGGATCCCGCGCCCGAGGTGCGCCCAGCTCTCCGCCTTCTTCTTCTCCCAGACCTTCGATTCCTTCACCCGGAAGCGCACGAAAAGGGCGAGCAGCGCGGGCAGCCCGCCGATGAAGAACATGGGCCGCCAGCCCCAGCGCGGGAAGACGAAGAAGTAGCAGCAGGCGGCGAGCAGATAGCCGACCGCGTAACCCTCCTGCAGGAAACCGGAGAGCACGCCGCGCCAGCGCGGTGGGACCTTCTCCATGGCCAGCGAGGCGCCGATGCCCCATTCGCCGCCCATGCCGATCCCGAAGAGCGCGCGCAGGACGAGGAACGTCGTGTAGTCGGGGGCGAACCCGGAGAGGACCTCGACGATGGAATAGAAGACGAGGTCGATCATGAGCGGGAGGCGGCGGCCGTAGCGGTCGGCCATGAGCCCGAAGATGAGCGCCCCCACCGGACGGAAGGCCAGGGTGACGGTGATGGTCAGGGCCAGGGCAGGGATGTCCTTGCCGAAGTCCCTGGCCACGTTGGGGAGGACGAACACGAGGATGAAGAAGTCGAAGGCATCGAGCGTCCACCCCAGGAAGCTCGCGACGAGGGCGCCGAGGTAATCGGAGGCGGGGACGTCGTGGTCGGCCGCGGCCTCGGCGGCCTCGCTCACGAATACCAGCCGATGGGCTTCTCGCTCAGGTTGATGTGCACCTGCTTGACCTGCAGATATTCCTCCACGCCCCAGGGCCCGAGCTCGCGGCCGATGCCGCTCTTCTTGTAGCCGCCCCAGGGCGCCTCCACGAACGTCGGCTGCATGTGGTTGACCCAGACCACGCCCGCCTGCAGCCGCTTGACCATGCGGAGGCACTTGAAGATGTCGCGGCTCCACACCGCCGCGGCCAGGCCGTAGTCGCTGTCGTTGGCGAGGCGCAGCGCCTCCGCTTCGTCGTCGAAGGGGATCACCGCCATCACCGGCCCGAAGACCTCCTCGCGGGCGATGGTGGCCGCGTTGTCCACGTCGTAGAAGATCGTGGGCTCCACGAAGTACCCGCGCTGCAGGGCCGCGTCCGCGGGACGGCCGCCCCCGACGGCGAGGTGGGCCTCGCGCCGCCCGATCTCCTGGTAGCGCTGCACGCGCTCCATCTGTGCGCGCGAGACGAGCGGGCCCATCTTGGTGTCGCGGTCGAGCCCGGGACCCAGTCGGATCCGCTTGGCCTTCTCCACCATCGCGTCCAGCATCTTCTTGTAGATGGGCCGCTGGACGAGCACGCGCGAGCCCGCCGAGCAGACCTCGCCCTGGTTGATGAAGACCCCGAAGAGAGCGCCGTCCACCGCGGCCTCGAAGTCGGCGTCGGCGAAGAAGATGTTCGGGGACTTGCCCCCCAGCTCCAGGCTGACCTTCTTGAGGGTATCCGCGGCCGCGCGCAGCACGGCCTTGCCGACCTCGAGGCTGCCCGTGAACGCGATCTTGTCCACGTCCGGATGCGTCACCAGCGGCGCGCCCGCCGTTTCACCCAGCCCCGTCAGCACGTTCACGACGCCGGGAGGGACGCCGCATTCGTCGAAAGCGCGGGCCAGACGGAGGAGGCTCAGCGGCGTCTGTTCCGCGGGCTTGATCACGCTGGTGCAGCCCGCGCACAGGGCGGGGGCGATCTTCCAGGCGGCCATGAGCAGCGGGTAGTTCCAGGGGATGATCTGGCCGGCCACGCCCATCGGCTCCTTGAGGGCGAGCGAGAGCGCGTCGTCGGGGACGGGCAGCACCTCCCCGTGGATCTTCGTGGCCAGCCCGCCGTAGTACTCGAAGCAGGTGGCGGCGTCGTCGACGTCGAGCTCCGCCTCGACGATCGGCTTCCCGCAGTTCACCGTCTCCAGCTCCGCCAGCTCGGCGCGCCGGGCGCGGATCGCGTCCCCGATGCGGAAGAGGACGCGCCCGCGCTGCTGGGCGGTGGTGTCGCGCCAGCCTCCGTCGAAGGCCCGTCGCGCCGCGCGCACGGCGCGGTCCGCGTCTTCCGGCCCCGCGTCAGGCACGCGAGCGATGACTTCGGCCGTGGCCGGGTTGCGGACCTCCAAGGTGCGGCCGGCCCCCGCGAAGACCCACTCTCCCCCGATCAGCATCGTCTCGGAGGGCATGGCCATGAGGTCACCTCATCGGGTCGAGACGATCGCGGTGGCCCGGTCGATCTGGGCCGCGAACGCCTCCAGCACGCCGGCCACCGTACGCGCCTGCTCCTCCGCCTGCGTCCATTCGCGTTGCTCGAGGGCCTCGCGCACGGCCGGGAGCGTCTTCACGCCGTAGCCGGTGTAGAAGCCGGGCGCGTAGACCTGGTGCACGAACCAGGGCCGGCGCGGCAGTCCTTCCGCGCGCGTGAGGCTGTGTTCGGCGGCCATGAGCACGGCGTCGAGGGCCTTCTGCGTGTCCACCGGGAGGGGGCCGGCGGCGGTGCGGGCCTGCGCGGCCGCGTCGAACGCCTTGGCGCTCGCGTCGATGCGCGCCTTCGCGTTCTGCAGGGGGGCGAGGCTGATGTACGGGACGGGCGGCCTTGGCGAAGGCGGCACCTCCACCTGCTTCGGATCGGCGGCCAGCTGGTAGGTGCGATCGCGGAGCCGGCGGTTGGTCTCCTCCGTCTCCTCGCGCATGTCGTCCGCGAGCTTGCCCACCTCCGTCACGTAGCGAGAGAGCGTGTCTGCGAAGGCGGTGAACTCGAAGGGCAGCACGTCCGCCTCCGCCAGGCGGACCTCCGCCCGTCCGACGGTCTGGGCCAGCGCGATCCCGTACTCGAAGGTCGGGTCCTTGAAGCGCGTGTAGAGGTCGAAGGAGTCGTAGATGGAGTGGTACTCGCCGCCGTCGTCCTCCCCGCCGTAGCCGAGGTTGAGCGATGCGATGCCCAGGTGCTGGAGGAAGGGGGTGAAGTCGGAGCCCGAGCCCAGGGCCGAGATGCGCAGGTCGCGGCGATCCCGCGCCTCCTTGCGATCTTCGGCCTTGGCGTCCATGACCAGCCGCGCCCGCCATCGCTCGGCCACGCTGACCTTGGTCTGGGGATCGACCACGTCGCGGGCGACCTCGTTGATGAAGCGCTCGAGGGTGTGCGAGCCGCCCACGCCCAGGAAGCCGCGCCCGTTGCCGTCGGTGTTGATGTAGACGGCGGCCTTCTGCCGCAGCTCGTCCGCGTGGGCCTCCGCCCATTCCGTGGAGCCGAGCAGCCCCGGCTCCTCCCCGTCCCAGGCCGCGAACACCAGCGTGCGCTTCGGGGTCCAACCCCCGCGGTGCAGCTCGCCGATCGCCTTCGCTTCCGCGAGCAGGGGGACCAGTCCGGAGATGGGATCGTTCGCGCCGTTCACCCAGGCGTCGTGATGGTTCCCGCGGACGATCCACTCGTCGGGCCGCTCCGCGCCGCGGAGGCGCGCGATGACGTCGTAGGCGGGCACCTGGTTCCAGTTGAAGGCGAGCTTCAGATGCACTTTCGTGGGGCCGGGCCCGAGGTGATAGGTCAGGGGCAGCGCGCCGCGCCAGGCCTCCGGCGCCATCGGGCCGCGCAGCGCGCGCAGCAGCGGCTGCGCGTCCGCGTAGGAGATGGGCATGACGGGGATCTTGGTGAGGGTCGGGGCCTCGCCCAGGGCCAGCCGCTTGGCCTCGGGCGTCGCGCCCACGCCGGGGGTGAGCGGGTCGCCCGGGAAGAGCGGCATGTCCGCCACCGAGCCTCTCTGCGCACCGCGCTCGTTGCGGAACGCCCCCTCCGGGTAGACGTCGCCCTGGAAGTAGCCGTCGTCACGCGGATCGGAATAGATGAGGCAGCCCACCGCGCCGTGCTCCGCCGCGACCTTGGGCTTGATGCCGCGCCAGGAGCCGCCGTAGCGCGCGATGACGATCTTGCCCTTCACGTCGACGCCGTGGCGGGCCAGCTCCTCGTAGTCCCTGGGCACGCCGTAGTTGACGTACACGAGCGGAGCGGTCACGTCGCCGTCGATCGAGTAGGCGTTGTAGACGGGGAGCTGCTCGGAGGTCTGGCCGGAGGTCGCGTCCTCCTTCAGGGCCGGCTCCGCGAGCGAGGCCGTGAACCGCGTGGGCTCGAGCATCTCGAGGACCCGCGTCTTCGGGGTGGGAAACAGGACGCGGAACTCCTCGATCCGCGTGTCGTAGCCCCACGAGCGGAAGAGCGAGGCCAGCAGGTCCGCATTCTCCTTGCCGTAGGGCGAGCCCAGGTGGTGCGGCCGGGCGGAGAGCCGGCGCATCCATTCCCGCAGGTCGTCCGCCTTGAGCAGGGAGTCGAAGCGCTGCTCCAGCGCGCGCTGGGCACGGGCGCGCTCGTCCGAGAATCCGAGCAGCCCCTGGTCGGCCCGGACGCCGGCGGCGAGGAGGCCGAAGCCGATGAGAACGAGGAACGCCGTACGCCGTGTGACCATGCACCCTCCGTGAACCCAGGTGACGCGAGTGGGCGGCGATTGTACAGCCACACACCTTGGTGGTGGCCGCCGAGCAGCCACACACCTTGGTGGTGGCCGCCGAGCAGCCACACACCTCGGTGGTGGCCGCTGAGCAGCCGCCTCAGGATTCGGTCGGGCGGGCGTGCGCGGCGGGACGCGCGGACGTCCATTCCAGGCTTCCGTCCTCGGCGAGGACCGCGAACTGCGGCCCATCCTCCCGGGTGACGCTCATGACCGCGCGGGGACGTCCCTCCGTGTCGAGCATCAACAGGGCGGGATTGTCGCCGGGCAGCGCGCACGAGAGCTTGGGCCGGCCCTGGCCGTCCATCAACGAAAGGTATGGCGTGCCGTCCGGCTGGAGCGAGCAGAAGAGGCGCGTGTGACCGTCGGCCTGGGCCAGCCGGAGATGGGCGGCGCCTTCGTTGCTGACCGTGAGCAGGGCCTGGGCCGGCTTCTCCGTGGCCCCGAAGAGCGTGAGCACGGGTGCCCCGTCTTCGCCCAGGGCCACGTGGACGCGCGGGGCACCGGTGGCGTCCAGGAGGTCGAATGCGGGCGCGTCGTCGGGAGAGACGTGCAATGCGACGCGCGGGCGGCCGGCTCGGTCGGACACGAGGAACCCGGGGGCGCCGTTGTCCACCTGCGTCCCCAGCACCGCGCGGACCTCGCCCCGCGCGTCCACGAGCTCGAACCGGCGGGCGCGCACGTTGTCGGCGACGGGGCCGGGCGAGGCATCGCCATGGCCGTCTCCGCCGTTACCTTGTGTCATTTCTGTCCTCTAGAACGCGAAGCCCAGGCTCCCGTACACCCGCGTCTGGCCCTGGCTGCGTGCAGCGGCCACGCTGATGGTGTTCTCGCGCCGGAGGAAGGAGATCCAGGCGCCGCCTCCCACGCCCGTGTGCCAGCGCCCTGAATCCTCGCCCTTCAACCATACGCGGCCGGCATCGTACAGGCCGAAGACCCCGACGTCTTCCGGCACGAGCAGGTTGAACCCGAAGAGGCGCAGGCGCAACTCCGCGTTGCCCCACACCCCCGCATCTCCCGCGTAGCGCTGGACGGGAAGCCCGCGCACGCTGTCCGGCCCGCCGACGAAGGCGGCCTCGTGCACGGGATACAGCCCCCACACCCTCTTGCCCGCGGCGTGCAGCGCGAGGGTGGGCTGGAGCGGCAGCGGCGGCGAGAGGAACGCCGACGTGGCCCCGTGCACTTCGCCGAACGCGCTCTTCGTGCTCCAGATGGCCGGGTAGTAGTTGCCCTCCGCGTAGAGCATCGCGCCGCGCGTGGCCGCCAACTTGTGGTTGCG
>WNFM01194282.1_pt1 | contig 14063 bp, 15 predicted proteins | sample 5400271 | NCBI WGS metagenome assembly WNFM01 (sample SAMN13153352, study PRJNA577476) | soil metagenome | isolation source: 60 cm saprolite on Douglas fir-dominated hillslope | place: USA:California | collected 2013-09-17 | reverse complement strand
TCCAGAGCCGAGATCTTGCTCTTCGCCTTGCGCAGGTTGAAGAACAGCTTCTTCTGGTTCGCGGTGGTGCCCATTTTCACGAGCGACCAGGAACGCAGGATGTACTCTTGAATCGACGCCTTGATCCACCACATGGCGTAGGTAGCGAGCCGGAACCCCTTTTCGGGTTCGAACCGCTTGACCGCCTGCATCAGGCCGACATTGCCTTCCGAGACCACCTCGGAAATCGGCAAGCCGTAGCCGCGATAGCCCATGGCGATCTTGGCGACGAGCCGGAGATGGCTGGTAACAAGGTGATGTGCCGCGTCGCGATCGTCATGTTCGCGCCAACGCTTGGCGAACATGTATTCCTGCTGGGGTTCCAGCATCGGAAATTTGCGGATCTCGGCGAGGTAACGGGAAAGACCGTGTTCTCCATTGAGAACCGGTAACGTAGCTGTACGGGCCATTCTAGCGCCCTCCAGTGGTTCAGGCCCCCGATAGCGGCGGGCCCGGCAGACGGCCGCTGTGTTAAAGCCGGCCCGGCTGCGATGTTCCGCGCTGGATATTCAGCGCAGGTGCAACATACACCAAATCGGGGCATTTAGGGAAGGATTGCTGACGTCACGTCCCCGTGTGCCTGCTATAACCTGTTGGCATAGCTTAACTTTTCCAAAAGGCCTGCGTCATAGCGCCGCTTCCAGCGCACCCTGCAAAAGAAGCAAATCCTCCGGCAAAGCCGCTTCCCAGTGCAAAAGTTCTCCGGTCCGGGGGTGTTCCAGGGCCAGCAAATAGGCGTGCAGGGCCTGCCGGTCGAGGGCGGAAAGGGCGGCCTTGGCCTGGGGGCCAAGATGCCCGGCCTTGGTCTTGAAGTGGGAGCCGTAGACGGCGTCGCCCATCAGGGGATGGTCGATGTGGGACAGATGCACCCGGATCTGGTGGGTCCGCCCGGTCTCGAGCTGGCAGGCCAAAAGCGAAGCGACCGGTTTGCCGTCGCGGCCATTATAACTGGCCTGCAGCTCCCAATGGGTCACCGCTTCGCGCCCACCTTCACGCACCGCCATCTTTTCGCGGGCATAGACATGGCGGTCGATCGGGGCATCGACGGTGCCGCGCTGGCGGCCGGGCGCACCCCAGATGAAGGCCATATAGCCGCGCTGCATCGGCCCGGTGCGGCCGTGGTCGGCGAATTGCGCGGTCAGCGATTGATGGGCGTGGTCGTTCTTCGCGACCACCATCAGCCCGGTGGTGTCCTTGTCGAGCCGGTGCACGATGCCGGGGCGGCGGACGCCTCCAATCCCCGAGAGGCTTGCGCCGCAATGGGCGATCAGCGCGTTCACCAGGGTGCCGCTCTCATGGCCGGCGGCCGGATGCACCACCAGCCCCTTGGGCTTGTTGATGACGACGATGTCGTCATCCTCGTAGACGATATCGAGCGCGATATCCTCGCCCTTCGGCTCCGGCGCGACCGCCTCCGGGACGTCGATTATGATCGTATCGCCGGTAGTGACATGATAAGCGGGGTCGCGGACGGGGGTGCCCCTGGCGGTGACGGAGCCGGCCAGGATCAGCGCCTTCAGCCGCGAGCGCGACAGCTCCGGACGGAGCACCGCGAGCACGCGGTCGAGCCGGGGCGAGCCCTCGTCGCCGCCGACGGTGACCTCCAGCCTTTGTCCGCCAGTTGAATCGCCCAAGTCCAAAACCTTATCCTTTAAGAAGAGTCCCGCATGACCGATGCCGTTGCGCCCGAACCGACCCCCGAGCAAGCCGCCTTGTTTGCGCGGGTGCGGCGAATGATGGTGATCGCCGGCCTGACCTCGGCGCTGGCCGTCTGCATCGTCCTGGTCGCTGTCGGTTACCGCCTTTATCGCGGCGAGGGAAGCGCCACGGCGGCAACCTCGGACGTCACTGCGACCTTGCCCAAGGGCGCCCGTATCGTCTCTACCGGCACAGCCGGCGAGCGGCTGGTGGTGACGCTGGATATAGGCGGAGTGACCGAAATCCGTACCTTCGACGCCAAAACGCTGAAACCGGCCGGAAAGCTGAAGTTCGTCAGCGAACCCTGATTCACCGTCTTCACCGTCTTCACCGTCACCTGACACGCCGAAGTCCGCTTGCGGACGAAGGCGGTTGGCCGGGCTTGACCCGGCCATCCACGTCTTTCTTCATTTCGCAGCCAAGACGTGGATACCCGGGACAAGCCCGGGCATGACGAATAGAAGCGTACCGCCTTGCAGCAAGCCGATTTCGAGGCTATTCCCTCCAGCCAACGCTCCCTTCGTCTAGCGGTTAGGACGCGGCCCTCTCAAGGCTGAAACAGGGGTTCAATTCCCCTAGGGAGCGCCAGCAAACTCAGGCACTTAGGTAACCATCAGCCGCGTTCGTTGAATGCGCTTTGCATGCCTTTGTTTCTGCACCCTTCACACCAACGAGATACCGCGCACCGACCCATTGGTACAGGTCGACTACGTGCGCGTCGTAGATTTGGATACTAGGGCGATCAAATCGGACATCTGCGCGATCAGGGTGGTCACCATTTTGATACGCGCCGGCAGACTTGAGCCTGCAACCGCGGTTAGCGTAGAAACAGGTATGGCAAACTTTGGGCTACGGGTCGTCCGGCGACTGATCGCTAAGAACGACACCAAAAGTCAACATCGTTGTGGGGTGAGAGGAAACTGCATCCTTTTACGCAACGACTACGAACCGCCCGGTGCGCCGCCAGAGGATGCAGCTACGCCAACGGTGCCGTAACCCGGGAGCAGACCCACAAGATCGTCGCATCTTCAGGGCCGGCTGATACGCATGCGTGCCCATCGTGCTATCAAAATAGCAACTGTCGCCTTTTTCGAGCCTTAAGGCAGATATTGATCGATGTGAATTTCGACGACGCCGGTCAACACATAGAGAAACTCCTCGCCCTGATGCGACAACAATGCGGGGAATTCCGTAACGTCGTGCGCGCGCAGACGAGTCAGCCGCGGAATGAACTGCTTCTGCGCGATGTCAGCGCATAACATTTCGTAGTCATATTGCGGTGACCTGTGCTGAATCCCTTGGCCTGCGCGGGTATGGCTATCCCGCCGAGTTCGGAAAACTATAGCTCTTGAACTGGTCGCGCAGCGCGGCTTTCAGGATCTTTCCGGTCGCGGTATGGGGAACGCCGTCGACGAAAGTGACGTCATCGGGCATCCACCATTTTGCGATTTTGCCTTCCATGAACTTCAATATGTCCTCGCGCGTTGCGGTCTTTCCCTGTTCGAGCTGTACGATCAAGAGCGGTCGCTCGTCCCATTTGGGATGGTGCACGCCGATGACGGCAGTTTCGGCAAACGGCCGGGTGTGCGACCACAAGGTTTTCCACATCTCGCTAACGCCACTAAATTGCGGTTTAGAGTCGACCGCACAGGTAGCTGCGATCTCGAACATCGAGGTGCCCGCGATGTTGACAGGTCAATAGATTCTGTAGATGCGCCGCAAATCGTTCACGCGACGCTCAAAGCCCAATTCAAATATCGGACTGGTGCCGCAACAAAAATCTGTCGTGACGCTCCCGTTTCAAAAGTTGATGTTGGGAATAATAGGTCCATAGTAGGTACCCCAATGGCCCCAAATATCGGGGCTCCCGGACCCGCGAAATCTGCCACCCAAACCGCTGGCGCGGTTACCGTGACCGCGATAGCCGTCACGGGAAAGATCACGGAAGCCGCGGAGATCTCCGCCGAAATGATTGTCGCTAAAGCCATCGCCGCCGTCGGCAAGTGCGCTGGTAGAAAGCCCGGAACTTCCGAGAGCAAGGAAAATCGCAAGAACAAGTGTGGCGTTGCGCAACATTGGTGACCTCTTTGAGATAGTCCGGGCATCCGCCCCGATTCAAGGACTGTTGTCGATCGGTTGTCTGCGTCGGGGTTTCGGATTGGCGATCAGAATCTAACAACGCCCACTTGTATTCGCTTGCCCGATCTTGCTGCTGTTCACGCATCGTTACCGCCTTACGGTCGAACGAAGATGGAGTCGTCCTGCCGCCTTCCGGCGACGCGGCTTGCTATCTCGATTCCTCGAAATGCCGACTGACCCCGCCCCCGGCACACATCAAGCTTGATCCCGCGCAAGGCTAAATTTCTATTTAATTGAAAACCTCGAGCCCAGGTAGGATTTGTTCGCTAGTCCGGGGGTGCGCAACTACTCAAACAGGCGGTTGTCGACTCCCGGCTAAGCGGCACCCGACCAATCAACGAGGTCACAGTTATGTTGGACAGAACGTCGCTCACGACCCCTACGACCCTTTCGGAAAAGGCGGTTCATGACATTTCGCGGGCGCTGATGCCACTGCTCTGTGACGTGTTCGCGTTGTATCTCAAAACCAAAAACTTCCATTGGCACATGTCCGGCCCGCATTTCCGTGACTATCACTTGATGCTCGACGATCACGGCGACCAACTTTTCGCGATGACGGACGCTATTGCCGAACGAGCACGGAAGCTGGGAGGCGCAACCGTTCGCTCGATCGGGCAGATTTCACGTTTTCAGCGTATCGTCGACAACGATGCCGAACACGTTAAGCCGCTCGACATGATAGCTGAGCTTCGGAATGATAACGCGACGCTGACGAAGAACATGCGTGAGGTGCATTCGCTGTGTGACGGCGCCGACGATGTGGCTACGGCAAGCCTGCTGGAGAACTGGATTGACGAAACCGAGAAGCGCATCTGGTTTCTCTTCGAATGCGGCAGGCATGCCTGAGACCAAGGCTGCGAGACAAGCTTAATAGACTGTTCTAACAGACGTCCTGCAGTTCCAGCCCGTCGATGGATGCTAGGCGCCGTTTGAGCGTGAAATGCGACCTGTTGTCCGAACCCGAGTCCGAATGAGGAGAATCCAATGAATGTGAGGAACGACCGGTTAGTAGACAAGCGTCAAACCAAGGCGCCAGGAAAAGCACGTTCGGCGAAACCGAGAGTGCGAAATATCGATCGGGAACTTGCTGACCAACGGCTCGATGAAGCCCTCAGGCATACGTTCCCGGCCAGTGACGCGCTATCGATTATTCAAGTTGGCGGAGGAAGCTAGTTGAACAGGGTTCGACACAGGAACTTCCATCGACGAAATGTACATCGCAGCCATCCTGGAAATGCGATTAAATTTCGCTGACGAGGACACATCATGAAGGTCGGAATAATTGGGGCAGGTGCGGTTGGTGCCGCATGCGCAATGGCGACCACCATGAGGGGCTGTGCGAGCGAATTGGTTCTCGTGAATCGAGGCCGTGATCGTGCAAAAGGGATGGCTACTGACATGGGCTACGGGGCGCCCCTGTCATCTACCACCAAGGTGACGGATGGGGATTATTCAGATTTGGCTGGAGCGTCGCTCGTCATGGTCACGGTCGGTATCAACGAGAAGTCCGGCGGGGCGACGGACCGCAACGATCCGGCAGGGCGCTTACGCCTTCTCGACAAGAATGCCGAGGTTTATCGCCAGGTTATTCCGCAGGTCAACGCGGCCGCGCCGGGTGCAGTGCTGCTTGTCGTAACCGACCCTCCAGATCCGCTTGCCTTTCTGACCCGCGAACTCGCCGGGCATGATCGTGTTCTTAGCACAGGCACATTACTCGACAGCTTGCGCTTTCGGGTGCATCTGGGACGAAAATTCAAGGTGGCTCCCGCGGATATCGAAGCGCAGGTTCTCGGCGAACACGGAACATCCCAAATCTTTCACTGGTCCGGGGCCCGCGTGGGCGGGGTCTCGATCTCGGATGCGCTTGGGCAATGCGGCCTTCAGCATGACAACGACTTTCGCGCGACGATCGAGAATGAAGTACGTTTTGCAAATATAACAATAATCGAGGGCATTGGCGCCAGCCAATACGGAATTGGAATGGTTTGCGCGCGGGTCGCCGAAATCGTGCTGCGTGACGAGCGCGCCGCGGTTCCGATTGGCGTCTATAATTCAAAACTTGGAGTAACGCTCTCGATGCCTAGCGTCGTCGGTCGGGAGGGGTCCCTCCAGATCCTTGACCCTCCTCTGTCGAACGAAGAACGCGTTGGTCTGAGGAAATGCATCGAGACATTACGGAGAGCCCAAGAACGGATTCGCTCGGCCTGAAGCGGGAGAACTGGTGATGATTGCAGTTGCGCGTTTTATCACATTGACGATTCTGCTCGGCTTTCCCAGCCAGCTAACACCGGCGTTTGCCCGCGCCAGCTCGTTCGAGGACAAAACATGGGATGCCGAGAATGTCAGCTTATTGCCGCCAGAAGTCCGTAAGACGCTAACGCGAATGTGTGGACCCGACCTGGTGGCTCAGCGGTATTTCGCCGGCTATTTCGCGAACTCGAAAGTTCTCGTTCTGCATTTTGGACGTCTTCACTGCGGGAGCCGGACTGCCATCTGTACCCAGGGACGATGCCTGCACCAGGTTTATGGGAGAAATGGTGATCACTACCACCTGCTAAAAAGCTATTACGGTCCAGACGACGATTAATGCCTTACGCTGGAAGCGGACCGTCATGCTGGGCTCTACCAGAACCACCGGAAAAGCTTGACCGGCAACGCGAACGAAACCGTTCTTGGCAGACGAATTCATTTCCCGGGGTCGCCCCCCATGCGCTGCGGCTCGCATATCCGGCATGCAGGCAGTCGCCTGTAGGCTAACGCTCTTGTCCGCGGGATTGATCGCTGTCGCCACCCCCGCCAACGCTCGCGAGAGTTACGTAGACAACGGGCACTTCGCAGGAGAGGCCAATAGGGGCGTCTCCCGCACTGCCCGCTATAGTGACGGCCGTGTCCACTCTTGCGGCGCCGCGCGTCAACGCATTGCCGGCGCCCCCGACGGCGAAAATTGCGACGTCGGCGATACCCCGTTTATATGCTGAAAGCGCGGACAGCGGATCGGTCCGGCTAGATGAACGCTGTTCGGGGGCAGCCATTGGCGCATTCGCTGAACACTGCGTGCGGCGTCGGCATTCTGTTGTAGTGCTTGCCCGCAAGCCCTCCAAGGCTGCAAAGCGGCGCGCGCGACGCCCTCGAGCACTCCAGATGATCACCGACTTAGCGGCCGGTCTATTCGGCCAAACCTGTTCTCAACATCAATTCGAAATTCTAAACTGGTTTTTAATTGAGAACGTGTCGGCTGGCGACCATTGTTCAAATTGACGTCCGGCCGTTGTTCCGTTGCCGGAAGTTTCGTTGGGGGCGACCCTCCAAAGAAGATACCTGGGAAGCTGAAAAGCGCGGCCGTGGAAAAGTCGGTATACGCAGCGGCTGACTACGTCCGGAGGTAATGATGGTTTTGTTCTCACGCTCCTTTGTCCGCAAACGCATGATCTCGCTGGCCACCACGGCGTCAGTCGCGGCGACATCGTTCGCGCTTGCGGACGATCCGGCGAGGACGGATCACGTCCGTGAAACGATGCCGATCCAGCATGTGGCGGACCAGCCCGATCATTCGAAGGAGCAGCTGTTCTTGTCGGAGAGCGACGCCAGCATGCGCAAGATGATGGCCGACATGATGGTCAAGCCGACTGGCGATGTCGACCATGATTTCGTTGCCATGATGGTGCCGCATCATCAAGGCGCGGTCGATATGGCGAAGGCCGAGCTCAACTACGGGCATAACGTGCAGCTTCGTCGGTTGGCTCAGGAGATCGTTGCGACGCAGCAGCGGGAGATCACAGTAATGCGGAATGCCGTGGCCGACGGGCAACCTTTCGCAACGCCATCCATCGCCCATGATGGAATGAAGATGTCTCGATAGTGGGCTCCGGTCGCAGGGCGTTTTGCCGGCTGCGCTGCAAGGATAGATCATGGGTATTGTTCGTTTTGCGCTGAGATTCCCGCACACATTCTATGTGCTCGCAGCCCTGATCCTGTTTCTCGGTGTCGCCGCCATCCGATCGATGCCGACCGATATTTTTCCCGAGATCCGTATTCCGGTGGTGACTGTCATATGGCAGTACACCGGCCTCACCACGGCGGAAATGGAACAACGGGTCAGTACCTACAGCCAATACTCCATCAGCGCTAACGTCAACGGTATCAAGAACATGGAAGCACAGACCCTTAACGGTCTTTCGATCCAGAAGATCTACTTCCAGCCGGACGTCAATCTCGACCTCGCTATCGCGCAAATCGTGTCAGCGACCAACTCCATTCGCGCGCTGATGCCACCCGGCATCCAGCCGCCGATCGTCGTGCAATTCAATGCGTCGAGTGTCCCGGTCCTGCAGCTCAGTCTCAATTCGGACAGCCTGAACGAGCAGCAGCTTTACGATTTCGGTATCTATCGCGTTCGGCAGCAACTGGCTCCGGTTCCCGGTGTTACCCTGCCGACGCCGGCGGGCGGCAAATATCGTCAGATTATGGTGGATATCGATCCGGACAAGCTTCTGTCCCGGGGATTGACGCCGCTCGACATCGTAAATGCGGTCAATACGCAGAACCTGACGCTGCCGTCGGGGACGGCGAAAATCGGGGACATCCAGTATACAGTGCGAACCAACGCGACGCCGGCGTCGATCAACGACCTCAACATGATCCCGGTCAAGTTCGCCAGCGGTGCCACCATCTTTCTGAAGGACGTGGCGCAAGTCCGCGACGGAGCGATGGTGCAGCAGAACATCGTGCGCGAGGATGGCCGCCGCTCGGTCTTGCTCAGCGTAATCAAGAACGGCAATGCCTCGACGCTGGCGGTCGTCAACGGCGTGAAGAAGGCGCTGCAAGCGGCCCGCGCCGCCGCACCGGCCGGACTCAAGATCAACGAACTGTTCGACCAATCGATATTTGTCAAAAATTCGGTCACCGGCGTGCTCCGTGAAGGCGCGATCGCGGCAGGCCTCACGGCGCTGATGATCCTTATCTTCCTCGGTTCATGGCGATCGACGCTGGTCGTGATGACTTCAATCCCGCTGGCGATCCTTTCGTCGATCGTCGTGCTGTATTTTCTCGGCGAAACGCTGAACACGATGACGCTCGGCGGCCTTGCGCTGGCGGTCGGCATATTGGTCGACGATTCGACCGTAACCATCGAGAACACCCACCGTCTGTGGACCGAGGAAGGTATGTCGCTTTCCGAAGCGACCCTGCACGGCGCGGCCGAAATTGCCGTGCCGACGCTTGTTTCGACGCTTGCCATCAGTTGCGTGTTCACTTCGGTGGTCTTCCTGGATGGACCCGCGAAGTACCTTTTCACCCCGCTTGGACTCGCTGTCGTATTCGCAATGCTGGCTTCCTACGGATTGTCACGAACCCTGACCCCGATCACGATTGGCTTGTTGCTCAAGGGCGAAAAACGCCATCACGCTAATGACGCCGCCCCGGTCGGTCCGTTCTCGCGGATTTCTGCCGCTTTCGAGCGCGGCTTCGAGCAGCTGCGCGGTGGATATTCAAAACTGCTGACAACGCTGCTTCGGCGGCGGGCGATCGTCCCGGTCGTTGTCGTCCTGATGCTCGGTCTCGGCACGGTGATGGCCTTGTTCGTTGGCCGAGACTTTTTCCCGCTCATCGACGGCGGCCAGATCCAGCTACACGTTCGCGCTCCTGCCGGTACCCGCATCGAAAGCACCGAAGCGATTTTCCAGGCGGTCGAGGACAAGATTCGCGAGGTCATACCGGAAAAGGACCGCTCCTTGATCGTCGACAATATCGGATTGCCGGCGCGGGCCTACAATCTGGCCTTCGCCGACGGCTCGACGATCGGGATCAACGACGGCCTCATCCAGGTAGCGCTGAAGGAGGGCCACAAACCGACCGCCGGCTACATCAAGAAATTGCGTCAGGTCCTTCCTGCCGCATTCCCGGAGGACGTGTTTTACTTCCAGGCGGCCGATATCGTAACGCAGATTCTGAACTTCGGGCTGCCGGCGCAGATCGACGTCCGGACCGAGGGGTACGGCAAGAACAACCTTTCGGTTGCCAGGCAGCTCCGCCAACGCCTCGCGGCGATTCCGGGCATGGTCGATGCGCATCTGCAGCAGGAGGTCGACGCTCCGGCCTTCTACGCCCAAATCGACCGGACCCGTGCTGCGCAGCTCGGCCTCAATGCGAGCACGGTGGCGACCAACATCAATGTCAGCCTGAGTTCGTCGGTGCAGGTGTCGCCGAATTTCTGGACCGATCTGACCTCGGGCATTCCGTATTATCTGGCCGTGCAGACGCCCGAGTACAAAATCAACTCGTTGAATGCGCTTGGAAACACACCGGTTTCCACCTCACTGGCGGTGAGTGGCCAAACGGTGCCTGGCATGCTGAGTAATGTCGCGACGTTCAAGCGTGACACCGTCGCCACCAACTCCAACCAAACGAATATCCAGCCGGTTTTTGACGTCTATGCCAGCGTGCAGGGCCGCGATCTCGGCAGCGTAGCAGCCGACATCAACAAGGTCACGACCCAGCTGCAGAAGGAACTACAGCCCGGCAATTCAATTCAGGTGATCGGACAGATCCAGAGCATGAACGACTCGTTCCGGAATCTGGGTATCGGGCTGCTGTTCGCCGCTGTCTTCGTCTATTTGCTGATGGTTGTGAACTACCAGACCTTCGGCGATCCGTTTGTCGTGATCTTGGCTCTGCCAGCGACGCTCTGCGGCATCGTCACGATGCTGTTCATCACTGGCACCACGCTGAATGTGCCGTCACTGATGGGGGCGATCATGTCCGTCGGTGTTGCCTCCGCGAACTCGATTCTGCTCGTGACCTTTGCGCGCGAGCAGCAGTTGAAGGGGCACTCCGCGTTTGAGGCCGCGCTGAGCGCCGGCCGCACCCGAATCCGTCCGGTGCTAATGACGGCCGCCGCGATGATCGTCGGCATGATCCCGATGGCAATCGGCGGCGCCGGTGAGGAACAGAACGCTGCACTCGCGCGCGCCGTGATCGGCGGCCTGCTGTTCGCGACACCGACAACGCTGCTGATCGTGCCTTACCTGTTCGCCATGCTGCGCAAGGGCAACGACGGAAAACCCCACCATGGCGTATTCGAGGAGGTCCCGGCATGACCGAGATGAGTGTGCGGCCAGGCAATAAACCTGTTCAGGACCGGCTCGATCCTGAAACCGATCGCGTTGTTACGCTACCGAACGTTGCGCGCAAGCGGCGACATCGTTACGGTGGGACGCTGTTCGGCGGAATTGCGCTGCTGTTGCTCGTGGGCGGGCTTGGCACGGGCGTCTGGCGCCACTACCAGGCGGAGCTCGACGTCGCGGCTACCGCGCAACGGAGCCGGAGCCTTGTTCCCGATGTTCGCGTGGCTACGGTCCGCGCCAGCGACAGCAAAATTACCGTCACCTTGCCAGCCACGACGACGGCATTTGAGGCGGCGAATATCTTCGCGCGCACCAACGGCTACATCGAAAAGCGCTACGTCGACATCGGCGATCGGGTCAAGGTGGGAGCCCTGCTGGCCAACATCACCGCCCCCGAGCTCGACCATCAGATCACGCAGGCCAAGGCGACCCTGGCCCAGACCCAGGCTACGTTGCAGCAGACGCAGGCAAGCCGCGATCTCGCCCAGGTCACTAATACGCGCGACAGCAAACTGGTCACGCAGGGATGGCTCACGTTACAGCAGGGCGATAACGATCGCCTGACCCTGCAGGCGCAGCAAGCTGCAGTGGGAGTGGCACAGTCCAATATCGCCGCCCAGCAAGCCCAGATTCGAATCCTCGAGCAGGAGAAGGCCTACCAGCGGGTCGTAGCGCCATTCGACGGCGTGATCACACAGCGCAACATCGACAATGGCAGCCTGGTGACGTCCGGATCGACCTTCATCTTCACGCTGATGCACCCTGACGTGATCCGCACCCAGGTGTTCGTCCCCCAGGACGAAGCCTTTGGGCTTGGACCCGGTGTCGATGCGGTGGTCCGTGTCCCGGAGATTCCGGATCGGACCTTTCGCGGCAAGGTCACGCGCATAGCGACCGCATTGCAGCCCGGGAGCCGAACGCTGCTGACCGAGATCGACGTCCCCAATCCGGACGGTGCGCTAAATCCCGGGATCTATTGCACCGTCGAGTTGTTCATCCCGCGCAAGACACCATCGATGATCATACCGGCCGATGCGGTAGTATTCGATCAGAACGGCTTGCATGTCGCAGTCGTCGAGAATGGCGCCGCCCATCTGCAGAAGATCACGATTACGCGTGACTTCGGTACGGAAGTCGAAGTGCACGACGGCGTCAGGCCGGGCGACCAGGTCATCCTTAATCCGATGGTCAACCTGGCGGAAGGCAGCAGGGTTGCGGTGCGCAACAAGACGCAGACAAGCTAGGCCGGCTCAGCGGAGGGACGGGCGATGCACCGCTTGCTGTTGACAATGGCGACGCTGCTGTTAGGCGCTCATGCGGGCCTGGCGCAAGTCTCCACCATGGGCACCACTGCCATGGGCCTTCCATCGATGCCAGCGACCATCGTGACATCCCCACTCTACGGCCCGAGCCCGTTCTCGGCGACGACCCTGCCGGGCGCTCCCGACACGACGTTGGCGCCGGTGCCGCTGGCCTCTGATCCCACGATTCCGGGAGCAGTCGTGACCTGTGCCACACCGATAGCGCAAATTACGCCCGGAACTCAGGCAGTAACAGTTACGTCCACCGACCGCGATGACGCCAGCGGCCCCATTGGGGACCATTCCCACGCCAATCGTGGTCACCACGACCGGGAACGTCTCGCCAACGTCCCCGCTAGGCACTGCCTCGACCATCGTATGTAGTTCGATGCCGGGAGGCCCGCCGACCAATGGCGCGGCTTTGCCGCTCTCCACGCCGGAAATTCCGGTGAACCCGCCACCCGGTACGATTCAGCAAGAGATCACTCAGCTTGGCGGCACCAGCATCGATCCGACAGATGCGGTTATGCCAACGCCGAACACGTCGGCATGCGCCGAGAGCACGACCATGAACCTAGCGATGCCCAGCACGATGGCACCGGCCAACGCCACTGGCGCCGCGGCAACGCCGGGCGTATCGCCGCCGGGCTGCTGACCAGTCCGATGCAAATCTCGGCAGTCGATCTGGCCGAATGCAGCAAGAGGCGAAGCCAGCCGGAAGCCGTCCAGACCTTCTGATCCACCGCCGGACGCTGCAGGCAACGCCTCGATCTGCGCTAATTCTAAAATGCTATTTAATGGTGCGGCTCATTGATCAGGCCTATTTCCACCGCGCTTGCCCCTCAGGCGGTGGGCAGATGGCCGCCGAGCGGACGGCGACGCCACGCCTTTTGCCCCCGAAAGGCGGGTGGCGCTGTCCGGCTCCCTTCGGGAGAAGCCAATGGCAGTTACGGGTCGTTGAATGGCAGCGGTCTCGGGCAAGCGTGCAGTCGTGGAAACAGCAACCTCAAACCCTGCGACGGTCTTCGCCGCAGTCGGGAATCGATTGATGACAAAATTGTTGCTGATCGAGGATGACAGCGAGACGGCTGAGGAAATCACAGCCGAGCTGGCCGACCGCGGTTTTGAAATCGAGTGGTCGGCCAACGGTATAGAAGGCCTCGACAAGGCACGATCTTCCCGGCCGGACGCCATGATCGTCGATCGGCTGTTGCCCGGAATGGACGGCCTTACGGTCATCGAAGCGCTCCGGAAGGACCAGGTGCGCACGCCGGTACTGGTGCTGAGTGCGCTCGGCGAGGTGGATGACCGCGTGCGTGGATTGCGGATGGGTGGCGACGACTATCTCACCAAGCCGTTCGCGATCGTCGAGCTCGTCGCCAGAGTGGAGGCGTTGCTGCGCAGACCGGCGGAATCGCGCGACACGACGTTGCGGGTAGGGCCGCTGGAACTGGATCTGATCGAGCGCACCGCCAAACGCGGCGACCGCGTGATCGATCTTTTGCCGCGTGAGTTTCGCTTGCTCGAATATATGATGCAACGTAGCGACCAGCTGCTGACGCGAGCCATGCTTTTGGAGGAAGTCTGGAACTACAAATTCGTTCCGGCGACGAACCTGGTGGACGTGCATATGGGGCGGTTACGTCACAAGGTGGACGGACCGGGAGAAGTCCCGATGATCCACAATGTTCGCGGTACCGGATTCATCCTTCGCACCGGACCATAAGGCTCAAATAGCCGGGGGCGACGCGCCGCCGCGGACGTT
>WNFM01309117.1_pt1 | contig 14067 bp, 14 predicted proteins | sample 5400271 | NCBI WGS metagenome assembly WNFM01 (sample SAMN13153352, study PRJNA577476) | soil metagenome | isolation source: 60 cm saprolite on Douglas fir-dominated hillslope | place: USA:California | collected 2013-09-17 | reverse complement strand
CAATTCAGAACGCTAGAGTTCACGAGCGCGCAGAAATCTACGCTGCAGAACTCGAGGCCCGTCTAAAGGAATTGCGCGTGGCACGGAACGCCTTGGAACACATGGAAAAAAACACGCCTCGATCTGACCAGCACTGATGATCGAAAGTTCAACACGTCGCTCCTCGGTCCGAACTGCCTAGTCCCGAACCAACGCACGGACGTCGAGAAAATCAATCCAAAGCGTTGAATCGGCGTCGGATAGCTGAGCAACCTTCTCCCTTAATTGGGCTCCTCATTGGGCTACAATTGTGAGCCCGACTCCCGGGCAGCGGACGTCTGCTTGGCTGGCAGCGCTCCTGCCTTGGGCTCACGATATTTCAATCTAAGCATTCCATCTTCTGCTTTGGTTTCTATTGTTTTCAACAAACTGGGGAATCTGCTTCTCGTTCAAAGCTAACCCCAATGGCCTCAACCTCACTCGTAAATGCACGGTTAGAGCACGACAGCGCACCTGCTCAGAGCCGATTTTGCTAGCTGTCCGCGATGCCCTTCTTGAACGAGGCATCCCCGATAAGTCGAGCCGCTTCGAGTTTTGCGCCAATTCGAGAATCAGGACACAATCTGAGCGAATGCCGGATATTGCCTATAGTAGGTTGCGAACGCCTCGATCTGGTCTTCCTCGAGATCGAATCCTAACTTCTGGACGTCTGTACGAGTAACTTTTGTCGCGCAAGGCAGCAGGGATTGCAGTACCACCGCTTCGCGCATCGTAAGGTGCGGTGCGGTAATCGGCCTCGCTGGCCGTGCAGGCCACAATGTCCCGTTCACCAAATCTTTAACGCCTCGCGCGGCTCCCTTGGCCGGCAGGATTCCACCTATTGTGACCATCGGAGAACTGTCGCGGTAAAGAATGCGAAATGCCGGAATGAACCCGCCTGGGCGGGCAATATCCGAGGCAATGGCTTTCATGAAGTCGAGACGGTCTTGCAGGAGGCTGCTTGTAAATCATCTGGAACGACAGCTCCTAAGAGTTGCCGTAGGTGCTCGGTACGTTCGCCTGGCTTCTGGCCGTATTTCCTGTCCAGCCCGTTAAACGTCATAACCAGGATGCTGTTGAGCGGTACATTTTCTATGACTGAACGCACGTCGTCTCGCACCGAGTCGTCAAACTCGTAGTCATAGTCAAGCCAGAGCATCCACGGTCTGGCAGCCAGGGATGAATCATCGAAAAGGCGCGGAAGAATTGCGGTCGAAAGGCCACGCTCGATTCGGACGGTTGAATAGGGTGCATTGAACTTCGCACGGCTGTAGCCAATATCGTTGCATTCGATTGATACCATGTCGTCTATGCGAAGAACCTTGTGCGCCAGAACGAAATCCGTGAACCAAATCGATCCAAAACCCACGTAGACAAGGCTATCAAGGTCCATGACCTCGCGCAGAAGTTGCACTGCATCGAAAACGATCTGGCGCTGGATGCTCTTGCTGGCTCGCAAACTGTAGTTGATCGCATCGAACGAAGGCATCACTCGTCTCCAACCATCTCGCTATACGTGTATTCGAAAGACTTAACCCCGACGTCGCGATATGCGAAGTTGATGTTCCCGAAAGCCTCCGCCAGTTTCCTTAGCCTTGTTACCGGAACCGAGTAGTGGATATTTGCCGCAGGCGGTCCTGTGCGGGCCGTTAGAGCCGGTAATCTTACGGCATCAACCTTTCTAAGCTGGTAGATCGAGACCAAAGCTGCCTTTCGCTCTTTTTCCTTCGCCTCCTCTAGCGCTTGCTTTCTTGCGTTCGTGTAATCGATCCATTTCCGCGTCACGTCTCGCATGCGTGGACGAGCGCGCAGGAAAATCTCGGATGTTGTGTCAACATTTCTTTTGGTGGTGGTCAACGGTAACGCTGCGGGCTTTGCAGCAGTGAATAGAACCAAGCCGAGGAAGCCCGCATATTGCGGATGCCAGGCTGGCCAGCCCTCTACGGCCCACCCGGCGACGGCGGATTTATCCGCTGCGAGGACAATTCGACCGTTGCACCCGACGTACCAGCCGTACGGATTTTCGCCGTCGGCTTTTTCGTCCGGCTCCGAACTGTCGGGCGGTGGCGCCAACATACCACCGATTATCTCGATCGAGACTTCCATCCCTTCGATTTCATCTTTGTACTCAACGCGCATTGGTGTGAATTCGGGGCTCTCCCGAAGCGCAATTTGTACGCCTTGAACGAGCCGTTCGTTAACTAAGATCTTCAATCCCCGGTTTATATGCAGCATGTAATCCCGCGCTATCGTTCTCCGGAGATTTTGTAGGAAGGACGGATTGTCGAAGGCACGGCCCGCACCCGTCGTAAGTCCGTTCACGACGATTTCGACGCCATCTTGTTCCAAAGGCGCATCGGTTTCGATGTCGAAATCCCATGGCGGCGCATCATTCTCAAGCCAGGTCTGCACGTTTATGGGGACGGCAAATGGCACACGCTGTTTGTTCTCGTCCATAGACGTTGATCGAATCTTGATTTCCGTGCCAAGTTTGAAAACGGCTCGCTTCATCCCGATGCCGTAAACACCGATACTATAGTCCTCGTTGATTTGGGTGGCTTTCCTGCCAAAGCTGAAGGCGTGATTGACAGCATCGTCGAGGGTCATCCCACCGCAGTTATCCACGATGCGGAACGACGTCGGCGAGAGCGTGATCGAGACGGAATATTTCGACAGATCGACGCCTTCCGACAAACCCATCGGACGGCCTCCCTCGGTTCGCCACGCGCTGTCGATACTGTTATCTATGAGGTCGAGTATGCAGTCCTCGAGAAGAATGTCCTTCGTGATCATTTTGACGAAGAACGTCTTAGTTGGATTGGCAGACGCCTTCTTATCGCTGAGATCCGTACCCACGTGGTTTTCCTCCACTGCCCGCCTTCCGCCATGCGCGGGCCCCACTTTTTCGGAAACCAAAAAAGTGATTATACGACCAATTACGTGAAGGGACTCGGCGCAGTTGTCAGTCTACGAGGTCGATTTCGCGCCGGTTCCGCCAATCGATCATGCCCCACACAACAGGCCAAGTCTGATCGCCGGCATCGAGATCGACAGGCGAATATAAGGCGAATATGGTAGCATCGAAGTGCGAGAGAGGCTGATGTGTTTGCGAATCAATTGAGCGAGCAAACCTCGTCATTAGCTGATGAATGGACCATTGGGCTGTGGAAATTCTGTGCCAACAGCCAAGCGTAATAGCGCGGAATCGTTTATATTCGCCCTACAATCGGTTTCGAAATCGTCCAAAGGAATAAATGGCCGACAATAATTCTAACAGGATAAGTAGCAACGGCAAGAAACCCGTAGGCGTCGACCTTTTCGCGGGAGCGGGAGGATTGAGCCTCGGCTTCGAGCAGGCCGGATTCGACATTGGCGCGGCCGTGGAATACGATCCCATACACTGCGCGACCCACGAATTCAACTTTCCCGACTGCGCGGCTATCTGCCGCAGCGTCGCCGACATCGACGGCAAGTACATCCGCGACAACTCGCGCATCGGAAACCGCACCGTAGACGTTCTGTTCGGGGGAGCGCCCTGCCAGGGCTTCAGCATGATCGGCAAGCGCGCGCTCGACGACCCGCGCAATTCGCTCGTCCATCACTTCGTCCGTCTGGTGGTCGAGCTGAAGGCCTCTTACTTTGTGTTCGAGAACGTCCGCGGCCTGACCGTGGGGGAGCACCGGAAGTTTCTCGACGAAATCATGGCGGAATTCCGCAAGAACCACTACCGGGTCGTCGAAGACTATCGTGTGCTCAACGCCGTCGATTACGGAGTCCCCCAGGACCGGCAACGGCTTTTTCTCATCGGCGCGCGCAAGGGCTTTCCGCTGCCGGAGTACCCCGAACCCAGCCACGTAGTGAAGGGCAGGGCGGAGACGGGTAACCTGTTTCGTCAAGCGACGCCCACCGTGTGGGACGCACTGCGCGACGTTCCGGAAGCCGACGACTTCGAGGAGCTGCTGCACCGCGACTGGGTCAAGGCGAAGTTCAAGAAGCCGACCGATTACAGCGCGCCGCTGCGGGGCGACGAGATCGACTCGGACGATTACTCCTCGCCGCGCGAATTCGATTCGAGCCTGCTCACGTCCAGCCTGCGTACGATTCACACGGATCTGTCGAGGAAGCGCTTCCGCGAGACGGCGCCGGGCGACACCGAGCCGGTGAGTCGTTTCCACAAGCTCGATCCCAAGGGCGTCTGCAACACGATTCGCGCGGGAACGGCCAGTGATCGCGGCGCGTTCACTTCGCCGCGGCCCATACACCCGCATGCGCCTCGTTGCATCACGGTGCGGGAGGCGGCGCGCCTGCATTCCTATCCCGACTGGTTTCGCTTTCACGTGACCAAGTGGCACGGCTTCCGGCAGATCGGCAACTCCGTCCCCCCGCTGCTGGCGCGCGCCGTGGCGTCGAAGATTCGCGAAGCCTTCTCCGCCCCCAAAAAGTCCGATCATCCTGTCGCCCAGGGCGACGAGCGCCTGCTGTCGTTCGCCATGTCGGACGCGGCGGAACACTACGGCGTGCGATCGGACGTGGTCGCCAAGCGCATCCGCATGCGGCAGGGGGCCGAAGCCAATGGCTGAGAGCAAGCCCGCCGCGAAAGCCAGGAAACCCAACCGCTACCAGGCCATCATCCAGAAAATCTTCGATCGCCACTATAAGGCCGGGGCTAAGAGCTTCGAGTTTACCCGCGAGGAATTCGTAGGAATCGCCCACGAACTGAAGATAGCGTTGCCGAAAAATCTCGGCGACCTGCCTTATGCCTTTCGCTTCCGATGGGCGCTGCCCGACGCCATCGTCGCGACGGCCGGGAATGGCGGCGAGTGGGTGATCGAACTGGCCGGACGCGCCAAGTACCGCTTCCGGCTCGCGAAGCTCGCCAACATCGTGCCGAATCCCAGCATGATCGCCATCAAGATTCCGGACTCGACCCCGGAAATCATCACGGCCTACGCGCTCAGCGACGAACAGGCGCTGCTCGCGAAGATCCGTTACAACCGTCTCGTCGATACGTTTCTGGGCCTCACGACGTATTCGCTGCAGAACCATCTGCGCACTACCGTGAAATCGATGGGCGATTCGCAGATTGAAATCGACGAAGTCTATGTCGGCGTCAACAAGCACGGCGAGCAGTTCGCGCTGCCGATGCAGGCCAAGGGCGGGAACGACCGCCTGAGCGTGGTGCAGACGGCGCAGGACATCGCCTGCTGCAAAGAGAAATTCGCGGGCCTCACCTGCCGGCCCATAGCGGCACAGTTCATGACCGAAGACGTAATCGCGATGTTCGAGCTTGCGCTCGACGGCGAGGACGTTAAACTCGTCGAAGAGAAACACTACAAGCTCGTGCCGTCCGACCAAATCAGCTCCGAGGACCTCAAGCTGTACGCCAAGCGGTAAGGGACGAGGGGGTGCGTTATGGACCACGTCTCAAAAGAAGTTCGCTCGAAGATCATGGCGGCAGTCCACTCCCGCGGCAACACCACGACGGAACTGCCCCTGGGCAAATTGCTTTGGGCCGCGGATCTCAAAGGCTACCGCAAGCACTGGCCGGTTGCCGGCAAACCGGACTTCGCATGGCCCGGCCGCAAAGTCGCCGTGTTCGTCGACGGCTGCTTCTGGCATGGCTGCCCCTGCAAATACCTGCCGCGCACCAATACGGAATTCTGGCGCAACAAGATTGAAACCAACAAACGACGCGACCGCCGCGTTGCGCAATCGCTCAGGCGCGACGGATGGAAAGTGGTACGAATCAAAGAATGCGCCGTGCGAAAGCCCGCCACCTTGGCGCGCATCGGAGAACTTCTTGCATCGAGCCACACAGCGCCGGTTCCCTAAAGACCGCGTTTCGCGCAATAATCGAGCGTGGAGCGAAGCGTGTTCAAGACCGGCGACTACGTCAAAGTCGAATTCATCAAGGGAAGTACCAGCGAATCGGAGTGGATGTGGGTCGAAGTGTCCTCCGACGATCGGGCGAAGCGCATCGTGTTCGGCCGTCTCGACAGCGAGCCCGTCGTAAACGCCGACCTGCGCCGCGGGATGGAACTCGCCGTAAGCTACGACAACATTCGCGAGCACCGCACCGCTGCATCTTTCAAGCCCGCCTAGACGCCGGCACGAACGAACCTTTAAGACCTGACCCTACCTGAAGCTGAGTCCCCAGAGCACAAGTGTCTCTTTCAGCTTCCCCAGATTCCTACATTAACGACCGCCTGCGGGGGCTGATTGGATAAGAGCGAAGGCCCCGTTCGCGTAGCCGGTATGCTTCTGTTTGGAGGACCGAAGCTATCGGTAGGAAGGAGCCTTCGATGAGGATTATTGGATGTGATTACCACCCGAGTTGGCAACAGGTTTGTTGGATGGAGACGACGACGGGAGAGACAGGAGAAGTAAAGCTGGAGCATGCGTCGGGAGAAGCGGCGCGATTTTATCGGCAGCCTCCGGGGCAAGCGTTGATTGGAATGGAATCGACGGGCAACTGCCAGTGGTTTGTGGAGATGGCTACGACGGCGGGACACGACGTTTGGATCGGCGATGCGGCTCGGATTCGCGCAAGTGAAGTGCGGCAGCAAAAGCACGATCGCAGAGATGCGGCGCTGATTCTGAAGCTGTTGCTGGAAGGAAGATTTGCGCGGATATGGACGCCATCGGGGGAGGAAAAAGATCTGCGGCAGCTCTTGATTCATCGCTACAAGCTGGTGCGGTTGCGACGAAGAAGCGCCAGTTGTGGAGCAAAGCGGGAGAGAAGGTACTGCGCGATTTGTTTTTCTATTTCTGCCCCATTTGCTTGGGGCACCCGAGGGCGGAGTGGATACTGGTCACGCCCGGACCGACGGTCGCGCGCAGCCCTGCGCCGGCATGGAACAAAAAGCGAGAGCCTCTCGTAGTATGCGATATGCGCCCCCTGAGGTTGGGCTATACCTTCTCACTTCTAATGTTGCTTCCGCTGTTCCCACTTCAAGGACAGACTCCCGTTGTGAGCGCGGATAATGCCGCATTGTCCGCGTGTCCACTCTGGGGGGATCTGGCTGCCGGACCGTATCGTGTGGGCTTTCGCAGATTATTCAGGTTCGACGCTTCGCGCACCTGGCAAACGACACGGGACTTCAAGGGCGTCTTCTCCCCTGACCTGAACGGCCGACCCGTTCAGATCAACGCCTGGTATCCAGCGGCTACTACGGGAGCAGCGCGACAAATGCGCTTTGCAGACTACGTCGACCAGACAGCACCCCAAGCATTCTCCAAGTTCAACGCCATCATGAAGGACCGCAATCGGCGGGATGCCGCGGACTCTGTTCCTAGAGACCAACTTGCGGCGCTTCAGGCAACACCGATGAATGCACATATCGACGCGCCACCGGCAGGCGGACGTTTTCCTCTCGTCCTGTACTTTGCTGGTCTCGATGAGCAGATAAATTCCAATGTCATCCTTGCCGAATATCTGGCAAGCCATGGATACATCGTTGCAAGCGTTTCACTCCTTGGACCAACAGACGAGCAAACCTTCCAATCGCGAACGTCCGAGGATCTAGACGCATCGGTGCGGGACTTGGAGTTTGCTTGGTCGGTCCTGACCGAGAACTCGAACGTGGACAGAGCCAAACTCGCAGTAATGGGACACAGCGTCGGAGGTATCGAAGCAGCCCTATTTGCTATGCGGAATGCAAACGTTTCTGCTGTGATCGCTCTGGACGGTACCTATGGCTTTCCCGGCCTCTCATCTGTCCTCACGCAATCTTATGGATATGCCCCAGAGAAGATGCGAGCGGCGTTTCTCGACCTGAGAAGAGCGCAAGGGGCGCAGGGCGATGAACCGCTAGACTTCACCACCGTGGAATCTTTCCGGCACTCCGACAGAACTTTCATAACAATTCAGAAGATGCACCACAGCGACTTCACGTCGTTCGCTATGGTTGGGGAACAGTTTCACACTCCGATCACCGCCAAATACCCTTTGAATGGGTGGAACAGAAAATCCGCGAAGGCTGGGCATCAACAGATGTGCAGGATCACCGAGGGTTTCCTCAATGCAAAGCTTCGAGTTGATGCGAATGCCGTCACTGCTCTGACCGCGGCGGTCGAGCAAGCAACTGGGGGTGTTCTGAGGCATGAAGATGCAATACCTCTGCCACCCTCACCCTTGGAGTCTGCCGCGTTGGTCAAGGAGAAGAGCTTAGCTGATGCAAAAGCGCTGTTCAGCGAAATCTGTGGAGACCAAGGTCCAGCCGCTTGCATCGACGGGAATCGATTCAACACCTGGGGATACAACCTGCTTGGACAAAATCGCCCGAATGACGGGCTGGCGATATTTGAGCTGGCTGCTTGGGCACACCCGACTTCGGCGAACGCACAGGACAGCCTCGCCGATGGATATCTTGCCGTCGGCGACAAAGAGAGCGCAAAGAAGGCCGTTCGACGCGCCATCGAGCTTGCCCCCGGCGACCCGTTGCTTAACGCAGAGTCAAGAGCGGCGTTTCTCTCTGAGGAAAACGCGCGACTTTACAAAATCCAGTAGCGCGGTAGCCGTGAAAGATCAGATCGCTCCGAGTTTCTCGACGCAGCCTATGCTGTCGTCCTCTCCAGCCACCTGTTATCGGCAGTTTCAAAAGGCCACTCTTTTTCTATCCCATTTTCCTGGGCACTGCTTCAGGCTAATTCCTGCGTCCTGCAGCTTCGCATCTTCTGCTTTCCCGGTTCCTCCCTCAACACCATTGGGTTCCCTCCGATAAAGCAGCCGCTCGCTTTGGAAGCAGCAGCCTTCGCTTTTGGGTGCCCCTGGAAAATGGGGCAGAAAAAGGAGAACCAAATCATGTATCTATATGTTAAGTGGAATAGCTTTTGGCTGCGGTTTGCTCGTCAGCGATTTAGCCATTAGAGCATGTTGTGCCTGCGCCTGGCCACTCCCGGAACGCAGGCCTGCGACGCCGTAGGCGGCGCGTTTAGGCCGGAGTGGAGGGAGTGGCCGCGAAGTGAGCGAGGGCGCGGACTCTCGGTTCTCCTTGACAGTCTAGGAGAGTCAGACTATAGTCCTAGATTGTCTAGGAGAGCGCACCTGCATGGACAAACAACTCGACCTTCTGCAAGGCACTCTGGACATGCTAATCCTCAAGGCCGTTTCGCTCGGGCCACTACACGGCTACGGCATTCTGCTGCGCATCCAGCAGATTTCGAAAGACCGGCTGGGGATTCAACAAGGCTCGCTATACCCGGCGCTGTATCGCCTGGAACACCAAGGCTGGATCACGAGTGAATGGGGCGAGTCGGACAACAAGCGTAGGGCAAAATACTACCGCCTTACGGCGGCCGGAAAGCGCAGACTGCAGAGCGAAACCGAGAAGTGGAACCGCATGGCGGACGTCATCGCGGGAATCTTGCGCACTACACCGGAGGAAGTGTGACCCTGTGGAGTCGCGTCCGTTTCTGGTGCGCAGAAATTTTGCGCCGTTCTCGCATGGAGAGCGAAATGGACGCGGAGCTGCGGTTTCATATTGAGGCGTATGCCGAGGACTTAGTACGGAAGGGTGTGCCTCGCCAAGAGGCGCTGCGGCGTTCTCGCCTTGAATTTGGCGGAATCGAACAGACCAAAGAGATTTGCCGAGACGCCGTAAGAGTGAACTGGATCGAGAACTCCGCACAAGACCTTCGCTACGGCCTCAGGGTGCTCCGCAATAATCCTGGTTTCACGGCAGTGGCCGTGCTCACGCTGGCGCTCGGAATCGGAGCGAACACGGCAATTTTTAGCATCATCAACGCCACGCTATTTCGTCCCTTGCCCTATCGAAATGCAAACGAGATCGTTGTGGTGTGGGGAACACAATCGGGTGCAGGTGCAAGTCGCTTCTCTGCTCCTAACTTCCTTGATGTCAAAGATCAGAACATAGTTTTCGAGAGTGTGGGCGCATTCGGCCTCGTCGACTTTAGCACCTTCACAGGCCAGGGGAGGCCGGAACACGTTCAAGGTGGCAGTGCCACTGCTGATTTCTTTAAAGTGCTGGGAGTGGAGCCAGTCTTAGGCCGCACGTTTCTCCCAGAAGAGGAGCGGCTCGGGAGAGATCATGTGGTGGTACTGGGCAACAACGTGTGGCATCAGCGCTTTGGCTCGGACCCGAACATTGTGGGACAGACCATTCATCTCGATTCAGAGCCATATCTAGTAGTTGGCGTCCTTCCGCCGCAGTTTCAGTTTTCCATTTCCGACTATTATCGGCCACGGGACTTGTGGATACCCTTGGTACTGCCTCGCAGCGAGAGCGCGAGGGGCAACAATTACCTGAACGTGATCGCACGGCTCAAGCCACGAACTGCTCTGCGTAGTGCGCAAGCGGATGTTAACACCATCGGCGCCCGTCTCGCTGCAGAGTATCCAAAGGTGATTCCTGGTTTTGGAATGAAACTGGTGCCCCTGCATGAGCAAATTGTTGGTGAGATGCGTGCAGTTCTGTGGATTCTGTTTGGAGCTGTCGCGTTCGTGTTGTTGATCGCGTGCACGAACGTGGCGAATTTGCAGTTGGCTCGGGCTTCCGCAAGGCAAAAAGAAATCGTACTTCGCAGGGCTCTCGGAGCAGGCCGGGGACGTATAGTGCGGCAGTTGGTGACTGAGAGCGTCCTACTGGCGCTAATCGGGGGAGTGCTAGGTGTCATCCTCGGAGCAGTCGGAATCAAATTGTTCGCCGGACTAAAACCGGCCGACGCTCTTCATGGAGCCGTGGTGACGATCGATTCAACCGTATTTGGCTTTTCCCTAATCCTATCGCTACTCACGGGGATTCTGTTCGGGCTTGCACCAGCTTTTCAATCAACTTCGATCGGATTGGCCGAGTCCCTGAAGCGGGCTGGCAGGACCTCGGCGTCGGCCGCCAGTGGACGCCACCTTCGCAAGTTACTGGCGGTTACTGAAGTCGCTCTTTCGATGGTCCTGCTCATCGGAGCCGGATTGTTGGTCCGCAGTTTCGTTAAGCTGCTCGACGTGAAGCCCGGATTCGATATAAGAAATATCCTCACTTTCCCAATCGAACTGCCAAAGTATTCCTATCCCGATTCAGCGAGACAATCCGTGTTTTACGCCCGAGCCATGGAGGCGGTCCGCGGATTGCCCGGGGTGACAGCGGTTGGGGCAATAAACGACCTCCCTCTCACCGGTGACAGCGATGCGGATGGGTTCAGCATTGAGGGGAGCAGTCCACCGGACGCAACTAACCTGCCCTCAGCGCAGGATCGGTTGGTTACACCTGACTACTTCCGGGCGATGGGAATTCCACTGGTCGCGGGCCGTGCGTTCACGGAAGCGGACAGAATAGGGGCGCCGCCGGTTGTCCTGATCAATCAGAGTCTGGCGCGCCACCTATTCGCGGACAAAGATCCAATTGGACAGCGCCTGAAATTCGGACCACCGACATCTTCCGCTCCGTGGAAGACCATTGCCGGAGTCGTCGGAGATGTACGGCATTTTGGCCTAAATATCCAGCCGAGTATCGAGATTTATGGCCCCTATCAGCAAGATTCTTTGCCGTACAATCCTCTGAACTACATGAATTTCGTTGTTCGTACAGATGGGGACCCGAGTGGTCTTGCCAATGCGATCGTTCGACAGATTGAAGATTTGGATAAGGAATTGCCGTTGCCGGCAGCTCGCACGATGGAAGCAGTGTACGCGACCTCTATCTCCGCACGACGTTTCAACATGCTCCTACTAGGATTGTTCGCTGGCCTCGCACTTACTTTGGCTACGGTCGGAATCTATGGAGTGATTTCCTACTCGGTTGCTCGCCAAACACACGACATCGGAGTCCGTCGGGCGCTTGGAGCCGGACACATGGAGATCTTGCAGCTAATTCTTCGAGAGGGCCTAAGTCTCGCTCTAATCGGTGTCCTCATTGGTGTCGGAGGGGCGTTTGTTACAACCCGTGTTCTTTCGGCAATGCTATATGAAGTAGCCGCCACAGATGCGCCCACGTTTCTCGGTATGGGCCTGATCCTCTTGCTTGTAACGCTTCTAGCAAGTTACGTACCGGCGCGGCGGGCCGTCCGTGTTGATCCTATGGTTGCCTTACGTTACGAGTAGTTCCGCGAAGGCCAACCGCTTCTCCTTGTCGTACATCTGTTCCACGGGTTTCACCGAGTCAGGTGCTTGGTTTTTGGCTTTTTCTGCCACTCATTTTCCTGGGCACTGCTTCAGGCTAATTCCTGCGTCCTGCAGCTTCGCGTCTTCTGCTTTGCCGGTTCCGCCCTAAATGAGGTGCGAGCCTTCTCGGCAACCAAGGCAACTAGCGTGCCATGTGGCGATACTGCAACAGATTTGATCTGCCAACCGGAACTGCGCGCACACGCGGTGCGGGCAGGGAGAAGAAATAAGATCAGAACTGTTGTTCGAGCCCAGAAACTCAACCGCCGTTTAGACGACATTTTCGAACCTCGGTCGACTAGGATGACTGGCAAATGTAGCTCAGAAGATATGGCCAACTTGGATCCTCAACGAGCGCCTGCGCCTGCAGCAGGTGGAGCCTTACAGCACTTTGCTGCTGCTGGTTGTTCAGGATGAAACGGATCCGCGCCTCCGTTTGGCCCGGGGAGGGCAGGGTTCACAGTTATTCCGATCCCAATGACAATTGCTATCGGATTTGCAAAATTCTGCGGGTGTCCAGCGAGCCGTCCCACTAGGAAAAAATCGCACTTTTTCTCGCAGAAACTGCGACCCAAAGGTGAGCACGGATGTTTATCACGACATTTGGAGTAACATTTGTCGTGGTGCATGCACGGAATATCAACATGATCGATGGGCGGAGCGTAGTGGCCGTCTTGGTCAAGGGACGGAATGTATGGTTCCTTATTTCCACCTGTCCAATTTGGTCCGCACCAGTTTCCATGAATCTTCTTGAGCCCGGACGGGTCGCTGAACCCTAATGGATTATTCGAAACGTAGTCGTAGAAATTGACGGTATCGGAAGAAAAATTTGCTGGATCTTCGGATATGAACGCACCGTCAGCAGGACTGTAAAATCTAGCGCGGTAATAATACAGGCTAATATCGGAGTCGAATTCACGAGCTGCGTACTGGAAGGGATTCGTCAGAGAACCCGATGTCGCTACTCGTTTGCCGAAGGAATCGTAACTATAAGCTTGGACAAGCGAGCCGGAAGTGTTGCTCAGTGAAGTGATGGAGCCGAGCCCGTCGACGTGGTAGAAGCTGGCCGCACCGGAGCGAAGCATAACCAAGGGCTCATCGAGGCTGTCCTCGGTTTGTTGGTAACGAGCGACCACAGTCCCAGTTGCATCAGTTTCTTCGATAGGATTGTCACCGTCGTAGGCATAGATTGAAGTGCTTACAGAAGAGGCCCTATAAATTCGCCTGCCGAATGAATCGTACTTGAAGCTGACCGTTCCTCCCGAACCCGGCAAATTTACAGCAGTGAGTCGGTTCAAAAAGTCCTGACCTGCTCCCCAAAATCCGCGCAGGGGTGTATATGAAAATCGTAAGTCGCGGAGTTGGGAAGGAGAAGACATGACGAAGAGGAAGTATAGCGAAGTGGAGATGATTGGGGCGCTGAAGCAGATGGAGGCGGGGCGCAGCGCGGCGGAGGTGGGGCGGGAACTAGGAGTTTCGAAGCACACCATCTATGCGTGGAAGGCGAAGTACGGGGGGATGAGCGTCGGAGAGGCGCAACGGCTGCGACAGCTGGAGGATGAGAACGGGCGGCTGAAGAAGCTGGTGGCGGATCTGAGCCTGGACAAGGAGATGCTGAAAGCGGTGATTGAAAAAAACGGGTGGAGCTCGTAGAGCGCAAGGATGAAGTGCGCTGGCTGTGGGGAAAATTTCTAGTGAGCCAGCGGCGGATCTGCGAGCTGTTGAACGTGGCGGAGTCCAGCCAGCGGTACGTGAGCCGGAGGAATGATGAAGCGCTGCGCGAAGGGTTGATCGCAGCGGCGAGAGAGAAGCCGAAGTGGGGATACCGGCGGTTGCAGGTGAAGTTGCAGGCGAAGGGGATGCAGGTGAACCACAAGAAAGTGTATCGGGTATACCGGGAAGCGGGGTTGTTGATTCGGCGGAAGCGAAGAAAA